>Ga0164243_10003913_pt1 | contig 23585 bp, 25 predicted proteins | sample OricompcompostOP_FD_108781 | JGI IMG/M metagenome (GOLD analysis project Ga0164243, IMG submission 108781) | Organic Plus compost microbial communities from Emeryville, California, USA - Original compost - Organic plus compost (OP) | ecosystem: Engineered > Solid waste > Mixed feedstock >...
CAGTGTGAGCACCTGGGTCCAGGCGCGGATCAGTTCGGTATCGCAGATGGCCATGACAAAAATCTCCTGCGTGACGGGTTCAGGTCAGGGGGGCGCCGAGGAAGTCGCCGAAGGCGCGGTAGAAGCCTTCCTCGTTGTCCCAGGGAATCATGTGGCCGGCGCCGGCCACGCGGTGCTCGTGCAGGCCGGGCACCAGGGCGCGGATCTCGCGCACGTCCTCCTCGCGGACCACATCGCCGCGCTCGGCGCTCATCAGCATCAGCGGCACCGCGATGCGCGGCAGGTCGGCATGGATGTCGTCCGTCTGGAAGGCATCGAAGCTGGTGACGATGGCGCGTTCGTCGCAGGTGTGCAGCCACTGGGCACGCAGGCGCAGTTGCGCCTCGGTCCAGGTGGGGCAGAACGCGCGCATCTGCTCCAGGCTGATGCCGCGGCGGGCCTGGCGGATCGAGTCCACGTACCACGGCAGTTGTGCCGGGTAGGGGCGGCGACCCGGGCCGGAGACCGGCGGGTCGACCGCCACCAGCCGGGTCAGGCCGGCCGGCTGCCTCGATGCCGCGCGGATCGCGATGCGCCCGCCCATCGAGTGGCCGACGAAGGCGTAGCGGTGAAGGCCCAGCGCGCCGGCGAAGGCGTTGAGGTCGGCTGCCTGCGCGTCGAGGCTGTAGTCCAGCGCGTCGGACGCCTCGCTCAGACCGCGGCCGCGGATGTCGAGCACGTAGGTGTCGAAGTGGCGCCCGAAGCGCTCGGCCACGAAGCCCCAGGTGACCGCCGGGCTGGTGATGCCCGGGATCAGGACGATGGCGTCGCGGCCCGGCACCGCCGCCTCGCCGGGGCAGAAGCGCAGGTAGTGCTGGCGGATACCGTTGGCATGCACGTGCGCGCCGTAGAGGAAAGTGCTGGCACCGCTCATGCCGTGCCTCCTTTCTTCGGATACGCGCCCGACAGCAGTGCGCCGGCGCCTGGCACCACCGGCTCGAGCCCCAGGGCGGTGAGCATGGCGTAGGTGGTGGCCACCGCCGCGGTGACGACCGGCTTGCCGGTGGCCGCCTCGACCTGCGCGATGGCCGGCAGCGAGGGCATCTGCACGCAGGCCGACAGCACGATGGCGTCCACGTCGCCGGTCTTCATCCCGGCGACGATGCCGGGCAGCTTCGCCGGGTCGTGGCGGCCGACCTCCAGGTTGTCGGGGATCTCCAGCGCGCGCCAGTCGGCCACCTCGAAGCCCTCGTGCTCGATGTAGTCGATGACCAGCCGGGTCAGCGGCACCATGTAGGGCGCCACCAGCGCGATGCGCTTCACGCCCATCGCCTTGAGCGCATCGACCAGCGCGCCGGCGCTGGTGATGACCGGCGCCTCGCCCTGGTTGCCCGCGGTGGCGGCGCTCAGGCGAGACTGCGACTGGCGGTGGTAGCCGCGGCCCATGGCCATGATGGCCACCAGGCAGGCGTAGCCCAGCACGTCCACGCGCGCGTCGCTCAGCTCCAGCGCGCAGCGGTCGGACTCGGCGTCCATCGCCGCCAGCTCCTCCTTGTTGACGTGCTTCATGCGCATGCGCGCCGAGTGGAAGGTGAAGCGCTCGGGCCGCACCTGCTCGCGCAGGCGCAGCATGGCGGGGATCTCGGTCTCCATCGTCGTGTTGGAACTGGGCACGATCTGCCCGATGCGGAAGTGGGTCCTGCTCGTCATGTCCACGCTCCCGGGCTCAGGCCACCGCCGGTTCCGCGCTTTCGTCGAAGCGCTCGATGCAGCGGGTGGCATCGTAGGAATAGACCCATTCGGCCTTGATGCCGACCGCGTTCGGGTCCTTGGCCTGGGCCTTGCGGAACTCCTCGTCGCGCTTCTTCTGCTCCTCGGGCGTCGAGAGGTGGTAGGTGCGGCCGCGCTCGCGCGCCTCCAGTTGCACGCGGGCGGTGCGGGGGCGGCGCTCGGATTCGTAGGCGCGCAGGGCGCCGTCCAGGTCGCCGCCGAAGTGCGACAGCGCGGCGGCCAGCACGTAGGCGTCCTCGATGGCCATGGCGGCGCCCTGCGACAGGAAGGGCAGCATCGGGTGCGCGGCGTCGCCCAGCAGCGTGACGCGGCCCTGCGACCACTGCGCCATCGGGTCGCGGTCGAACAGGCCCCACTTGAAGATCTGCTGCGCGTCGGTCTTCTCGAACAGGCGCACGATGTTCCCGTGCCAGCCCTCGTAGGCGGCCAGCAGCTCCTCGCGCGTGCTGGGTTCGGTCCACGACTCGGTCACCCAGTCGGCGCTCTCGTTGACGGCGACGATGTTCACCGCGGCGCCGCCCTTCACGTAGTAGGTGACGATGTGCGCCTTGGGGCCCATCCAGAACGAGGCGTCGGGGCTCACGAAGGGCAAGGGATGATGCTCGACCGGCACCAGCGCGCGCCAGCACATGTGGCCGGTGTACTGCGACGCCGTCCTGCCCCACAGCGCGTCGCGCACCGCCGAGTGGATGCCGTCGGCGCCCACGATGAGGTCGGCCTCGAAGCGCGTGCCGTCGTCGAAGTGCGCCACGGCCTTGCCGGCGTCCTGCGTCACGCCGGTGCACGACACGTCGAAGCGCACGCGGTCGGTCGGGATGCCCTCGCAGAGGATGGCGTGCAGGTCCGCGCGGTGCACGTGCCAGAAGTCGGCGCCGAACAGGTTCGGGCACACCTCGCGCAGCGGGGTGCGGAACAGCTCGCGCGCGTCGTCCCAGTTGCGGCCGACCATGGCCTCGGGCAGGAAGCCGATGCGCGCCAGCGCGTCGCCCAGGCCCAGTGCCCGCAGCACCTTGGCGGCATTGGGCGTCATCTGCACGCCCGCGCCGATCTCGCCGAAGGCGCCCGCGCGCTCGAACACCCAGGCGTCGATGCCGCGCAGGCGCAGCGCGCGCGCCAGGGCCACGCCGCCGATGCCGCCGCCGACGATCCCCACTCGCATTGTCTTGGTCATGTCCTTGCTACTCCTTGATCCGGTGGGCCGGCAGTACGCTCGACCCGTTGGTTAAATAAGTGTTCAATTAATTGAGAGGGCCGAGAAAAGGGTGCGCAGGCACCCTCCTCCATCGCTCAGCCGCCCAGGTAGGCACTGAGCAGTTCAGGGTCTTCCAGCAGGCGCGAAGCCTCGCGCTCGGCCACCACGCGGCCGGTCTCGTAGACGTAGGCGCGCGTGGCGACCGACAGCGCGTTGTGCACGTTCTGCTCCACCAGCATCACCGTCACGCCGTGGGCGTTGATCTCGCGCACGAACTCGAACACCTCCTCGGCCATGCGCGGGCTCAGGCCCAGGCTGGGCTCGTCCAGCAGCAGCAGGCGCGGCTCGGACATGAGCGCGCGGCCGATGGCCAGCATCTGCTGCTCGCCGCCGCTGAGGGTGCCCGCCAGCTGCCTGTGGCGCTCCTTCAGGCGCGGAAAGCGCTCGTAGACCAGGCCCATGCGCCGCTGGACCTCCGCCTTGCCCTTGCACAGGTAGGCGCCCATCGAGAGGTTCTCGTCCACCGTCATGGCCGGCCACACGTGCCGCTCCTCGGGCGACTGGGCGATGCCCTGCGCCACCACGCGGTCGGCGGCCAGGCCGCCGATGCTGCGGCCCTGGAACACGATCTCGCCGCGCGTGGGCTTGAGCAGGCCCGAGATGGCCCTCAGCGTGGTGCTCTTGCCTGCGCCGTTGGCGCCGATCAGGGCCACCACCTCGCCGGGCATCACGCGCAGGTTCACGCCGTGCAGCGCCGCGGTCCTGCCGTAGCTCACGTGCAGGTCGCGCAGCTCCAGCACGGGCGATCCCGGCTCGCTGCCTGTCAGCCTGCTGGCGTGCGTTTCACGTTGCTCGAGGACCGCGCTCATGCCTTCCTTCCTCCGCCGAGATACGCCTCGACCACCTTGCTGTCGGACTGCACCTGGGCCGGCGTTCCCTCGGCCAGCTTCTGGCCGAAGTGCATCACCACCACCCGGTCCGACACGCCCATCACCAGCCCCATGTTGTGCTCCACGATCAGGATCGACTCCACCAGCGTGCCGCGCACCGTCTTCAGGATCTCGCCGAACTGGCGCGCCTCCTGGCTGTTCAGGCCGGCCGCCGGCTCGTCGAGCATCAGGATCTCGGGCTTGGCGGCCAGCGCCAGCGCCACTTCGAGCAGGCGCAGCTCGCCGCACGACAGCACCGAGGCCGGCGCGTCCATGCGGTGCGCCAAGCCCATGGTGCGCACGATGCGCTCGGCGCTCTCGCGCGCCGCCGCTTCCGCGACGCGCACCGCGCGGCCCGGAAAGAAGGTGCGCCACAGCGGCTGGCGCGCCTCCATGTAGTGCCCGGTGAGCACGTTCTCGAACACCGTGAGCGACTTCAGGATGTTGGTCTTCTGGAAGCTGCGCACGATGCCCATCCGGGCCATGTGGTAGGGCTTGCGCCCCGTCACGTCCGTGCCGCCGAAGCGCACGCGGCCGGCGCTGGGCGCGTAGAAGCCGGTGATCAGGTTGAAGCAGGTGGTCTTGCCGGCGCCGTTGGGGCCGATCAGGCCGACGATCTCGCCGGACTGCACGTCGAAGCTGATGTCCCTGACCGCATGGATGCCGCCGAAGGACTTGCCCAGGCCGCGCACCTCCAGCGCGCGCGGCGTCTTCCTGGCCTGGATCGCGTTCATGCCGCCCTCCTCTCCGGCTGCGAAGGCGCCACCGCGACCTTGGGCGCGTCGGCCCTGCGCGACGCGCGCCACTGGACGACGAAGCCCATCAGCCCGCGCGGCAGGAAGAGCACGATCGCGATCACGGCCAGGCCGAAGATCGACAGGCGCAGTTCCTTGGCCTCGCGCAGGTATTCCTCCAGGAAGGTCACCAGCAGCGCGCCGATCAGCGGCCCCACCAGCGTGCCCTTGCCGCCGACGAGCACCATGATGATCATGCTCACCATGAAGGCGAAGCGGAACACCTCGGGCCCGACGAAGGAGATGTAGTGGGCGTAGAAGCCGCCGGCCATGCCCGACAACAGGGCGCCCAGCACCAGCGCGAGCATCGAGTAGTGCAGCGGCTGGATGCCGATGGACTGCGCCACGTAGCGGTTCTCGCGCACCGCCACCGCCGCGCGGCCGGCGTTCGAGTACACGAAGCGGAAGCTCAGGTAGAGCGTGAGCGCGAGCAGCAGCCAGGCCACCGTGTAGTAGAACTGCTTGGCGTCCAGGTTGCCCGCCTCGGCCAGCAGCGCGGGCTGCGGGACGCCGGCGATGCCCATCGGGCCGTTGGTCAGGGCGATCCAATTGTCGGCCGCCAGGCGCAGCACCTCGGCGAACGAGAGCGTCACGATCACGAAGAACGGACCCTGCAGCCGCAGCGTGATGCCGCCGATCACCACGCCCACGAGCATGGCCAGCAGCCCCGCCGCCGGCACGGTGGCCCACATCGGCCAGCCGTACTGCGTGGAAAGGATCGCCGCCGTGTAGGCGCCGGTGCCGAGGAAGGCCGTGTGCCCCAGCGAGAACTCGCCCACGTAGCCGACCACCAGGTTCAGGCTGCTCGCCAGCACCGCGTAGAACAGCACCATGATGGCGATGTGCAGCACGTACTGGTCGCGCACAAGCAGGGGGAGCAGCGCGGCCAGCGCCATCAGGCCCCAGAGACAGTGTTTCTCGAACCTCATGCCCGCTCCGCCCGCTTCGAAAAGAGCCCGTAGGGCCGGAACACCAGCGTGAGGATCACCAGCGCGAAGCCGATGATGTCCACCCACCCGGTGGCCACGTAGCCGCCCCACAGCGCCTCGACCACGCCCAGCAGCAGGCCGCCCGCGACCGCGCCGGCGAAGCTGCCCATGCCGCCGAGGATCACCACCACGAAGGCCTTCATGCTGACCAGGCCGCCGATGGCGACCTGCGCCGAGTAGATGGAGCCGAGCAGCATGCCGGCCATCGAGGCGATCACCGTGCCCATGGCGAAGGTCGCCGCGTACACGTTGGCGGTGCGCACGCCTGCCAGCTGCGCCGCCATCGGGTCCTGGAAGGTCGCGCGCATCGCGCGGCCCAGGCGCGTCTTGTGGATGACCAGCCAGGCCGCCACGATCAGCAGCGCGCACACCAGCACCGCGAACACCCGCAGCTTGGTGAGCACCACCGGGCCGAGGAACATCGGGCCGGCGGAGATCGGCGCCTCCACCTTCAGCGGCGCGGTGCCCACGGCCAGCAGGGCCGTGTTGGCCAGGAAGATCGACAGGCCGATGGTCAGCAGGATGCCGGGCTCCTCGCCCTGGTGGCGGATGCGCTCGATCAGGAAGCGGTCGACCAGCCAGCCGAAGGCGCCCATGACCACGGCCACCAGCACCAGGCCGGTGAAGAAGTCCAGGCCGAGCCGGGTGGTGGCCCACCAGCCCATCACGCCGCCGAGCATGTAGAGCTCGCCGTGGGCGAAGTTGACCACGCGCATCAGGCCGAGGATGAGGGTCAGCCCCAGCGCCGAGAGCGCGTAGAACGAACCGGTCACCAGGCCGTTGGCGAGGTACTGTGGGAGTAGTTCCATCGTCGGATGTCCCGTTTTTCAGTGGTTCCGCGGCTCAGGGCTTCTCGGTGGCCGACTGCGCGACCACGTTCGGCTCGCGGTTGCTGATCTGCACCAGCACCACGTCGAAGCCGTAGCCCTCGCCCTTGTCGGTGAAGCGGTAGCGGCCGTTGGGCGCGGCGTAGTCGGTCTTGCGCAGCGCGTCGCGGATGGCCTCCGGCTCGGCCTTGCCGGCCCGCGCGACGGCGTCGAGCAGGATGTTCATGGCGTTGTAGCCGGCGGCGCCGTACTTGCCCGGCTTCTCCTTGTAGGCCTTGCTGTAGAGCTCGACGAAGGCCTTGTTGCGCTCGCTGGGCAGGCTGGAGGCATAAGGCACGGCGGCGTAGATGCCTTCCGAGGCGTCGCCGGTCAGGCCGATGAAGTCGGCGGTGGCCCAGGAACCCACCCCGAAGATCTTGGTCTTCAGGCCGAACTCCTTGAACTGCTTGACCAGGATGGAGCCGTCCTGCGTCTCGGCGGCCACGAACACGCCGTCGGCCTTGCTCGCGCGCAGCTTGGTCAGCAGCGTGTAGAAGTCGGTGGCGCCGTGGTCGAAGTACTCCTTCATCACGGTCTTCACGCCGAGCGCCTCCAGGTCCTTGGAGAAGTCCTCCACGCCGCCGCGGCCCCAGTCGTCGTTGACGCCGATGTAGGCCACCGACTTGAGCTGCAGCTTGTCCGCGAGGATCTTGCTGAAGGTCCTGGACATGAGGCGGTCGGTCTCGGCCGAGCGGAAAAAGTACTGCATGCCCTTCTCCGTGAGGTCGGCCTTGGACGACACGCCGCTCAGGAACGGCACCTTGTACTTCTCCGCCACCGGCATCACCGCCGCGGTCGCCGAGCTGCAGAAGGCGCCCGACAGCGCCACCACCTTGTCGCGCTGGACCAGCTTCTCGGCGGCGTTCACCGAGTTGGCGGGCCGGCACTGGCCGTCCTCGATCACCAGCTCGACCTTGCGGCCGAGCACACCGCCGGCGGCGTTGCGCTGCTCCACCGCCAGCTTGGCGCCGTTGACCGATGCCAGGCCGTTGTAAGCGACCGAGCCGGTCAGCGGCTCGATCACGCCGATCTTCACCGTCTCCTGCGCGCCGGCCAGCGCCGACACGGCGAACAGGCCGGCCAGGGACATCACTTGGGACCACTTGTGCATTTCATTCTCCAGTTGAACGAGACCCACCCGAGCGCAGGCCATCGGAGGCGCTGCGCGTCGGCTCTAATAAATTAAACGATCAATTAATTTCTGGCGAAAGAATAGTGCCTTGACTTCGATCACACGCTGGGGTTAACCCTTGAGAAATTAATTGATCGACTGATAAGCAACTTCGATGCCAGCGCGGCGCACGGCTGCCCTCCCCTCCACGCCGCTTTACCTCGCCGCCGCCCGATGGAATAATCAACCCACCGTTTGGTTGATATTTCGAAAAGCATGATGCCCACTGGTGCCCTCAAAGGTCTGCGAGTCCTCGATCTCACACACGCGCTCGCCGGGCCCTTCTGCTCGCAGGTCCTGGCCGACCACGGTGCCGACGTCATCAAGGTCGAGCCGCTGGACGGCGACTTCTTCCGCAGGATGGGCCCGTTCCGGGACGACGACCGCCAGCGGCAGCTCGGCGGGCTGTTCCAGGCGTGCAACCGCAACAAGCAGTCCCTGGCGCTGAACCTCAAGCACCCCGAAGGCCAGGCACTGCTCAGGCAGTTGGCCGGCACGGCGGACGCCCTGGTGGAGAACTACCGCGCCGGCGTGCTGGAGAAGCTGGGGCTGGGCTACGAGCAGCTGCGCAGCATCAACCCGGCCCTGGTCTACACCTCCGTGCGCGGCTTCGGCGACCGCGTGGGCGGCGTCAGCCCCTACATGGACTGGCCCGCCTTCGACATCGTCGCGCAGGCGATGGGCGGATGGATGGGCATCACGGGCACCGACCCCGAGCACCCGGTCAAGGTGGGCGGCGGCGCCGGCGACACCGTCTCGGGCCTGTTCGCGGCCTTCGGCACCATGGCCGCGCTGTGGCACGCCCGCGCGACCGGCCAGGGCCAGTACGTCGACGTGGCCATGACCGACAGCATCCTCGCCCTGTCCGAGCTGGTCGTGAGCCAGTACAGCTTCCGCGGCGTGTCGCCCGTGCCCGTCGGCAACGGCATCCCCGGCATGGCCCCCTTCGACACCGTGCGCGTCAAGGACGGCGTGGTCGCGCTGGCCGCGCCGCACGACCCGCAGTTCCGCGAACTGGCCGCGCTCATCGGCCGGCCCGAGCTGCCGCAGGACCCGCGCTTCGCTGACGAGGAATCGCGCTGGACGCACCGCGCCGCGCTGATGGAGGAGATCGAGCGCTTCACCGCCGCGCGCACCAAGGCCGAGCTGCGCGAGCTGTTCGGCAACCGCATCCCCTTCAGCCCGATCTACACGGCCGAGGACATCTTCTCCGATCCGCACTTCGCGGCCCGCCAGATGCTGCCCGAGGTCGAGCAGCCCGGCAGCGCGCGCCCCGCCGTGGTGCCGGGCGTGCCGGTCAAGCTCTCGTCCACGCCCGGCGCGGTGCGCCATCGCGCACCGCTGCTGGGCGAGCACACGCGCGAGATCCTCGGCCGGATCGGGCTGTCGGCGGCGAAGATCGACGAACTCGTGGCGGCACGGGTGGTTTCCGGATAATCGCGGGCCATGAAATCGAAGGCCCTCAGCCTGCCCCCGGCGGCCGCCAGCCGCACGCCCGCCAGCGCGCGCCCCACCACGGGCCGCAAGAAGACGGGGATGGGTACCAAGCACGACGACAAGCGGATCGCCATCCTGCGCACGGCGGCGCAACTGTTCGCCGAGAAAGGCTACGAGTCGACCTCGCTGGACAACATCGCCGAACGGCTCGGCATGCACAAGGCGACGCTCTACCACTACGTCGCCAACAAGGAGAGCATCCTCTACCAGTGCCAGATGCTCTCGTTCAGCGACCTGGACAACGTGATCGAGAAGACCCGCGACCGCAGCGTGCCCGTGCTGCAGCGCCTGCGCGACTTCGTGCGCAGCCTGGCGGTGGCGCAGAACAGCGACTTCGGCCGCTGCCTGGTGCTGGTCGGCCAGCGGCCCCTGGAGATGAGCAGCGGCAGCGACGGCGACATCCGCCAGTTCCAGCGCCGGCTGGACAGCACCGTGCGCGCCCTCGTCACCGAGGGCATCGCCGACGGCAGCGTCCGCCCCTGCGATCCGGGGATGTTCTCGGCGCTGCTGTTCGGTGCCCTGAACTGGGTGCCGCGCTGGTACAGCGAGAGCGGCAAGCTGTCGATCCCGCAGGTGGCCGACAACTTCATGGACACGCTGATCGACGGCATCGCGGCCGCGCGGCGCTGAACGCCACCAGCACCCATCAACCCGTTCACGCCGAGCCTGTCGAAACGCCGCGCGAGGCTTCGACAGGCTCAGCCCGAACGGCTCTTCTCGATTCTCCGGCCGACGGATCGCCGGCTCACATGCCCCGCGCGATCACGTCCTTGAGCGTCTCGTTCGACCCGCCGTAGATCTTCGCCACGCGGGCGTCCATGTAGAGCTGGGCGATCGGGTACTCGGTGCAGTAGCCGTAGCCCCCGAACAGTTGCAGGCAGCGGTCGACGATCTGGCACTGCTTCTCGCTGCCCCACCACTTGGCCATCAGTGCGTCGTTCGGCTGCAGGGGTTTGCCGTCGACGATGTCCTTGACGATCTGGTCCAGGAAGACACGGCCGATGCGCGCTTCGGTCAGGCATTCGGCCAGGGTGAACCTGGTGTTCTGGAAGTCCCACAGCGTCTGGCCCAGCATCCTGCGGTCCTTGGCGTGCGCCAGCGTCAGCTCGATGGCGCGCTCGGCGCAGCTGATGCCGACCAGCCCGATGGACAGCCGCTCGCGCGTGAACACGTCCATCAGCTGGAAGAAACCCCTGCCCTCCTCGCCGCCGACCAGGTTCTCGGCCGGCACCCGAGCGTCCTCCAGGAAGATCTCCGCAGTGTTCAGCGCGTTCTGCCCGATCTTGTCGATGATCTTGTTGACCTTGAAGCCCGGGCAGGCGGCCTTCTCGACCAGGAACAGCGAAATGCCGCGCGCGCCCGAACCTGCGCCGCCGGTGCGCGCCGCCACCAGCACCAGATCGGCCTGCTGGCCCAGGGTGCAGAAGATCTTGTTGCCGTTGAGCACGTACTCGTCGCCCTCGCGGCGGGCCGTGGTGCGCAGTGCCTTCACGTCGGTGCCGGCGTCCGGCTCGGTGATGGCCACGGCGATCATCTTCCGGCCGGCGGCGATGTCGGGCATCCACTTGCGCAGTTGCCCGGGCGAGGCCGTGCCGTGGAAGAAGCCGGGACTGTTGAGCGCACCGGGGATGAACGGGAAGGTCGTGTCGCAGATCCGCGCCTGCTCTTCGATCATGACCACTTCGTGCGCGAAGCTGGCCCCCTGCCCGCCGAACTCCTCGGGGATGCTCATGCACAGCAGGCCGAGTTCGCCGGCGCGCTCCCACACCTCGCGGTCGATGCAGTGCTGGCTGCGGAACTTGTCGGCCTTGGGTGCCACCTCTTCTTCGAAGAAGCGTCTGGCCGTGGACCGGAGCATGTCCAGTTCGTCGGTCATCCAGGGGGATCGGTAAGGCACGGTCACGGGGTCATCTCCAAGGTCTGAGGGGGAATGCGGCGATTGTGGCGACGACCATCCAAAAAATCAACCCACCGTTTGGTTGACTTTTTTCAGGCTGCCAAATAAAGTCCGCTCCACGCCCCCCAACCCCCTCAATGGAGACGACATGAGCGCAAGCTTGCTGGCAGAGTACGAATGGATCGGCCGTGCACTGGCCGAGGAATGGAAGCCGATGGCCGGCGGGACGATCGAGGTGACCGAACCCGCCACCGGCCAACCGATGGGTCGAGTTTCTCGCGCCTCGGCGGCGGACGTGCGGGCGAGCGCCGCCGCTGCGCGCCAGGCGCAGGGCCCCTGGGCACAGCGGCCCTACGGCGAGCGGGCCCAGGTCTTTCGCAAGGCGGCGGCGCTGCTGGAAGCCCACCGCGCCGAATACGCCGAATGGATCGTGCGCGAGACCGGCGGCATTCCCCCCAAGGCGATGTTCGAGATCGACTCCGTGCTGCACCTGTGCCACGAGGCGGCCGCCATGCTGACCCAGCCCGCCGGCCTGGTGCTGCCCAGCGCGCCGGGCGTCTCCAGCATCGCGCGCCGGGTGCCGCATGGCGTGGTCGGCGTGATCTCCCCGTTCAACTTCCCCTTCCTGCTGTCGAGCCGGGCCGTGCTGCCGGCGCTGGCGGCAGGCAACGCCGTGGTGCTCAAGCCCGATCCGCGCACGCCCGTCAGCGGCGGCGTGCTGCTGGCGGTGCTGCTGCAGGCAGCCGGCCTGCCCCGCTCGGTGCTGCACATGCTGCCGGGCGATGCCGAGGCCGGCGAGGCGCTGGCGACCGGTCCCGACGTCGCGATGGTCTCGTTCACCGGCTCCACCGCCGTCGGCCGCCGCGTGGGCGAGCTCGCCGGCAGGCACCTCAAGAAGGTGGCGCTGGAACTGGGCGGCAAGAACGCCCTGATCCTCCTGGCCGACGCCGACCTGGACGCGGCCGTCATGGGCGGCGCCTGGGCCTCGTGGCTGCACCAGGGGCAGATCTGCATGAGCGCCGGGCGGCACCTGGTGCACGAATCCATCGCCGAGGACTACGCGCAGCGCATGGCCGCCAAGGCCCGTGCGCTGCCCGCCGGCGACCCGCACCGCCAGCAGGTGGCGCTGGGTCCCGTCATCACCGAGGCGCAGCTGCAGCGGGTGAAGCGCATCGTCGACGAATCGGTGGCCATGGGCGCCCGGCTGCTGGCCGGCGGCACGCACGAGGGCCCCTTCTACGCCGCCACCGTGCTGGCCGACGTCACGCCGCAGATGCCCGCCTTCCGCGAGGAGATCTTCGGCCCGGTGGTCTCGATCACGCGCTTCGGCAGCGACGCCGAGGCCGTCGCCCTGGCCAACGACACCGAGTACGGCTTGTCCGCCGGCATCTACTCCCGCGACGTCGGCCGCGCCGTGGACCTCGCACAGCAGTTGCACGTCGGCCTGGTGCACGTCAACGACCAGACCGTCAACGACGACGGGACCATGCCCATGGGCGGCCGCGGCGCCTCGGGCAACGGCTCGCGCCACGGCGGCCCCGCCAACTGGGACGAATTCACGCAATGGCAGTGGATGACGGTGCGCGCCACGCCGCCGGCCTATCCGCTCTGATCTTCAGAACCTTCCGACAGGAGACACGACATGACATCGATCCGCAAACTGCTGTCCCGCGCCTGCGGGCTGGGGCTGGCGGCGGCCGTGCTGGCCGGCACCGCCCTCCCCCTGGCCGCGCAGGACAAGCCCGTCATCCGCGTGCTGGTGGGCTTCCCGCCCGGTGCCGGCACCGACACGCTGGCCCGCATCTACGCCGAGGCGCTGGGCGAGCGGCTGAACGCCACCGTGGTGGTCGACAACAAGCCCGGCGCCGGCGGCCAGATCGCCGCGCAGGCGCTCAAGCAGGCCACGCCGGAGAGCAACTCCATCATGTTCGTGGTGGATCACCAGGTGGTCATGGTGCCGCTGATCAACAAGACGCCCGGCTTCGACGTGAAGAAGGACATGCTGCCGGTGGCGCGCATCGTCAACTTCTACACCTGCCTGGCCGTGCCTTCGGCCTCGCCGGCGAAGAGCTTCCAGGAGTACCTGGAACTGGTGCGCAGGAGCCCCGACCAGGGCGGCTTCGGCATCCCCGCGCCGGGTTCGCAGGCGCAGTTCGTCGGCTACGTGATGGGCCAGCACTACAAGGTCACGATGACGCCGGTGGCCTACCGCGGGGCGGCCCCCGCCATCACCGACCTGGTCGGCGGCCAGGTGCCGGCCGCCATCGTGCCGTGCGACGGCCTCATCGAATACCGCAAGGCGGGCAAGGTCCGGGTGCTGGCGATGGCCGCCGCCAAGCGCTACGGCGCCATGCCCGACGTGCCCACCTTCGCCGAGATGGGACTGCAGATGCCCGCCGATGCCTTCCTCGGCGTCTACGCCTCCACCACCCTCCGGCCCGAGCTGCGCCAGCGCATCACCGACGCGACGCGCGGCATGTTCGACGACCCGAAGCTGGTCGCCCGCTTCGCCTCGACCAACATGGAGCCGGCCTACGCCGGCCCCGAGGAACTGGCCCGCTTCGTCGACACCGCCACCGCCTTCTGGTCGGAGCAGGTCCGCAAATCCAACTTCCAGGCCCAGTAGTCATCATGACCAAGATCATCCAGGTGGAATGCCTGCCTGTCTCCACGCCGCTGAAGAAGCCGGTGATCATGCCCAACACGCGGATCACCTCGATCGACAGCGTGGTCCTGAAGATCACCGCCGACGACGGCACGGTGGGCTTCTCCGACTCCGGCGACACCTCCTCGTGGTACCGCGGCGAGCTGCAGGAATCGATCATCGCCATGATCGCCAACGTGATCGCGCCGCGCATCCTGCTGGGCGAGGACCCGCGCCACATCGAGAAGATCGTGGCGAAGATGGACCTGCTGGTGCGCGACAACAACCAGGCCAAGGCCACGGTCGACTTCGCGCTGCACGACCTCAAGGGCAAGCTGCTGGGCGTGCCGGTGTACGAGCTGCTGGGCGGGCGCACGCTGGAGGCCGCACGCCAGGGCTGGGTGCTGTCGGCCGGCAGGCCCGACGACGTGGCGGCGGAAGCGAAGAAGGCCAAGGACGTCGGCTTCCACCTGTTCAAGATGAAGATCGGCTACGGCAGCCTGCAGGACGACATCGACATGGTGCACGCCGTGCGCGAGACCGTCGGCCCCGACGCCTACCTGACCATCGACGCCAACGGCTTCTGGAGCTACGAGAAGGCGCTGCACATCATCCGCAGGATCGACTCCGCCGGGCTGGACCTGATCGAACAGCCGCTGGCGCACTGGGACATCGAGGGCATGGCGCGCCTGCGCGCCGCCGTGAAGACGCCCATCTACGCCGACGAGTCGGCGCAGGAGCTGCACAACCTGAAGGAGATCATCGACCGCCGCGCGGCCGATGGCCTGTTCCTCAAGCTGCAGAAGGCCGGCGGCATCGTCAAGTCGCAGCGCTGGCTGACGCTGGCGCGCCTGGCCGGCCTGCCGGTGCACTGCGGCTGCATGATCGGCTCCGGCCTGGAGCACAGCCCCTCGGCCCACCTGTGGACCAGCAACGAGTGGGCGACCCAGGGGCTCAACGAGTCGATCGGCCCGCTGATGATCCACGGCACGATGGAGAGCAGGAACATCGCGCCCGGCACCGACATCGCCCTGAACATCCCCCGGTTCGAGGGCGGGCTGTGCTACCCCAACGAGGGGCCGGGCTTCGGCGTGGAGCTGAACGAGGCCTTCATCGCCGGCCATGCCACGCCGGAAAGGCTGTCGCGTGTCGTCGGGCTCTGACCCGGTAGCCGAAGGCCGCCGGGGCCCGCTCGCCCACCTGACCGTGGTGGAGTTCGCCGGGCTGGGCCCGGCGCCCTTCGCCGGGATGATGCTGGCCGACCACGGCGCCCGCGTCATCCGCATCGAGCGCTTCGCGGCGGGCCGGGCGCAGGGCGGCATGGCCGCGCTGACGGCCCGGCGCAGCGACGTGCTGGCGCGCGGGCGCGAGTCGGTGGCGCTGGACCTGAAGTCCGACGCCGGCCGGCAGGCGGCGCTGGCGCTGATCGACCATGCCGACGTGCTCATCGAAGGCTTCCGGCCCGGCGTGATGGAGTCGCTCGGCCTCGGGCCCGAGGTCTGCCTGGCGCGCCGGCCGGCACTGGTCTACGGCCGGGTCACGGGCTGGGGGCAGGACGGGCCGCTGGCCCGCGCCGCGGGCCACGACATCAACTACGTGGCGCTGTCAGGCGCCCTGCACTCCAGCGCCCGCCGCGGCCAGCCGCCGACACCGACGCCGGGCCTCATCGGCGACTTCGGCGGCGGCGGCATGCTGCTGGCCTTCGGCGTGCTCGCGGCGCAGGCCCACGCGCAGCGGACGGGCCAGGGCCAGGTCGTCGACGCGTCCATCTGCGAAGGCGCGGCGCTGCTGTCTTCCCTGATCTACGGCTGGCGCTCGGCGGGCCTGTGGCAGGCCGAGGCCGGCACCAACAACGGCGACGGCGGGGCGCACTTCTACGACGTCTACGCCTGCGCGGACGGCAGGTACATCAGCATCGGCGCAATGGAGCCCCAGTTCTACGCGCTGCTGCGGGCCAAGTGCGGGCTGGACGACCCGGACTTCGAGGCGCAGTGGGACGCGGCCCGCTGGCCGGCGCTCAAGGAGAAGGTGGCGCAGGTCTTCCGCACGCGCACCCGCGAGGCGTGGTGCGAACTGCTGGAAGGCACGGACGTGTGCTTCGCGCCGGTGCTGGACCTGGACGAGGCGCCCACGCATCCGCACCACCGCGCACGCGGCGCCTTCGCCGAGGTGGACGGCATCGTGCAGCCGGCGCCCGCGCCGCGCTTCAGCGCCTTTCCTTCGGCGCCATGCCACCCGGTGCGCCCGCGCACCGGCGACGTGGCGGCCGTGCTGGCCGATCTGGCAGCCGGCGCCTCGGCTTCCCGGAGCACTTCTCCCTGATCCCCTCAGGGCTGGCGCGGCGGCGGCCCGCGCCGCGCCAGGGCCTGGTTGTACCCGCCGCGATGGTCCTCGCGGTCGCTGCGGCTGCGCGGCGTGCGCCGGGCCTCGTTGCGCTGCGTGGGCGGCTGGCGGCCGGCAGCGTTGTGTTCGGTGTGGCCGGGGCGGCCGTTCTGCGAATTGGACATGGCTTGGACTCCTTCGTCGGTCCGGCGGCGTCAGCCGATACGGAAATAGGCGTTGAGCGCCAGGGCGCCGAGCGCGACCACGATGGCGATCAGGGCGGCCCACAGCATCACGCGGTGGTCCTCCTTGTCGTCCGGGCCTTTCTTCATTGCCTTCATGGGATGGTTGCTCCTGTGGGGTTCGACAAGCCGCGCGGCCCACGTTCAGCGAAGGCCGCATGGCGTTCATCCATGCTGCGCCTCCTGCGCCGCAGCGATGTAGGACCGGCCGCACCCCGCGCGCAGGAAGCCCGCGCACCGGGCATCGCCCCTGCGATGGTCCCGGCCGGCTGACAGCACCGGAAGATGCCGGCTGACGCACGCGCGGCCGATCCGGTCGCAGCCTGTGGCCATTCGCCACCCGCTGCGATTCCCGCCCTTCCCGTCGCGCATGCCGGAGGCGGGTCGCAGCCCACCGGAGCAGCATTCCATGGCACGCATCACCGGCGGCATCCTCGTCCTGTTGGGCCTGATCCTGGCCGTGGCGGGCGGCTGGCTTGCCGCACTCGGCGGCAGCCTCTACTACGTGGCGACGGGCATCGCGCTGCTGGCCGTGGGCGTGCTGCTGCTGCGCGGCTCGCCCGCGGCCCTGTGGCTGCATGCGGTGCTGCTGGCCGCCTCGCTGTGGTGGGCCGTGTGGGAGGTGGGCGTCGACTGGTGGCCGCTGGCCGCGCGCCTGGACCTGCTGTTCCTGCTCGGGCTGTGGCTGCTCACGCCCTGGGTGCGCCGCTCGCTGCAGCGGGCCGACGGCGCCGCGCCCGCCTGGGGCGCCGGGCTGGCACCGGCGCGCGCGGTGCTGTGCCTGGCGCTCGCGGTGTCGGCGGCGCTGGCGGTGCTGTCCTGGTTCCGCGCGCCGCACGAACTCGCGGGGCGCCTCGAAAGCAGGCCCGCCGCGGACGCCGCACCCGAAGCCGCCGCGCCCGTGCCGCCGGGCGAATGGCATGCCTACGGGCGCACCGGCGAGGGCCAGCGCCACTCGCCGCTGGCGCAGATCACGCCGGCCAACGTCGACCAGTTGCGGCTGGCATGGGAGTTCCGCACCGGCGACCGGCGAGGCCGGCCCGGCGACCCGGAAGAGACGACCTACGAGGTCACGCCGCTGAAGGTCGGCAACCGTTTGTTCCTGTGCACGCCCCACCAGTCGGTGATCGCACTGGACGCTACCACCGGCCGCCAGCTCTGGCGCTTCGATCCGCAGATCGCGGGCGACCTGGCGCTCCAGCACCTGACCTGCCGCGGCCTGGCCTACCAGCCGCCGCGCGCGGCGCCGGCGACGAGCGGCGCGCCGGCGCCCGCGGCCGATGAAGGCCGGACCGTGCCGACGCCCGAGCGCCCGCCGCTGCCGGTCGCGGCGAGCCAGGGCCCGACCGATGCCGCCTGCCGCAGCCGGCTCTTCATGCCCACCGCCGACGGCCGCCTGATCGCGCTGAACCCCGACTCGAGCGCGGTGTGCACCGATTTCGGCCGCGGCACCGGCCAGATCGACCTGTGGCAGCACATGCCCAACGTGCGCCCCGGCGCCTACTACGCGACCTCGCCGCCGGTCGTCACCGAGCGGCTGCTGATCGTGGGCGGCACGGTGCTGGACAACGCCTCGGTCAAGGAGCAGTCGGGCGTGATCCGCGCCTTCGACATCGACAGCGGCGCGCTGGTGTGGAACTGGGACTCGGGCAACCCGGACGACACGGCGCCGCTGCCGCCCGGCCGCACCTACACCGCCAACTCGCCCAACAGCTGGTCGGTCTCCAGCGTGGACGAGGCGCTGGGCATGGTCTACGTACCGATGGGCAACCAGCCGCCCGACCAGTGGGGCGGCCACCGCAGCCCGGCGGTGGAGCGCTACTCCTCGTCGGTGGTGGCGCTCGACCTGGCCAGCGGCCGCGTGCGCTGGCACTTCCAGACGGTGCACCACGACCTGTGGGACTACGACGTGCCGGCCCAGCCCACGCTGCTGGACCTGGAGGTGGGCGGCCGGCGCGTGCCCGCGCTGGTGCAGCCGACCAAGCAGGGCGAGCTCTTCGTGCTGGACCGCCGCGACGGCACGCCGCTCCTGCCGGTGAGCGAGCAGCCGGCGCCGCAGGGCGCCGCCGCCGGCGACCACACGGCGCCGACCCAGCCCGCCTCGGCGCTGTCCTTCGCGCCGCCGCCGCTGCGCGAGCGGGACATGTGGGGCGCCACGCTGCTGGACCAGCTCGCCTGCCGCATCGCCTTCCGGCAGCTGCGCTACGACGGGCGCTTCACCCCGCCCTCCGAGCGCGGCTCGATCGTCTACCCCGGCAACTTCGGCGTCTTCAACTGGGGCGGCATCGCGGTCGACCCGGCGCGCGGCTGGGCCTTCACCACGCCGACGTATCTCGCCTTCGTCTCGCGGCTCGTGGCGCGCCGCGACGACATCAGCCTGCTGGTGCAGGAGGGCGGCCCGCCCAAGGGCAGCCTGCCTGCGCTCAACGAGAACTTCGGCGCGCCCTACGCCGCATCGATGAAGCCCTTCATGTCGCCCATCGGCCTGCCCTGCCAGGCGCCGCCCTGGGGCTACGTGGCCGGCGTGGACCTGCGCACCGGCCAGGTGGCCTGGAAGCACCGCAACGGCACCGTGCGCGACCTCTCGCCGCTGCCGCTGCCCTTCCGTATGGGCGTGCCCGGCATCGGCGGCCCGATGGTGACCGCGGGCGGCGTGGCCTTCTACTCCGGCGCGCTCGACAACTACGTGCGCGCCTACGACATGGCCAGCGGCCGCGTGCTGTGGAGCGACCGCCTGCCCGCCGGCGGCCAGGCCACGCCGATGACCTACAGCGGCGAGGACGGCCGGCAGTACGTGCTGGTGGTCGCCGGCGGGCACGGCTCCACCGGCACGAAGCCCGGCGACGCCATCCGCGCCTACGCCCTGCCCGCGCGGCGCTGAGGCCTGCCCGCCCCCCACGCGCCTCCTCTGCCGCCCCGGCCGACGCGCCGCATCGGCGCAGTCTCACAGACCCGGCGCCGATGCCGTTCCACAGTGGACGTGAACACGCATTCATCCGGAGGTGGCCTCATGGCGAACAGCAGCATCCTGGGCGGCGCACCGGCGCCGGCCGAACCCACGGGCAAGGACGTGGACGCGCTCGGCCCGAGCGACAGCAGCGACAGCGGCAGCGACGTGCAGACCGACCTGAACCGGTCGGCCATGCCCGACGAGGCGTCGGAAGGCGCCTTCCCCATCGCCCACGGCAGCACCAGCGACGCCGCCGGCACCGGCGAGCGCGCTGCGGCGGACCCCGCCGCGCCCGTCGTCGATGCCGACCTGCTGCCGGACCGCACCGGCACCCTGCCCCCCGGGGGGCGGCGTCGCGATGCGGCCGACCCCGCGGCGGCGGACGTCGAGGCGATCGCGAAGGAAGAAGACGACGACGAGGACGAGGACGAAGGCTGAGCGCCGATGTGCCCCCGCCCCACCGACCGCCCGACAGGCAGGCCGCACGCCGTCATGACGTGGACGGTCGATCCGCAGTCGTTCAATGCACCGCACGAGCGGGAGACCCGCAGCGCCATCGCGCGCCGCGTGGCGCGGCTGCTGGGCGTGCCCTTCGCGGGGGAGTTCGATCCCGCGAAACCCGCCGGCGCCGCGCACGCCTACCTGGTGCCCAGCGACACGCTGGACCCCGGTGCCGCCCGCGCGGCCGGCGTGCGGGGGCCGGAAGACCTGCTCGGCGGCGTCGTGCCGCACGGCTTCGTGGCGACCAAGGCGATCACCCACCCGGTGGTGGCACCGCAGGCCCGCCAGCCGCCGGGGTGGTCCGTCCGCTTCGGCGAGGCCGTGCAGGACGCGACGCTGCGCGGCTTCACCGCCTTCTGCCACGAAGACGCCATGCAGGCGGCGCGCCGCCTGCTGCCGCGCGGCCCGGTGCGCGTGAAGGCGGCCCAGGGCGCCGGCGGCGCGGGCCAGTTCGTGGCGCGCACCGAGGCGCAGTTCATCCACGGCCTGGCCGGCCTCGCGCCGCGGGACGTGGAGGCGCACGGCGTGTGCATCGAGGAGAACATCGAGCGCCCGCTGGTGCTGTGCGTCGGCCAGATCCGCGTCGGCGATGCGCTGGCCAGCTACCACGGCACGCAGCGCGAGACGCGCGACCGCAAGGGCGCGGTCACCTACGGCGGCTCGGACCTGGTGGTCGTGCGCGGCGGCTTCGAGCAGCTCGCGCGGCTGCACCCGCCGTCGCACATCCGGCGTGCGGTCGATCAGGTATTGGTCTACCACCGCGCCGTGCTCGACTGCTACCCCGGCATGTTCGCCTCGCGCATCAACTACGACGTGGTGCAGGGCGAGGCGGCGGACGGCAGCGCGTGCAGCGGCGTGCTCGAGCAGTCCTGGCGCATCGGCGGCGCGACCAGCGCCGAGATCACGGCGCTGGAGGCCTTCCGGGCGCAGCCCGGGCGCCGCTGCGTCGCCGCCTCCTGCATGGAGGTGCACGGCCAGGCCCAGCCGCCGCCGCAGGCCTGCGTCTACTTCCACGGCACCGACGCCGAACTCGGCCCCCTCCTCAAGTACGCATTCATCCAGACCGGTGACGACCCAGCTATCCGCCGTTGAAATTCCCGTTGCCGACCAGCGCATCGAAGGCAGCTTCGTGACCACCTCCGCGCTGCTTCCCGGCGTGCTGCTCGTGCACGGCTGGGACGGCAGCCAGGCGCAGTACATCGCGCGCGCCCACGAACTTGCCGCGCTGGGCTGCATCTGCCTGACGATCGACCTGCGCGGCCACGCCCGCCACCGCGCCCAGCGCATGGAAGTGACGCCGGAGGACAACCTCCAGGACGTGCTGGCGGGGCTGGACACGCTGCGCAGCCACCCGGGCGTCGACGAGCGCGCCATCGCCATCGTCGGCAGCAGCTACGGCGGCTACCTGGCGGCGCTGGCGACCGCGCTGCGCCCCGTGCGCTGGCTGGCGCTGCGGGCGCCGGCCATCTACGAGGACCCGGACTGGCAGCGCCCCAAGGGCCTGCTCGACCGCGAGAAGCTCAACACCTACCGGCGCGGCCTGATCCCGGCCGAGAGCAACCGCGCGCTGCGCGCCTGCGGCGAGTTCCGCGGCGACGTGCTGGTGGTGGAATCGGAGACCGACAACATGGTGCCGCACGAGGTGATCCGCAGCTACGTGAACGCCTTCAAGCGGGCGCATTCGCTCACCTACCGGGTGCTGTCGGGGGCCGACCATGCCCTGTCCGCCGACGAGATGCGGCAGGCCTATGGGCTGCAGCTCGTGAACTGGATGACCGAGATGCTGCTCGGCGCCAAGGCGGCGTCCGCCACCGTGCGGCCGGTGCCGCGGGCGCCCGCGTGAAGCGCCGCGGCGGCATCGACAGCAGCATTCCCATCGTCTTCCTCGCGACGTCCTACACAGCGCGCGGACCCCGCCCGTACAGTGGAATGGACAGGCAGTGCGGCGTACATCGGCCGCCCTGCGTTCATCCACATCGCACACGAAGGAGTTTGAAATGCACAGCATCCGGAACCTCATGAGCCGGGACGTGCAGGTGATCGGCCCCGACGACACCATCGCCGAGGCGGCGCGCCGCATGTGCGACGGCAACTTCGGCATGATGCCGGTCGGCGAGAACGACCGGATGATCGGCGCCATCTCCGACCGCGACATCGCCGTGCGCGGCGTCGCGCAGGGCCTGGACGGCAGCGCGACGGTGCGCGAGGTCATGTCCGACGGCGTGTGCTGGGTCTACGACGATGAATCGGTCGAGCGCGCGGTGCTGGTGATGGCGCAGTACCAGGTGCGGCGCCTGCCCGTGGTGAACCGCGACAAGCGGCTGGTCGGCATCCTCGCGCTGGGCGACGTCGCGGTGAAGGAAAGCGACAGGGAGCCGGCCGCCGAGGCGCTGTGCGGCGTGTCGGAACCCGTCGCGGCCTGAGCGGCGCGCGACGCCGGCGGGCCGGAACTGCATCCATGAGAAGGCGGGCATCGACGCAGCGCGAACGCCGCGAGGCGCAATACCTGGACCTGCTGCTGGCGCTCTCGCGCCAGCCGCTGCCGGTGGTGTGCACGGCGCCGGAAGACATCGACCGCATCCTGGCCCTGCGCAGCGCCGCGCTGGTGGAAGCAGCGACCGACCCGCCGGTGCTGCTGCGCACCGGCGAACGCTTCATCCCGCGCGCCGTGGTGCTGGGCATCACCCCGGCCGGGCGCACGGCCCTGGCCCGGATGCGCTCGATGCGGAAGCCACCCGAACCCGAACCCCACGAGCCGCCGCAGCCCGCCGCCCGGCCCGACCCGCGCTAGCGCCGGCGCGCACGCAGGCAGCGCCAGAGCTCCTCGGCATAGCAGGCGAACACCAGCATGCCGGCCGCATGGGCGGCCACCAGGTAGGCAGGCGGCAAGGGCTCGGCCTTCAGCCGCGGCGGCCATGCGGCGCCGCGCACGTCCAGCGCGCTGCGCAGCGGCTCCCACGACGCCGACAGCAGCAGCGCCAGGCCGGCCAGCGGCAGCAGTTCCTGGAAGCTGTGCACCATCTGCTCGACCGGCCCGATGGGGCGCCGCGGCACCGCCCAGCGCAGGTCGGCGTACACCGTGGCCTCGTGCAGCACGAACACGGCCACGCAGAAGCCGAACACCAGCGCATCCACCTGCAGCCACAGCACCGCGAGCACGGCCGCGCCCATCTCCGCCAGCATGAGCATGTGCAGCAGCGACTCGCGCAGGCCGGCATTGGCCTCGATGCGGGTGCGCCGATGCAGCGCCCAGTCCAGCACGCCCGCGGCCAGCCAGGCCGGGAGCACGCCGTACATGAGCAGCCAGCGCTCGATCATCGGGCCGCGGCTTGCTGTCTCAGGCCGGCTCGACCACCGGCGTGTGCAGCTCGCGCCCCATCATGCCGCGCGCGAACAGGTAGTTGGCACGCGCGCGCTCGCTCAGTGCGTCGAGGTCCACCCGCCCCGCCGCGTCGCACGGAAAGCAGTAGCCGCGCCCGGGATCGAAGAGCGAACGGAAGCGAAGCCGGTAACGCTGCGGCGATGCGCTGTGCAGGACCATGGCGGACTCCCCGGATGAAGTTGCATCCAGCATGGACCTGCGGACGGGCCGCGCCCACCGGCGCGCAGCGGGTGCGGCCGTCGGCCTGCGTCATCGCCGGGTGCAGTGCATGTCCGACAGCCGGGCCGGCTCAATCCTCGCCCGGCGCCTCCTCGGGCAGATCCGAGCGCCGGATGAAGCTGATCTTGCCGTTGGGCTCGAGCACGGCCCACGCCACCTCGCCGAGCGAGGCGATGCCGGCCAGCCGCATCTCGGATTCGATCTCCGCGCGCGTCAGCCG
>Ga0164243_10003915_pt1 | contig 23585 bp, 18 predicted proteins | sample OricompcompostOP_FD_108781 | JGI IMG/M metagenome (GOLD analysis project Ga0164243, IMG submission 108781) | Organic Plus compost microbial communities from Emeryville, California, USA - Original compost - Organic plus compost (OP) | ecosystem: Engineered > Solid waste > Mixed feedstock >...
GGCTAATTTGCGCAAGAGAGTACAAATTGAGTGCGCGGTTTGGCACCTCGATGTCGGCTTAGCTCATCCACATGAATGCAAAAATCATGAAGGGTTCGACTGTTCGTCGATTAAAGAGCTACATGAGCTGGGTTTAATACGTCGTGAGACAGTATGGTTTCTATCTTCTAGAGGGAATTAAAGTAGAATAAAGATAGCCCCTTCGTACGAAAGGAGTTGGGTATATTGACCTATGGTTTACCTGTTGTTTATGCTATATATTATATATTATATAATATATCGTTTACTTATACTTAAGTAAATTGTTCACATAGGCATGGCAGGAAGGCTACGTCAGTTAAAGATAAGTGCTGAAAGCATTTAAGCGCGAAGCTTACTTTAGGATACTTTTAAACGTAGTAGAACACTACGAGTATAATTGTTATAACTCTTCGGATATAACGATTAATAGGCTTTAGTTGTATTAATTTTAATATTTTTAGACATAAAGTACTAATTATTAAAATACTAAATATTTCACATATCATATAAATTAAATTTAGCCTGGTTAGCATAAAAGTAATGCAACCGTTTTGTAATCGGTAGAAGCAAGTGCGATACTTGCACTGGGCTATTAAATAAAGACCCAATGGTCAAGTTTGGTTAAGACATAACATTTTCACTGTTAGTGCGGGAGTTCAAATCTCCCTTGGGTTGAAAGAAATTAGCTCAGTTGGTAGAGCTGTCGCTTTACACGCGAAAGGTCAGGTGTTCGAGTCACCTATTTCTTATCGAGTTACCTATTTCTTATTTATATGCGGGTTGATGTAATAGTAACATAGATGGCTCATGACCATAATATTTAGGTGCAATCCCTAAACCCGCAACCAAAGGCTATAGCTTAATAGGTAAAGCGGACCACTCATGATGGTTTGAGTAAATGTTCGAGTCATTTTAGTCTTAAATAATCCGAGTGCTGGAATTGGTAGACAGTCTTAACTTAAGCTTAAGTGACGCAAGTCGTAAACGTTCGAATCGTTTCTCGGATAGGGGTTATAGTTTAACTGGTAAAACGGCGATTTTGCATATCGTTATTTCAGGATCGAGTCCTGATTACTCCATTTTTATAGTTACTTCATTATTATATTTTATAGCTTGAGAAGCTCAATTGGTAGAGCGGATCACTGAAGATGATTAGGTTATAAGTTCAAGTCTTATCTCGAGCATTAGATGGGTATGCTGAAATTTGGTAACCAGGTTCCGCTTAGGACGGAATAGTTTTAACTTTACAAGTTCAAGTCTTGTTACCCATATTATATGTTGTCGACTAATCGGTAAGTCATAAATTTTTGGTATTTACTATTGGGTGTTCGAGTCGCCCCAACATAATTTTTATTTTTTAATAAAAAATTATATTTAATATTTAATTAAATTATATTTTAAGAGCCAAAGTAGTTTAATGGTAGAACAATAATTTCATGAATTAAGAATGAGAATTCGATTTTCTCCTTTGGCTAATAGAATAAATTAATATAAAATTTATAGGGAATAATTTAATTGTTCATTATTCTACAGTTAAGCCTATAAAAATTTATGAAAATTCTTTATTAAGTAAGGTTAATGTTTTAAAAGAAAATAGTTTAATTGGTAGAAGAATAATTTTATGAATTAAAAGTGATAATTCGAGTTTATCTTTCGACTAATTAATAACTATATAAATTTTATAAACATTAATGCTATTAATTATGTTTAGTTTAAATTTAAATGACTAATTAATTACTAATTAAAATTTAATTATTAATTATTAATACTATTAGTTATAGTTAGTTTAAATTTAACTGTCGCTTTATACATATAAAGTCGGGTGCTTATGTCGCCTCTTTATATACAAAACAACAAAATGTTGTTTATTTAAATTTAACTGTTGCTTTACACGTATAAAGTCGGGTGCTTGTGTCGCCTCTTTATATACAAAACAAAAAAAAAAAAATGTTGTTGTTTATTAAAATTTAATTGTAATTACTATTGAAATCTTATCTAAAAAAAAAAATAAACAATGGTCTATCAATCTATCCAATTTAATCCATTTTATTTGGTATCACCAGGGTCTTATCCACTCTTTACTAATATTTCGTTATTTTTTGATAATTTATTTATTGGTTTACAAAATATATTATCTAGTTTTATAAATAATAATTTATGATATTGTTATATATTATTAATATTTATTTTTAGTATATTATTAATAATACTTTTATTTATTTTAGTTATTGATAGACAAAAAGGTTATTCAGTTAAAATGAATAACTTACCAAATAATGATAATTCTAAAAAAAGAAAAAGAAAATCTGAAAATGGAAATTCTAGAAAAAAAGGAAAAGGAAAATCTGGAAATGGAGATTCTGATTCTCCGGATAAAGATGGAGATAAACCTAAACCTATAACTAAACCTAAATTATTTTTACCTAAGAAAGATGAAGAAACTCAAGCATATGAATGTTATATGAAAAAGTATGATACAAGTAATAAAAAAAATGAACTTAGCCCTATAGGTACTAGGAAACAAGTAAAAGATACTTTTCCTAGTTTATACTCTGAATATAAAAAACATAAACCAAATAATCCTGATTTAGAATGAGAAAAACTTACAGAGGTTTTTTTTTCTACATGAGATAGACAACCATTTGGTAATAGATGTTATGCTGATACTGATAGAGGTTTTGAGCAAGCTTGAGAGTATATGAAAAATAAGTTACATTGAATAGAGATGGGACTTAGTAAAGGAAAAACTCTAGAGGCTAGTGCTTTATGGAAAAAGGCTTTAAGTAATGTCGATTTTACAACTTATGAGAAATATATCAAAATTCTTGATAATGTAGTTAATAGAAGAGGTAGATAATTATTATATGAAATAAGTATATTTTCATATATTTATCATCCAACTAATTAATTATTATATAAAATTTATACATATTAATACTATTTATTATGTTTAATTTAAATTTAACTGACTAACTAATTCAGAACATAATATAATTTAATTAGTAATTAGTCATTTTTAGTTTAGATTTAAATTTAAATTTAATTGTAATTACTATTGAAATCTTATCTAAAAAAAAAATAAACAATGGTCTATCAATTAATTCAATTTAATCCATTTCAATTAGTGTCACCTTCACCTTGACCATTATTTAGTAAAAGCTTATTATTTTATAAAGATTTATTTATAGGTTTACAAAATATATTATCTAGTTTTATAAATAATAATTTATGATATTGTTATATATTATTAATATTTATTTTTAGTATATTATTAACAATACTTTTATTTATTTTAGTTATTGATAGGCAAAAAGGTTATTCAGTTAAAATGAATAACTTACCAAATAATGAAAATTCTAAAAAAAGAAAATCTGGAAATGAAGATTCTAGCTCTCCGAAGGAAAATAAACCTAAGTTATTTTTTCCTAAGGAAGATGAGGATACTAATTCTTATAGACATTATATGGTAAAGTATGATTCGTATGTTAGAAATGAAGTTAGTTTCGACCCTATAGGTACTAGGAAACAAGTAGAAGATACTTTTCCTAGTTTATACTCTGAATATAAAAAATATAAAGTAAATAATCCTGATTTAGAATGAGGAAAACTTACAGATATTTATTATTGTACATGGAATAAGCGGCCATTTGGAAGTTATAAATATTCTGGAGATGATGAAGGTTTTGCTGCTGTTTTTGAGTATATGGAAAGAAGAAAAGTATTAATAGAGTCAGGACGTGTTAAGGGAAATCTTTCGATGGCTAGTTCTATGTGTAAAAAGGCATGGGGTAATATTGATTTTACAACTTATGAAAAATATATCAAAATTATTGATAATGTAGCTAATAAAATAGGTAAATAAATATTTTATATAATAAAAAAAATTTTCATATTCATATATGAAGGTGGGTATAGTTCAATGGTAGAACAGCTGTATGTGGCATAGTATATCCTAGTTCGATTCTAGGTACCCTCCCTAAATAACTTGATCATAAGGTTAAGTTATTCACATAAATTCAAATTCGTTTTCACGAAGAACAACATTTAATTGTTTTTTGTTAGATCTGTTAACAAAACATAATATTTCATTTGGAAGAGCTTTTTCAACTTCAACTAAAAAAGAAGATATAGCCACAATAAATACTCAAAAGAGTACTTCATTTATAACTTTAAAACAACCTTCAGAATGACAAGAAAGATGATATTTATCATCTAATGCTAAAGACATTGGTACTTTATACTTAATCTTTGCATTATTCTCAGGTTTATTGGGTACAGCATTTTCTGTACTTATAAGATTAGAATTATCAGGACCAGGTGTTCAATATATTTCAGATAACCAATTATACAATAGTATAATAACAGCTCACGCTATTATGATGATTTTCTTCATGGTTATGCCTGCTTTAATTGGAGGTTTTGGTAATTTCTTATTACCTTTATTAGTAGGAGGTCCAGATATGGCAAAAGAAAAAAAAGAAATGGATCTCCATAGGTTTAATATTAGATATTATAGTAATGATTTAAAAAATAAATTTAAGGGATATTTAGCTGGTTTATTTGAAGGAAATGGACATATTAGTATTAAAAAATCTAGTAAAAAGAAACACAATCCAAGATTTTATATAACTTTTAATATGAAAAATCAACCATTAGCTAAAAAATTAGTAGATTTAATAAAATGGGGAGATTTAAGATATGAATTAAAAAATGACGCTTGTGTATTAGTTGTTTCATCTGTAATAGGTTTAAAAAAAGTAGTTGAATTATTAAATGGTGAATTAAGAACACCAAAAATACATCTACTTTATAATTTAATAGATTGATTAAATAAAAATCATAAGACTAATATAATTAAATTACCTTTAAAAAATAGCTCTTTATCTGAAGATAGTTGATTAAGTGGATTTATTGATTCAAATGGAAGTTTTTCTATACAACATACTAAATTAAAAAATGGTATAAAAAAAAGAAAAATATCTTGTAGATTAAGAATTGAAGAAAGAATATTAGATCCTATAACTAAAAATAGTTATTTAAAAGTTTTTACTGATATATCTAATTTTCTTAATTGTAGTTTATTAACAAGAAAACAAAAATCAACAGGTAATGAATACTATATTTTAACAGTTTCAAGTATAATGTCTTTAAATTTAATAGTAAATTATTTAGAAAAATATCCTTTATTTTCAAGTAAGTATTTAGATTATAAAGATTGAAAAGAAATAGTATTATTAATATTTGAAAATAAACATTATACAGAACAAGGTATAAATAAAGCAGAATTTGTAAGAAATAAAATGAATAGAAAAAGAACACTATTTAATTGAAATCACTTAAATTTACTATCTTTATAATAATATATATGTATATATTACATTACTATAATATTTAATTATTAAAATCCTATACTAGGAATGCCGTTAAAAAGTGTAAACTTTTTAATTATTACTTCGCTATATGCATGGAATTTCTCGAATTTGGAATTAATTTTCCAGTCAACAGATACATAGACACCTAATTGGAGTTATAAACTTCTAAAGTTGTATTTTCAACTGAATTAGTCGTAACACTTATGTATACATGGGAAGAATATGCAGGAAACCAACGGATATAAATTTTTATATAATATCCTAGTAGGATCCTCAGAGACTACACGCGAAGCTCCATTATAATATATATATAATGGATGAAGATATAGTCCATTTGAGTAAGAAATTACTTATTTTATATGTTATGATTTCTAAAGGTAAAAAAATTTATTTATATTTTATCTAATGTAATTTTATTTACATGTCAAAATAATATTATTATTTGATATTTTATTTGCATAATAGCAAGTATATTATCATGCTTTGATTTTTATTATCTATATTTATTTAGTTTAGATATATGGTCAGATGAAATTAATATAGATGCAAGTACTCTTAATATAAATGTAAGTACTTTTAATATAGATGTAAGTACTCTTAATATGAGTAGTGGTGATGAAGGAAATTATTTTTTTGGATTTGGAGGTGGTGATCCTGGAAATAACCAAGGTGGTAATACTAATCCAGAAGGTGGAGCCATAATTGGTATAGACGATCAAAATAAAAAAAGAAAAAAAGAGGATATCTGACAATATAGTATATATGATATATACACTAAACCATACAATCCTTTAGGCAATAGACCTCCTATGTGTGATAGACAATTAGGTGAATTAATAGAATGTAAAGCACAGCTATATCAAAGATTTGTACCAAGTAGATATCCAGATTTAAGAGTTGGAGATGTTTTTAATACTGATAGTATTATAGATAAAATAGCTAGAGAAAGATTGCTAGGTCATATTTTAGATTATAAATTCATTTTAACTAGTTCATATAATGAATTAGAATTAAATCTAGATACTGGATATCATAAATTATATACTGTAAAGATTACGCCATTATTAATATATTCTTTAAAAAATAGTCCATTCTAATATACAAAATTTAAAGATTCCCTAGATTAAATAACATTAGTTTCTGGTTATTAGTACCTAGTTTATTATTATTCGTATTCTCTGCAACAATAGAAAATGGTGCAGGAACAGGATGAACATTATACCCACCTTTATCAGGAATTCAATCACACAGTGGACCTAGTGTTGATTTGGCAATATTTGGTTTACATTTAAGTGGAATTAGTAGTATGCTTGGTGCAATGAATTTCATTACAACTATTTTAAATATGAGAAGTCCAGGTATACGTTTACATAAATTAGCTTTATTTGGTTGAGCTGTAATAATAACAGCTGTGTTATTATTATTATCATTACCTGTATTAGCTGGTGGTATTACTATGGTTTTAACTGATAGAAACTTTAACACTTCATTCTTTGAAGTAGCTGGAGGTGGTGATCCTATTTTATTCCAACATCTTTTCTGATTCTTCGGACATCCTGAAGTTTATATCTTAATTATACCAGGATTTGGTATTATTAGTACAGTTATTGCAGCGGGATCTGGTAAAAATGTATTTGGTTACTTAGGTATGGTTTATGCTATGATGTCTATTGGTGTTTTAGGTTTCTTAGTTTGAAGTCATCACATGTATACAGTTGGTTTAGATGTTGATACAAGAGCTTATTTCACAGCTGCTACTTTAATTATTGCAGTACCTACTGGAATTAAAATATTCAGTTGATTAGCTACATGTTATGGTGGTTCATTACACTTAACACCTCCTATGTTATTTGCATTAGGATTTGTTGTATTATTCACTATTGGTGGATTGAGTGGTGTTGTTTTAGCTAATGCATCACTTGATGTTGCTTTCCATGATACTTACTATGTTGTTGCTCATTTCCATTATGTTTTATCTATGGGTGCTGTGTTTGCATTATTTAGTGGTTGATACTTCTGAATACCTAAATTATTAGGTTTATCTTATGATCACTTCGCAGCTAAAGTACACTTCTGAATCTTATTTGTAGGTGTTAATTTAACATTCTTCCCACAACACTTCTTAGGTTTACAAGGTATGCCTAGAAGAATTAGTGATTATCCTGATGCTTTCTACGGTTGAAACTTATTAAGTAGTATAGGTTCTATTATTAGTGTTGTAGCTACATGATATTTCTTAACAATTATTTACAAACAATTAACAGAAGGTAAAGCAGTTTCAAGATATCCTTGATTAACTCCACAATTATTTAGTGATACATTCCAAGTATTATTCACTAGAAATAATAGTTCATTAGAATGATGTTTAACTAGTCCTCCTAAACCTCATGCTTTTGCAAGCTTACCTTTACAATCATAAAATGATCCCATGGGTGGAATATTAGCACAAGTTAGAGTTCATTAAAAGGAAATACTTGATGCTCAAAAATAAGTTGATCAATAAACTGAACCTTCAATTGATCAATTAACTGAACCTTCAATTGATCAGTGTGTTTAAATTATAAATTTAATAAATTCATTGATTAATAGTATATAAGGTGTATATTATATGTAATTCTTTATTAGTTAAGGTTACCTTACTTAAAGGGTTGAACACAAAATATTAAATATTAAATATAAAATGCTATAAGCCGCTAAAATTATTAAAACAAGATTAGCTACAACAGGATTAATTGATGCTGTTGTATAAGCTGCTAAAATTAGTGGAACAATTAGTCCACCTAAACCTCATGGTTTTGTAAGCTTACCTTTACAATTAGGAATTAACTCGAATGGAATAATTTAAACAATGAAAACGAATCTATAAAATTATTACTTTGCGATTGTAATAAATATTTAATTAATATAGACGTAAAACATGCAATGGTAACAGAACCTTCCATTGATCAGTGTGTTTAAGTTATAAATTTAATAAATTCATTGATTAATTGTATGTAAGGTGTATATTATATGTAATTCTTTATTAGTTAAGGTTACCTTACTTAAAGGGTTGAACACTAATATTTATTCTAAAATGGTACAAATTCCTAAAATCCTACAAGCGGCTAAAATTATTGGATTATGTTTAATTAGTCCTCCTAAACCTCATGGTTTTGCAAGTTTACCTTTACAATCAGCAACTGATCCTTTGAGTGGATTAAATAGAATAATTAAAGCTAAACAAAATGAAATACTTGAAGCTCAAGAAGAAATTAATGCAGAAACTGAATATTTTTATAAAAAACTGGATTATTTATCAGATTGATGTGATACAAATGGGGCTATTTTAACATTAACATTTAAACATTCAGCAAATGGTTGTGTTAAAATTTTAGGTAATGACATTTCTTATTATGAACCTGAGAATTATATAGCTAAAAACCCTGAGTTAATAATTAAAGATAAATTTATAGGTTATATTGATGAAAATACAGGTGAAAAATCAATAAAAGAAATCTTAACTAACTTTGAAAGAGATCAAATAAGCGATGTGGCAGATAAAATATATGAGACTGGTCAGCATTTAGATTATTTAAAAAAATTACTTCAACAAATAAATGAAAACTTAACTAATATAGACGTAAAACATGCAATGGTAACAGAACCTTCCATTGATCAGTGTGTTGATGTTATAAACTTAATCAATACATTGATTAATTGTGTGTAGGATGTATGTTGTATGTAATTCTATATTAGTTAAGGTTACCTTACTTAAAGGGTTGAACACTAATATTTATTCTAAAATGCTACAAGCTGCTAAAATTATTGGTACAGGATTGGCTACAACAGGATTAATCGGTGCTGGTGTAGGTATCGGTGTTGTATTCGGTGCATTAATACTAGGTGTCGCTAGAAATCCTTCATTAAGAGGACAATTATTCTCATATGCTATCTTAGGTTTCGCTTTTGCTGAAGCTACTGGATTATTCGCATTAATGATGGCTTTCTTATTATTATATGTTGCTTAATATATAATTTTTATTTAATCAAAACCTTTTTAGTATAAAAATGATTGATATAACACTACTAAAAAAAAAATTTTTTTGATAGATAAAATATTTCTTTTAAAAGTCTCTATATATCTACTATGTTTCTCTGCTATTTTTGTCTCCTATCATCTTTGTCTTTTTCTTTAAGGGTAAGGACTAGTTTTACATAATACAAATTTATAGTAAACCTTATTGTTATCAATAAAAATCGTCATTACTCCCTTAGTTTTATATCAATATAAAACATCTAGATAACAATATGATGAAAAAAGGAAATACACCTAAAAGGTCTATTTAAGTGTTAATATAGTAATAAAATTATCTAAAATTTTATTATTTATTACACCCTTATTAATTTTTACTAGTAATGACGTTTAATATATTTATATTAATTAATATTTTATTTAGTAAAAAAAAGAATTATTTTTATATTTATATTCTTTTATTTTTAATTTTTTTTTTTTCATATTATATATGAATTTATATTTGCAAAAAAAATATATATATTTTTTATTATACTTTTAAAAATTAGTAATTTATTTTAAATAATTATATATTTATTTAATAACAGTAGTTCTCAATTAATTAAGCAAAAACAAATATGTTTGTATATTATGACAACAACAACTTTTTTCTTATTTTTAATACCAGTACTAGCAATAATTTTGTTAGCGGTTAATTTAATTCTTTCTCCTCATAACCCATATCAAGAAAAAGATAGTGCTTTTGAATGTGGTTTTCATTCTTTCTTAGGACAGAATAGAACACAATTCAGTATATCTTTCTTTATATTTGCTCTATTATTTTTATTATTTGATTTAGAAATATTATTAGTTTACCCTTATGTGGTAAGTGCATATACAAATGGTATATATGGTTTAGTAATAATGTTAGTATTTTTCCTTGTATTAACTTTAGGTTTTGCCTTTGAGTTAGGTAAAAATGCTTTAAAAATTGAAAGTAGACAAGTATTTAATTTTAATTATAAATCTTGAAATGGTTATTCTTTAATTTATAGTTAAATAGATAAAACTTAATTAAGTTGATTTAGTTTTCATGGTAATTACCATGATTTAAGATTATGGACTAGTAATAAAAATAAATGAATAAATAATATAGATATAAAAATGCTTTTAGATATATTAAAAGGACATTTACTATTAGATGCTCCAACTCCTTGAGGAATATTCTTCCAAGATAGTGCATCACCTCAAATGGAAGGAATAGAAGAATTACATAATAATATTATGTTTTATTTAGCTATTATTTTATTCACAGTTACATGAATAATGATAACTGTAATAAGAAATTTTGTAGCTACAAAATCACCTATAGCACATAAATATATGAATCATGGTACTTTAATAGAATTAATTTGAACTATTACACCTGCATTTATATTAATATTAATCGCATTCCCTTCATTCAAATTATTATATTTAATGGATGAAGTTATGGATCCTTCATTAGTTGTTTATGCTGAAGGTCATCAATGATATTGAAGTTACCAATATCCTGATTTTACAAATGAAGATAACGAATTTATTGAGTTTGATTCTTACATAGTTCCAGAAAGTGATTTAGAAGATGGTCAATTTAGAATGTTAGAAGTTGATAATAGAGTAATTATACCAGAGTTAACTCATACAAGATTTGTAATTTCAGCTGCTGATGTTATACATTCTTATGCTTGTCCATCTTTAGGTATTAAAGCAGATGCATACCCTGGTAGATTAAACCAAGCATCTGTTTATGTAAATCGTCCAGGAACATTCTTTGGACAATGTTCAGAAATCTGTGGTATTTTACATAGTTCTATGCCTATTGCAATTCAATCAGTGTCTATTAAAGACTTCTTATTATGATTAAGAGATCAAATGGAAGGTTAGTTATTATTAAACATGATAATATAATAAAATACAATAATATTTTATTATATATATATTATATAATTTTTTATTTGTTAAAGTTGTTTTACTTTATGTAATTCTGTATTAGTTAAGGTTACCTTACTTAAAGGGTTGAACACTTATAAATAGTATATTATGACATTAGTCAATAAAAATATAAACGAAAATTTATCGTTTACTACTAAAATTAAAAGGATAATTATAATAAGAATAATAATAATACAAAATTACTTAATAATTAATAATTATAAAATTTTTTCTATTATTTTGATATCTCGGATATTTTATGCATTATTATTTTTATTATTCAATTTTATCTCTTATAATAATTTAGGTTGTGAAAGTTATTTATATTTTTCCTTAATGAATTATATTGAAAATGAATTAATTATAAATAACTGATCACCTAAACCTAATTCAGTTAGTTTTGTACCAAAAATACCGTTATCAGGTTCACCTGATTCACTAAGTTCACAAGGTTCAGGTAGACCTCCTGGTCCACCTTCTGATTTTCATACATATTTAGCTATTATTAGTGATTATTATCAACGTAATAGTAATGGTGATGTTGTTGGAAAGTGGATATAGAGAGTGTATTTGATAAATATTTTTTTATATTTTATGGTATAAAAGACTACACAGGATTAGATCATTATATTATAATAATAATTTGTAATAATTACAAATTATTCTATAATAATAATTATAATTTGTATTAATTAATACAAATTATAAGCGTGTTAATTCAATGGTAGAATCTCGTGCTACGGACACGATAATATAAGTTCAAATCTTATACACGTTTATATCTTAGTTTTTGTAAAAAAACTAATAAGGTATATTGCAATGTAAGGTATATTGCAAATATAACAAGATAGTTATACTTTATAATGGTTTAAACTTATATAAGGTTTAGATCATATAAGTTATAGTATAGATAAATCAAAATAAAAATTATTATACAATGAATTTTTCAATCTTTTTATTCTTAATAGGGATATTAGGTTTTGTGTTAAATAGAAAAAACATCATACTAATGTTAATTTCAATAGAAATTATGTTATTATCTATAACATTTTTAATATTAATAAGTTCACTTAGTTTTGATGATATATTAGGACAAACATTTGCTATATATATTATAACAATAGCAGGAGCAGAATCTGCAATAGGTTTAGGAATTTTAGTAGCATATTATAGATTAAGAGGAAGTATATCAATACAATATAAATAATGTATTTAACATTGATAATTTTACCTTTATTAGGTTCAATAATTTCAGGTTTCTTTGGAAGAAAGGTTGGAGTAAGAGGAGCACATATAATAACATGTACTTCAGTAATAACAACAACATTTTTAGCTATATTAGCTTTTTTTGAAGTAGGTTTTAACAATATACCTGTAACAATAAATGTTGCAAGATGAGTTGATGTAGAATCATTATATGTGTTATGAAATTTCAGATTTGATTCATTAACAGTTTCAATGTTATTACCTGTATTAATAGTATCTAGTTTAGTACACGTATATTCTATAAGTTACATGAGTCATGATCCACATAATCAAAGATTTTTCAGTTATTTAAGTTTATTCACTTTTATGATGATTATACTTGTAACAGGAAATAATTATTTAATAATGTTTGTAGGTTGAGAAGGTGTAGGTGTTTGTTCATATCTTTTAGTAAATTTTTGATTTACTAGAATAGCAGCAAATCAAAGTTCTTTATCTGCATTATTAACTAATAGAGTAGGTGATTGTTTATTAACTGTAGGTATGTTTGCAATATTATGATCTTTTGGAAATATAGATTATAGTACAGTATTTGCATTAGCACCTTATTATAATGAAACAATAATTACAATTATTGGTATTTGTTTATTAATAGGTGCTACAGCTAAAAGTTCACAGGTTGGTTTACATATTTGATTACCACAAGCTATGGAAGGTCCAACACCTGTGTCTGCTTTAATACACGCCGCTACTATGGTTACAGCAGGAGTATATTTATTAATGAGATCATCACCTTTAATAGAATATAGTTCAACAGTATTAGTACTTTGTTTATGATTAGGTGCTATAACTACAGTATTCAGTTCTTTAATTGGTTTATTCCAACAAGATATTAAAAAAGTTATTGCTTATTCAACTATGAGTCAATTAGGTATGATGGTAATAGCTGTTGGTTTATCAAGTTATAACTTAGCTTTATTCCATTTAGTAAATCATGCTTTCTATAAAGCGTTATTATTCTTAGGTGCTGGTTCAGTTATACATGCAGTAGCAGATAACCAAGATTTTAGAAAATATGGAGGTTTAAGAGAATTCTTACCTTTAACATATTCAGTTATGTTAATAGCTTCATTAAGTTTAGTAGCTGTACCTTTTATGACAGGATTCTATTCTAAAGATTTTATCCTTGAGTCTGCATATGGACAATATTATCTATCAAGTACTATAGTTTATTTTGTAGCTACAATAGGTGCTATGTTTACTACACTTTATTCAGCTAAAGTATTATATCTAACTTTCTTAGCTAATCCTAATGGTCCTTTAGTAAATTATAAACATGCTCATGAAGGTGACTTGTTTATGACTATACCATTAATTATTTTAGCTATTTTCTCAATATTCTTTGGATATTTAACTAAAGATATTTTTATAGGATTAGGAACTGGTTTCTTTACAGATAATAGTTTATTTATTCATCCTAGTCATGAAATAATGTTAGATACAGAATTTGCTGTACCTACATTCTTTAAATTATTACCATTTGTATTTACTGTATCATTAAGTATACTTTCTGTATTATTATCAGAATTCTTACCTAAATTACTTATTAATTTTAAATTCTCAAGATTAGGTTATAATATCTTTAGTTTCTTTAATCAAAGATTTTATATAGAATTATTTTATAATAAATATATTGTAGAAGGTGTTCTTAAATTAGGTGGTCAAACATCTAAAAGTTTAGATAAAGGTTCTGTAGAATTAATAGGACCTTATGGTTTAGAAAAAGGATTATTAGCTTTAAGTAATAGTATAGGTAATTTAAGTACAGGTGTTGTTACTACTTATGCCTTATATATATTAATAGGTTTAATATTCTATATTTCTTTAATATATTTTTCATATAATGATAATAATTTATTAATTTTAGTTATATTTACATTATTTGCTTTATTAAATAGTAATAATAATAAATTATCTAGCTAATTATATGTTTATTATGTCATTTGTTTAATTTAAATTTATTTTAGAATATTATATGCTTTTATCTTCAATATTCTGTTTATTATTATCTAATGCTTTGTCTTTTAGACGTGATACTACTATTCTATATAGTAGAATTGGAATAATAGCATTATTTTATTGTATCTATTTATCTTATAATAATTTATTTATAACATATTTAGATAATGGTATTGGGTTATTTGGTGGATTATTTTACACATCTTCTATAACACAAGTATTTCACATATTAATATTTATAATTAGTCTATTGATATTGAATATGACAGGATTTTATCCTAGAAAACTTATATCTAATGAGTATATGAGTTTATACAAATTATTATTTACAAAATTACAATTTATTAAAAATTTAACTGTATCTAATATTATTTTAAAAAAAGGAGAACAATACACAATATTAGAATATACATTAATGTTATTTTTTATAATAACAGGAAGTGTATTATTAATATCAAGTAGTGATTTAGTTTCTATTTTCTTATCTATAGAATTACAAAGTTATGGATTATATTTATTATGTGCTATGTATAGAAATTCAGAATCTTCTACTTCAGCTAGTTTAACTTATTTTTTACTAGGTGGATTATCTTCTTGTTTTATTTTATTAGGTATTGCATTAATTTATGCAAATCTAGGTGTTACATATTTAGATAGTTTTTATCTTATAAATAATTTAGCAGGTATAGTTGATGAACAAGAAATAACTACATATATACCATATTGTTTATTATTAATATCTGTAGGATTTTTATTTAAAATATCAGCTGCACCATTCCATTTCTGATCTCCTGATGTTTATGATGGTATACCTACAATAGTTACAACTTTTGTAGCTATTATTGCTAAAATATCTATATTAACTTTATTATTACAATTAGTTCATTATACTAATAGTATTTATATAACTACTCAATATTCTTGAACTACAAGTTTATTAGTAAGTTCTTTATTATCTTTAATTATAGGAACTATTTTAGGTTTAACTCAATTTAGAATTAAAAGATTATTTGCTTACAGTACAATTTCTCATTTAGGTTTCATGTTGTTAGCATTAACTATAAATAGTGTTGAATCTATACAATCATTTATTTTCTATTTAATACAATATAGTTTATCTAATTTAAATGCCTTTATTTTATTAGTAGCTATAGGTTATAGTTTATATGCTTATAATGATAAAAATATTAACCATAATAATTTAGTTGATAAAAATAACTCACCTATACAATTAATAAGTCAACTTAAAGGATATTTCCATATTAATAGTATGTTAGCTTTAAGTTTATCTATAACTTTATTCTCATTTGCAGGTATTCCACCTTTAATGGGATTCTTTGCAAAACAGATGGTATTCTCTGCTGCCTTACAAGAAGGATTTATTTTCTTAACACTTATAGGAGTTTTAACTAGTGTTATTAGTGCAGTTTATTACTTATTTATTGTTAAAACAATGTTCTTTGATGGACATTCTTATACATACTTTAGTAAATTAAAAGATCTTAAAATACCAGCTATAATACTACAAAAAGATAAAGAAGTAAATAGAATATATTTTGATTCAAAATTTGCTTTATCTAGTTCTTTAAGTATAACTATTTCTATATTAACTTTAATTATTCTTTTATTTATGGTTATGCCTAACGAATGATTACATATATCTAATATTTTATCTATTGTATTATTTGTACCTGGTAGTATTTAAATAAATAATTAATTTATTTTATTTTTATAAAAAATATATACTATTTATTAGTTATTAATTAAATAATAATTTAATTAATTAACAATATGATTAATTTGATAATATTAATAATATATAATATAATTATGTGAATTTAAAAAATAAATATTTTTATATATAATAAAATGAGAATTTTAAAAAGTCATCCTTTATTAAAAATAGTAAATTCATATGTAATAGATTCACCACAACCTGCTAATATAAGTTATTTATGAAACTTTGGATCTTTATTAGGTCTATGTTTAATAATACAAATAGTAACAGGTGTTACATTAGCTATGCACTATACACCTAGTGTATTAGAAGCATTTAATTCAGTAGAACATATTATGAGAGACGTAAATAATGGTTGATTAGTTCGTTATTTACACTCTAATACAGCTTCAGCTTTCTTCTTTTTAGTGTATTTACACATAGGTAGAGGTTTATATTATGGATCTTATAAATCACCTAGAACATTAACATGAGCTATTGGTACAGTAATTCTTATTGTTATGATGGCTACAGCTTTCTTAGGTTATGTTTTACCTTATGGTCAAATGAGTTTATGAGGTGCTACAGTTATTACTAATCTTATGAGTGCTATACCTTGAATAGGTCAAGATATAGTTGAATTTATATGAGGTGGTTTCTCTGTAAATAATGCTACATTAAATAGATTCTTTGCATTACATTTCTTATTACCTTTTGTTTTAGCTGCATTAGTAATAATGCATTTAATAGCAATGCACGATACTGTAGGATCTGGTAATCCTTTAGGTATTTCTGGTAATTATGATAGATTACCTTTCGCTCCTTACTTTGTATTTAAAGATTTAGTTACTGTATTTATTTTCTTTATAGTATTATCTGTATTTGTATTCTTCATGCCTAACGCATTAGGTGATAGTGAAAATTATGTTATGGCTAATCCAATGCAAACTCCACCTGCTATTGTTCCGGAATGATACTTATTACCTTTCTATGCTATTTTAAGATCTATACCTAACAAATTATTAGGTGTTATTGCTATGTTTGCTGCAATTCTAGCATTAATGGTTATGCCTATAACTGATTTATCTAAATTAAGAGGAGTACAGTTCAGACCTTTAAGTAAAATAGCATTCTATATTTTTGTTGCTAATTTCTTAGTATTAATGCAATTAGGTGCAAAACACGTTGAAACTCCATTTATTGAATTTGGACAAATCTCAACTGTTTTATACTTTGCACACTTCTTTGTAATAGTACCTGTAGTTAGTATTATTGAAAATAGTTTAGTTGAATTAGCAACTAAAAAATAACTAATTAGTTAATTCTTATATATATAACCTATAATTTACATATTTTATATATACATATATATGTATATATTATTAAGTTTAGGCGCTTGAGCAGAGGGTTCTGCGTTTCGATTGCAAATCGAAATAAAGGGATTCGAGATCGTCGGGGACGTTCATATATAATAAATTTAATTATTAATTTATATTATACGGCTTTATCAAATTTATATATAATAAATATTATAAATTTGTTTTAATAGCTTTTAATTTTTTAATTTAAACTGTGCGTTATTTTATTTTTATAATAAAAATTTTTGGAGGGGGTTTTATTTTTATTTAATCATAGATAGATTATAATTATAAAATAGTAGGTAATATATATAATATATTTACTTTTAACTTATTAAAACATAGATAAAAAAATATATAATATAAGAAATAATACTGCACGTTATAAATTATTTTATTAGTTTATATATATATTTTTTTTTATGTAAATAAAATAAAATACAAAATGATAACATCATTAATTTCAATAATTGAAGGATTATTAGTAATAGTTCCTGCTTTATTATCTGTTGCTTTTGTAACTATAGCTGAAAGAAAAACTATGGCTAGTATGCAAAGAAGATTAGGTCCTAATGCAGTAGGTTACTATGGTTTATTACAAGCATTTGCTGATGCTTTAAAATTATTATTAAAAGAGTATGTAGCACCTACACAAGCTAATATTATTTTATTTTTCCTTGGACCTGTAATAACTTTAATATTCTCTTTATTAGGTTATCTTGTAGTTCCTTTTGGTTCAGGTTTATTTATATCTGACTATAGTTTAGGTTTATTATATGCATTAGCTGTTAGTTCTTTATCTACATATGGAATATTATTAGCTGGTTGATCTGCTAATTCTAAATATGCATTTTTAGGTTCATTAAGAAGTACAGCTCAATTAATTAGTTATGAATTAATTTTAAGTTCTGTTATATTATTAGTTTTATTATTAACAGGAAGTTTAAATATGATTACTATAATAGAATCACAAAGAGTAGTAAATTTCTTATTCCCATTATTTCCTTTATTTTTAGTATTCTTTATAGGTTCTATAGCAGAAACTAATAGAGCTCCTTTTGATTTAGCTGAGGCTGAATCAGAACTTGTTAGTGGTTTTATGACAGAACATTCAGCTAGTATTTTTGTATTCTTCTTTTTAGCTGAATATGCTAGTATTGTATTAATTTGTGTTTTAAATAGTATTTTATTTTTAGGAGGTTATTTAAGTATTATTCCTTTAGATTTTATTATATATATTTTAAATTTATTTTTTAATGTAAATGATACTATTTTATATGATATATTTGTTCATATATCATCTTCTCCTTTAAATTTAGCCTTTAAAACAGCTTTCTTAATATTTGTATTCATTTGAGTTAGAGCTTCTTTCCCTAGAATACGTTTTGATCAATTAATGTCAGTTTGTTGAACTGTTTTATTACCTATTGTAATAGCTTATGTTGTATTAATGCCTTGTATTGTATATGGTTTAGGTATTATTCCAGTTAATATATCTTTATTATAATTATTATTATTATTATTAATATAAATATAAATATTATATTAATAATTAATCAAAATTTAGTTAATTTATAAGGAAGAAAAATTTAGTTCTCACTATAGTAATGTATATTATAGTGATTTAATGTATATTATAGTGATTTAATGTATGTTTCAATATAGTATTATATTTAAATTAATTGATAAATATAATTTATAACTTTATGGCATACATAAGGTGTAGCAATATAAAATATATATTATCTTATAAAATAAAATAATATATATTACATATTAGTAGTAAATAAAATATAAAATTATAAATATGTCTTTATTATTATTATTAATACCTTTAATTGGAATAGGTTTAGTTACAATAGAGGCAAATTATGGTTTATCATTAATCAATAATATAAGAATTAAATCTATAGCCTTAATAACTTCTATAGTTAACTTAGTTGTTTCATTAATTATGTTTATACTATTTGATTTTAGTAGTAAACAATTTCAATTTATTGAAGAACATTATCAAATAAGTTATTTTGATATATATTTAGGTGTAGATGGTTTATCAATATATTTTGTATTATTAACAACTATAATAATGCCTATAGCAATATTATCAAATTGAAATTCAATACAATCACAAAATGTATTGTCATTTGTAGTAATAATGTTATTATTAGAAACATTATTATTAGCAGTATTCTTAGTATTAGATGTATTGTTATTCTATATATTCTTCGAAAGTATTTTACCACCATTATTTTTATTAATAGGATTATTTGGTTCAAGTAATAAAGTAAGAGCTAGTTTTTACTTATTCTTATATACTTTATTAGGATCATTATTTATGTTATTATCTATAATAGCTATGTCTTCTATAATGGGTACAACAGATTTTGATGCTTTATCAAAAGCAAATTTTAGCTATGTAACTCAATTATTTTTATTTTATGGAATATTTATAGCTTTTGCTGTAAAAACACCAGTAATTTTTTTAAATACTTGATTATTAAAAGCTCATGTTGAATCACCATTATCAGGAAGTATTATTTTAGCAGGTATAGTTTTAAAATTAAGTTTATATGGTATATTTAGATTAATGTTACCTTTATTACCTAAAGCTTCTTTAAATTATACATATATAATTTACGTAATAGGTGTAATAACAATTATATATGCTAGTTTTAGTACATTAAGAACAATAGATATTAAAGAACTTATTGCATATTCATCTGTATCTCATGCAGCTGTTTACTTAATAGGTGCATTTAGTAATACAATACAAGGTATTGAAGGTTCAATACTTTTAGGTTTAGCTCATGGTTTTGTTTCATCAGGATTATTTATTTGTGCAGGAGGAGTTTTATATGACAGATCATCTACTAGATTAATAACATATTATAGAGGTATGGCTCAAGTTATGCCTATATTCTCTGTATTATTCTTCATATTAGGTTTAGGTAATAGTGGTACTCCTTTAACTCTAAATTTCTTAGGTGAATTTATGTCATTATATGGAGTATTTGAAAGAATGCCTATATTAGGTGTTTTAGCTAGTACTTCAATAGTATTCTCAGCTGCTTATACAATATTTATGTATAATAGAATAGTTTTTGGTGGTTCATACTCTATTTATTTTGTAGAAAATATAGGTGATGTAACTAGAAGAGAATTTATTATGTTATTAGTATTTGTTATACTAACAGTATTATTTGGTATTTATCCAGCACCAATATTAGATGGATTACATTATTCAGTTTCTTCTTTAATATATAGTATAAACTAATTTTATACTTTTTTATTAAATTTTAAACAAAAATAACTATATATATAAACATATATATATATAATTCTTATTAGCTCAATGGTAGAGCAGAATACTTCTAATATTTTGATCCAAGTTCGAGTCTTGGATAAGAATATATATTTATATATTAGCCCTTATAGCTCAACGGTAGAGCGGAATACTGTTAATATTTTGATAGATGTTCGATTCATCTTAAGGGCTTAAATCTAGATATTAATATCTTTATATTTGTTTTTAAACTAGGACGCATTACCTTAAAATCTAAAAAGTCAAGGTATAAAAAAAGAAATTACCTATAATATAAATAAAAATAAAAATAAATATGCCACAATTAGTACCTTTCTTTTTTGTAAATCAAGTAGTATTTGCTTTTGTAGTATTAACAGTATTAATATACACATTTACTAAATACATATTACCTAAATTTGTACGTATTTTTATTTCACGTATTTATATAAATAAATTATAGTGGAATATAACATACTAATAAAACTTATTATTTCAAAAAAGGTAAGAAGAAATAAATTTACCTGTTTAAATAATAAAATATTATTAATTCTTTTATAGTTTTATACTAATAGAATAATAAATAAATTATATTCATAACCTTATACATTAAATATAATAATTTAATATAATTAATATACAAATGAAATAATATATAATTTCATAAAAAAATTAAGAATAATTTTTTAATAATCAATTTTTTAAATATATAATTAACATAGAATAGTTATGCGTCATTTAGATTTTGTCTTAAGTCCTTTAGACCAATTCGAAGTTAGAGATTTATTTTCTCTAAATGCCAATTTATTTGGTAACATTCATTTATCATTAACAAATATAGGTTTATACTTATCAATAGGTTTATTTTTAATTTTAACATATAGCTTATTAGCTACAAATAATAATAAAATAATACCAAATAACTGATCAATAAGTCAAGAAAGTATGTATGCAACAGTGCATAGTATAGTAGTAAGTCAACTTAATCCAACAAAAGGGCAATTATATTTCCCATTTATATATGCATTATTTATATTCATATTAGCAAATAATTTAATAGGATTAGTGCCATATAGTTTTGCATCAACATCACATTTTATCTTAACATTCTCAATGAGTTTCACTGTTGTTTTAGGTGCAACATTCTTAGGATTCCAAAGACATGGATTAAAATTCTTTTCATTATTTGTACCTTCAGGTTGTCCTTTAGCATTATTACCTTTATTAGTTTTAATCGAATTCATTTCATACTTATCTAGAAATGTATCATTAGGATTAAGACTTGCAGCTAATATACTATCAGGTCACATGTTATTATCTATTTTAAGTGGATTTACATACAATATTATGACTAGTGGTGTATTATTCTTCTTCTTAGGTTTAATACCTTTAGCATTTATTATAGCATTCTCTGGATTAGAGTTAGCTATTGCATTTATTCAAGCTCAAGTTTTCGTAGTTTTAACTTGTTCTTACGTTAAAGATGGATTAGACTTACACTAATCTAGTTCTCTTTAATTATTTTAGGATTAATAATTTTTAATAAAATAATATAATGTAACCCAAGATAATATTAACAAAGATATAAAATTTTATGAAAATAGGAAAGTCCACAACTTTTTAGGCATATATGCTTGAATATTAAGCATTATAGAAATATAAGGATCTTAACAGAAACTAATAATTATTATAAACACATAATAATTGCGAACAATAACCCTATGCTAAGTTTTAATTTAGAATTATTAAAATTTTGAACAGGAACCGGCTTAATTATATCTTTCTTAAAAGTTTAGTTTAATTTAAAATTATGTATCTAGCAATATAGGTATATTATATATACTATTAAATCTAAGAGAAATTTTTTGAGTTTGATGATGGCTCTGATTGAACGCTGTCCAAGTACTTGACACATGCTAATCGAACGACTAATTAGTTTAATAAACTGAATAGTAGTGGTGTACAGGTGAGTAAAAGATAATTTGGCTACCTTAAAGTAAGGGAAAAATCCCTTATAAAAAGAAAGGAAAATAAAAAGTCCGCTTTAAGATGTTAATCTTTATCTCGGAAAGTAGTAGGAAAGGTAATGACTTTTCTAGCTGAAATCCGTAGTCGTGACTGAGAGGTCGATCGACCACATTGGGTCTGAAAAAACCCCAATGCGTATTAGTACAGCAGTGAGGAATATTGGTCAATGGCCGAAAGGCTGAACCAGTAACTTGGAAGAATGTAAGTGTATTATAGTAATACAGTAACGATTAACTCGTATAAAATTCTAAATAGGATAATGATAATGACAATTTCCTATTTATAAGTCTTGACCAAATTACGTGCCAGCAGTCGCGGTAATACGTAGAAGACTAGTGTTAGTCATCTTTATTAGGTTTAAAGGGTACCTAGACGGTAAATTAAACTCTAAATGAGTACTTTTTTACTAGAGTTTTATGTGAGAAGGAAGAATTTCTGGAGTAGTGATGAAATACCTTGATACCAGAAGGACTGGTAACGGCGAAGGCATCCTTCTATGTAAAAACTGACGTTGAGGGACGAAGGCTTGGGTAGCAATAAGGATTAGATACCCTAGTAGTCCAAGCAGAAAATGATGAATGTCATAGGCTAGATAATA
>Ga0164243_10003916_pt1 | contig 23580 bp, 22 predicted proteins | sample OricompcompostOP_FD_108781 | JGI IMG/M metagenome (GOLD analysis project Ga0164243, IMG submission 108781) | Organic Plus compost microbial communities from Emeryville, California, USA - Original compost - Organic plus compost (OP) | ecosystem: Engineered > Solid waste > Mixed feedstock >...
GCGCCCGTGAACATCGCGGCGACGACGGGCAAGAGGTATTCGGCGATCATCGGAGTGATCTCGGCTGTCGCCGCCGCTCGGTCCGCGATGTGAATGCTCTCGCTGTGGCCGACGATGGCCGTCAGGGCCTCGTTGCCGATGACCTGGGTGGAGGTGGAGCCCATCAGCGTCGCGTCTTCGAGGGCCTGCTCGTAGTTGTTCTTGCCCAAGAGCTCGATGAGACGGGCGAGGGCGCCCCGAGAAAGTGTCTGATCGTCGAGAAGACAGGTGATCGCGGCGAACATCTCGATGATCGCGGCTTTGGCTTTCGGCCGCGGCAAGTGGAAGGCGCGGGCGAGATTGTCGATGGCCTGTCCGTTCTGGACGCGGGTGAACTCCGCCCAGATCGGACCTCGACTGGCTCCATCGGTGACCCGCAGCACGGGTGCACTTTGGTTTGAACCGAATTGAGTTGCACGGTGCTCCCCCCGTGTGCGTTGCGCCCCCAGCCGAACGCCCATCCTCGTCCGAGTATACTGAGGTTGGAGGATAATGCTGAACTTGCCGACTTGTTCCCGGCCGCGGCAATTCTGCTCACATTGGCGCGCGGGCGTCCGTATCGGACATGCATCCAACGTCCGGCAAGGTATCTAAGCGGCCGGCAATTTCCGCGTCCGCGATGTTGGGTAAGGCCTGATCTTGGCCGGCATTCAGGCCTGCGTGTGTTGCAACTCGCCCACACTTTTGGCATGGTCCGCCCCGCGAATCGCCAACAAAGCGAGCCGTTCAGTGCCACGTTCGTGGCGCCGGACAGGGTCGTGCTTTTTTCTAGGGCGCCAAAGGGGATCACTAAGATGACGGAGTTTCTGTGGGGGATCGTCGCCTGCGGCGTGCTTGCGCTCGCCTATGCAGCCTACACGATCCGATCGGTGATGAGTGCCGACGCCGGGACGGCACGCATGCAGGAGATCGCCGGTGCGGTTCGCGAAGGCGCGCAAGCCTACCTCAACCGGCAATACACGACGATCGCCATCGTCGGTGCGGTGATCTTCATCGCTGCGTGGATCCTGCTCGGCCCGCTCGTCGCCATCGGTTTCCTCATCGGCGCGGTGCTATCGGGCGCGGCCGGGTATGTCGGCATGAACGTCTCGGTGCGCGCCAACGTGCGCACGGCGCAGGCTGCGACCCACTCGCTGGCGCGCGGCCTCGACATCGCGTTCAAGTCGGGTGCTGTCACCGGCATGCTGGTGGCAGGCATGGCGCTGCTGGGCGTCGCCGGTTACTTCCTGTTCCTCACGGGAGGGCTAGGCTTTGCCGCCAACGACCGCACCGTCACCGATGCGCTCGTCGCCCTGGGCTTCGGCGCCTCGTTGATCTCGATCTTTGCCCGTCTCGGTGGTGGCATCTTCACCAAGGGTGCCGACGTTGGCGGCGACCTTGTCGGCAAGGTCGAAGCTGGCATACCGGAGGACGATCCGCGCAACCCGGCGACGATCGCCGATAACGTGGGTGACAACGTCGGCGATTGCGCCGGCATGGCGGCCGACCTGTTCGAGACCTACGCGGTGACGGTGGTCGCGACCATGGTCCTTGGCTCCATCTTCTTCGCCGGTCAGCCGAACCTTGATCTTCTGATGATCTATCCGCTTGCCATTTGCGGCGCGTGCATCGTCACCTCGATCATCGGCACGTTCTTCGTCAAGCTCGGCACCAACAACTCGATCATGGGCGCCCTCTATCGCGGCTTCCTCGCCAGCGCCGTGCTGTCGGTCGGCGGCTTGTGGGTGGCGACGCACTACGTGCTCGGCGGCTTCGGCGAAGTGGGAACCGCTGCCGGTCAGAGCCTCACTGGGCTCAATCTCTTCATCTGCGGCCTCATCGGTCTTGCGGTGACCGGCCTCATCATCTGGATCACCGAGTACTATACGGGCATTGGCTACCGCCCGGTGCGCTCCATCAGCCAGGCTTCTGTTACCGGCCACGGCACCAACGTGATCCAGGGCCTCGCCGTGTCGCTCGAGTCGACGGCGCTGCCGGCCCTCGTGATCGTCGCCGGCATTCTCTCCACCTACTCGCTCGCCGGCCTCTTCGGCACAGCCATCGCCACCACGACGATGCTCGGCCTCGCCGGCATGGTCGTTGCGCTCGATGCCTTTGGCCCGGTGACGGACAACGCCGGCGGCATCGCCGAGATGGCGGGCCTGCCGAAGGAGGTGCGCCGCTCCACCGACGCGCTCGACGCCGTCGGCAACACGACGAAGGCGGTCACCAAGGGCTATGCGATCGGCTCGGCGGGCCTTGGCGCGCTGGTGCTGTTCGCCGCCTACAGCTATGACCTGCAGCACTTCATCGATGAGGCCAACAAAGCGGGCTCCGCGGCCTATTCCTACTTCAAGGGCGTGAGCCCAGACTTCTCGCTGTCGAACCCTTACGTCGTCGTCGGCCTGCTGCTCGGCGGTCTTATTCCATATCTGTTCGGCGGCATCGCCATGACGGCGGTCGGCCGCGCCGGCAGCGCCATCGTGCAAGAGGTTCGCCGCCAGTTCAAAGCTAAGCCCGGCATCATGACCGGCAAGGAGCGGCCGGACTATGCGGCGGCTGTCGATCTGCTGACCAAGGCGGCGATCAAGGAAATGATCGTTCCCTCGCTGCTGCCGGTGCTGTCGCCGATCGTCCTCTACTTCGCCATCTACTTCATCGCCGGCGGTGGCACGGCAGGTAAGAGCGCGGCGTTCTCGGCCGTCGGTGCCATGCTGCTCGGCGTCATCGTCAACGGCCTCTTCGTCGCCATCTCCATGACCTCCGGCGGCGGCGCGTGGGACAACGCCAAGAAGGCGTTCGAGGATGGCTTCATCGACAAGGATGGCGTCAAGCACGTCAAGGGCACCGAGGCGCACAAGGCGGCGGTGACCGGCGATACGGTGGGCGATCCTTACAAGGACACGGCAGGCCCGGCCGTGAACCCGGCGATCAAGATCACCAACATCGTTGCGTTGCTTCTCCTCGCCGTGCTGGCGCACGGCGGCTGAGCGCGCCGATCCGTTGAAGCTGATTGAAGAGGCCCGGTCACGCACCGGGCCTTTTTCTTTCCTACGTGATCGCCAGGGGCTGCGGGCTATCTCGATGCACGCGTTGCGTTGCTCAACCGGTTCTGGATGACGGGGTAGAGGTCGTAGGTCGGATAGTACTCCGTGCGGAAAGCGCCCCATGCCGTCTTTTCGAGCGAGACATTTACGTCGCGCAGCTTGGATGCGGGCACCTTGAGCGTAACCACCTGACCGATTCCCATGACGACATGCCAGCTCACAATCTCCGTCCCGGCCGGTGGGAACTGCTTGTAGAAGCCCTGCTTCTCCTGCAGCTTCTGAATTTCAGCGAGGTTCTTCGTCTGGTCGTGCTTCAGGAAAATCGTCAGAAGGAAGGTGTCGGCGGTGCTTTCCTTGGGTGGCTGCTGGCCGGCGGCAGGCAGAGCCGCAATGCAGAACGCAAGGATCATCAGGGCGAGCTTTCTCATCAGTCGTCTCCGATTCAAAGCTGTCGTTCTTGATCGTGTGCTGGCGAAGGCGGCTAACGCGCGGCGATGGTCTCTAGCAGCCGCTTGGCGTCGGCGGCAACTTTGGCAGCCTCGCCTGTCATCTCGGCGCGTACGATGGCGCCTTCGACGACGATGAGCGCCAAGCGACCCGCCTCCGCCGGGCGCGCGATGCCGTCGAGGCGCGCCTGCTCCACGAGGAGATCGAGAAGCTCGTTCTTGTGCCGGCGCGCGATATCACGCTCGCGGATCGCCGTGCGGTCGGTTTCGGCCAGGATGTTGATGAACGCGCAGCCGTGAAAGTCACGCGTCTCGAACCATTCGCGCAGCACGTCGGCGACGGCCGCGAGATTGCTGCCGCGCTTTGGCGCATGCGCTTCAAGGCCGGCACGAAACCACGCCATCCAGCGCGTGTGGCGCTCCTCGAGGAAGACGGCGACGAGGTCCGCCTTCGAGGGGAAGTGATGATAGAAGCTCATCTTGGCGACGCCGGCCTCGGCGATGATGCGGTCGATGCCGACCGCGCGCGTGCCGTGTGCGTAGAAGAGGCGCAGGGCCGCCTCGATGATCTTCATTCGCGCCGATGTCGGTCTTTCGCTTGCTTTCTGCATGGCATTTTCCACGTGTCGCCAGATTCCCCTTGCCATAAACGGACAAGTCTGTCTACTCATATAGACAGATCTGTCTATATGAGAGGTTGTGTCATGGCCGTGAAAGCTGGGTTTCGCTTGGGTATCTACATTTGCAAGGATCTGGAGATCGTCGACTTCGCCGCGCCATACGGTGTGTTCTCAGTGGCGCGGCGCTTCGATCCGGAGCTCGATGTCTTCTTCGTCGCCGAGAGCATGCGGCCGATCCAGGCACAGGCTGGCTTCACGGTGTTGCCGAACTACGCGTTCGGCGATCAACCAGACATGGACGCGTTCCTCATTCCCGGCGGGTTCGGCACGCGTCAGGAGCTGAACAACGGGCGGCTGCACGACTACATCCGCGCGCTTCCAGAAAAGACGCTGCTGGTTTCGGTGTGCACCGGCTCGTGGATCTACGGGCGCATGGGCCTGCTCGATGGGCGCGCCGCGACAAACCGCAAGGAGCCGGATCGGCTGGAGAGCTCGAGCCTCGGCAAGGTGCCGATCGACAGGCTGGCCGAGATCGCGCCGGCATGCCGCATCTCACGCGCGCGCGTCGTCGATAGCGGCCGCATCATCACCGGCGGCGGCATCGCGTCGGGAATGGAGGTGGGGTTCCATCTTCTGCGGCGCGCCGGCTACGAGGAGGCATTCATTACCGAAGTCGCGCGCGTGATGGAGTACGGCAAGGCTTACGACGGATATCGGTCGGATCTCGAATACGACCGCGCCTGATGGTCGAGACCACGACAGGCATCACGCATTCGCAGAAGGCCCCGCATACATCGGGGCCTTTGCTTTGTCGCGGCTGATCCAAGCCTCCGCAATGGCGGCCAAACGTCCAGCGTTGATCACCATCAAGCTGCAACGTGGAACGAGAATTATTCTCAACAGAAGTTGCGCGACGGATAGGAGGCAGACCATGTGGAAATCCGGATCGATCGCGGCATCTGTTGTGGGAGCGGTGATGTTGGCGGCGATGCCAGCGAGCGCCGACGAACTCCGCGACAAGGCTGCCGCAGTGTTCAAGCCGTTGCCCTCAACCATACCGGCAACGAAGGACAACCCGAGCACGAAGGAGAAAATCGAGCTCGGCAAGGCGCTATTCTTCGATCCGCGGCTGTCGGCCAGCGGCGTCTTCAGTTGCAATTCCTGCCACAACCTCGCGACAGGCGGTGACGACAACCTCGAGACGTCTATCGGTCACGGATGGCAGAAGGGGCCGCGCAACGCACCGACCGTGTTCAATGCTGTGTTCAACGAGGCGCAGTTCTGGGACGGACGGGCGGAAGACCTGAAGGCGCAGGCGAAGGGCCCGATCCAGGCCGGCGTCGAGATGGCCAACACTCCGACGCAAGTCGTGGCCACGTTGAAGAGCATGCCGCAATATCCGGAGTGGTTCACCTCCGCCTTTCCAGGCGAGAAGGACCCCGTCACGTTCGACAACATGGCGAAGGCGATCGAGGTTTTCGAGGCGACGCTGCTGACGCCGGCAGCGTTCGACAAGTACCTCAACGGAGACGACCTCGCACTCTCCGCAGAGCAGAAGAAGGGCTTGGGTCTCTTCATCGACAAGGGCTGCTCCGGCTGCCACAACGGCATCAACGTCGGCGGCAATGGGTACTATCCCTTCGGCGTGATCGAGAAGCCGGGGGCCGAAGTGCTGCCGCAAGGCGACCACGGGCGGTTTGCAGTCACGAAGACGGCTGATGACCAGTACGTGTTCCGCGCGGCGCCACTGCGCAACGTTGCGGTGACGGCTCCCTACTTCCACTCCGGCAAAGTGTGGGACTTGAAGCAGGCGGTCACCATCATGAGCAGCTCGCAGCTCGGTACTGAGCTCAAGCCTGACGAGGTCGACGCCATCGTCGCCTTCCTGCAGTCGCTCACCGGAGACGTGCCGCGAATCGACTATCCGGTGCTCCCGGCAGAGACGGGCGCAACGCCACGTCCGACGGCAGAGATCGCCAAGAAGTGAGGCCACAATCAGCGCAAGGCGAAGACCTCGGAGCACTCGCTCCGGGGTCTTTTCTTTGCCACGCAGCCGGCGAGCTAGTCGCCGAAGATCTGCTTCTGGCCGAGGTTGCGGAAAAGCTGCTGGATGATGCCGACGTCCTTGCCGCCCGGCGCGGGCGTGGTGCGCGAGACGTAGTCGAAGACACGCCCGTCCTTGATGCCGTAGTTGGCCACGCGCTCGACGGTGCCGGCGGGCGAGAAGTAGACCGCGACAACCTGGCGGTCCTGCTCGGTCGGCAGCATGAACGATGTCTGGGTCGCCGTGCTGGAGATGTAGTAGTAGGCTTGGCTGGTGCCGACGACCGCCGTGGTCGAGGGTGTGCCGAGGTTCATGCGCACCTGCTCCTGGCTCATGCCCGGCTGGATCTGCTGCAGGTCGCCCTCGTGAAATTGCACACCGTGCTTAATGACGTTGGCGTCGCAGGCGGCGAGTGCCAGCGCGACAGCGAGCATGGCGGCTGGAAGCCTCGGGATCCGGTGCTGCGGCGCGGCAATGGCCGAGGGGCCGGGCAACGCAGGGCGGTCGTTCGTCTCGCGGCGCATTATGTTTTATCTTTCCGAGATGCTATCTTTTGCTGCGAGCTGATGAAGGTTCGAAAGCGCGCTTAGCCTGGGCGCCGCACAAAGGCAATGGGCTCTGGCGCAGCTATCGCGACGTGTCTCCCAGTTTTGTTACCCGACCCGTGTAAGGCCCCGCATCGATGCTAGATTTCTTCAAGACCCGTAACGAGATGCGCCGTAAAGCAGGCGAGATTTATGGCGTGATCGTGACGCGGGCGCGGGTGCCGGATTTTTACCTTGCGCTGGGTGTCCCCGACACGCCAACGGGCCGCTACGAGATGGTGGTGCTGCATCTTATCCTGGTGCTCGAACGGCTGCGGGCGAGTGGCGGGGAGGGTTCGGAGCTTTCCCGGTTGCTGGTCGAGACGTTCGTCGCCGACATGGACGATTCGCTGCGCGAGCTCGGCACCGGCGACCTCTCGGTGCCGAAGAAGGTGCGTCGCGCCGCAGCCGGTCTCTACGAGCGCAGCCTGGCCTACAGGAGCGCGCTCGAGGCGGCCGACGAGGTAGGCCTGGCAAGGCTGCTCGTCGCGCATGTCTATGGCGGCAGCGAGCATCCTGGTGCGGCGTCCCTGGCGCGCTACGCGATGGCGGCATCCTCGTCGCTGGGTACGTCGGGTGCCGTGGAGCCCCTCGCTTTGCAGTGCGGATTCCCTCCACTCGCGGGGCCGGCGGGAGAGGCGGCATGAGCGAGGCGCTGGATTGGACATATCGCGTCGCCGAGATCCCTGATGGTGGACTGCGGGTGACGCGCGAGGCGAGCGAAGCGGAGCGTACGCACCTTATCGAGGCACTGGGAATTCTCGGCTGCCAGCGCCTCGTGGCCGAGTTCACCATCCGCGCCATCGGCAAGGGGCACTATCGCCTCGCCGGCAAGGTCGCGGGGGAGTTGACACAGGCGTGCGTCGTCAGCCTCGAGCCCGTCGCACAGAGTGTCGAGGGGAGTTTCGATGTCGAGTTCTGGCCCGAGGGCTCGTTGCCCGAAGCGGGCGAGGAGGAGATCGGAGCGCTGGGCGCCGCCGAGATCGAGCCTGTTGTGCATGGTCGGATCGATGCCGGGAGGATCGTGTTCGAGACGGTCGCCACCTCGCTTGATCCTTATCCGCGCAAGCCGGGTGCTATATTTGAAGCGGATGCCGTGGAAGATTCGGAGCTTTTCGACGCTGGACCGTTCGCCGCTTTGAGGAAGCTCAAGGATCGGAGTTGAGCGCCGGCACGGCGGCGCCTGACGCACAACGTCGCGGCAAAACGCGGCAAAAGATGTCGAGAATCCGGTTGTTTCGCACCTGCAAAATAGTATGGTCCGCTCGATCAAGGGTGGGAAGGCGCGGTAGCGCGCAGCCTCCATTCAGGGACGACAACGACGAGGCGACCGCGACATGTCTCAGCCGCGGACCATAGCGCTCGACGCCATGGGCGGCGATCACGGTCCTTCCGTGGTGGTTCCCGGCGCCGCTCTATCTCTGGAGCGCTATCCAGAGCTCAGCTTCATTATGTACGGCGATGAGCCGCGCATCCGCGCGGAGCTCGACAAGTTGCCCGCGCTCGCCGCCAAGACGCGCGTCGTGCACACGGACCTGCTCATCGCCATGAGCGACAAGCCGAGCCAGGCGCTGCGCCGCGGCAAGGGCACCAGCCTGTGGCTTGCCATCGATGCGGTGCGCAACGGTGACGCCGATGTTGCGGTGTCGGGTGGCAACACGGGCGCCTTCATGGCGATTTCGAAGTTGATCCTGCGGCCGATGGCCGGCATCGAGCGTCCGGCGATCGCCGCCCTGTGGCCGACCGTCAGGGCCGAATGCATCGTGCTCGACGTCGGAGCCAATATCGGCGCCAGCGCGCGCGAGCTGTGCGACTTCGCGCTGATGGGCGCCGCCATGGCACGGGCGCTGTTCCACGTCGAGCGGCCGACCGTTGGCCTGCTCAATGTCGGCGTCGAGGAGATCAAGGGTGTCGAGGAGGTCCGTCAGGCGCACGCCTGGCTAAAGAACACGGACCTGCCGCTCGACTATCGAGGCTTCATCGAGGGGGACCAGATCGGCCAGGGGGTGGTCGATGTGGTGGTGGTCGAGGGTTTTGCCGGGAATATCGCCCTCAAGACGGCGGAGGGTACGGCGAAGCAGATCGGCGAATACCTGCGCGCCGCCATGCAGCGCTCGTGGGTGTCCCAGCTCGGTGCTCTTCTGGCCTCCGGGGCGTTCGGCGTGCTGAAGAAGAAGATGGATCCCCGGCGCGCCAACGGGGGCACCTTCCTTGGCCTCAACGGCATCGCGGTCAAGAGTCACGGGGGTACGGACGCCCTGGGCTTTGCCAGCGCTATTGATCTCGCGTACGAGATGGCGCAAAGCCGGCTCATTCCTCGGCTTGCCGCGGACCTTTCTGCATTCCACCACAAGCTCGAGGCAATCGCGTCGACGGGCTGATGCAGGGCGGCGGCCGCGTCCGCCGTTGGCGGCAGTCAGACGTCCGATCCCATCGGAGCTGGGTAACCATAAGAAGCAAGGCAGCTCAGTGGCAGTCATCCGTTCAGTGATCCGTGGCGTCGGCGCCCATCTTCCCAGGCGCGTGATGACCAATGCCGATCTCGAAAAGATCGTCGACACCAGCGACGAGTGGATCGTCGAGCGCACCGGCATTCGCGAGCGGCATATCGCCGACGATGACGAACTCACCTCCGATCTCGGCATAGCCGCGGCGCGGCAGGCGCTGGTGCGCGCCGGCGTCGATCCCGTCGATGTCGATCTCGTCGTGTGCGCGACGTCGACGCCCGACCGTACGTTCCCGGCGACGGCAGTGCGCATCCAGAATGGGCTTGGCGTGACGAATGGCGCGGCCTTCGACGTTCAGGCCGTGTGCTCGGGGTTCGTCTACGCGCTGACCATCGCCGACAACTTCATCAAGACCGGCCAGTTCAAGCGTGCGGTCGTCGTCGGCGCGGAGACGTTCTCGCGCATCCTTGACTGGGAGGACCGCACGACCTGCGTGCTCTTCGGCGATGGCGCCGGCGCGGTGGTGCTCGAGGCACAACCGCAGCACGGCACACGCGAGGACCGTGGCATCCTCGCGACGCGCATCCGTTCTGACGGGCGCTTCGAGGATTTGCTTTACGTCGACGGCGGCCCCGGCTCCACGAAGACGGTAGGGCATCTGCGCATGAACGGGCGCGAGGTGTTCCGGCACGCGGTGCAGAAGATCACCGGCGTCATCGAGGAGACGCTGGTGACGACAGGATATGCGCCCGACGAGATCGATCTCTACGTGCCGCACCAGGCCAACAAACGCATTCTCGATGGCGTCTTGAAGAAGCTTGGCGTGCCGGCAGAGAAGATCGTCGTCACGCTCGATAAGCACGGCAACACGTCGGCGGCGTCCATTCCGCTGGCGCTTAACCATGCCTTCGAGCAGCACCGCGTTAAGGAGGGTTCGCTGGTGCTGATGGAGGCGATGGGCGGCGGATTTACCTGGGGCGCGGCGCTCGCCCGCTGGTGACGGCGGCCGGTATTCTGCACGGCAGGATGTTTCTTTCTTTGATTTCAGCTAGTTGAAGCGTGCTCTCGATTGACGATCGGCTTCGCCCCCAGTAGCATCGGAAAAAAGGTGCGGAGAGCGGGAGGCGAAATGCCATGGGAGGCAAGACGTTAACGAGGGCGGACCTCGCCGAAGCGGTGGTCCGAAAGGTCGGACTACCGCGCAATGAAAGCCAGGAACTGGTCGAATTGGTGCTGGGGGAGATTTCCGCCAGCCTCGCGCGGGGCGAAGCGGTGAAGCTGTCGTCGTTCGGCTCCTTCGGCATCCGCCAGAAGGGCGAGCGCATGGGCCGCAATCCCAAAACCGGGGACGAAGTGCCGATCACGCCGCGCAGGGTCTTGGTCTTTCGTCCAAGCAACATTATGAAAGAGCGCATCAACCAAGGCCTGATCCGCCGCAAGGCAGCCGAATAGGGGCGGCCCGCCGGCGGATGGGTGCAAGGCCGGTGGAGGCGTAATTGACCAAGACAGCAGAGGCCTTTCGCACGATCAGCGAAGTCGCCGATGAGCTCAAGGTTCCAAAGCACGTCCTGCGCTTCTGGGAGGGCCGGTTCCCGCAGATCCGGCCGATGAAACGCGGCGGCGGCCGCCGCTACTACCGGCCCGAGGATCTGGCTCTGCTGCGCGGCATTTGCCATTTGCTGCACGCCGAGGGCTATACCATCAAAGGCGTGCAGAAGATCTTGCGCGAGCACGGCGTCGACGCCGTGAAGAGTTTCGGGGTCGAACCCGCTGTGGTCGTCGAGGCGGCGCCAATTGCCGGCGCAAAACGCGGTGTGCGTGGCGGCAAGCGGTCGGCATCCGTTCCCCGCGGTGCTCCCTCCCGCTCCGAAGTGCGCGAGCGTCTGCTCGCGGCCATCGCCGAGCTCGAGGCTTGCCGTGGAATCCTGCTTGGCAAGCCACCGGAGACCGCCGCGCGCCGCGCGCCGCAGAAGGCGCGTCGCTCCGCTCGCGCGTGAAAGCACAGCCGTATCCCGAGCTATGGTGCGTTGATCTCAGCGCTGGCGCGGCGGCATTGCAGGCTGTCGAGCAGCGCTTGCCGCGTCTCAGCGAGGCCGATCGATCGCGTGCCGCCACGTTCTCAGATGCTGCGGCGCGCGATGAGTGGTTGTGCGCTCAGATCGCGCTAAGGCTCGTTCTCGAGCATGCCGTAGGTGCAACTTGGCGCGGCCTCGCGTTCACGCGCGAGAGCCGAGGAAAGCCACAGCTCGCAGGGGCGCCGGTGGCGTTCAGCCTATCGCATGCACCGGGGTTGGCGCTGATCGGCATCACGCGCAACGACAGTGTTGGCGTCGACGTCGAGCGTGCGCGCAAGGTGCGCATCGCTGCCGCACGGCGGACGCGCATTTGCGATGCCGGCGCCGCGATGGCCTCAGCAGCTCTGCCTGACTGTGGGGATGGTGGCTTTCTGCAGGCCTGGGTGCGCCTCGAGGCGCTCGCCAAGGCTGATGGCTGCGGCATCGGGAGGCTGTTGACGCGTCTCGGCATCTTCGGTGAAGCGGCGCGCATACCTTTGGACGCCTCCGCAATGCGTGGGCGTGCCGAGGCGTTGCTTGCCGATGGGCCGGCGAGGTGTGTCCGCGACCTGCAACTCGGGGAGGGCATTTTTGCTGCCGTGGCGTGCGTCGAGGCTCCGGCGGTATTGCCTGTTGCCTGGCTTCCCACGGACGTTAAGGACCTTGAAGCATGGGTCGGTTGAGATCGGTGCGGCTTTGCCGTTGACCGCGCTGGCCGCAGTTGGCAAAAGGGGCGCTCCGGAGCGTAGCGCAGCCTGGTTAGCGCACCAGTCTGGGGGACTGGGGGTCGGGAGTTCAAATCTCCCCGCTCCGACCATTCAAACACAGCATTCGCCAGGATGCTCGGCGCTCGTAGTCCAAGCGATGCGCAGGCGATGGTCGACGTCGTGCCGGACACTAGGTCCGACTGATCGCGAGAGAGCGGCAGTCTCTGGCCGGGCCGGCACCGCGCCAAGCGGTGCGGTCCTGAATCGAATTCCACCCAAGCGAGCATAAGGCTCGAGCAAGCGTCGCGGCTTAGCGGTCAGATGCAGATGTGCATCTGCCAGAGCAATCTTCTGAGCCTTCCGCGATGCTGGAGCACGTCACCCGCGCTGCCGTCGTCTCCTTGAAGAAAGCGCGCTTTATAGGGACGCTTGTTGGCGCGGCATCCTTGATATCTGCGGCGCCGGTGCGCGCGCAGTCGATTCTCGATGAAAGCGGACGAATCCCGGGCGTGCCCGAACCGTCGATTGCCAGCAGTCTCCCCAAGGAACTCGCCGACCCTGGCGGTATGCGCTCAAGGCTCGCGCGGACGGGCATCATGTTCGGGCTCAACTACATCGGCGAGACGCTGGCCAACCCAACAGGTGGCTTCAAGCAAGGCGGCTACTACGACGGCCGGCTGGAGCTTGTCCTTGCCGCCGATCTGGAGAAGCTCATCGGTTGGAAGGGATTGAGCTTCTTCACCAATGGCTATCAAATTCATGGCGAGAGCATCACTGAGCAGAACTTAGGCGCGCTGATGCCTGTGAGTTTCATCGAAGCGATCTCGTCGACGCGCCTTTTTGAAATATGGCTCGAGCAGAAGCTCTGGGACGACAAGCTCTCGATTCGGTTTGGTGAGCTTGCCGCCGATTCCGAGTTCATGGTGAGTGAAGGAAGCGGCGCCTTCATGAACGGCACGTGGGGCTGGCCTCTGATTGCTGCCGCCAACATGCCGCAAGGCGGTCCTGCCTATCCGCTGCCGACTCCCGGGATGCGCATCGCGTATGCGCCGAGCGATCAACTGAGGTTCATGACCGGGGTCTATGATGGTCGTTCCGCGGGCGACTGCGCGGACGATGAGAACCCGCAAGTATGTAATCTGTACGGGCCGGATTTTGCCATCGACGATCCGGCGCTTTGGCTGTTCGAGAGCGCCTTCAGCTACAATCAGCGAGAGAACGAGCTTGCGGGCACCATCAAGATTGGCGGCTGGAGGAACCACGGCAACTTCCCCCATGAGCGCTTCGACGAGTTCGGTGGTGAGACGGCGATAACCCACAACCATCCAGTGGCGCTCAATGGCGACTATGGATTCTACGGCATCATAGACCAGATGATCTATCGCATCCCGGGCAAGGGAAATCCGAAAGGGGTTTCGCTGCTGGGGCGTGTGATCACTGCTCCCGAAGACCGCAATCCGGTGTCGCTCTATTGGGAGGCCGGTCTCATCTTGAACGGGCTGGCGAAATCGCGTCCGGACGACATCCTTGGGATCGGCTATGCTCGCACGATCATTTCAAACGATCTCGTCGCCGCACGCGCGGCGATGGGCGAGAGCATCATCCCTTCCTACGAGGCTGTATTCGAGGCCAGCTACACGGCGCAGGTCGTGCCTGGCTTCATCTTGCAGCCTGACTTTCAATATTTTTGGAATCCGGGCGCGCATGCGCCGGATCCCAATGACCCAGCCAAGGCGATCCCCAACGCGGCGGTTCTCGGCCTGCGGGCGATGGTCAACTACTGAGAGCTGATTTCGCAAGCGCCATACGGATACCGCCTCTCCGGCGATGCGCTTACCATTGCACAAACTAGCCGGCGGCCGAGCGGAGAATCGGGGCGCAAACATCGTCATGGATCTCGCGCTCGCTCGCCATAGTGTAGCGGAGCCTCAGTCGCTGAAGGAGGTCCTCGTCGACGCTGTCCTCAGGCGCGGGATCGGCGGACGCCGCGTGAAGGATCTCGATAGCGGCTTGCCAGTCGTCCGCGCGTCGTTCATGCGCGTGTGCTGCGTCGGCAGCCTCTTGGACTAGGAGTGCCGCGCGCGGGCCGGACTGCGCAATCGAGCCTGCATGCTCGCGAAGGCGTCCGACAACAGCGTTGATCTGCTCGATGGCCATCTCGGCATCGTCGACGAGGGCCCGGGCAGATGCGCCCGCTGAGCACTCGTCCGTGCCTTGATCCGCCGGCAATGTATCTTTCGACGTTGCAAGCTCGGCCATTACTTTCCGGGCTGCATCGACGGCGTCGGATGAAAGCTGGCGCATCTGCTGCGCTACGACGCGCAGCGCGTGGCCCTCTTCACCGAAATGCGCGCAGCGAATGGCGGTGTTGATGCTCAGCAGACGCATCGCGTGCTCAAGCTCGGCGATGGCATGCATGCGCTCTTGCATGGCGTGCAGGCAGTCTTTGACCTCGACGCCGAGCCCTTCGAGGCGCGTTCGCATCTCGGCGAAGTCCGAGAGCATGAGGATCATGGCGCGCAGTTGGTCGACGAGGCCGGCGAGCGCTTTGCCACCCTTGGCCAGCAGCGCGTCGGAGTTGGCTGCGCTGTCGTCGAGCACGCTGCGCGCGTCGTCCGACAGGCTTCGCAGAGCTTCCGCGAAACCTGACACTTCGCGCACGAATTCGTTGCTTGCGTTTTCGAGCTGCAGGGCCTGGATGCGCAGGACGATAGCTTCCGTCGCCGTGGATGCGTTGGTGTCATTCAGCTCGCGCAATGCCTCCTCGACGCGCTCGAGCCGCTGGCGTGTGATGTCGCCGATCTGAAGGGCGGAAACGGCTTGGCCAATCCGTGCCGAGATCTGTGCCGTCAGGCGCCCCGACTGCTCGACGTCGGCGATGGCATGCCTCTTGTGCTCTTCGATGAGCGCGATCTGTTCGTCAAGTTGTGCGGAGATGGCGGCGAGCGTGTTGCGATGCTGCTGGCGAAAGGCGCGGTTGGCTGCACTCGCGGGTGACAGGGCGTCGACGAGCTTTTTGTGAGACTTGGAAAATTCCACGACGATGGCGCTGGCGCTCTTGCCGAGCTCCATCATTTCGAGCGCGAATGCGTCGAAGTCTCCCCGGTGCTCCGCCATGCCCGCGGCCACGATCCGCGCGTTGGTCGTGATGAGGCCGAGGTTGCGGATTTCCTGGCTGAGGCGCTCGATGGGCGCGAGGAGCCCCGTCGCCATCGTCATGAGCCCGTCGACTTGCGCGCCTTCTGCGTCCTGCAGGTTGGCGATACGGCGCGCCTCGCTGCGCAGCGTATCGAGCAGCGAGACAGCCGCGGTGAGATCCTCGCTTTGCAGCTCGGCCGGCATGCCTTCATATGCCGCCGCAATCTCGCGCAGCATCTTGTGGCAGTCCATGAGACGCTGCCCCATGTCGAGAAACGATCTCTCGATGGTGCGCCGCGAGCTCTCGATGTCGCTGGCGATGACCAGATGGTCGGCGCTTTGATCGGGCGCCTCCGTGTCGGTGAAGAAGACAGCAGCTTTCATGATGCGTTCGCCGTTGCAGGTGGGTGGTCGGCATGGAGGATTTCATGCGCGAGCTTTGAGAGCGGGACGACTTTCTGCGCTGCGCCGCGCTCGATCGCTTCCTTCGGCATGCCGAAGACGACGCAGCTCTCTTCGTCCTGGGCAATCGTGTAGGCGCCGGCGTTGCGCATTTCGAGAAGGCCCTGGGCGCCGTCGTCACCCATGCCGGTCATGATGATGCCGACGGCGTTAGCCCCCAAGGTCTGCGCCGCGGAGCGAAAGAGAACATCGACCGAGGGGCGATGCCGGCAAACGGGTGGGCCGTCTGAAATCGTGGTGTGGAAGCGCAATCCGATGCGTTTCAGCAGCAAGTGCCGGTTACCAGGTGCGATGAGCACGCGACCGGGAAGAACCTCGTCTCCTTCCTCGGCCTCCTTGACGGACATGGCGCACAGAGTGTCGAGGCGCCGTGCAAAGGCGTTGGTGAACCTCTCCGGCATGTGCTGAACGATCACGATCGGTGGACAAGCGCTGGGCAGCACTTCGAGGACATCCCGCAATGCCTCGGTTCCGCCGGTCGAGGCACCGATGCAGATGATGCGGGTGCCAGTGTTCGGCACGCTGCGCCGAACCTTGGCGAGCGGAATGACGGCGTCCGCAGTCAGCTTCGCCTCTATGGCGATCGGTTTCGACCGCGGCCGGCGCAGCTTCGCATGCGCTGCCGCCTTGGCCGTGTCGCAAATGCGCATGCGCGAGTGCTTCAGGAACTCGACGGAGCCGAGGCGCGGCTTCGTCACAACGTCGACGGCGCCAGCCTCAAGTGCCTGCATCAGCGTATCGGAGCCCTCGTCGGTGAGGCTGGAGCAGATGACCACCGGCACCGGACGCTGCGCCATGATCTTGCGCATGAACGTGAGGCCGTCCATGCGCGGCATCTCTATATCGAGGAAGATGACGTCGGGCACTGCGTTGCGGATGCGGTCCGCCGCCACGTAGGGATCGGACGCGGTGGCCATGACCTCGAGTTCGGGGTCGCTCGCGATGATATCGGACAGTGCCTGCCGGACCGATGCTGAGTCGTCCACGATCAAGACTTTGATCTTGCGACGGACAAGTTTCGAACCTTTGCGCATCATGCCTCACACGAGTTGGAATACGCCGGGCGCGCTTTGTTTCAGCGGCAAGCTGGCCCCGACCAACGTCTCGGAATGGCCAAGAATAAGGTAGCCGCCTTTTTGCAAGTGCCCGAGTAGCCGCTGGATCACCGCGATCTGGATCGGTTTGTCGAAATAGATGAGCACGTTGCGCAGGAAGATCACGTCCACGTCGCGGTCGACGGGATATTGGGAATCCATGAGGTTGAGGTAGGCAAAGGCGACGCGCTTGCGCAGCTCCGGGACGATGCGAACCTCGCGCCTTAGCGTGTTGCGGCCGAGCATGAAATATCGGCGCTGAAACTCCTTGGGGACCGGCGTGATCATCTCCTCCGGGTATACGGCGCGGCGTGCCTGGTCGAGCACCTCGGTCGAGATGTCGGTGCCAAGGATCGAGTACCTGTATTTCTGCAATGACCGCAGGCTGAGATCGGTCAATGTCATCGCGATCGTGTAGGCTTCGGCACCCGTGGAGCTGGCTGCGCTCCAGATCTTCAGGAGCGGGTATGGCTCGCCTGCGCGGAGAGCGAGCAGCGAGGGGACGGCCTTTTCGATGAGGAACTTGAAGTGGTCGGGCTCGCGGAAAAAATCCGTCTTGTTGGTCGTCACCGCGTCGATGAGCTGCGTCGCTTCGCTGGCGAGCCCATTGTCCTCGAAGAGGTAGTGGCAGTATTCCGATATGCTCGCCAGCCCAAGGCTGCGCGCCCGCTTGCCGAGGCGCCCCTCCAACATGGTGCGTTTGTTGGGGGGCAGCCTGATGCCGGTCGTCTGCCCGATGAAGTCGCCGAGGCGTGCATGCATGTCCTCGCTGAGCTTGTCGCTCTCGAAGCTCGTTTCGAAGCCGCACGCCCTTTGCCGATACGCAGACATTGGCAAACTCAGGCCGCGTCGGTGTTGACGATCTGCGGTGAAAGATCGTCGATCGAGAACATGCGCGCGAGGTCGAGAACGGTGACGAACGCGCCGTTGCGCCGGCCGACCCCTTCTATGGCTTCCGAGCGCCAGCGCACGCCGATCTCCGGCGGCGGATCAACCTGGTCGCCGTCGAGGCCCGTGACCTCGAAGACGCGGTCGGCTTTGAGACCGAGGACCAGATCACGACCGCCGACGCCGACGGTGAGGACGATGATGCGGGTATCCAAGGTGTCATCGATGCTGCCGAGGCCGAGCTTGGCCCGGAGATCGATGACCGGAACGCCCTGACTGCGGACGTCGATCATTCCAAGCAGGTAAGGCGGTGCATGCGGCAACCGCGAGATGGGGCACACCTCGAGGATCTCTTGAACGCGCACCACCGGAACCGCAAAGATCTCCTTGTCGATGCCGAGCGTCACATACTGGACATTCGTTGTCATGACGGTCTCCAAGTCGCGATAGAGCGGCGCTGAAGCCCCCCGCTTCGGTTTGAAGCGAGGGGCTGGAGCTTGTACTAGGCGCTGCGCTTGAACTCGGTGTCGAGCTCGTCTTGGCCCTCGCCCATGTCGAGCGAGAAGCCGCCATGCTTCACGCCATTCGACTCGCGCGGCAGGTGCGGCGCCGCGGCCATCACGGCATCCCGCAGCGCATCGCGTTTCGGCTTGCGGATGTCCTTGGATGCCATGTGCGCGACTTTGGTCGGGGAGCGCGAGGGCTGATGGCTGGCCATGTCCGTATGGTCGGTGCGGAAGAAGCCGATGGCGGCCTGAAGCTGCTCGGCCTGGCTCGCAAGCTCCTCGGACGTCGCCGAAAGCTCCTCGGCGGCGCTCGTGTTCTGCTGCGTGACCTTGTCGAGCTGCTGGATTGCCGTATTCACCTGGCCGGCGCCGGCATTCTGCTCGCGGCTCGCGACCGAGATGTCGGCGACGAGCTCGGCGGTGCGCTGGATGTCGGGCACGAGACGCGACAGCATATCGCCGGCCGACTGGGCAGCTTTCACCGTGTCGCCGGAGAGACCGGAGATTTCCTGTGCGGCGGCCTGGCTGCGCTCGGCGAGCTTGCGGACCTCCGAGGCGACGACCGCGAAGCCCTTGCCGTGCTCGCCGGCACGTGCTGCCTCGACAGCGGCGTTGAGAGCGAGCAGGTCCGTCTGGCGTGCGATCTCCTGCACGATGAGGATCTTCTCGGCGATCGTCTGCATGGCGCCAACCGCCTTGCCGACAGCTTCGCCGCTCTTCTTGGCATCCTCGGCGGACTGGCGAGCGATCCTCTCGGTCTGAGAGGCATTCTCGGCACTCTGCTTGATGTTGGCAGCCATCTCTTCCATGGAAGCGGAGGCTTCCTCGGTCGACGAGGCCTGCTCGGTGGCACCCTGCGAGAGCTGCTCGGCGGCAGAAGACATCTGCTGGCTGCCGGAAGCGACGTTGCGGGTTGCCGCCATCACATCGGCCACGACGCTCTTCAGGCGGGTAGTCATGGTGTTGAGAGCGTCGACGAGGTCCTTGATCTCGTCGTCCGTGTTGACTTTCGCGGTGACGTTGAGGTCGCCGCCTGCAACAGCGTTGGCGAGGGTTACTGCGCTGTTGAGAGCGCGGCCGATGGAAAGAACAATCCAGGTGGCAGCGACAGCGGCAAGAAGGGCGGCACCGAGTGCGAGCCCAATGAGAAGGTTGCGGCTGTCCGTGTAGAGTGTCTCCGCATCCGTCGACGCCTGCCGCATCTGCTCGGTGTTGAGATCGACGATGGCGTCAATCGCCTTCACGGCTTCGGCGCGGGCCTCGCGGCCTTCGCCGTTGGCCAGGACGGCAGCCTTGTGGTCGCCGTTCTCGAGGGCAATCTTGCGTGCTTCGTCGATTGTGGCGATCCACTTGCCTACGGCGTCTTTCAGCTTGCTGAAGCTGGTCTGCTCTGCAGGCGGAAGGAGCATTGCGGTGGTATCGAGCTCACGCGTCACGTCGTCGATCTCAGTATTGAGCCTCTCGGACATCTTCTCCTGCTCCGCAGGATCGTCCATGGCGAGAACGACGTTCCGCGCCTCGCGGGCGACGTCGCTCAACGATATGTCGAGGCTCTTCAGCGCGTCATAGGCCTTGAAGGCATTGGGGTCGGTGCTGGTGGCGGCCGTGGCTCCGACCCGGCTGAGAATCGGATTGTAGATGTCCATCGCAGCGTCGAATGATTTGCCGGCTTCGGCGATCTTCTGGCGTGCGTGGGTTCCCGAGTTCAACGCCGCGAACTTGCGAACCTGCTGGCTCTTGGCCATGAAGTTGGCCCACGCGGCAGCAAAGGCATCGACGCGGCGCTTGCCGTCTTCGCTCGACAGGTTGCGAAGCTCGATCGTCTCCTGATCGACCGTCTGCGCCTCCTTCTTGATCGCTTCTTCGAAGGATGCCGTCTCCGCGGCGGTCTTCGAGAGGATGACGTTCTTCTCGTCCCGGGCGATCCGCACCGAGCGCGCGTTGATGTCGTTGGCGAGGTCGACGCGCTTCATGTTGCCCGTGACGAGGCTCTCCATGGCATCGTTGAGCTCGCCGAGATTTCTGATCGCTACGATCATGCTTACGGCGGATACAGCGACAACGATGGCGAACGTGGTTGCGAGCTTGGCCTTGATTGTCAGTCTCATTCCTCTTCCCCACTACTGGATTGCGAGAGCTGAAGGTTTGCGGCCCTCTTCGCACCCCCTCAGCTCATTGGGGGCTAGTTTGGAGGGTGGTTGGGTTGATGTGCCTAGAAGCGGTTTGGGCGCACGACTCCCGTCCCACGACGCGAGCTGCGGGTGGAAGCCAGTTCATTTTCGAGCCAAGGGTTAGGGCGGAGGATGCCAGCTGGCGCGCCGGATACTAGGCTGCATGCCGCTCCTCCGGTCGCCCGTCGACACCTTCGGTAGAAAAGATCCGATCCATGTTCGGGATGATGATGAAGTCATCCCCCCGCTTCCCGATGCCGCGGACATAGTCAGCGCGCCACCGCATGCCGATCTTCGGAGCTTCCTCGACCGAGGCGAGCTCGAGATCAGCGACGTCGTACACCTTGTCGGCGAGAATGCCGGCGATCGCGGGCTCGCCTCCTATTGCGATCTCGAGGACGACGATGCGCGTATCGTGGTCCGGTTCCGGGCGCTCCATGCCGAACATGACGCGAAGATCAGCGAGCGGCACGACGCGGCCGCGGACGTTGATAAGGCCGCTGGCAAAGGGCTGCGCGTTGGGCACTTCCGTGATGGGAACGAGATCCAGGATTTCGCGCACGCTCTGCGCATCGATGGCGAAGATTTCACCCTGCAACCCGATGGAGAGGGCCTTCATCGTACCGTTGGTCTTCATGCCGCTCTCCCGTTGCGCAACCGCTCCTCGAATGCCTGGCCAAAGCCCACGAGCTGGCCGACATCGAGAATCAAGGCGACGGTTCCGTCGCCGAGGATTGTCGCGCCGGACAATCCCTCGATGTCCGAATGGAGCTTCGACAAGGACTTGATCACCGTCTGGTTGTTGCCGAGGATCTGATCGACGACGAGGCCGACCCGCGTTTCGCCGGACGAGACGATGACGACTTTCTGGTAGAGCTCGGGTGGCGTCTTGACCTTGAAGAGCTCGCGCAGGCTGAGGAAGGGGACCAGCGTGCCGCGAATATTGAGGAAGTGGCGCCCGGATGCGCGCTGCTCGACGTCGCGCGGGAGCTCGACGCATTCCTCCACTGCCGACAAGGGAATCGTGTAGCGGCCGTTTCCGACCCGCACCAGCATACCCTCGATGATGGCGAGCGTAAGCGGCAACCGCAGCGTGACCGTGGTTCCCTTGCCGGGGGTCGTCGTAATGTCGATGTTGCCGCGCAGCCCTTCGATGGTCCGCTTTACGACGTCCATGCCGACGCCACGCCCCGACAGGGCTGTCACCTCGCGGGCGGTGGAGAAGCCAGGGTGGAAGAGGAACTGGTAGAGCTCGGGCTCGGTGATCTTTGCATCGGGGGAGAGCAAGCCGTTCTCCTCGGCCTTGGCACGAATGCGCTGTGCGTCGAGGCCGCGTCCGTCGTCGGTGATTGAGATCGCAACCTCGGCACCGGCGTGCACGGCGCTGAGCCGCACCGTTCCAGGTCCAGGCTTGCCCTTGCCGGTGCGCTCGGCTGCGGTCTCGAGGCCGTGATCGACCGAATTGCGGATGATGTGAACCAGGGGGTCGGCCAGCTTCTCGACGACGGTCTTGTCGAGCTCCGTCTCCTCGCCTGTGGTTACGAACTCGACCTCTTTGCCGAGATCGCGCGACAGATCGTAGACCATGCGGCGGAAGCGTCCGAACAAGGATCCGATCGGCACCATGCGAATGCTCATGGTGGTGTCGCGGAGGCCGGAGGCCAGGCGCTGCAATTCCTCGGCAACTGCCTTGAGATTTATGTCGCCGCTCGCACCGGCAATCTGCGACAGGCGCGATTGGGCGATGACCAGCTCGCCGACGCGGTCCATCAATTCATCGAGTCGCTCGGCAGCGACACGGAGGGACGTGCCCGCGCGGTCGTGCGTCGTGGCGACCGGCTCCTTGGATGTCTCGGCCCGCTCGGGCTGCTTTGCTTCGTGCGCCCCCTGTAAGGCGGGTGCGGAGGTGGTTGCCGGCGCGGCTTGCGCCTGGCTCGCGACGGGCTCGATCAGCAGCTCCATCCCGTCGCGGATGAACATGAAGACGTCCTCTACCTTCTCGCGCCCTCCATCGCTAGAGAGGATCACCTCCCATCCAAGATAGGATTGGGTCGGCTCCATATTCTCGAGGGGTGGCAGCCGGTCGGTCAGTGCGGTGACGGTGCAGGGGCCAAGCTCGCGCAGCTCATCGAGAAGGAGAAGGGGGTTGGTCCCAAATGCGAGCGCGTCGGAAGGTAGGCGGAAAATGATCCGCCACGTCGCTAAGGCCGGCTGTGGCGGCAGCGTCGTGGAGGCTTCGAGCGCCCGCGCAGGAGCTGTCTGAGAGCCGCCGGATTCGACGATCTTGCGTAACGCTTCGAGGATCGGCTGCCCCTTCGCCGCATGGACGCCGGGCTGCTCGACGAGCTTGTGAATGTGGTCCTTGGCCGTGAGTGCGATGGCGACGAGACCAGGGTTGATGTCTGCCTTGCCTTTGCGCACTTTGTCGAAGGCGGTCTCGAACTCGTGGACGAAGTCGGAGACCTCGTCGAAGCCGAACATCGCACCCGAGCCCTTGAGCGTGTGCAGCGCGCGGAAAGTGCTGTCGACCAGCTCGTTGGAGCTTGGATCACGTTCGAGGTCGAGGAGGGATTGCTCGAGTGCGTCAAGCAGATCTCTCGCTTCCTGTCTGAAGGTGTCGGCTGGATCGATGGTGGTCATTGACCGGCGACCTTCTTGACGATGGCAATTAGCTGATCCTGCTTGAACGGTTTGACGATCCAACCGGTCGCTCCGGCGGCCTTCGCCTCTTGCTTCAAAGCATCATCGGACTCGGTGGTGAGGAACACGATCGGAACACCAGCGCTCGAGGGATGCGCACGGTATTTGCGGATGAAATCCAGCCCGTTCATCCCGGGCATGTTGAGATCGGTCAAGACGGCGTCGACGCGTGTGCCGATAGCCTTGTTGTACCCGTCGGCTCCGTCGCTGGCCTCGAGGACGTTGTAGCCAGCCGCCGAGAGCGTCAGCGATACCATCTGCCTGATGGAGGGCGAATCGTCGATTGTGAGGATGGTCTTGCTCATAAGGGTCTCCGCCTTTCGTCATCGTCGGTTCGGCTTGACGGTTCGCAGGGCGGCGGCGCCACTCCCAGTCGCTGCATCGTTTCCGCTATGACACCGGTTTGGTCTGCAACCAGGACGAAGCCGCGACCGAGGCGCTCGGCGCTGTTGCGGGCGGACAGAAGGATTTGAACGATCCCGGCGTCGATCGAGGTCACCTCGCGCGCATCTATGGAAACCGTCGGTCCCGTTTTCAGTGCTTCGAGAATTCTTTCTCGCAACGCGCTGGCATTGCGCAGGTCGAGGGCGCCGGAGAGCTGGATTCGATGAGACGCAGCAGCGTCTCCGCCTCCACAAAAACCCGTGCTTGTCA
>Ga0164243_10003917_pt1 | contig 23578 bp, 24 predicted proteins | sample OricompcompostOP_FD_108781 | JGI IMG/M metagenome (GOLD analysis project Ga0164243, IMG submission 108781) | Organic Plus compost microbial communities from Emeryville, California, USA - Original compost - Organic plus compost (OP) | ecosystem: Engineered > Solid waste > Mixed feedstock >...
CACCGCCGTCGGCAAGGCGGCCCACCACAGCGCCCAGCGCGCGGGCTCGCCCAACCCGAGGCGCCCCGCGGCGACCTCCGCGAACCCGAAATAGGCCACCCGCACCAGCTCGTTGGTGATGAACAGGGCGAAGGACGCCAGCGCCCCCTTCTCCAGCACCTTGGACGGTCTTTCCGCCGGCATGGCCCCGGCCGCGAGCACCACCAGGGCGATGAGGCACAGGCTCAGGTAGTCGTGCCGACCGATCGCCAGCAGGCTCGCGAACAGTGCGAGCGCCGCCGCGCCGACCCCCGCGGCAAGCTTCGGCGGGATGTAGAGGGTCTCCGAACAGACGGCCAGGCAGACGCCCAGCACGAATAGGGGAAGCGCGCGCACGCCGCCCAGGCTCATGGGCATCTGATAGACCGGATAGGCGAACACCGCCTGCGTCAGGGCGTCCGCCGCCGCCAACCCGCCAAGCCCGATCAGCAGGGCCAGCACCGGACTGGGGATGCGCCGCAACGCCCGCCATAGCCATGGAAAGGCGAGATAGCAGCCCAGCAGGGCCGACAGCGACCACACGGGCGCGTTCCAACCCTTGCCGCCGAAGGGTCCCCAGGCCTGGATCAGCGCCACCTGCCCCGGTAGCTCGCGCCAGTCGAACCATTCCGGATTGGTCGGGCGCGCTCCGGCCGCGCCGGCGAGCAGAACCAGGGCCACAAAGGCCGCCGCCACCATCAGGTGAGCGGGTACGACCCGCCCCGCCCGCCGCAGGAAAAAGTCGAAGGCGCTCACCTGTCCGCCGACCACGCGCTCGCCGTAGATCCGGCCCAGCACGTATCCCGACACGACGATGAAGAAATCCGTGGCCAGGTAGCCCCGCTCCACCGCGGGAAACCGCTCGGCCAGTGCGATCGGCGCGTCGACGGCGTAATGATGGACGACCATGCAGAAGGCGGCCAGGAACCGCAGCGCATCCAGCGCCCCGCCGCGCGTCAGCGGCAAAGGTCGCGGCACCGCCCCGATTTCGTCTCGAAAAGGCACGATTCTCAACCCCTGAAGGACCCCGGACGACGAAACAGCAAAGGTCGAGCCGACGCCGCGGCGGCGCCGGCGGTCCACCTGAGGCTCCATCAGTTCGAGAGGAGAGGCTGAAGCTGACGCAGCAACGCCCCAGCCTGGTCCGATCGGCCGTCCTTCTGGCCATCGCGGCCATCGCCCCCCTTCTCCTGTTCGGGGGCGTCGGCGCCCTCGCCTCTTTTCGCACCCAGCAGACCGCGCTCCGCGACGAGGCGATCTCCGACGCCCGCCGCCTGTCGGAATCGGTCGACCGCGAGCTTCAGGCGGCGATCGACGCCGCCCAGGGCTTCGCCGCCTTGCCTGCTCTCGATCCGCCTATCGACGTGGAGACCTTCGCCCGGATCGCCCGGCGCGAGCAGCAGCGCCATCCCCTATGGCTGACCGTGACCCTCGTCGATCGGCGAGGCCAGCGTCTGGTCAACACGCTTACCGAGGGCCGGCTTGGCCCGGCCTTGGACCAACCCAGCTTCCATCAGGTCATCGAGCAGCGGCGGCCGGTCATCGGAGCCATCGTGGAAGGCGCCAGCGGGTACGGGATACCCATACGGGCGCCCGTGTTGCGCGACGGCAAGGTCACGGGGGTGATAGGCGTGGCGATCCGGCCCCAGGGGCTCAGCGCGGCCATCCAGGCCACCCATCTTCCCGCCAACTGGGTCGTCTCCTTGGTGGACAGCTCGGGCCGCGTGGTGGCCCGCAACCGGAACACGGAGAGGTACATCGGCGGCATGGCGAGCCCCCGCGCCCTCGCAGCGCGCAAGTCCGCGGCCAGCGGCATCTACCAGGGCCTGACGCTGGAGGGCGTCCAGACCGTTTCCGCCTTCTGGACCTCGCCTTCGTCCGGCTGGTCGGTGCACATCGGCATACCGGAGGAGAGCTACGGAGCCCCGCTGCGCCGTCAGACCGCCTTCACCGTGGCGGGTCTCGTGCTGAGCGTGTGCCTGACAGGGCTGTTCGTCGCGCTGCTGCTGCGCGAGCTGCGCCTGCGTCGCCGCGAGGCGGCCGCGCTGGAGCAGTCCAACCGCATGGAGGCGCTCGGCCGGCTGACCGGGGGCGTGGCCCACGACTTCAACAACCTGCTGATGATCATCCAGGGCAACACCGAAGTGCTCCAGCGCAGGATGACCGGGGAAGACGCCAACCGCCCGCTGGCCGCCATCCGCGAAGCCACCGATCGAGCCGCGAAGCTGACTCGCGAGCTTCTGGTCTTCGCCCGCGGCGGGCAGGCCGAGACGACGGTAGTGGACCTAAACGCCACGCTCTCGGACTTCGTGGGCTCGGTCAAGCAGGCGGTCGGCCCCGGCGTCGAGGTCGAGGTCGAGCTGGATCCGCAGGCTGGCGCGGTCGACGTGGACCGGGTGCAGCTCGAACTCGCGGTGCTGAACCTGGCGGTCAACGCCCGCGACGCGATGAACGGCGAGGGACGGCTGACCCTGAGCACGCGCCACGCTTCCGACGCCTTCGTGCAGGTCTCGATCGCAGACACCGGCCCCGGGATTCCCGACGAGATCCGTCATCGGGTGTTCGATCCCTTCTTCACCACCAAGCCGCCGGGCGTCGGGACGGGGCTGGGGCTGACGCAGGTCTACGGCTTCGTCCGTCACTCGGGAGGCTTCGTCGAGCTCCAGAGCAGGCCGGGACGCGGAGCGACCGTGATCATGCGCCTTCCGATCGCCAGACGTGCGCCGGCCTCCGAGCCGGCCCCGCGTCCGGAAGCACGGGGACGGCCTGACCTTGCGGGACGGAGAATCCTCGTGCTCGACGACAACGCGGAAGTGCGCCGGGTCACCGCCGACTATCTGGGCGAGGAGGGTGCGGAGGTCGTCGCCATGGGCTCGGCTCGAGAGGGGCTCGCCGCTCTTTCGGCCGGAACCTTCGACGCCGTGATCTCCGACATCGTGATGCCCGGCGACGAGGACGGGCTCGCCCTGGCCGAAACGGTGCGCGAGCGCTGGCCCGAGATCCCGGTGCTGCTGCTGTCCGGCTACAGCGCCTCGCTCGTCGAGGCAGGCGCCCGCGGTTTCCGCGTCCTGCGCAAGCCGTTCCCCCTGCCCGATCTCGGCGTCCTGCTGCGCGAGTTGGTCGGCTCGGCGCCGTCGGACCACACCGACGTCTCGGCCTGAAACACGCCCGGTCTCGCCGACCACGCAACCTCTGGCGGGGTCGCGCGCTTAGCGCTCGTAAAGCTGCGCAGGGAGACTGCCGTGGACGAGCGGGAACGCACAGACCTGGAGCGCCGAGTCCAGGCTCACGAGGAGCTGCTCACGGCCCTCGTCGCCGCCATCGGCCGGGAACGCCCCGCCGTCCTCAGCGGACTGGAGGCCATGTTCGCGGTGCGCCCGAGCGGAGCGGGAACGCCCCATCCGGACACGGCGAACCACGTCGACCAGATGCTGCGGGTCGCCCGGCGGCAGGCGGGAACCACTTGAATTCACAACCTGCTGGCTTCGGGGACTGAACGATCTCGGCTCGAATGCGTTCAGGCGGCTAGCGGCCGAGCTTACCGCCCGCGCGTTTTGGGGTAGGGTTGGGGTTTAGCCGCAGAGGACACGGAGCGAGCGATGCCGACGGGCGTAGTCAAATGGTACAATCCCACCAAGGGATATGGGTTCATTCAGCCCGACGGCGGCGGCAAGGACATCTTCGTCCATGTCAGCGCGGTGGAGCGCGCGGGGCATGGAGACCCGTATGAAGGGGATCGGATCAGCTACGACGTGGAAAAGGGCCGCGACGGGCGCGAATCCGCGGTCAACCTTCGCCCCCCCGAAGAGTAACTGCGCACCCTCCTCGCGGGGACCGGCAGCCGCCGGATGCGAGGCCGGTTGCGGAAAGTCTGAAATGGTGGAAACCGACCTGATCGGTGATGCCCGGCGCTTCGACCTTCTCGTGCGCTCCGTCACAGATTATGCGATTTATCTCTTGGACCTGAACGGCCGCGTTTCGAGCTGGAACGCGGGCGCCCAGAAGATCAAGGGATACCTCGCCGACGAGATCATCGGCGAGCACTTCTCCCGTTTCTACACACCGGAAGACCGCGCGGCGGGCCTTCCTGACCGGACGCTCGCCACCGCGCGCGAGACCGGCCGGTTCGAAGGCGAAGGCTGGCGGGTTCGCAAGGACGGCGAGCGCTTCTGGGCCTTCGTCGTCGTGGACGCCGTCCACGACGACGAAGGCAACATGATCGGTTTCGCGAAGATCACCCGCGACATGACTGAGCGCCGCGAAGCGGCGCAGCGGCTGGAGGAGACGCGCGAGCAGCTCTTCCAGCTGCAGAAGATGGAGGCGCTGGGCCAACTCACCGGCGGCGTGGCCCACGACTTCAACAACCTTCTGACCGCTATCATCGGCGGCGCCGACCTGATCGCCCGCAATGCCGACCAAGCCGAGAAGGTCCGCCGGCTGACCGAGAACATCCGCTCGGCGGCCGAGCGCGGCAGCGGCCTGATCCGCCAGCTGCTCGCCTTCGCCAGGCGCCAGCCGCTGGAGCCGAAGCGAATCGACCTCCAGGAGCAACTCGCCGCGTCCGCCACCCTCCTGCGGCATTCGCTGCCGGCGGAGGTCGAGCTGATCACCGAAATCTCCGACCAGCTCCCGCAAGTGGAGATCGACCCCGCTCAGCTGGAGCTGGCGCTGCTGAACCTGGGCTTCAACGGCCGGGACGCCATGCCGGACGGCGGGAGCCTGCGGATGAGCGCGCGGCGGGTCGTACTCGAAGGCGAGCCGCAAGGACTGAGCGGAGAATACGTGGCCATCGCTGTCGCCGACACGGGCCACGGCATTCCCGCGGAAATCCGCGACCGGCTGATCGAGCCGTTCTTCACCACCAAGCCGTTCGGCAAGGGCGCAGGTCTGGGCCTGAGCCAAGTCTACGGTTTCGCCGCGCAGTCGCGTGGAGCTCTGACGATCGAATCCCAGCCCGGCGAGGGAGCCACCTTCACCATATACCTCCCTACGGTGAAGGGCCTCGTCGCCGACGATTCGACCGAGGTTTCGGCGCCGCTCGTCCTGCTGGTCGAAGACGACCCGGTGGTGGCCAACCTGGCCGAAGAGCTGCTGGACGAGCTCGGCTACCGGGTCCTCGTGGCGCACAGCGGTTCCGAGGCGCTGAACCTCATCATGAGCCGCGAGGACGTGCAGGTGCTGTTCTCGGACGTCGTCATGCCCGGCGGCATGACCGGCGTAGAGCTGGCGCAGAAGGCCCGGCTCCGCAGGCCCGAGCTGCCCGTGCTGCTGACCACCGGCTACAGCGAGACGGTGACCCGTGCGTGCGAATTCCCGCTGCTGCCCAAGCCCTATCAGCTCAACGAGCTCAGCGCCGCCCTCTCCGGCGTCACGCGCCACTGACCGCCGCCGGTTGGCGCTCGTCAGAGCGCCTGCAGCACCACGTTGAGAAGGGCCGATACGTCCAGGGGTTTGGTGACGTGGCTGTCGGCCCCGGCCGCCAGCGACTGCCCCATATGCTCGGGGAGCGCGTTGGTCGACACCACATGGACGGGAACGCGCCGCCCGCCGCGCTCGGCCTCCAGCGCCCGGATCGTCCGGATGGCGGTCAAGCCGTCCATCACCGGCATCTGGACGTCCATGAGGACGAGATCGAAAGTCTCGGCCCTGAACCGCTCCACCGCCTGCGCGCCGTCTTCGACCGAGACGACCTCGGCGCCAACGACCTGCAGGATGCTCTCGATGACGGCCCGGTTGGTCGGATGGTCGTCGGCGACCAGGACGCGAAGCGTAGCCGGCTGCGCACGCGAGGGGGACTGGGAAAGCGACATGACTCTTAGGGCTTGATCCTGGCGCGAAGCTTGCCGGGCTCAGCCTCAGAGTGGGTTAACGGTCGCCGCTCGTCTCTTGGTTTGGCCCTAGGCCAAATTGACGCAACCCTACGGACCGAGCGTCCGCACCTGGGCCGCGCCGGGCGCCCGGTCCGCGGCGGCTCCCATCGCCTGCAGGGCCACGGCGAGGGCGCAGGCGGTCAGCAGGGCGGCGGAGAAACTCGCCGCTATTCCCCGCGCGACGCTGGCCCGTCCGGGCCGGCGGCGGACTGGAGCTGTGGCGTAGGCGGCGGGAAGGCGCGACATCGGGCAGATCCGGCGTTGTTCCAATTCGGACGTTCTGGCCCTCCGGTCGCAAGGCCCGTGCCGTTTCGCGCAAGCGACTGTGGCCCCGCCCCCGGCGCAACAGCTAGGGTGCGGGCATGCTCCTGACCCTCGTCAGCCTTCTCGCCGCGTCCGTCGTCTTCGTCATGATCTCGCGGAGGCTCGGCTTCGGGAGCATCCTCGGCTACCTCGTGGCGGGCGCCGCCATCGGACCTTTCGGCCTGCGTCTCGTGCGCGATGTCGAGCAGATCGCCGAAATCTCCGAGTTCGGCGTGCTCATGCTCCTGTTTCTGATCGGGCTCGAGCTTCGCCTCCCGCGCCTGTGGCTGATGCGCAAGGCGGTGGTGGGCTTGGGCTTCGGCCATTTCGTCCTGTCGGGCGCGACGCTGATGGCGCTGGCTTGGCTCGGCGGAGCGGGCTGGCCTGGGGCGCTCGTCATCGGCGCCGGCCTCGCGCTCTCCTCCACCGCGATCGTCCTGCCCATGCTGGCCGACCGGGGCCTGCTGGCCTCGGCGGCCGGCCGCGACGCCTTCGCCGTGCTGCTGTTTCAGGACGTGGCTTCGGTGCCCCTGATCGCCCTGGTCCCCGTCTTCGGCATGCAGGTCGCGGCCGGCGGGCCGCATCCGGCGCTGGCCTTTGCGGGAGCCATCGCCGCGGTCGTCGCCATCGTGCTTGGCGGCCGTTTCCTGGTGCGTCCGATCTTCCGTCTGGTCGGCGGCGTCCGCACGCCCGAGGTGTTCACCGCCACGGCTCTCTTGGCGGTCGCCGGCGCCGCAGCCGTGGCGCACGCGGCCGGACTGCCGATGTCCCTCGGGGCCTTCGCCGCCGGGGTGGTCCTGTCCGAATCCGAGTACCGCCACGAACTGCAGGCCGACATCGAACCGTTCGAGGGCCTGCTGCTCGGCTTCTTCTTCATCTCCGTCGGCATGTCGGCCAACGTGCCGCTGGTGTTCGATCGGCCGGTGCTGATCGTCCTGGGCGTGATCGCCCTGCTGACGGTCAAGACGGCGGCGGGGCTGCTTCTCGCTCGGCTCCGCGGTCTCGGTCCGCAAGCTTCGGTGCGTTTCGCCTTGGCCTTGCCGCAGGGAAGCGAATTCGCTTTCGTCCTGTTCAGCGCGGCCGTCGCGGCCGGCGCGCTCGCCCGGCCGCAAGTCGACCAGGCCGTCCTCGTCGTGGCTCTGTCGATGTTCGCCAGCCCGATCCTGTTCTCCCTGTCCGAGCGCTTCCTGGCGCCCCGCCTGGCCCAGACTGCGGCTCGCCCCTTCGACAGCATGGAAGGCGCGAAGGCCACGCCCGTGGTCATCTGCGGGTTCGGGCGGATGGGCCAAATCGTCGGGCGGATCCTGTCGGTTCAGCAGATCCCCTTCAACGCCATCGACCCGGACGCGGAGAACGTCGACACGGTCCGGCGCTTCGGCCACGTCGCCTACTACGGGGACCCGACCCGGCTCGACCTGCTGCGCGCCGTCGGCGTCGGCGAGGCCAAGGTGCTGGTGGCGGCCCTTGGCGAGGTGGAGCAGAACCTCAAGCTGGTGGAGGTCGTGCGGCGCAACTTCCCGCACGTCGTCATCTTGGCTCGCGCCCGCAACCGCCGCCACGCCCACCGGCTGATGGACGCCGGCGTCGAGCACATCGTGCGCGAGACCTTCTTCTCCAGCCTGCGCCTCTCCGAACTCACTCTGGGCCAGGTCGGCTTTTCCGCCGAAGAGGCCCGCCGCACGGTCCAGCGCTTCCGCGAGCACGACGAGCAGGCGTTGATCGACCAGCACAGCATCTACGCCGACGAAAAGCAGCTCATCCAGACCACCGCCGAGGCCGCCGCCGAGCTGAAGCGCCTGTTCGAGGCGGACCGGAACCGCTAAGCGGAGGGGAAATCCCTGCCTCCAGCCGCGTCCGCAGCTTTTCCCCAGAGTGCGCCTTGGAAACCTTGCTCGTCTCCACCGGTCTCGTCGCCGTCGCCGAGATCGGGGACAAGACCCAGCTGCTGGCGATCGTGCTCGCCACCCGCTTCCGGCGGCCGATCCCGATCATCCTCGGCATCCTCGTCGCCACCCTGGCCAACCATGCCTTGGCGGCGACGGCGGGCTTCTTCCTGGCGCAGTTCCTGTCCGGCGCTTGGTTCCGTTACGCGATCGCGCTCGGTTTCATCGCCATGGCGGTCTGGGCCCTGGTTCCTGACAAGATGGACGATGAGGAGGGCGTCAAGGCGCGGGACGGAGCGAGCGTCTTTCTCACCACAGTGGTCGCCTTCTTCCTGGTGGAGATCGGCGACAAGACCCAGGTGGCGACCGCCGCGCTGGCGGCCCGGTTCCATTCCATCGCCCTGGTGGCGGCGGGCACGACGCTGGGCATGATGCTGGCCAACGCGCCCGCGGTCTATCTGGGCGAAGCGGCCACGCGGGTGATCCCGCTGCGGGTCATCCGCATCGCCGCAGCGGTCGTCTTCCTGCTGCTCGGCCTGTGGGCCCTGGCCGAGGCCGCCGGCCTCTTCTGAGATCAGCGCACGCAGGCGAAGCTCGCCGCCGCCCGGGGAGCGCCCCGGCCGTCGTAACGCGGCCAGGCGGGGTATTCGCACAGCGGCATGGCGCGGCCGGCGGTCTCCCGGGCGGTGTCGACCACCACCTGAGGGCCCGGAGCCCTGCCCTCGTCCACCCAGGCGTCGAGCGTCCCCAGCGAATCCCAGCCCACCTGGAACGGTCCGTCGCCGTGGCCGAAGCCCGCGGCGAGGTAGAAGCGGACGAACCGCCGAAGCCGCGGTTCCCCAAAGCGGCGCAGCAGCCGCTCGTAGTAGGCGACGGTGTTGTAGGGCGTGACCGCCATATCGACCGTGCCGTGCATCAACAGCAGCTTGCCGCCACGCCGTTCGAAGGCGGAGATGTCGTCGAGGCTCGCGTCCACCAGGTCGGAAACCCGTCTCAGCGCCGCCGCGTGCTCGGTCGGCCGGAAGCCGAGCGAATCGTACGTCGGGTTCCGCATCGCCATGTAGCGGACCATCTGGTCGCCCATCATGTAGACGAAGGCCGGCCCCTGGCTCGGGCTCGGCCCGCGGCCGAAATTGAACCGCCGCATGGCGGCGCCCTCGAACACCGGCCAGCGCGCGAAGCGGTCGATGCCGCCTTGCAGCGCGACGCCCAGCGGGGTTTCCCGATCGAAGGCTTCCAGGGTCCGGATCTGGGCGTCGGACAGGCACGCGGGTCCGGCGTCCCGCCCCTCGGGGCAACGCAGGCTGCCGACGCGGAAGGCTCCCCGGCATCCCCGGACGTTGGCGATCACCCCGTCTTTCAGCCCGTCCAGTTCGTCGCAGGTCCGATAGACCGCCGCGTCGAGCACCTGCGCCTTTTCCGGCGGAATCCAGCCGCCCGGGGTCCGGTACATGGCCTGGCCAAGCAGGGTCCCGGCGGTCTGGAGCGCGGTGAAGTCGTAGACCGGATGGATCGCGATCACCCCATCGTAATCCTGCGGCCAACGCTGGATGACATTGAAGCCCTCGTGGCCGCCCTGGGAGTTGCCCTGGAAGTAGGTCCGTCGCGGGCCGCGGCCGTAGCGGGCCACGATCAGCGCGACCGCGACGTCGTGCGTCTTCTTGAGCTGGTCGCCGCCGAAGTTCGCCAGGGCCTCGGCATTCAGGGCGAACCTCGCCGCGTCTCCGCCCGGGTCCGCCTTGTGCCCCGAATCCGAGCCGAAGGTGACGTAGCCCAGAGCCAGCGGGGTCGGCGTCGCCGGGTTTGGGAACCGCGCCAGCTCGCCATTCACGACCGCGCCGTTGTAGCCCCCGCCCCCGATGTGCAGCGCCTTGCCGTTCCAGCGCTCGGGCAGGTTCACCCGGAACTCGATGTCGGGCGCGGAACGGTCCACCGGATGGATCAGGCCGCTGACCCGGCAGAAGCGGCCGCCCCTCGGCTCCTCGACCGGAGTTGCGGCGGTCACTTCGGCGCCGCTCGTCCTCAGGCCGATCCGAACGGCGGGGATCCTTCGGCCGGCGAGTTGGCTGCATTCGGCCGCCACGGCCTTCGACGCAGGGATGCTGGTCGCCAGCAGCAGGCCTGCAGCCAGGACGGCCGGTCGGAACATAAGCCCTCCACGCGCCGCTCCGCGGCGGCTTCGTCTCCACTTTCGTCGGCAACCTGCAACGCTCGCAAGCGCTGAATGGACTGCCGGATCCCGCACTGGCGCCGGCGCCTTCCGGAGCTTAACTGAAGACCTTGATCACGCGGCGCTCGCTCCTGTCTCAGCTCGGACTCCTCGCCGTCTTCGGCGGCGGAGCCTGGTGGCTGCGCAACAATGTCCTGTGGCCCTCGCCGTCGCCGATCTTCTCCGCCGGCGGCTCGAGCGGCTGGCTGCCGTTTGCGGACCCGCTCCAGGCCATGCCGATCGTTTCGGCCGTAGTGAACGGGACGCCCGTGCGCGCGCTGCTCGATTCCGGAGCCCAATCCTCGGTGATCGACCGGGCGCTGGTGCAACGCCTCGGAATCTCGACCACGGCCTTTTCGCCTTTCGTCATCGGCTTCGGCGTGAGCGGCGCGGCCCAGTTCGGGCGGGCCGCCGAAATCGCGGTCGGGCTCGGCGGCATGACGTTGCAGGGGCTGCGGGCGGCGGTGTTCGACGTCGCCTCGATTTCGCGGGCCACCCGCCGCCCCTTCGAACTGATCCTCGGGCAGGACATGCTGAAGGTGCTGGTGGCGGATATCGATTTCCCGGGCGCGCGTCTGGCCTTCCACGCCCCCGAGGCGCACGACCTGCCGGAGGGCGCGCGTAGCGTCGCGGCGCGCACCGAGGGGCGCGAACTGATCGTGCCGCTGCAGGTGGAGGACCGGGCGCTGGAGGCCATGCTAGACACGGGCGCCTCGGCCGCCCTCGCCCTTTCGCTTGAGGCGGCCGAGGCCGCCGGCCTGCTGGCGGATCGGCCGATCGGTTGGGCGCCCAGCGTCACCTTCGGCGGCATGAGCCAGGACCGGGTCGTTCGGGTCGACAGCCTCTCCGTCGCCGGCCAGACCCTCCGCAACGTCGAGGTTCACATCTATGAGCCCGACCGGCGCGCGCCCGTGCCCCAGGGCCTCGTCGGCGTCGAGGCGTTCGACCGCCATCGCTTGATCCTGGACCTGGGCCGGGGACGGCTGCACTTGGCCCCTGGCGGGCCGCCCCCGCCGCGGCCCCATCGCCGCCGCCGGGTCGTGCCCGTGCGCATCGCGACCGCTTGATCGCCTATACGGCTAAGGTTGCCGGAACGTCCCGGCAACTCGACATCGTTGCGTAATGGTTAATTTCGGAACATATCGAGAATATCAGCCGGAGTAGCCGCCCAGGATCGGCAGGATCTCGCCGGTGATGAAGCTCGAACACTGGGGCGAGGCCAGGAACACATAGGCCGGCGCGATCTCCTCCGGCTGGGCGGCCCGCCTCATTCCGGTCTGGGCGCCGAACTGAGGAACCTTTTCCGCCGGCTTGTCCGCAGGGTTCAGCGGCGTCCACACGGGCCCCGGCGCCACCACGTTCACCCGGATCGCCCGATCCTGCAGGCTGGCGGCCAGGGAGCGGGCGAAGGCGTGTATGCCGCCCTTGGTCATCGAATAGTCGAGCAGGTCCTTGTTGCCCAAGATTCCGGTCTCCGACCCCGTCATCAGGATGGCGCCGCCCCGTCTCAGGTGCGGGATCGCGGCCTTGGCCATGTGGAAATAGCCGTACAGGTTGGTCTTCAGCGTCCGGTCGAAATGCGCCTCGGTGATCTGCGTCAGGTCCGAGGCGTGCTCCTGGAATGCGGCGTTGTTGACCAGGATGTCGAGGCCGCCGAACGCCTTGACGGTCTCCTCCACCGCCGCCTGGGCATAGGCCCAGTCGGCGACGTCGCCGGGCAGCAGGATGCAGCGGCGCCCCTCCTTCTCCACCGCGCGCTTGGTCTCTTGCGCATCCTCGTGCTCGTTCAGATAGGCTATGGCGACGTCCGCGCCCTCGCGGGCGAACAGCACCGCCACCGCCCGGCCGATGCCGGAATCGCCGCCGGTGATCAGGGCCGCCTTGTCCTTGAGCTTGTCCGAACCCTTGTAGAAGGGCGCGTCGTACATCGGCTGCGGCTGCAGTTGGGCTTCGATGCCGGGCTTGACCTGGTGCTGTTCGGGCAAGGGCGGCTCGGGATAGGGGCGGGCCCCGGCCTGCACCGCGCCTTCCTTCTTCTGCTCCTTGCCGGCGAAGGCGCGCTCCTCCTCCTCGACGCCACGCTGGATCTCCCGCTCCTCGCGGGCGGCGCGCTCCGCCCCCTCTTCGAACCGCGGCTGGGCTCCGCGGCTGGGTTCGTTCGGGCTCATGGTCGGGATCCTTCCTGAGACTGCGCACAGCCAATCCCGCGCCCCCCGGCAAGGTTCCCGATTACGAGCGGGAGTCGGATCGGAGCGGAGGGCGGCCTGGAACGGCCGCGGTCCGCGCACGTTTATTCCCCATAGAAGGTAGAAGTGGAGCATAACAATGCGCACTCTAGTTGCCGCCTGCATCGCCGGCGCCGCGGCCGCCTCCCTTTCGGCATGCGCCAGCGACTATGGCTACAACCGCTACTCGGACCGCTGCGGCAGCGGCGGCGAACTCGCCGGGGCGGCGGTCGGGGGCGGTGTCGGAGCTCTGGCTGGCAGCGCGGTTGCGGGCCGGGGCGACCGGACCGAAGGGGCGGTGATCGGCGGTGTCGCCGGCGCCGTCATCGGCAGCCAGGTCGCCAAGTCGAACGATCGCTGCGATCGCTACGGCAGGCCCTATTACCGCTGAGGCTGACGACCTTTTCTTCCGCAATGCACACTTGGGCCGGGCCGAATGCCCGGCCCAAGCTTTATGGCCTAGTCAACCAGATCATCGAGACCTGAAATTTCCCGCCAATGATCGGGAACATTCGTCCATCCGCGCCGATTGATGTCGGCGAGACGCCCGCGCGTGCGTCTCGTCTTTGCGCAACATGCGCCGAGCGTTTCCCTTCCGCCCGACGAGCGCCCGTGGAATCTGCCCGATGATCGTTAAACTGACCCCTGCCAGCGAGGATCGCCGCGTCTGGCTGGTTTCCGTTTCTCCAGACGCCCGCAAGGCTGTTCCGGTCGATTTCATGACCGCCCAGGAAGAGCAGCGTCCTTACCTGGGCGATACGGCCGCCTATTACGAAGCAGAGCCGACGGCCGACGGCTGGGACATCAAGCAGCGGCTCGAACCGCAACGCTGGTGATCCGCTCCGCCGTCGCCGGCCCGGCAGGTGCGCAAGAGACGCTCACAAAATGCACGAAGCCGCCGCCCGCCGCGGAACGGCTCCGCTCGCCAGCGGTTCTTGATGGTGTCGGCTAAGGTGCATGCGGCGCGAGGGAGGCTCCCTTGGAACACCAGTTGGGTCGTATCGACATCGTGACTTGGCAGGGCCGGCGCATCCGCGACGCGCACCGCCCTCCGGTCGCTTCGCTGACGCTAGCCGCCCTGTTCGGCGCATCGGCGCTCATCCTTCTGCTCCGCTTCGCTGCAGGCGCGTCGCTGCCCCTGGCGGCGCTGCAGGTCGCCTTCGCCATCCTCGCCGCCTCTGGGGCGCTGCTCCTGATGCGAGGCGTGGCCGGCCTGCTGCTCAGGCTGCAGCACCGCTGAAGCCGGCGATCAGCCGAAGTAGTACCGCTCGAGCATCTCCAGCGCCCGCTGCGCCCGATCCTCCAGCCGCAGCGCCAGCCGATCGTCGCCGTCCGCCCACTGCGCCGGCGAGAGGCTCTCGCCGCAAATCCGGTCGGCCGCTTCGATCAGCGCCTCGTTCCCGTTCAGCGCCAGCGCACGCGCACGCGACAAACGTCCGGCCGCCTGGGCCCGAGCCTCGCCCGGCGCAGCCTCCACATATCCTCGCACGGTATCGTCGAGGCAAGATCGGGTGCTGCGCAGCTGTGCGCGGCGCCATTCGTCCCCATAGCGCTGTCCCGCCAGCTTCTGGCGATGGCTGATCCGCCCCTTGTCGTAAAGCCAGTCGAGACCGTCCTTGCGCCGTCGGACCGTCGGCTTTCCCCGGGGGCCCGGCGGCGTGAAGCTGGCGCCGCGTTTCTCCTCCAGCGCCACGGTCTCGCGCACGCCTGCGGCGATCGCCGCGACTTCGGCCTTCTCCCGCGCAAGGGTCTGCTGGCGCGCCAGCCGTTCGATCTCGCGCCGCTCCCGCACTTTCGCGTCGCTCATCGCGCGGCTCCGAAAACGTTCAAGGCTTCCACGGTCAGTGGCGGCAGGACACCGGCGTAAGCGATGGCATGGTGCTCCGGACAATAGGAACGCCCGCCCTGAGCCGCGTGCCCGCAGAACCGGATCTCGCCGTCGACCTCATAGGGCCAGCGGCAGGCGCTCCGTTGCAGAAGCGCCAGCGGAACAAGGCGTGGAACCACGGCGCAGGGCGTCGGAGGCGGCAGCGGCGAGGTCGGCAGCGCAGGCGGCCCGCGCCGGCCGGAGCCCGCCCTGCGGCGGGCGCTGGTGCGCCGCGCCCCTTCCGCCTGCGCTTCGTAGCGCTGCTCCTCGCTGCGGTGCAGCCCCATCCGGAACAGCTTTCCCACCACGGCGCTGCGGCTGACGCCCGCCCCCAAGACGTCGGCGATCTTGGCGGCGCTCATCCGCTCGCTCCAAAGCTCCACCAGGCGGGCGACCCGCGCCTCGGTCCAGAGCGGCCCCTTGCTCGGGGCGAGGTCGTTCGATTTCATGGGCATACGCTACGATGTTTCGTATGGCGCACGCAAGGGTTGATTACGAAATTTCGCTATCGGAGTGACATTTTCAAGCGGAGATGTTACGAAGCGTCATGGCAGGGACGATCGACAGCCGACGCACGGCCTTCAACGCCTGGGTCCGCGAGCACGGACCGACGATCGCCGACGTGGCGCGGCGGGCGGGCGTGCCGCAGACGACCCTCTACTCCTACGCCTCGGGCAAGAGTCAGAGCCTGAAAGGCATCACCCAGGAGAAGATCGCCTCCGCCTACCGGGTGCGCGTCGACGACCTTTTCGGCGGCGAGACCGGCGCTCGGCCGGACGTCGGCGTCTGGGGCAAGATCGGGGCCCGGGCCGAAATCTATCCTCTGACCGACTACATGTCCGATCCCATGTACCAGGTGGACCTGCCCGCGGCGCTCAGCCCGGAAGAAGACTATGTGGCCTTCGAGATCGAGGGCTATTCCATGCCGCCGGCCGAGCCCGGCTGGCTGGTGGTGTTCCGCAAGATCGAGACCACGCCGGAGGACCTCTTGAACTCCCCCTGCCTGGTCGACACCAAGGACGGCCGGCGCCTCTTCAAGCGCTTGCGCAAGGGCTACACCCCCGGGCGCTACAACCTGGAGAGCTGGGACGGCTCCCCCATGATCGAGGACGTCGAGGTTGCCTCCGTCCTGCCCCTCGCCGCCCTGACACCCGGCCGACGGACCCGATAAGGCGCGATCCTCCTGCGGCGACGCTTGCGGCTTGAGAATTACGATATTTCGTATTATCCTTTCGCAATGCTACCTGAAGACGAAATCGGCTCCACAGCGTTCGCGGCCGCCCGGGCCGCCGAGCGCGCCCGAGCGGCGGAGGCCCGGCGCCGAACCCGCGCCTTAGCGGCGGAGGCGCTCGAACGTGCGCGTACGGCCTTCATCGAACAGGCGGAGGCGAGCTACTGCCGCGGCGCGGCGGCGGCGGGCGCCGACTGCGACGACATAGAGGCCATCGCCGAGCGCCTTTTCGGCTTCTTCCAGGACCTGGAGCCCGCCCTGGCGCGGCTGGACGTGGCCACGGACGTCACCCGCACGTACGCAAACCGGCCGCGCCGGACAATCAGCCGTTGCTCTGGCGGCGAACTGGCCGAACGGACTGCGGAAACCGTGGGAGAGGCAGCGCTTTCCGGCGCGGCGGGCGCCGTGCTTGTGGCTACTGTCCGTGTCCGCGCGGCGGGTGGCTGACCGAAAAGACTGCGAATCGACGTCAAGTCGCTATAGTCCTTAGGGTGACAACCATCCGGACGAACGCTTCCGCCCTCACGGCGGCGCAGCTTCTGAACGCGGCGTCGTCCGATCTGCAGGCGACGTCCGAACGGGTGTCGACCGGCCTCAAGGTGTCCAGCGCCCGCGACAACGGCGCCGCCTTCGCCGTGGCCCAGAAGATGCGGGCGGGCATTTCCGGATGGGAAGCCGCCAACAGCAGCCTGGCGCGCGGCCAGTCCCTGGCCGACACCGCCGCCTCCGCCACCGCCGAGATCGCCAGCCTGCTGGGCGAGCTTCGCCGCCAGGTCGTGGCCTTCCGCGACCCCTCGCTCGACGCGACTTCCCGGAAGCTCCTGCAGGAGGCCATCCAGACGCTGATCGCGCACATCGACAAGACGGCCAAGGTCACGGCCTTCGACGGCAAGCGCCCGTTGGCGGACACGCTGACGACCACCAACGTCACCACCAACGCGAACACCTACACGATCCCGACCTCTCCGCTGACGCCGCCGTCCCTCGCGGGCGGGATCCAGAACACCTCCGGCGCGGCGTCCCAGACCTTCACCCGCGACGCCGGCGCTACGCCTGGACGGCTGGACCTGTTCCTCGAGGCCTATGGCGTCCCCGACGTGCTGGAGATCTGGCAGGGCTCGACCCGCGTCGCCGCGACGGGTCAGCCCTACGTTCCCGGCGGCGCCGGCGTGGGTCCGGGCGCGGCGGTTTCCGGCCAGAGCGTGCTGAGCTTCGATTACGACCCCGCCAACGGCCAGACGCTGGAGTTCCGCTTCAACGAGAACGTCAGCGCCCTGGGTTCCGCCTGGAACGTTGGGGGCGTAGCGCTCCAGGATCCGGCGACGCCCGTGCCGACGCCCACGGTGGTCAGCACCACCACGCCGGTGACCACCTCGACGGCGACCACCTACCAGTTCATCCGCTCTTCGAACGGCGAGACGGAGGACCTCTCCGCGCGGCCGCTGACGGCCAACGCCCTTGGCCTGGACTCCATCGACTGGAACGACCCGTCGCCTCTCCTGGGGATCGTCGACGCCGCCATCGCCACGGCCAACGACGCCGCAGCCTATTTCGGCGAGCGTCAGCAGGCCTTCGCCTCGATCCAGGCCCAGAACGCCGGCCTCCTCGATGCGCTGCAGGTGGGCGTGGGCAATCTTGTGGACGCCGACGTCGGCAAGGAGGCGGCCAAGCTCCAGGCCGACCAGACCCGCCAGCAACTCGCCAGCCAATCGCTCGGCATCGCCAACGCCGGGGCGCGCTGGCTGCTCGGCCTGCTCGGGAAGGCTGACTAGAGTCGGCTCCACAGCCCACTTGACCTTCTGCGAGGCAGGCGAGGCGGGTGGCCCTGCCCGCCGGCCTTCAACATGACTGCGTCGATTGTAGGCGTATCCGCGACCTCGATCGAGCTTCCGGTCGGTTGCCTTCTTCTACGAACACCCGAAGCATTCGTAGACCCTGAAGAGACTCAACATGCCAGTCGAGGAATCAGGGCACGGACGTCATGAAATCCGTGCATCCGCATAGTAATCCATACATGTAGTAGCTCGGTCAGCGTCACCGCGCGTCATCACGCATTTACTTCCACCCAAGTCACACCCTTTCGGCCCATCCTGCCGAGGGCTGACGCAACGCATGGAGATTCTAATGAGTGCTCTAGTCAACGACACGTCGGTGCCGTTCGAGTACTTCGGCGGCGGGCCTGGGGCCTCGGCGACGCAAATCAAAATGGCCTGGGCGGCGTTCATTGCGCACTTGCAAAACAATGCCGGCATGGTGGGCACCCTGGCCCCGGGGATCTACGACTTTTCTCTGATCGACACTACCGACCTGACCAGCGCCGGCGCCCACGTCTCGATCTCCGCTACGGTCCCCGGATCAGTGGTGCTGGATGGCTCGGGCGCGGTGGATGGGTCGGGCAACCCCACGACGCAGACGATCTTCAGGACGCGCTCACAGGGCTTCTCGCTCTACGGGGTCACGACCAAGAACATCCAACTCGTGAGCGCAGTCAGCAACACGACGGGCGGCGGTCAGGGGCCGCTGGGCGATATCCCGCTAATCGACATCCGCCACTGGACCCATGAAGGCGGCACGCTAGAGAGCCCATTTAATATTCGGAGCGAATACACGACTGCCGACGGACAACACAAAATCGGGTCGCTCGTCCTGCGCGACGTGCACGGCTCTGGCGGTCTTTGCGGCGTTCACTGCAAGATGGCAATCGAGCAAGTGGAAGTGGATGGCTTCAATTGGCGCAACATCGTCGTGCCGAACACGAATGCCAACTTCGATGGGAACAACAGCATGACGCGCCCCGGTCGCGCCGTGGGCCTATTGCTGGGCGAAGAGAGTAATGACGCTGCCGCTCTGGTAACCAAGTCTGCGGTGCTGAACGCTATCTCTATCTACAACGTGCAGGATTTGCGCGTTTCCCGGGTTAACGTTGGAACACCTCCGAAGCCCGAAACATCCAATTGCGATGGCATCCGCCTTAATCTGCACAACATCGTTGCGGGTCCGATTCTCGTCAACAAAGTCTCCAACACTACACATCTCGACTGCACCGGCGTGTACCTCAAAGCCGGGAACTCCGTGTTCTCCTCGCTGACGATCATCGATGGCGGCTTCTTCGAAGGCATGCTGGTGCTCAAGGGCAACACCTACGGAGAGGGGGGTGGAGGCAATCCCATTGGGGGGCCATTGCTCCTACCGTCAGTAATCATCAAGAACACCCGCGGCTTCGTCGGCAACCCGGCGGTCTCGATCTATGTGGACGACATCCACTTCGGAACGCTCTGGATCGAGGGCGCAGGCGGAGATGTCGAGAACACCGTGACGGCAGGCGCGCGCTATGACGGCTCCGGCGGCATCATCTCGACCGACAACAATACTAAGAAGCGCCTGACTATCGACAAGGTGGTCATGCGCAACATCGTGATAGGCAATGCCACCACCCAGGATCGCTGTCGGGTGTTCAATCTCGACGGCTTCAACAAGGTCGACATCGGCGAATGCATCATCGACGGCCTGTCGAACGCCGGCTACTTCACGGGTCAGTCGGCCGGTGGGGAGCTTCCGATCTGGATATTCGAGATCGGACAGTCCGCCTCCATGGACACCCTGCGGATCGGCAAGCTGTCGGTTGCCAACATCACGGCGCACGGAAAGGCCGTCACCGCCATTAGCATCAAGACGGGCGCGGGAACTATCGGCAAGATCCAGCTCGACGATTGGATGAACCTCTCGGGGATCGGCTCTACATTCGCCTATCCGTCAGGTGGAAACCCGATCGGGCTGGTGGAGTTGAACAACTGCGACCTCTCGCAAGTCGGCAACAGCGGCGTTCCGCAGTTCGTGATCGGGATGTCTACGCCTCCAGGTGACGTGCGGCTTAACAATGTGAAGCCGTACAACGGAAAGGCGTCCATCGTCTCAGGCGCGCCCACGCTCGGTACGAACTGGGCCGACGCGGGCGGCGGGGTGTACACCAAGACAGCCGGAGCCGCAGGGGACCTGGACTATCCCATCGCGGCCGAGGCCGGGCAGTCCTACATGCTGACCTGGACGTCCAGTGGCGGAACGGCGGGTACGTTCACGGTGTCGCTCGAAGGCGGCACCCGCATCAGCGGGGGTGGCGGGGTCGGGGCCAATCTCACCCGACAGTGGTTCTTCACGGCCAACCCCGGCAACAACGTCGTGCGTTTCACCGGAGCCTCAGCCTACAACGGCAGCATCAGCGCCGTGAAGATGACGCGGGTGAGCTGATAGTGGTGTGTACCCCCCCCGGGCCGGCTCGTGGACGACCCGTTCGGCCTGATCTATCGCACGAAGGCTCCGAAGGTCGCTGCGGGGTACCATTCCCCGGAAAAGGGCCTCCTGCGCCGCCGCGTCGATGCTGATCAGGTCGCCTGCCGCGCTCTTTCAACACGCCCAACTCCAACGCCTCGGCCCGAGCGGCCGAGGCGTTTTTTCGCCACCGGCGGGCGGCCCGATACGGACATCGATGAGCACGAGACGCGACGAAATGAAGGCGACTCAAGTGGAAATCGCTAGAGCTTCGATCTGCTTCGGGAACGAAAAGCTCCACGGACCGCCGCTGCGGGCGCCTGTGCGCTGCAGCTCGTCGGAGGGGGCGCAGCGGCCGGTTTCCGCTGCAAAATCAATGGCTGGGGAACTAGGACTCGAACCTAGAATAACGGTACCAAAAACCGCTGTGTTACCATTACACCATTCCCCAGCGGGCCCGCGGCCGGCGCGCGTCCGGCGGCGAGGCGGTGGGAATAACGCAAGCCCGGACGGGTTGCAACTGGCCTGAAAAGGTCTGTCGCCGAGCCTTCACCACTCGCTTGCGGGGTCGAGGTCGCTGCTCTATAAGGCGCGCTCTTCGCGTCGGAGCATAGCTCAGCCTGGTAGAGCACCACGTTCGGGACGTGGGGGTCGCAAGTTCGAATCTTGCTGCTCCGACCATTTCAGTCCGGGTCCCGGCCGGACGACCTTCGATCCAATCGGTTGCGGCGCTTGGCCCTTGGCGCCGGCGTTCCCGCCCGCTCGTCAGTCGCGCGGCGTCCTGAGAAGAAGGCTCAGCCGCGCATCGACGACATCAGCCGCCGCACGTCCGGCGCCGCATCGAGGCTCCAGACCAGGGCGCAGCGCTCGTCGTTGAGGCTGGAGGCGCCGCCCGCGTTCGACAGGAACTTCGCGGCCAACTCCTCGTCCGTGAGCGGCCGGCCGAGGCTGCCCCGGGCGTGGTCGACGCGCACGGTCGCGTGGCGGCCATCCATGGTCTCCAAGACGACGACGGCCGCCCCGATCGGCAGGGACGGATCCAGGACCGCCTGCACCCGCCGCCGAAGCGCCGCGAGGATCGGATCGGCCACGGCCGCGCCGGTGAAGTCGTCGGCGACCGCCCGACCGCGCGCCAGGCTGACCGCCGCCGCATGCTGGATGCTGACCCGCGCGTCCCTGTCGGTGACGACGGGCCGAAGGCCGCGGTCCAGCATCAGTTGGCCGCCCGCGACCGTGACCGAGGCGACGTCCTCGCCGGAAAGCCCTAGCTGTTCGCGCAGGATCAGACCGGCGTCGATGATCGCGTGAAAGACATAGCCGCACGGATAGGGTTTGTAGCAGTTGGCCTCGAACTCCCACCGCCGCCCCAGCCCGCCCACGATCTCCTCCATCCGCGGCGCATCCCCCACGGCCCTGGCCCATCCGAACGGGCCCTCGATGGCCAAAGGCGCGGCGGTGTAGCCCGCCTCGGCGAGCACGGCGGCGAGTAGGCCGCCTCGGGCCGCATTGCCCACCGCCACGTTCTTGGCTGCGGTGGGCAGGTTCTCCATCACGCCGGCCGACTGGCTCGCCGCGATCCCGAGCGCCGTCGCGGTCTGCGCCCCGTCCAGGCCCAGGAGTTTGCTGCCGGCTGCGGCGGCGCCGAAGACCCCGCAGGTGGCCGTGATGTGCATTCCCCGGGCGTAATGTTGGGGTGAAACGCTGGCCGCCAGCCGGCAGCAGACTTCGAGCCCGAGGATCGAGGCGTGCAGCACCTCGGCGCCGCTCGCCCCCTTCCATTCCGCCGCCGCCAGGGCGGCCGCGGCCACCGGCGCCGTGGGATGCAGGCCGCTGGCCCAATGGGTGTCGTCGAAATCGAGCAGGTTGGCGGCGATGGCGTTGACGAAAGCCCCGCACATCGGGTCGAGCCGCTCGGACCGGCCGATCACCGTGGCCTGCGCCGGTCCGGAGAAGGTCCCCATCACTGTCGCCGCGGTCGCCACCGCCGGATCGGATGCGGCGGCCAGGGCGCAACCGGAATAGTTCAGCAGCGCGCGCTTGGCCTCGTGGCGCAGCCTGGGGTCGAGATCCCCCCAGCGTGAGGCGGCTACGAACGCACCCAGCGCCTGGCTCGCGGAGACCGCCCCGCCATGGTCCGCCATCGGATGATCTGGAATGCGGTCGGTCAGGCCGCTTCCCGCTCCCGGATCACGTCCTTGGCGATCCGGAACGCGTCGAGGGCCGCAGGCAGGCCGCAATAGATCGCCGTCTGCAACAGCAGCTCGCGCACCTCCTCGATGGTGAGACCGTTATTGAAGGCGCCGTTGAGATGAAGCTTCAGCTCGTGCGGCCTGTTCAGCGCCACCAGCATGCCGAGGTTCAGGACCGAGCGCATACGGCGGTCGACGCCGTCGCGGGACCACACCTCGCCCCAGCAGTAACGGGTGGCCAGCTCCTGGATCGGCCGGGTGAATTCGTCCGCCGCGGCGAGGGAGCGTTCGACATAGTCGGCGCCGACGACATCCTTACGAATTTGCAGCCCTATGTCGAAGGTCGACTTCTCCATCGTCGTCATGCTCCAGTCTCAAGCCGGCTTCCAATTGTCGTTTCACAGTCTTGGCGGCGTTGAGCACGTGTTCGCGGCAGCGCGCAGCCGCCAGCTCGGTGTCCCGCGCCTCCACCGCCTCGACGATCGCCTCGATCTCCTCGACCATCTGCGGAATGCGCCCGGGCGCGCTCAACGACAGGCGCTTGAACAGCATCATGCGATTGTTCAGCTGGGTGAGGACCTGGCCGATGACCCGGTTGCCGCAGCCCTCCAGCAAGACGGCGTAGAATTCGTTTTTCGCCAGCAGCATCGCCCTAGGCGAAGCATTGCTTTCGGCCGTCTTGAGCTGTTCGAACTTATCGCGCAGCAGCCGCACCTGCGCGTCGCTGGCGTGCCGGGCGAAGTCCGCGCCGGCGATGGACTCGAGCGCGGTGCGGACCTGGTAGATGTCCTTCACCTCGTCCGCGCCGATCACCGCGACCGACGGGCCCTTGTGAAGCACAGTGGTGATCAGGCCTTCCGCCTGCAGTTGCTGCAGCGCCTCGCGCAGCAGGGTGCGGCTGATGTCGAGCAGGCTGCAGAGCTCCCGCTCGACCAGCTTCTGCCCCGGCCGCAGACGGCCGTCCAGGATCGCATCCCGCAGCCGGTCGGCGACCTGCTCGCGCAGCGATGCGGATTGGCGGACTACGCGGGCGATCGGAGCCATAGGGTCTTGTCGCACATTGAATGACAATCGGTCAATTCGACTGGCCGTCGCTCGCAAGGGCCTTAGGACCGGTTCTGGCGCAACTTGGTCGCCGCTTCAAGCGACAGCGAGCTTAACTCCAAGTTTGCGTCGATGATGACTTGGACGACCCGCAACATGAGCATGAAACGCTCGCATCCGCTGCCGGATTGATCAGTATAGTTGTACCATCAACCATGCATGGCATTCCTAAAGTGTAATATCTCCGCTTCGAATAAGGGCGCGCACTCGTCGCTCCGCCCCTGTCTGCTTTCCGGAGCGCGGCCGGCCCGCTCGCGCTCGGCTCCGTCAAGCTCGGCCCGCACACCGGGATTACCCGGATTTTGCCTTACAATCTGGCCGCACGAGCGGATAGCCGGCGAGCCGCGCGCAACCACACGCCGGACGCGGCAAGCATATCTGTTCAGCTTCTCCGCCGACGAAGCCGTCAAACA
>Ga0164243_10003918_pt1 | contig 23571 bp, 19 predicted proteins | sample OricompcompostOP_FD_108781 | JGI IMG/M metagenome (GOLD analysis project Ga0164243, IMG submission 108781) | Organic Plus compost microbial communities from Emeryville, California, USA - Original compost - Organic plus compost (OP) | ecosystem: Engineered > Solid waste > Mixed feedstock >...
CGTGCAACACCGCACGAGCACGTGGGAGTACTACGTCGGCGACACCCGCGTCGCGCTGGTCGACGACGGCGGCGCGCAACCAGGCGCGACCGTGTCGCACCAGGTGGACCTGTCCGGGTTCACGGGACGGCAGAAAGTGCTGGCTATCTGGAACATCGCCGACACCGCCAACGCCTTCTACGCCTGCATCGACCTGCAGGTCGGCTGAATCCCCCCCGGCCCGCGCCGCGGCTCCGCGGTGCGGGCGGGTCCCCTGTGGACGGTCAGGCGACCCGCCACACCTCGCCGTCCGGGAAGGCGAACGCCCGCAGCGTGCCGGGGTGGATTTCGGCGCTGTAGCCGGGTGCCTGCGGGAGCAGGTAGCGGGCACCGCGCATCCGCACCGGGTCGACGAAGTGCTCGTGCAGGTGGTCGACGTACTCCACGGCCCGGTTCTCCAGCGATCCGCTCACCGCGATGTAGTCGAACACCGACAGGTGCTGCACCAGTTCGCCCAGCCCGACGCCGCCCGCGTGCGGGCACACCGGCACGCCCTTCGCCGCGGCGAGCAGCAGCGCGGCCACCGCCTCGTTGACCCCGCCGAGGCGGCACGCGTCGATCTGGCAGATCCCGATCGCGTCGGCGGCGAGGAACTGCTTGACCATCACGGCGTTGTGGGCGTGCTCGCCGGTCGCGACGCGCACCGGGGCGATCTCCCGTGCGATCGCGGCGTGCCCGAGGACGTCGTCGGGGCTCGTCGGCTCCTCGAACCACCAGATGCCGAACTCGGCCAGCGCGTCGGCCCACCGGATCGCGTCCGGTACGCCGAGGGTCTGGTTCGCGTCGATCATCAGGCGGCGGTGCGGGCCGAGGATCTCCCGTGCGATCCGGCACCGGCGCACGTCGTCGTCGAGGTTCGCGCCCACCTTCAGCTTCACCGAATCCCAGCCCGCGGCCACCGCCTCCCGGCACAGCCGCGCGAGCTTCGCGTCGTCGTAGCCGAGCCAGCCCGCGCTCGTGGTGTAGGCGGGGTAACCGTGCTCCCGCAGCTGAGCCTCGCGCCGCGTCCGGCCGGATTCGCCGTCCCGCAACAACTCCAGTGCCCCCTCCGGCGTGAGCGCGTCGGTGAGGTAACGCCAGTCGACGAGGTCGACGATCTGCCGCGGGCTCATGTCGGCCAGCAGTTTCCACACCGGTTTGCCCGCCAGCCTGCCCGCGAGGTCCCACGCCGCGTTGACCACGGCCGCGGTGCCGAGGTGGATCGTGCCCTTGTCCGGCCCGAGCCAGCGCAGCTGGCTGTCCGCGGCGAGGTGCCGGGCGAACCCGCCGAGGTCGCGCACCACGTCGTCCACCGCCACGCCGACCGCCCGCTCGCCGACGGCTCGCGCCGCCGCCAGGGCGAGATCGTTGCCGCGCCCGATGGTGAAGGTGAACCCGTGCCCGTCGTGGCCCGCGTCGGTGCGCAGCACGACGTAGGCCGCCGAGTAGTCCGGCGCCTCGTTCATCGCATCCGAGCCGTCCAGCTCCCGCGACGTGGGAAAGCGCAGGTCGACGGTGTCCAGGCCGGTGATCCGCGCGTTCATGGTCGGCTCCCCTCGACGACGTCCGGGCTGGGCACGAGGCTAGTGGCGGTCACCCCGTCCCGTGCGGATCATGGTGGGATGCACCGCTGGAACCCCGACACCGTCGCGCCGCCCGCCGGGCGGTACAGCCACCTCGCGTCCGTACCGCCGGGACACGAGATCGTCCACCTGTCCGGGCAGCTCGGTGTCCGGCGGGACGGCACGCTCGCCGGACCGGGCGCCCGTGCCCAGGGCGACCAGGTGTTCGCCAACATCGCAGCGCTGCTGACCGCCGCGGGTGGCGGTCCGGAGCACCTCGTCAAGCTGCTGACGCTCGTCGCCGGGGTCGAGCACCTCGACGGCTACCGCACGGCGCAGGCGGCGGCCTACGCGCGGTGGTTCCCGGCGGGCGATTTCCCCGCGCAGTCGCTGGCCGTGGTCGCCGCGCTCGCCGCGCCCCAGTACGTCGTGGAGGTCGAGGCGATCGCGGCGATCCCGCGCGGTTGATCCGCCCGCTCAGCCCAGGTCGCCTGCGATGGCGGTGGCGGTGGCCGACAGCGCCCCCACCCACGTGGGCAGCAGGTCGTGGTCGAACCGGGCCGAGGGCAGCGCGATCGACAGGGCCGCGGCAGGCTCCCCGCCCGCGGGCCACGGGATCGCCGCGCCCACCGCGGTCAGGCCGGTCTCGGTCAGCTGGTCGTTGATCGCAAAGCCGCGTCGCCGCACCAGTCCGAGCTCGCGCCGCAACCGGGTGAGGTTCACGTCCGTTCCCGCGTAGCGGCGCGTCAGCTCGGCGGGCGGCAGCGCGGCGAGCAACGCCTTGCCGCCGGACACCTGGTGCGCCGGCAGCACCCGGCCCGCCCGGTCGCCGACCCGCAGGATCTGGTCGCACTCCACCGAGGCCGCGAACCGCACCTCCGTTCCGGCCAGCACCTGCAGGTTCACCGTCTCCTGCACCCGTGCGACCAGCGCTCGCAGGTGCGGCATCGCCACCTGCCGGACCAGCGCCACGGGCGCACCCGGCGGCTCGGTGGGCCGCAGCACCGGGCCCGCCTGGTAGCGGCGGTCGGCGCCTTGTTCGGCGAAGTCCCGGTACACCAGCATCGCCAACAGCCGGTGTGCCGTGGAGCGCGAGACGCCCAGGCGCGCCGCCGCCTCCGACACGCCGAGGGGGCCCTCCTGTTGCAGCATCGTGGCCAGGTGCAGGGCGTGGTCGACCGAGTCGATGGCGTACGGCGGTTTGTTCTTCACGGCAGAATTATAGATCCCTGCTGACAGAACCTCGCTTACGTTCCCAACCATGTCATCCGCCCCGCGCAACGTCGCGCCGCTCGTCACCGCCCTGTGCTGGGTGGTCGTCGTGTTCGACGGGTACGACCTGATCGTCTACGGCACCGTGCTGCCGCGCCTGCTCACCGAGCCGGGCTGGAACCTGACCAGCAGCACCGCCGGTCTGCTCGGCAGCCTGGCCTTCGTCGGCATGCTGCTCGGCGCCCTGCTGGCCGGGCGGCTGGCCGACGCGCTCGGCCGCCGCCGCACCATCCTGGCCTGCACCGCCTGGTTCTCCGTGTTCACCGCGCTGTGCGCGATCGCCGGTGACCCCGTGGTCTTCGGTGCCTTCCGGCTGCTCGCCGGGCTCGGTCTGGGCGGGCTCGTGCCGTCGGCCAACGCGCTGGGCAGCGAGTTCGTCTCCGCGCGGGCCCGGTCCGTGGTGTCCACGATCATGATGTCCGGGGTGCCGATCGGCGGCAGCCTCGCCGCGTTGATCGGCATCGCCGTCCTGCCCGCCCACGGCTGGCGGGCCATGTTCGCCATCGCGCTCGTCGCGCTCGTCGTGGTGCTCCCGCTGTGCGCGTGGCTGCTCCCCGAATCGCCCGCCTGGCTGCGCGCGCGGGGCCGCACCGGGCAGGCGCACGCGCTCGAGCAGCGCTTCGGGCTGGTCCCCGAGCAGACCCAGCGCGGCGCACCGGACAGCACCGGGTTCCGCGCCCTCGTCCGTCCGCCCTACACGTCGGCGACCGTCCTGTTCGCCCTGGCCACGCTCGCCACCCTGTTCGCCTGGTACGGCCTGGGCACGTGGCTACCGCAGCTGATGCGGGAAAGCGGTTTCGACCTCGGTTCGTCGCTGACGTTCCTGCTCGCGCTCAACCTCGGCGCGGTCGCGGGCTCGCTGATCACGGCCTGGGCCGGGGCCCGGGTCGGCCCGCGGGTGGCCGCCGTGTTCGCCGCGGGGGCCGCGGCCGTCGGGCTGCTCGCGCTCGTGACGCACCCGCCGCAGCTGGTGGTCTACCTCGCGCTCGTGCTGGCCGGTGTCGGCACGCACGGTACGCAGTGCCTGATCATCGCCGCGGTCGCCGACCACTACCCGGCTCCGCTGCGCGGTTCCGCACTCGGTTCGGCGCTGGGGGTCGGCCGTATCGGCGCCGTGCTCGCCCCGCAGGTGGGCGGCTGGCTGCTCGCCGCCGGGCTCGGGGTCACGTCCAACTTCCTCGTCTTCGCCATCGGCGCCGCCGCAGCCAGCGGCTTCGTCCTGGCCTGTCCGCGTCCCGTCGTCAACCCGGAAGGAGCGGTCATCCGATGACCGGCAACCAACCCGAACCGTCCCCCGAGCTCGATGAGCTGTACCGGGGTTTCGAGAAGGAACTGCTCGTTCCACTGTGGACCGAGATCGGCGATCTGATGCCGCCCGCGCCCTCGCCCGCGATGCGCCCGCACGCGTGGCGGTGGAAGACATTGCTGCCGCTGGCGGAGAAGGCGGGCGAGCTCGTCCCGGTCGGGCGGGGCGGGGAGCGCCGCGCGATCGCGCTCGCCAACCCCGGTCTCGGCGGGGCCCCCTACGCGACGCCGACGCTGTGGGCCGCCATTCAGTACCTCGGCCCCGGCGAGAACGCACCCGAGCACCGCCACACGCAGAACGCGTTCCGCTTCGTCGTCGAGGGTGAGGGCGTGTGGACGGTGGTGAACGGCGACCCGGTCGCGATGCGCCGCGGTGACTTCCTGCTGACCCCCGGCTGGCACTTCCACGGCCACCACAACATCTCCAGCGAGCCGATGGCCTGGATCGACGGCTTGGACATCCCGTTCGTCCACTACACCGGTTCGGCGTTTTTCGAGTTCGGTCCGGACCAGGTGTCCAGCACCGAGACGCCGGAGCGTTCGCGCGCCGAGCGGCTGTGGGCCCACCCCGGTCTGCGACCGGTCGCGCAGACCGCGCCGACCGTGAACTCGCCGATCGCCGCCTACCGCTGGGAGCACACCGACGCCGCCCTGACCGACCAGCTCGCGCTGGAGGACGAGGGATACCCCGGCGTCGTCGAACCGGGCCACGCGGCGATCCGGTTCACCAACCCGACGACCGGTGGCGACGTCATGCCCACGATCCGCGCCGAGTTCCACCGGTTGCGCCGCGGCGCGCAGACCGCGCCGCGCCAGGAGGTCGGTTCGGCGGTGTGGCAGGTGTTCGAGGGTTCCGGCACGGTCCGGGTGGCCGGCCAGGAGTGGACCGTCGACCACGGTGACCTGTTCGTCGTCCCGTCCTGGGCCGAGCTGACCCTGGCGGCAGACACGCAGCTGGACCTGTTCCGGTTCAGCGACACCCCGATTTTCGAGCGACTGCACGCCGACCGCGTGCAGGTGGGAGGACAGCGGTGAAACTGGCGACCCTGCGCACGGCCGAGGGCACCCGCGCCATCCGCGTCGAGGGCGAACGCTACGCCGAGCTGGGCGCGCCCGACGTGGGCGCCTTCCTCGGGCAGGCCGACTGGCGCGACCGGGCCGCGGCGGCCACGCCGGAGCGGCCGCTGGCCGGCGCCGACCTCGCCCCGGTCGTGCCGCGCCCGGGCAAGATCCTCTGCGTCGGCCTGAACTACCGCAACCACATCCTGGAGATGGGCCGGGACCTGCCGCAGCACCCGACGCTGTTCGCGAAGTTCGCCGAGGCGCTCGTCGGTCCCGCGGACCCGGTCGCGCTGCCGCCGGAATCGGACGCGCTGGACTGGGAGGCCGAGCTGGCCGTCGTCGTCGGCGCCCCCGTGCGCCGGGCCACCGAGGACCAGGCCGCGGCCGCCATCGCCGGGTTCAGCGTCCTCAACGACGTCACCACCCGCGACTGGCAGTACCGGTCGCCGCAGTGGTTGCAGGGCAAGACCTTCGAGGGCACCACGCCGTTCGGCCCGTACCTGGTGACCCCGGACGAACTGCCCGGCGGCACGCGGCCCGAGCTGGACCTCGCCTGCTCGGTCGACGGGGAGCAGGTGCAGAAGGCGACCACCGGCGACCTCGTGTTCGACCCGGTCGAGCTGGTCCGCTACGCCTCGACGATCCTCACCTTGCGCCCCGGCGACGTGATCGCCACCGGTACCCCCGGCGGCGTCGGCCACGCCCGCAAACCCCCGCGGTACCTGACCGGGGGCACGCGTCTGGTCACCGAGATCGGCGGGCTGGGCAGGCTGGAGAACGTGGTGCGCGATGAGCACGCGTGACTGGATGGACGAGGGCACGCGGCTGGTGCTCGACGCCGTCGACAAGCTCGCCGACGCCGAGTTCGACGCGCCGACCGCGTTGCCCGGTTGGAACCGCCGCCACCTCGTCGCCCACCTGCACTACAACGCGCAGGCCCTGCGGCGGCTGGTGAGCTGGGCCCGCACCGGCGTCGAATCGCGCATGTACGCCTCGGCCGAGCAACGCGCCGCGGAGATCGCCGACGGTGCGCAGCTGCCCGTCGCGCGGCTGCGGCGGCTGGTGCGCGAATCGGCCGACGCGCTGTCGGCGGACCTCGACGCGCTGCCCGCCGAGGCCTGGTCGAACGAGGTGGTCACCGCGCAGGGCCGCACCGTGCCCGCCACCGAGATCGTCTGGATGCGCACCCGCGAGGTGGCCGTCCACGCGGTCGACCTCGGTACCGGGGTCGACTTCGCGGACCTGCCGGACGATCTCGTCGCGGCGCTGATCGGCGACGCCGTCGCTCGCCGCACAGCGCAGGGCCACGGCCCCGCGCTGGCGCGCTGGCTCACCGGGCGCTCCGCGTCCGCGCCCGACCTGGGCCCCTGGCTCTAGGAGGAGGAGATTTCATGACCGACACCGACACCGCCACCGACGTCGTGGTGGTCGGCGGCGGGATCGGCGGGCTGGCCAACGCCTACGCGCTGGCGACCGCGGGGCACCGGGTGCGCGTGCTGGAACGGGCACCGGCGTTCGCCGAGGTGGGCGCGGGTCTGCAGCTGGCGCCCAACGCCACCCGGATCCTGCGCGAGTGGGGCATGCTCGACGAGGTGGTGGCACGCGGCGTGCTGCCGAGGCGCCTCGTGCTCAAGGACGCCCTCGACGGCGCCGAGCTGACCGCCATGGACCTCGGACAGGGGTTCGTCGACCGCTACGGCGCGCCCTACGTGGTCATCCACCGCAGCGACCTGCTGACCATCCTGCACGACGCGTGCGCCGACGCGGGTGTCGAGCTGCTCGCCGACCAGCGCGTCGAGGACGTCGAGGTGCTGCCCGCGGGTGTGCGCGTGCGGGCGGGGGAGCGGGAGTTCGCGGCGGACGCGGCCCTGGCCGCAGACGGGTTGTGGTCCACGCTGCGCCCGCGCCTGTCCGACGACCAGCCGGTGTGCTCCGGCTACGTGGCCTACCGCGGCACCCGCCCGGTGTCCGAGGTGACCGGGCTCGACGCCGACGTGCTCACCGACGTCGTCGTCCACTTCGGACCAAAGTGCCACCTCGTGCAGTACCCGCTGCGGGGCGGCGAGCTGCTCAACACCGTCGCGGTCTTCGCCTCGCCCGCCTACGCGCGCGGCGAGCAGGAGTGGGGCGGGCCGGACGAACTGGACGCCGCCTTCGACGGCACCTGTGACGCGGTCCGGCGCGGGCTGACGTGGCTGTGGCGGGACCGCCGGTGGCCGATGTACGACCGGCTGCCGATCGGCACCTGGGTGGACGGCAGCCTCGCGCTGACCGGGGACGCGGCGCATCCGATGCTGCAGTACCTCGCGCAGGGGGCGTGCCAGGCCCTGGAGGACGCGCACTGCCTCGCCGGCGAAGTGGGCAAGCAGCAGGCGGCGTCCACGCTGGACTGGCCGTCCGCGCTCACCGCGTACCAGCAGGCCCGCACGGGGCGCACCGCGCGGGTGCAGTCCAACGCGCGGGTGTGGGGCGAGCTGTGGCACTGCGACGGGCTCACCCGTGCCCTGCGCAACCAGTACCTCACCGAACGCCGCCTGGACGACTACCGCTGGACGGACTGGCTCTACCAGCCCTGACGGCTCGGTGGCGGCTCGCGCCGGCGTCCCGGTTCCGGGGCGCCGGCGTTGGTCGTCTTCTACAAGGGTGAGTGACCAGGCTCTCACGGCCCGCCCGGTCCCGCGTGCGCCTGAACGTCTCGAATAGTCCCGGGTCAGAGCACTCGTTTGGAGGGTTCCGACAAAAATCGGCCGTCGGCACGGTGCGCGGGCGACGATCACACTACCGGTGGGTACGCGCGATGCTGGACGACGCGGTCAGGGGAGGCCGCGCAGTCCTACCACCACAACCTGTGAGGCTCGATTCGGTGTTCAGTCGTGTCGCGATCGTCAACCGGGGAGAAGCCGCGATGCGGCTCATCCACGCCGTCGGTGAGCTCAACGCGGAGGGTGGGCCGCGCATCGAGACGGTGGCCCTGCACACCGACGCGGACCGCTCGGCCACGTTCGTGCGGGAAGCCGACATCGCCTACCACCTCGGGGCCGCGGCCGACCGTCCCTACCTCGACCTGGAGGTCCTGGAACGGGCGCTGACCGAGACCGGGGCCGACGCCGCGTGGGTCGGCTGGGGGTTCGTCGCCGAGGACCCGGCGTTCGCGCAGCTGTGCGAGCGGATCGGCGTCACGTTCATCGGCCCGGGCGCGGAGGCCATGCGCAAACTGGGCGACAAGATCGGGGCCAAGCTGATCGCCGAGGAGGTCGGCGTCCCGGTCGCGCCGTGGAGCCGCGGGCCGGTCGAGACCCTGGACGCGGCGCTGGAGGCGGCCGAGCGCATCGGCTACCCGCTGATGCTCAAGGCCACCGCGGGCGGCGGTGGCCGCGGCATCCGCGTCATCCACGACGCCGGTGAGCTCGCTGACGCCTACGAGCGCACCAGTCAGGAGGCCGCCCGCGCCTTCGGCAGTGGTGTGGTGTTCCTGGAGCGCCTGGTCACCGGTGCGCGGCACGTCGAGGTCCAGGTGATCGCCGACGGGCAGGGCACCGCGTGGGCGCTGGGCGTGCGCGACTGCTCCGTGCAGCGCCGCAACCAGAAGATCATCGAGGAGTCCGCCTCGCCGCTGCTGACGGCGGAGCAGGTCGCCGAGCTCAAGGCCTCGGCCGAGCGGCTCGCCGTCGCGGTGGGCTACCGCGGCGCCGCCACCGTCGAGTTCCTCTACCACCCGGGTGAGAAACTGTTCGCCTTCCTCGAGGTCAACACCCGGTTGCAGGTCGAGCACCCGATCACCGAGGCCACCACCGGTGTGGACCTGGTCAAGGCCCAGCTGCACGTGGCCTCCGGTGGCAGGCTCGACGGCCCCCCGCCCGCCGAGCTCGGCCACGCCGTGGAGGCGCGGCTCAACGCCGAGGACCCCGACCGCGACTTCGCGCCGTCGCCGGGCCGCATCGCGCTGCTCGACCTCCCGGCCGGGCCCGGTATCCGCGTCGACACCGGGGTCAGCGAGGGCGACTCGATCCCCGCGGACTTCGACTCGATGATCGCCAAGATCATCGCCTACGGCCGCGACCGCGACGAGGCGCTGTCCCGGCTGCGCCGCGCGATGCGTGAGACGACCGTCCTCATCGAGGGCGGCACGACCAACAAGAGTTTCGTGCTCGACCTGCTCGACCAGCCCGAGGTGATCGACGGGAGCGCCGACACCGGCTGGATCGACCGGGTCCGCGCGCAGGGCCGCCTGGTTTCGCACGCGCACTCCGGCGTCGCCCTGGCCGCGGCCGCGATCGAGGCCTACCAGGACGAGAAGCGGGTCGAGCTGCAGCGGCTGCTGTCCACCGCGCACGGCGGCCGCCCGCAGGTGCAGCACGAGGTCGGCAGGCCGATCGACCTCAAGCTGCGTGGCGCGAGCTACCGGATCACCGTCGCCGAGACCGGCCCGGGCCGCTACCGGATCGGGTTCGTCACCGGCGACGACGTGCGCACGGTCGACGCCGAGCTGGAGCACTTCGACTCCCACACCGGCCAGATCCACGTCAACGGCCACCGCTTCCGCCTGGTCACCGGCACGCACGGACCGGTGCACCTGGTGGAGGTCGACGGCGTCACCCACCGGATCAGCCGGGACGAGGGCGGCGTGGTCCGTTCGCCCGCGCCCGCGCTGGTGGTCGCCACCCCGCTCGCGGTCGGGGACGAGGTCGAGGCGGGCGCGCCGGTGCTGGTGCTCGAGTCGATGAAGATGGAGACCGTCCTGCGCGCGCCGTTCCGGGCGCTGCTCAAGGAGTCGCTCGTGTCGGTCGGCAGCCAGGTGGAGACGGGCGCGCCGCTGCTGCGCCTGGAACCGCTCGCCGACGCCGACGCCGACGCCGCGCCGGAGTCCGCCGGGGTGGACCTGGATCTGCCATCCGAACCGGACGGTCTGTCCGCGGCGCAGCGCGTCCAACGGGGTCTGGCCGACCTGCGCAGCATGCTGCTCGGCTTCGACGTCGACCCGCGCGACGGCGGCCGCACGCTCTCGGCGTACCTCGCCGCGCGGGCGGAGCTGCCGCAGCGCCCGCTGGCGGCCGAGACGGCGCTGCTGGAGGTCTTCGCCGACCTGTCCGAGCTGTCCCGCAACAAGCCGGAAGGCGAGGAGACCAAAGCCGAGACGCGGGTGCACAGCCCGCGCGAACACTTCCACACCTACCTGCAGAGCCTGGACGCCGAGCGCGCCGGGTTGTCCGAGACCTTCCAGGGCAGGCTCTCCCGGGTGCTGGGGCACTACGGCGTCGACGGGCTGGACCGCACGCCGGAGCTGGAGGAGGCGGTGTTCCGCATCTTCCTCGCCCAGCAGCGCGCGGCCTCCGACGTCGCGGTCATCACCGCGCTGCTGCAGCAGTGGCTCACCGAGGCCCCGCCGCACAACGGTCTGCGGCAGACCGTCGGCCAGGCGCTGGAACACCTGATCCGCGCCACCCAGCTGCGGTTCCCCGTGGTCGGTGACCTCGCCCGCAGCCTGGTGTTCCGCTGGTTCGCCCAGCCGCTGTTGCGTCGCACCCGCGCGGAGGTCTACACGAAGGTGCGCCGCCACCTGCGCCACCTCGACGCCAACCCGGACGCGCCGGACCGCGAGCAGCGCATCGCCGAGATGGTGGCCAGCCCGGAACCGCTGGTCCGGCTGCTCGGCCAGCGCATCGGCCGCCCCGGGCTGGACCCGGGGCCGCTGCTGGAGGTGCTCAGCCGTCGCTACTACCGCGAGCACGGCCTGCAGGAGGTGGAGACCGGCACCGCGGGCGGGCACGCCTTCGTCACCGCCGGCTACGACCTGGACGGCCAGCGGCAACGGGTCATCGCGACGGTCGCCGACTTCGCCGAGCTGGCCGACGCGGTCCGCACGGTCGCCGAGATCGCGGCCAAGGACGAGCCGGGCGCGCTCGTCACCGACATCTACCTGGCGTGGGCCGACCAGCCCGCCGATGCCGACGTGATGGCGGCGGAGCTGCGCGCCGTGCTGTCCTCGGCGGCCTTGCCCAGCAACCTGCGGCGGGTCACGACCACGGTGGCCGGGCGCAGCGGTTCGGCGATGCACCACCACTTCACGTTCCGGCCGTCGTCGGCGGGCCTGGCCGAGGAGCGGCTGATCCGCGGTCTGCACCCGCTCATCGCGCAGCGGTTGCAGTTGCGCAGGCTGCGCAACTTCGACCTGACCCGGCTGCCCTCGGCCGACGAGGACGTGTACCTGCTGCGGTGCGCGGCGCCGAAGAACCCGGCCGATGAGCGGCTGGTGGCGATGGCGCAGGTGCGCGACCTGACCCCGCTGCGCGACGACGAGGGCCGCATCCTCGCCCTGCCCGCGGTGGAGGGCGCGCTCGGCGCGTGCCTCGACGCGATCCGCAAGGTGCAGGCGCAGCGTCCCGCGAAGAAGCGCCTGGACACCAACCGGATCTTCCTCTACGTGTGGCCGCCGAGCGACCTCACCGCCGAGGACCTGGACGCGGTGGCGCAGCGCGTGGTGCCCACCACCGCGGGCGCCGGCGTCGAGGAGGTGCTGTTCCTCGGCCGCCAGCGCGACCAGGAGACCGGGCAGCTGCGGCCGATCGCGGTGCGCGTGTCCTACGAGGTCGCCACCGGGGTGCGACTGACCATCACCGATCCGCCGACCGAGCTGATCCAGCCGCTGGACGACTACGGTCAGAAGGTGCTGCGTGCCCGCCGCCGCGGCACGGTCTACCCGTACGAGCTGACCGGCATGCTGGCCGGCGAGGACGGCAGGTTCACCGAGTACGACCTCGACGACTCCGGCAGGCTCGTCCCGGTGGAGCGCGCGAAGGGGCTCAACGAGGCCGGGATCGTCGCCGGCGTCGCCACCACCCCCACGCAGCGCTACCCCGAGGGCATGACGCGCGTGGTGCTGATGGGGGACCCGACGAAGGCACTCGGCGCACTGTCCGAACCGGAGTGTTCCCGCATCATCGCCGCGCTGGACCTGGCGGAGGAGCTGCGGGTGCCGGTCGAGTGGTACGCGCTGTCGGCCGGTGCGCGCATCGCGATGGATTCCGGCACCGAGAACATGGACTGGATCGCCGCGGCGCTGCGCCGCATCGTCCGGTTCACCCAGGACGGCGGCGAGATCAACATCGTGGTGGCCGGCATCAACGTCGGCGCCCAGCCGTACTGGAACGCCGAGGCCACGATGCTCATGCACACCAAGGGGATCCTGGTGATGACGCCGGACTCGGCGATGGTGCTCACCGGCAAGCAGTCACTGGACTTCTCCGGCGGCGTGTCCGCCGAGGACAACTTCGGCATCGGTGGCTACGACCGCGTGATGGGGCCGAACGGGCAGGCGCAGTACTGGGCGCCGAACCTGGACGCCGCGCACGGGGTGCTGATGTCGCACTACGACCACAGTTACGTGATGCCGGGCGAGGAGGGGCCGCGCCGGGCGGTCACCACCGACCCGGTCGACCGGGACGTGTCGGACTACCCGCACGCGATCGTCGGCAGCGACTTCACCACGGTGGGGGAGATCTTCTCCCGCGAGAGCAACCCGGACCGCAAGAAGCCGTTCGACATCCGCACCGTGATGCGCGCGCTGGCCGACCAGGACCACCCGATCCTGGAGCGGTGGGCAGGCATGGCCGACGCGGAGACCGCGGTGGTGCAGGACGTGCACCTGGGCGGCATCCCGGTGTGCCTGCTGGGGATCGAGTCGCGGTCGGTGCCGCGGCGCGGGTTTCCGCCCACCGACGGGCCGGACACCTACACCGCGGGCACGCTGTTTCCGCGCTCGTCGAAGAAGGCGGCGCGGGCGATCAACGCGGCGAGCGGCAACCGGCCGCTGGTGGTGCTGGCGAACCTGTCCGGGTTCGACGGTTCCCCGGAGTCGATGCGCAAGCTCCAGCTGGAGTACGGCGCGGAGATCGGCCGGGCGATCGTGAACTTCCGCGGGCCCATCGTGTTCTGCGTGATCTCGCGCTACCACGGTGGTGCGTTCGTGGTGTTCTCGAAGACGCTGAACCCGAACATGACGGTGCTGGCGGTGGACGGTTCGTTCGCGTCGGTGCTGGGCGGTGCCCCGGCGGCGGCGGTCGTGTTCGCGCAGGAGGTCAACTCCCGCACGGCGAACGACCCGCGCGTCGCGGAACTGCAGGCGCGCCTGGCCGAGGCCGACAGCACGGCGCGGCCCGCGCTGGTGACGCAGCTGGCCGAGGTGCGGGCCGCGGTGCGCGCCGAGAAGCTGGGCGAGGTGGCCGCCGAGTTCGACGGCGTGCACTCGATCCAGCGGGCGCAACGGGTCGGCTCGGTCGACGCGATCATCCGTCCGGAGGAACTGCGGCCGCAGATCATCGCCGCGGTGGAGCGCGGCCTGGCGCGCGCGTGACGCGGTGACCCCTCCCCGGCGGGTTCCGCCGGCGAGGGGCCCGTGGCGCGGTGGTGCCGCACGAGCCGGGTGTGACCCTGGGATGTTGCGGGCCGGGTGGTGCCGTGGGCTGTGGCCGGGTGTGGTGGGGTACCGCGGGCCGGAGCCGGGCGGTGTGAGCCTGGGATGTTGCGGGCCGGGTGGTGCCGTGGGCTGTGGCCGGGTGTGGTGGGGTGGCGCGAGACCCAGGCCCTTTTGCCTTGGGTGGTTGGGTCGCGTGGTGCCGTGGGCTGTCATTGGGCGGTGGGGTCCCGCCGCCGTGCCGCGGGACCCGGGCCCTGTGGCCTTGGGGTGGTCGCGGGCCGGGTGGTCTCGTGGGCTGTGGCGGGTTTGGTGGGGTGGCGCGGTGGGGGTGCCGCGGGACCCCGAGCCCTGTGACCCTGGGATGTTGCGGGCTGGCTGGTGCCGTGGGCTGTGGCCGGGTGTGGTGGCGTGTGCGGTGGGTGGCGCGAGACCCCGGGCCCTGTGGCCCTGGGTGGTTGGGTCGCGTGGTGCCCGTGGGCTGTCATTGGGCGGTGGGGTACCACCGCCGTGCCGCGGGACCCGGGCCCTGCGGCCTTGGGATGTTGCGGGCCGGGTGGTGCCGTGGGCTGTCATCGGGCTTGGTGGGGTGGCGCGGCCGCGCCGCGGGATCCGGGCGCCTCTGGCGCTGGTGGCGTGAAACGGGTCAGAGTTGGGCCGTGGCGCGGAGGATGTCGCGGGCCGCGCGGCGCACTGGGCCGTCGCTTGCCGTCATCACGCGCACGGCCGGGAACCGGCGCCGCAGCCGCGCCGCTTCCGCCGCGTCGTGCAGCACCACGCACCCGCCTTCCCCGCGCTCGGCGAGCTGCGCGGCGAACTCCGCTGCCGCACCCTGGTCGTCCACCACCACATCGGGTACGTCGTGCGCCGCGCGGAACTCCTTCGCGAACCGCGCCGGGTCGCGCACCGCGGCGGCGCGCACCACCTCCGCCCCCGCGGCCCGCAACGCCGCGGCGGTGGCGTCGGCGAACCGGCTCGTGCCGGTCACCACCACCAACGCGCCCTCGGCGCCCGCCGCCCGCGCGCGGCGCAGCGCCCGCGCCTCCGGGCCGCCCTCGACGTGATCGGCCAGTTCCGCGGTGCACCGGGCGACGACGTCCGGGCGTTCGCGTGGCAACCAGTGCCCGCCCGGCACCCGGCGCACCCACAACCGCGGCGCCCACCGCCCGACCTCGGTCTGCAACGGCGGCGTGACGTACGGATCACCCAGCGGCGCGAGCACCTGCACCGGAACCGTCGTGCTCCGCGGCTCGGGAACGGACATCCGCGCGGCCACGTTCGCCCGGTACAGCTCCAACCCGTGCACCGCGTCCGCGACGGCCGGGCGGCCCACCGCGCCGCCGGACAACGCCGCCAGCACCCGCTGCCCGGCACCGGACCGCCAGGACAGCTCCGGCACCAGCGGGATGCGGAAGAACAGGATGTAGCTCGAGTGCAGCAGCTGCCGCGCCGCGGCCAGCCAGGCCGCGGGGTCGCGCAGGTGGCTGCGGAACCAGTGACCGGCGTGGTCCAGCGACGGGCCGGAAATCGACGTGAACGACGCGATCCGCCCGCGCAGCGCGTCGGACGTGACGGCGTGCCAGCTCTGGATCGAGCCCCAGTCGTGCGCGAGCAGGTGCACCGGCCTGCCGGGGCCGATCTCGTCCAGGACGGCGGCGAGGTCCTCGGCGAGGCGGTCGAGGTGGTAGTCCGCGCGCCGCGCCGGGACGTCGGAGGCACCCGCGCCGCGCACGTCGTAGGTGACGACGTAAAACCGGTCCGCCAGCAGCGGCACCACGGCGTCCCACATCGTGTGGTCGTCGGGGTAGCCGTGCACGCACACCACCACCGGGGCAGCCGGGTCACCGGCCCGGTCGACCGCGATCCGGGTGCCGTCGCGGGAAACCACTCGCCGGCCCACACCGCCTCCTCGCTGAAGCTATTACCAGTAGTAACAGGTACCGCGATGAGGATCACGGGCGCGGGACCGGCTTGTCAAGCACCGGCGACGACGGTCAGCCGCCCGCCATGGCGCCCATCACGAGGAACGGTTCGGCGCCCGCGGCGACCGCGGCGGGCAGCGGGGCATCGGGTTCGGCGTGCGACAGGTCTTCCTCGCAGGCGAAGAACCGCACGAAAGCCCGCCGTTTCCCGGTGCCGTGTTCGCGGATGGTGCCGCGCAGCACCGGGTAGCGTTCCTCCAGGGCGTCGAGCACGGCGCGCTGGGTCGCCACCCCGGCGAGGTCCAGTTCGACCTCGCCGTCGATGTGCGCGATGGTCCGCAGGTGCGCGGGCAGGTGGACGCGGATCATGGCAGCGTCTGAACCTCCACGGACAGGACCGCGGGCAGGTCGCGCACGATCGGCGCCCAGGTGTCACCCGCGTCGGCCGAGGCGTACACCTGTCCGCCGGTGGTTCCGAAGTAGACACCACACGAGTCGAGCGAGTCGACGGCCATCGCATCGCGCAGCACGTTGACGTAGCAGTTCTGCTGTGGCAGGCCGGTGGTGAGCGGTTCCCACTCGCCGTCGGCGCCGCGGCTGCGGTAGACACGCAGGCGGCCGTCGGGCGGAAAATGATGCTCGTCGCTCGTGATCGGCACCACGTACACGGTGCCGGGTTCGTGGGCGTGCACGTCGATGGCGAAGCCGAAATCGGTGGGCAGGTCGCCGCTGATCTCGTACCAGCTGTCGCCGCCGTCGTCGCTGCGCATGACGTCCCAGTGCTTCTGCATGTAGAGCACGTCGGGCCGCTCGGGGTGGCGCGCGATGTGGTGCACGCAGTGCCCGACCTCGGCGTCCGGGTCGGGGATCTGGCCGGATTGCAGGCCGCGGTTGATGGCCTGCCAGCTCTTGCCGCCGTCGTCGGTGCGGAACGCGCCGGCCGCGGAGATGGCGATGACGAGCCGGTTCGGGTCGCGCGGGTCCTGGATGATCGTGTGCAGGCACAGCCCGCCCGCCCCGGGCTGCCAGTGCGGCCCGGAGCCGTGGCCGCGCAGACCCGGCAGCTCCTGCCAGGTGGTTCCCGCGTCGTTGGACCGGAACAGCGCCGCGTCCTCGACGCCCGCGTACACGAGGTCGGGGTCGGTCATCGACGGTTCCAGGTGCCACACCCTGGCGAACTCCCACGGGTGCGGGGTGCCGTCGTACCACTGGTGCGTGCCGGGTTCCCCGTCGTAGGCGAACTCGTTGCCGACCGGCTGCCAGTTCCGGCCGCCGTCGTCGGAACGCTGGATCAGCTGCCCGAACCAGCCGGTGGACTGTGACGCGTAGATCCGGTCGGGCTCGGCCGGAGATCCTTTCACGTGGTAGATCTCCCAGCCCGGGAAGTGCGGCCCGGTGATCTCCCAGTCGGCGCGCCGTCCGTCCGACGTCAGCACGAACGCGCCCTTGCGTGTGCCGACCAGCACGCGTACCCCGCTCATGGCTGCTCCTCTCCGTCGCAAAGGAACGGTAAGCCGCCGAGGCGGGTCCGGTCTTCTCCGATTTTGCGCTCGTTCCCGCGCCGAGCAGGCCCTGTGCCCGTGCTCGGGCGGGGGCATTCCGCCGTGCGGGTGTGCCACCGTCGGCACCGGTAGCGCGTTGGTGTGGGTCACCCGCCGTCCGCTGCGCGCGGCGCACCACGTCGTAGCCCAGGCCTTCGCCGACCAGGACGAGCTGTTCGACGAGGTCGCGGCCGACAGCCACCGCGGGATCGCAGCAGCCGACCTGTCGTGGCACGCGCCGTGGCCGGAGTTCGTCGCCGCCGACGGGCTGGCGCTGCGCGACGCACTCCTGGCCCATCCGCACGCGCTGCCGATCTACGGCACGCGGTTCGTCCGCCCGCCGGAGGCGGTCGAGCTCGCCATCCGCACCTTGCTCACACTGACCGAAGAGGGCGTACCGAGCGCGCGCGGCCTGCAGATCGTCCGGTGCGTCGACGAGTACGTCGTCGGTCCCGCGCTCGCGCCGACTGCGACCGGCCGGGCGGTCCGCCCGCGGACGGGCCACCCGGAATCGCGGTGCCGGCCGACGCGGCGGGGCGCACCCGCCGGGCGACCACTTCGAGCTCGGTCTGCGCGCCCTGCTCACCGGGCTCGAGCGCAGCATCACCGGCTCCGCCGCGTGACCGGCAAGCCCGGCCGTGCGGGTGGTCACCCCACCGGACCCTCCACCAGGGTCACCGTGGCCCGGTGCTGCTGCCCGGAGGCGTCCAGCCATGTCACCGTCACCCGGTCTCCGGGGTGCTGCGCGTCCATCGCGTCGGTCAGGTCGCTCGCTGAACCGACCGGCCTGTCGCCGAGCCCGGTGAGCACGTCACCGGCCCGCACGCCCGCCCCATCGGCCGGGCCGCCCGGCACCACCTGCTGCACCCGCGCGCCCGCGGTGCCCGCATCGCTCACCGACACCCCGAGGAACGCTGACGGTCCGATGTGGACCTCCGCGGACGCGGTGCCCGCCGTGATCCGGCGCGCCAGCGCCAGCGCGTCGTCGATCGGAATGGCGAACCCGCTCACGCCGGACCGTTCTCCGCCGCGGCCCAGCTGGTACCCGGTCGACGCGGCGGTGTTCATCCCGATCACCGCGCCGTCGGCGTCCGCGAGCGCCCCACCCGAATCGCCGGACCGGATATCGGCGCTCACCTGGATGAGCCCGGTCAGCTCCTCGGAGCTGCCCGTCGACTCGTCGGTCGCGGTGATCGACTGGTCCAGCGCGGTGACCGTCCCCGGCGACACGCTCGGCGCGCCGCCGTCGCCTCCCGCGTTGCCGAGCGCGACCACCGGATCACCGACCCGGACCGTCGACGAGTCACCCGTGGTGACGGTGCCCAGACCCGCGGCGTCGCGCAACCGCAGCACGGCGACGTCGGAGGAGCGGCTGTACCCCGCGACGTCGGCACGGTAGGTGCGGCCGGTGTCGACGTCGGTCACCGAGATGCTCGTCGCGCCGGCCACGACGTGGTTGTTCGTCAGCACGTCCCCGTCCGGGGTGAGCACCATGCCGGTGCCCGCCGCACGCTTGCCGGAGTAGCCCAATGTGGCGTAGACGTCGACCAGCCCCGGCACGACCTCGTCGGCCACGGCGTCCACGTCGAGCGTCCGCTCCCCGGCCGGGGTGCCCTGCCAGGAGCGGCCGAACAGCGACCCGGAACCACCGCCGTCCGCGCCGAGGTCCCACCCGACGAAGCCGACGGCGAGGAGCACGGCGAGCCCGAGCACGCCGAGCATCGCGCCGAACCCCCGGCGGCGCGGTGGCGGGGGTGTCGGCGGTGCCCAGGGATCGCGGTGCGGCGGGTAGTAGGTCATCGGCTGCCCCTCCTCCGCCTCCAGTGAACGCCTCCTCGCTGAGATTCGCCTGCGGCCGGGGTGTGAAACACCTGAGAGAACCCCGTTTGCGCAGGTGACCGAGGGGTACACCGGGCGGGATGCGGAAGGCTACGCCGGTGGCGCTCCTCGCGGTCGCCGTCACGCTCACCGGCTGTTCCGGCAGCCCGTTCGCGAGCTACGCCGACAGCGCGGTGCTGTGCGCGCAGGAGGGGCACAACGCCGTCGGCACGCTCCGCGTCATCGTCGGCTCCCACGACCGGGGCAGGTTGCTCCCGGCGTCCACCGAGGCCGCCGTGCACGACGTCGTCGCCACCGCCACCTCCGCGCTCGACCAGTTCGACGGCACCGAGCCGGTGAGCCCGGACGACCGGCGGCTGCACGACGAGCTGCACCCCCTGCTGCACGACGCCGTCGCCCGCATCGCCGAGGTGCAGGAGGCGCTCGACACGGGCGACACCGCCCGCGCCGCCGTGCTCGACGAACCGCTGCGGCGCGTCGACGACCGACTGGTCGCGTTCGCCGAGGACCACCGGTGAAGAAGGTCCTCGCCGTCACACTCGGCATCCTCACCGCCATCGGGGGGTTCGTCGACATCGGCGACCTCGTCGCCAACGCCCAGTCCGGTGCGCGGTTCGGGATGCGGCAGGCGTGGGTCGTCGTGGTCGGTGTGATCGGCATCTGCGTGTTCGCCGAGATGGCGGGCCGCGTCGCCGCGGTCAGCGGACGGCCGGTGTTCGACCTGGTGCGCGAGCGGCTCGGCCCGCGCATCGCGATGACCAACCTCGTCGGTTCCTACCTGGTCACCCTGCTCACCCTGACCGCGGAGATCGGGGGGATCGCGCTCACCGTCCAACTCGCCAGCGGCCTGCCGCACGTGCTGTGGGTGCCGCTCGCCGGGTTCGCCGTGTGGGTGGTGTTGTGGCGGGTGAAGTTCGAGCTGATGGAGCAGCTGTTCGGGGTGCTCGGACTGGCGCTCGTGGTGTTCGTGATCGCGCTGATCGCCCTCGACCCGCCGTGGGGCAGCTTCGCCGACCAGCTCACCCACCCCGGACCGCCGTCCGGGGAGAACTGGAGCACCTGGGGCTACCTCGCGGTGTCGCTGTTCGCGTCCGCGCTGACCCCGTACGAGGTGTTCTTCTTCTCCTCGGGCGGGGTGGAGGAGAAGTGGACCTCCGACGACCTCGCCACCGAACGCAGCAACACCGCCGTCGGGTTCCCGCTTGGCGGCCTGCTGGGGCTGGCGATCATGGGCTGCGCCGCCGTGGTGTACGAGCCCGCCGGGATCGAGGTCGACCAGCTCAGCCAGACCGCGCTGCCCGTCGCGGTGTCGCTGGGCAAGGTGGGACTGGTCGTGGTGATGATCGGGTTCTTCGCCGCGACGTTCGGCGCCGCGCTGGAGACCGGTCTGTCCACCGGGTACTCGATCGCCCAGTACTTCGGGTGGCGGTGGGGCAAGCTGGTCCGGCCGCGCGAGGCGGCGCGGTTCCACACGGTGGTGCTGGTCAGTGTGCTGCTCGGCACCGCCGCGCTGCTGACGACGATCGACCCGGTGCAGATCACCGAGCTGTCGTTGCTGTTCAGCGCCGTGGTGCTGCCCCTGACCTACCTGCCGATCCTCGTCGTGGCCAACGACCGCGATTACCTGGGCGAGCACGCCAACGGGCGCGTGCAGAACGTTCTCGGCGTGACGTTCCTGATCCTCATCCTGATCGCGGCCGTCGCCGCGATCCCGCTCATGATCCTCACCGGGATGGGACAGTCATGACCCGGAACAGACCCGATCCGCTGCGCGTCGAGTTCCACCTCCTCGACCGCCAGATCGTCGACCTCGACGGCAGGCCCGTCGGCAAGGTCGACGACGTCGAGCTCACGCGCGACCCGGACGGAACCTACCGCATCACCGCGCTGCTCGTGGGGCAGTACGTGCTGGCGGAGCGGATCGGCGGGCTCGTCGGGCGACTGCTGCGCACGCTCGCGCGCCGCCGGGGCGGAGGTGCACCGGAACCGTTGCGGATCACCGCTGAGCACGTCCAGCGCGTCGGCAGCGACGTCCGGCTGTCGCTGCGCGCCGAGCTGCTCGACCTGCCGCCGTCGGAGACGTGGTTGCGCGACACGCTGATCGCGCGGATCCCGGGGCGGGCCGTGCCGGGGGATGAGGTCGTGCGGGCGAGCGCGTTGCTCGGACGGCCGGTGTACGACGCGGCCGGACGGCGGCTCGGCAAGGTCACCGACCTGATCACGCGACCGGACGAACACGGGCGGGAGCGCACTGTCGCGGTGCTCGTGACACCGCGCCGGCGCGGACGGCTGCTCGGCTACGAACGCGAGGGCCAGCACGGGCCGTGGCTGCTCGCCCGCCTGGCCGCGTTCGTGCACCGGGGCACGCGCGAGGTGCCGTGGCACGAGGTGCGCTGGAAGCCGTGACACCCGTCGTCGTCTCACACCGACGCCAGGTACTCCTCGGTCTTGCCCGGGTCCAGCAGCCAGTGCTGGAAGTCCGTCGGGTTGTTGAAGCCGTTGACGAACCGCTTCGCGACCGTCGGGTTGGTCTGCGCGGTACCGAGGATCTGCTGCACGTGCGGCGGTGGCGGCCGCAGCATCGAGTTGGTGAACCGGGTGACCCACTCCGCGTGTTCCCAGTAGCGGTCGAACGTGCCCTGCATCCACGCCCGGTCGAACGGCTGATCCCCGTTGTCCAGGATGCTGTTCAGGTAGGACTGCGCGCACTTGGCCGCGTTGTTGGCGCCCTGGCCGGTGATCGGGTCGTTGGCCACCACCACGTCGGCCATGCCGAGCACGATCGCGCCGGACGGCAGCTCGCCCACCGGATGCCGCACCACCGGGGCGTACCCGCCGACGAGCACCCCCTTGCCGTCGGTCAGCTCCACGTCCTTGGCCCGCTCGTACTCCCACGGGATGTACTCGCGGAACAGTTCCAGGTGGCGGCGCAGTTGCTCCGCCGCGGGTGGCCGGTCGGCGAACGCGTCGAACGGCCCGCCGGGGACCCCGGAGACGTAGAAGATGCTGCACGGCCCGGACAGCGTGTAGCCGGGGATGTTGATGAGCTCACCGATCCCCGGGATGATGTTCATCCACACGTCGTCCGAGTCCGGCCGCTCCGGGCGCGGCCCCTGACCGTGCACATAGGACACCGAGAGCCGGCGCTGCGGCTGGGTGTAGGGCGACCGGGACGCGTCCCGGTCGAACAGCTGCACCAGCTCGCCCTTGCCCGCGGCGACGATCACCAGCTCGTACAACCGCGCCAGCCCGGCCAGATCGGCGGTGGTGACACCGTGGATCACGACGTTGCCGCCGCGCTCCTCGAACAGCTCCAGCCAGGTGGACATCTTGACGCGCTGGTCGATCGACTGCGCGGGACCGCCGTCCCACGACGCGATCCAGTTCAACGCGCGGCCACCGTCCGGGCCCGCCATCGAGAACCCCTGCCCGGCCACGCGCGGGGCGACGTCGTCCCACAGGTTCAGCCCGTGGGTGCGTTCGATGGCGAGCGCGTCGGCGAACATGCACTGGGTCGAGGTGACCCAGCCCGCGCGGATCTCGTCCGGCGTGCGCGCCGACATCACGGTGACGTCGTAGCCGTGTTCCTGCAGGCTCAGCGCGAGCTGTAGCCCCGACTGCCCGGAACCGACGATGAGGATCTTACGCATGGGCGCGGATCCGGCCCCCTTCCGAGACCTCGGCCAGTGAGAGTGTGTACGACACCAGTTCCTGCAGCGTGCCCAGCACCGACGCCTTGTCCCGCGCGTCGCAGGTGATCAACGGGACGTCGGGGCTCAAGGCAAGCGCTTCCCGGACCTCGTCGACGTCGTGTGCCAGCTCGCCGTCGAATCGGTTGATCGCGACGATGAACGGCAGGTCCGAGTCGTTCTCGAAGTAGTTGATCGCCGCGAACGACTGGTCCAGCCGCCGTGTGTCGACCAGGACGACGGCACCGAGCGCGCCGCGGGACAGGTCGTCCCACAAGAACCAGAACCGCGCCTGGCCCGGCGTGCCGAACAGGTACAGCATCAGGTCGTCGTAGAGCGAGATCCGGCCGAAGTCCATCGCGACGGTCGTGGTGGTCTTGCTGCCGTCCGGCGGCAGGTCGTCCACGCCCTCGCTCGCCTCGGTCATCCACGCCTCGGTGTTGAGCGGTGGCACCTCGGACACGGACCCGACCAGCGTCGTCTTGCCGACACCGAACCCGCCTGCCACGACGATCTTCGCCGAGATCGTCAGCGGGCCGGGATCAGACGGGGAGCTGCTTGAGTCCATTGAGGATCCTCTCCAGCATGTTCCGGTCGTGGGAGTAGGCGTGGGCGGTCGGGTGGATGTACACCGCGCCCTGCCCGGCGAGATCGCTGACCAGCACGCGGATCACCCCGAGCGGGATGCCCAGCAGCGAGGACAATTCGGCGATCGAGACCTGGGAGCGGGCCCGCTCGTAGAGCGCGCGCGACTCCGGCATCAGCTTCTCGGCCAGGGCCGGGTCGTACTGCGGCACCGAGATCAGCGTCTCGACCAGCAGCTGGTGCCGCGCCCTGGTGCGGCCGCCGGTGAGGGTGTAGGGGCGGATCCGCCTGCTGCGCGGCCTGGCCACCGACTCCTCCGGCCCGGTGTCCTGGGACATCGTGATCACATCCTGTCGGGACTGGCTA
>Ga0164243_10003920_pt1 | contig 23569 bp, 20 predicted proteins | sample OricompcompostOP_FD_108781 | JGI IMG/M metagenome (GOLD analysis project Ga0164243, IMG submission 108781) | Organic Plus compost microbial communities from Emeryville, California, USA - Original compost - Organic plus compost (OP) | ecosystem: Engineered > Solid waste > Mixed feedstock >...
CTCCATCACCAGACGGACAGCACGAGACTTCAGCTCGGGATCGATCCTCTTCGGCATGACATGCATCCTTCCAACTCAAAAGGATGCGGCATCAAACCTGGGGCGCTTCACCTGATCTGTCGGGCGGTGGAGGGCTGGGAGAAGCTGGCCGGGGTGGCGGGCACGAATGTCACTGCTGAGACGCTGACGGTGGCGGAGGAGGTTTTGGCGGAGAACGGGCGGGTGTTTGGTGGCAAGCAGTTGGATGGGGTGATCGACCGGGTCGGCGCCTACCTGGTCCCGGATGGGATGCTCGACAACCGTCCGGCGCAGGAGGCGGCCCGCACCCTGGAACTGAAGCCGGTGTGTCGGGGTGGGCGGAAGGGCATGTACCGGGTGGAGGGCTGGCTCACCGCCGCCACCGGCGCCACAGCACAGGCCGTGCTGGACCCGCTGGCCGCACCCCAACCCGTGGTCGATGACCAGGGCCGGCTGATCGAGCCGGATCGACGGGACCGCGGGATGCGACTACATGACGCGTTCGAGGCGTTACTCGATCGCAGTCTGCGGGCCGGTGAGCTGCAGGCGCATGGGGGGATTCCGGCCACGCTGATCATCACCGCCCACGCCACCGACCTGACCACCAACACCGGTGAAGGGATCACCGAGAGCGGGGATCGGCTGCCGATGGAGACCGTCCGGAGGCTGGCCGATGAGGCCGAGATCGTCCACACCGTCTTCTCCGGCCAGACCGGGGAGGTGTTGTATCTGGGCCGGTCCCGGCGGTTGGCGTCCTATCCGCAAACCCTGGCGTTGGCGGCTAGGGATGGTGGATGCACCTTCCCCGGCTCCTCAACACCATCCACCGCAACCCACCACTCCGCACCTGACCTGTCCCCGGGTGATCAGGTCGCCGGGATTGCATCAGCGTTGTCGAGTGGCCCTGGATGTCACTGCTGGGAAGTGAATTCCTCGGCCAGAATCGGGTGCCGCAGGATGCCCGCCGCCGGCTGCGCGGACGCAATCTCATCACCGCGCACGGCCATCACCTTGCCGCCGGTGCGCAACACCCGGCGGGCGATCTCGTCGACCACGCCGTAGGAACGATGATCATCAGTGTCACTGAACTCGATCCTGCCGTCGTCACTGACCTCGCCCGGCACCCGCTGTTCAAGATCGACCAACAGCGTGTCGACCAGCCCGTTGGTTGCGGCGTAGGCGAGTGTGGCCAGATCCATCGACGACCGACCCGTGCTCACAAGATCATCGATCCGGGCGTTGAGTTCGGCGACCTCCTGCCGATGGTGATCATCAAGCACCGCTCGCGCGGACGCAACAAGATTCTCGTCCCGCACCTGCTCCGGATTGCCCGGTACACCTGTAGGCAGCAGATGCGGATAGCTGTTCACCTGCCGATAGATCGATGCGATCGGTTCGGCAGCGGCCAGCACAACGGGAAGGTTCAGACCCGCGAGCAGCGGACGGAGCGCCTGATCGACCTTCCGGGCGTATTGCAGCAGACGCAGCTTCTGGCCCTCCGATCCTTGGATCCGCCTGATCGGGGCCCGATCCGACAGCGACGACTTGCCGGCCACACCGGCGGCACTGTCGGGGAGGTCCGGAACCTGCACGACCTCGGACGGCCCGTCCGCAACGAACTCGATCAGTCGTACCGACCCGGCGGCCAGCGCCAGAACGTATCCCGCCTGCGGGAAGGTGATGGCCCGAAGCAGCGGTTTGACGTACAGCCGGTCCCCGACCTCCACCTCGCTGGGCAGCCGGTTCGGCAGTCGGTAGGTCAGGAACAGCTCCGGGGTCGCGAACACGGCAATGCTCCGCGACTGTTCTCTCCAGAACTCTTCGTCCTCCACGAGGTCCTCGAGCTCATCGGAGATCGTCTCGACATCAGCTGATCCGACACCGGAGTTCTGCAGCTGGCTGCGGGCCTCCTTGACCAGGTTCTTGAACTCCAGGCGACTAGCCTCGACCTGCGCCCCGATCGGCGTGCTGGGCGCGTAGATCGAGACGCAGCACGGGGATTCGACGGCGAGCAACTGCTCGATCTGACGTCGCGACGGTACGTCGGTGTTGAGGGTCACAACGGCTCCTGTTCTCCAGGGCAGGTCCGGTCCGACCAGCCGCGCTGAGAGTCAGTCTGCCGCTCTCGGGGTGGGTCGACAAGGAGTCGGTCGTCTCGACAGCGGCGTCGGGCGTTACTCCCGGCCGAGCTTGATCACCCCGAGGACCGCGCGAGCCATGTGCGCCGGGTCGGCGAAGCGGAAGCCGTCTCGTTTCGCGTCCTCCCGGCCCGCATACCGGTGGAGCACGGCACGCAGCGCCGAGGCGTCGTAGATGCTCACGATGTCCAGGCGGGTCGGCCGGCCGTGGATCTCGATCGATCCGTGGTAGAAGCCCCAGCTGAGCTGATCGAAAAGCCGCATGCGCGGGGTGACCGTCCGCCGAAAACCGAACAGGTCGATGTGCCGGCCGTCGATGTTGGCGTACCGATCACCTGCCCGGTCGGGGTCGTAGCGATCGGTCCCGGTGCGAAGGATGATCCCGATCAACTCATCAACGGTCAGCCCGGGATGATCTTCGGCGCTGACCCCGCGGGCAACGATCTTCCGGCCGGCGAAGTGCGCCCGGACCGCGTCGTCCACACGGCGGCCGATCCGGCGATGATCCGGTTCGGACTGCACCTGGTAGTCCGGCAACGGCACGGTGATGATCGTCATCGGGCCGACCTGACCGGCAGCAGGAACCCAGCCCCGGCAATTCGTGAGATCACGAATCCAGTCTGGCAACCGTCGAAGACGGCTGTCGGTGCCCGCTGGCATGCTCGAGAGATGGAGGACACCACGAAAGCCCAGCAACCGGTGCTGCGCGCCGTCGACGCGGTCATGGTGTCGGTTCCCGATCTGGACGCGGGCATCGCCTTCTACAGCGGCCGGCTCGGGCACCGAGTGTGCTGGCGCAGCGACGAGCTCGGCCAGGCAGGTCTGGAGTGTCCGGATTCGACGACCGAGTTGGTGTTGTCGACAACGCTCCCCGCCGAGCCGAACTGGCTGGTCCGGGATGCCGCCGAGGCCGCACGGATCATCCAGCGTGGCGGCGGCCGGCTGCTCGAACCACTGATCGACATCCCGGTCGGCCGCGTGGCGATCGTCGAGGATCCCTTCGGCAACCGCCTGGTGCTCGTCGATCTCAGCAAGGGCACCTACCGCACCGACGCCGACGGCATGGTCACCGATGTGACCCCCGAGGGCTGACGCCGCTGCCGGGCGGGCCGGCTGCTGCGGAAGAATGCCGCCGTGACGACGAACGGTTCCACCCGGTTGCATCTGGACGGCGTCGTACTCCCCGACGGGGAGCGCCGCGAGTTGTGGATCGTCGACGGACTGGTACGCACCGAAGCCGTCCGCGATGCCGTGGACCTGACCGGCGGTTACATCCTGCCCGGCCTGGTCGATGCGCATTGCCACGTGGGACTGGAGATGCACGGCGCGGTCCCGGACGACGTCGCCGAACAGCATGCCCTGGCCGACCGGGACGCCGGGGCACTGTTGCTGCGCAGCCCCGGATCGCCGACCGACACCCGCTGGATGGACGATCGCACCGACCTGCCCGATCTGATCCGCGCCGGCCGCCACATCGCCCGGCCGAAGCGCTACATCCGCGATTACGGAGACGAGGTCGAGCCCGAGGAACTGGTCGCGGCAGTCGAGGCGCAGGTGCCGCACTCCGATGGTTGGATCAAGTTGGTCGGGGACTGGATCGACCGCGAGGTCGGCGATCTTGCTCCGCTCTGGTCGCCCCAGGTGGTCCGACCGGCGATCGACCGTGCCCACGAACTCGGGCTGCGGGTGACCGCCCACGTCTTCGGCGAGCAGGCGGCCGCCGAGCTGGTCGAGGCGGGTATCGACGGCATCGAGCACGGTACGGGCATCACCGGCCGAACCGTGGAACTGATGGCCGAACGGCAGGTGGCGCTGGTGCCGACGCTGATCCAGCTGGAGAACTTCGAGTCGTTCGCGGCACAGGGCGAGACCAGGTTCCCGACCTATGCCGCCCACATGCGTTCGCTGTACGCGACCCGGCTGGAACGCTTCCGGGACGCGTACGAGGCGGGAGTGCCGATCTTCGCCGGTACCGACGCCGGCGGGTACCAACCGCACGGGCGGATCGCCGACGAAGTGCTGATGCTCGGCGAACTGTTCGGCGCCGACTACGCACTGGGCGCGGCCTGTTGGCGGGCCCGCAACTGGCTCGGCCGTCCGGACGCGCTGGCCGACGGTGTGCCCGCGGATCTGGTGATCTTCGACGACGATCCGCGCAAGGACCTGCGCGTGCTGAACCATCCGCGATCGGTGGTGCTGAAGGGGAATCTCGTCGGTCAGCACTGAGCCGACGCTGAGTCGGCGCCCGGATGACGCCGACAAATGTCAGCGACAAAGGTCAGCGGGAGAGGTCAGCGGGAGAGGTCAGCAAGCGAACTTCCGGATGGCTGCCGGGGAGACCGGGGTGAAGAAGTTGACCAGGTTGCCGTCGGGGTCCCGGAACAACAACGACCGGTTGCCCCACGGCATGGTCGTCGGCCCGGCCACGAAGTCGGTGACCGAGCCGCGCAGGTTCTGGTGCACGCGGTCCACGTCGTCGACGAGGAACTCGATGATCACGCTGTGGTTGTCCGCCGGGCGGGCGGAGTCCGGGGCGAAGAGCGGGACGGTGCGAGTTCCGGCGATCGCGAGGGTTGCGGTCGCGGTCCGCAGTTCGGCGAAGTCCTCGGTTGCCCACTCGGCAGGCGTCCCGGTGGCCCTTTCGTAGAAGTCGACGAGTCGAGCGACGTTGCCGGTGATGATGCGGATCGAGATGAGGTCCATGGGAAATCTCCTTGGTCGTGCGGAAGGCGGGTGCACAGCAGGCTAGAAGCAATAGTGGACAGAAATGGTCCGGTATTCGCGATAGATTGGCGACGTGCCCCGACCGACCGGCCGCGTACTGACACTTCTGGAGCTGCTGCAGTCCGGCGGCACCCGGACCGTGGCCGAACTCGCCGACCGGCTAGGCGTCGACGGGCGCACCGTCCGTCGGTACGTGCAGCACCTGATCGACCTGGACGTTCCCGTGGAGTCAGTACGTGGCCGCTACGGTGGGTACCGGCTGGCGCCCGGATACCGACTGCCGCCGCTGATGCTCAGCGACGACGAAGCGCTGGCCGTGCTGCTCGGCCTGGTCGCGGGCCGACGGACAGGGCTGATCCCGACGGAGCGCGCCGCAACCGAGACGGCGTCGGCGAAGATCCGGCGGGTGCTGCCCGAACACCTCGGCCGGCGGCTCGACACCCTGACCGGGACCCTTGCCTTCACCGAACAGCCTGGCAAGTTCGACAGCCCGGACACCGGCGTTCTGCTGACCATCGCCGACGCGGTGCGCCACCACCGACCGGTCTCGATCCGCTACACCGACCGAGACGGGCGGCGCAGCGAGCGGACGCTGCATGCGTACGGGATCGTCACCCACGCGGGCCGTTGGTACGTCACCGGCACGGATCCCGGGGTCGGCGAGGACCGGACCTTCCGTCTCGATCGGATCGCAGACGCCCGGGCACTGCCCGGATCGTTCGAGGCGCCGCAGGGCCCAGTTCCGGAACAACGGGTATTGGCCGGCTTGGCCACGGCCCCGTACCGGCATGAGGTGACCGTAAGAATCCAGGCCACGGTCGAGCAGGTCCGCGCCCACCTGCCGGCCAGTGTCGCGAGCCTGGAGGAGGAGCCCGCCTCCGGCGTGGACCACGGAGACGGGCGTTGGCTGCGCGCCGAGGTGCGCGCGGAGCGGCTCGACTGGCTGCCGCCGGTCCTCGCCGCGATCGACCGGCCGTTCGTGATCGAACGCCCGGCCGAGCTTCGCGACCTCGTCGGCGCGCTCGCCGAACGTCTCGCGGCTTACGCCGCGGATCCCGATCACGGGCAGCAGGAAACGGACGGAGCGACGGGGCCGACCGCCGGCCCGGACCGTCGTTCTGAAACTGAGGTGCGACCCTGATCGTCCGAACGACGAGGTCGAGCATCCGCAGATCGATGCCGCTCGGCCGGGGGAGTCAACGCTGCCGGATCGATCCCGGCCGTTCCACGACCCGAGCCCGACGGCAGGTTTTCGCTGCACGGCGCCGTTCTGGCAGAATGTACGGCGCGTCTGCGCGCGTCGGTGCCCTCTCATCACCGATGTGCGCCGTCCACCCGAATCTCCGCCCGGTGCCCCACGCCGGAGCGCGTGATTCACCCGTTCCTGGCCGGGACAGATCCCGGGCCAGTATCCCTACAGGAGAAACCACCCACCGTGGCTGTCAAGATTCGTCTGAAGCGTCTGGGCAAGATCCGGACGCCGCACTACCGCATCGTCGTCGCCGACTCCCGCACCAAGCGGGACGGTCGGGCCATCGAGGAGATCGGTCAGTACCACCCGAAGAACGATCCGTCGATCATCCAGGTCGATTCCGAGCGCGCCCAGTACTGGCTGTCGGTCGGCGCCCAGCCGACCGAGGCCGTCGTCGCGCTGCTGAAGCGGACCGGTGACTGGCAGAAGTTCTCCGGTGACACCAGCCCGTCGGGCATCAACCCGCAGCCGGAGAAGAAGGACAAGCTGGCCGCGTTCAACGCCGCGCTCGCCGAGAAGGGCAGCGAGCCGGTCTCGGCCGCCATCACCCAGGAGAAGGCCGTCGACAAGAAGGCCGACGACGCGGCCGAGAACAAGGCTGACGAGACGGCCGAGCCCAAGGCCGACGACGAGAAGGCCGAGGCCTGAGCATGCTCGCCGACGCGCTGGATCACCTGGTCCGTGGCATCGTCAGCCATCCTGACGACGTCAACGTCCGGGACAAGGACCTGCGCCGCGGCCGGCTGCTGGAGGTGCGGGTCCATCCGTCCGACATCGGCAAGGTGATCGGTCGGAACGGACGGACCGCCTCCGCCCTGCGGACCGTCGTCGGTGCGCTCGCCGGACGGGACCAGGTACGGGTCGATTTCGTCGACCTCGAACAGCGCGATCGGGGCGGGCGCGGCAATGGCCGCGGTCGCTCGCGTCGCCGCTGAAGTCGTCCGACCACGACTCGATGGTCACCGAGATCACTGTCGGCGTGATCGTCCGCGCCCACGGTGTCCGCGGTGAGGTCGTGGTCGGTCTGCGGACCGACGAGCCCGAACGCCGGTTCGCACCCGGTGAGGTGCTGCACCCCGAACAGGGGAGCGGCACCTTTACTGTTGCCCGGACCCGGGAGCACCAGGGCCGCTGGTTGGTCAGCTTCGCCGAGATACCCGACCGGAACGCGGCGGAGGCCGCACGAGGGGTACGCCTGGTCGCCCGGGTGCCCGACGACGAGCGGCCGTCCGGTGCGGACGAGTACTACGACCGCCAGCTGATCGGTCTGGCGGTGCACACCACCGACTCCGAGGACCCGGTCGGTCGGGTCGCCTCGGTGCTGCATCTTCCTGCCCACGACGTCCTGGAGATCGCCACCGGCGACGACCTGCGGCTGGTGCCGTTCGTCAGCGAACTGGTTCCGGTGGTCGATCTGGCCGCCGGCCGGATCGTGGTCGCACCGGTCTCCGGGCTGCTGGACGAACCCGATGCCGAGGACACGGACGAAGCCGACGAAGCCGAGCACTCCCGGGGCGAGGACGGCCGATGAAGATCGACGTCATCTCGATCTTCCCGGAATACCTCGCACCGTTGCGCCTGTCACTGGTCGGCAAAGCGATCGAGACCGGCATCGTCGACCTCGACGTGCATGATCTTCGCCGCTGGACACATGATCGGCACCACACCGTCGACGACACACCGTACGGCGGCGGGGCCGGCATGGTGATGAAGCCCGAACCGTGGGGTGAGGCGCTGGACGAGATCGCACCCGGAGATCATTCCGGCCGACTGTTGATCATGACACCGGCCGGCCGTCGGTTCGACCAGCAGATGGCCGACGAACTGGCCGCCGAAGATCATCTGATCTTCGCCTGCGGACGCTATGAGGGCATCGACGCCAGGGTCGCGGCCGACGCGGCCCGGCGGATGCGGGTGGACGAGGTGAGCATCGGTGATTACGTCCTGAACGGCGGTGAGGCTGCGGCGCTGGTGATCATCGAAGCAGTTGTCCGGCTGCTGCCCGGCGTGATCGGCAACCCGGAATCGCTGGCCGAGGAGTCGCATGCCGCCGGGCATGATCAACTCCTGGAATATCCGCTGTACACCAAACCGGCGAGTTGGCGCGGCCTGGAGGTGCCGGAGATCCTGCTCTCCGGCCACCACGCCAGGATCGCCGCCTGGCGGCGGGAACAGGCCGAACGGATCACCCGCGAACGACGCCCCGATCTGCTGCCGTCCGATCCGGACGGTGATACCGGTTCCGACCGGCCCTGATCCGCGGCGTAGGTTGATCACCGGGTCGGACGCACCAACCATCCGAGCGAAGGGCGATCATGGCGAATTTCCTGTTCATCGGCGGTACCGGAATCATCAGCGCTGCGGCGGTGCACCGGGCCACGGCTCTGGGACACCAGGTGACGGTCCTCAACCGGGGCCGCTCGTCCACCCGGACGCTTCCCGAGCAGACCGAGTTCCTGACCGCCGACATCCGAGATCCCGGGTCCGTCCGGGCTGCGTTGGGCACCCGCGAATTCGACGCCGTCGTCGACTTCGTCGCGTTCGTCCCGGAGCACGTGCAGAGCGACCTCGACCTGTTCACCGGCCGGACCGCACAATACGTCTTCATCAGCTCCGCGTCGGCCTACCAGAAGCCGCCGGCCACCGTGCCGGTGACCGAGGAGACACCGCTGGTCAATCCGTTCTGGCAGTACTCCCGGGACAAGATCGCCTGCGAAGAACTGCTGCGCGCCAGCAGCGGGATCAACTGGACGATCATCCGTCCGTCGCACACCTACGACCGCACCGCGCTGCCGACCACCGGCGGCTGGACGGTGATCGACCGGATGCGCCGCGGCGTGCCGGTCTTCGTCCACGGCGACGGCACCTCGCTGTGGACGCTGACCCACACCGATGATCACGCGGTCGCCCTGGTCGGCCTGCTGGCCAACCCGGTGGCGTACGGGGAGGCGTACCACATCACCAACGAGGACCCGCTGCCCTGGAACGACATCTACCTCAAGCTGGGTCGGGCCGCCGGAGTCGAACCGCAGCTGGTCCACGTCGCCTCACAGACCATTGCGGCCATCCACCCGGCCTGGGGACCAGGCCTGGTGGGGGACAAGGCCTACTCGATGATCTTCGACAACAGCAAGGTCCGCTCGGTGGTACCGGACTTCGCCCCGGTGATCGATTTCGACGAGGGCGCCCGGCAGATCATCGAGTGGTACGACGCCGACCCCGCTCGCCAGGTGGTCGATCCCGACGAGGACGCGACGATCGACCGGATCTGCGCCTTCGCCACCTCGGTCGCGAACTCCGTGGCCGGCTCCGCCGCCCCGTAAGCCCGCCCCGTAAGCCCGCCCGGTAAGCCCGCTGTTGGTGGTGCTGACATCGGCCCGCCGAACCGTGTCAGCGGGCTGTGCGGGAGATATCAGCAGGCAGTCGCATCCTCGGTGACGTCGGGCATCCGCCCGTCGTCTTCACGAGGAGTGTTATGACAGCCACCATCGAGGCTTCCGGGCTCCGGAAGCGATTCGGCACGACGCAGGCGCTGGACGGGGTCGACCTGTACGCCGAACAAGGCACCGTGCTCGGCGTGCTCGGCCCGAACGGCGCGGGCAAGACCACCGCCGTCCGGATCTTGGCCACCCTGCTGCAACCCGACTCGGGCAGCGCCCGGATCGCCGGCCACGACGTCGTGGCCGAACCGCAGAAGGTCCGCGAATCGGTCGGGCTGACGGGCCAGTACGCATCGGTCGACGAAGACCTGACCGGGACCGAGAACCTGGTCATGATCGGCCAGCTGCTCAACTACAGCGGCGCTCCGGCCCGGATCCGGGCCAGGGAACTGCTGGCCTGGTTCGACCTCACCGAAGCGGCGGACCGACCCGCCAAGAAGTACTCCGGCGGCATGCGCCGCCGGCTGGATCTGGCCGCCAGCCTGGTCGGCCGGCCGAGTGTGATCTTCCTGGACGAGCCGACCACCGGACTCGATCCGGCCAAACGCGAGGACATGTGGGACGTCGTCCGCAATCTGGTCACCGAGGGGTCGACGGTGCTGCTCACCACGCAGTACCTGGAGGAGGCCGACGCCCTGGCCGACAAGATCACCGTGATCGACCACGGCCGGGTGATCGCCAACGACACCGCCGACGGTCTGAAGAAGGTGATCGGCGGCCACCGGATCAAGGTGCGCCCCACCGACCCCGGTGACCTGGGACGGCTGGCGACGCTGCTCACCCGGATCGGCACGGGGGAGCCGGAACCGACCGGACGCAACACCTTGACGGTTCCGGTCGCCGACGAGGCGGTCCTGCCGGTCGTCGTCGGAAGTCTTGCCGATGCCGGCATCGGCGTCACCGAACTCTCCCTGCATCTGCCGACGCTGGACGAGGTCTTCCTCACCCTGACGGGCAAGTCGACCATCGAGGACGAGGCGGAGGCAGCATGAGCATCATCACCGCAGCCGACCCGACGACCACTCCGACCGATCTGACGGCCCGCAACGACCGCCCGAAGATCATCAAATACCTGACACACTGCGTTGTGCTCGCCCGCCGCAGCCTGATCAAGACCCTGCGGACGCCCGAGGCGTTGGTCGACGTGACCGTCCAGCCGGTGATCTTCCTGGCCCTGTTCACCTACATCTTCGGCGGTGCCATCGCCCACGGATCACAGACGGACTACCTGCAGTTCCTGCTGCCCGGCATCCTCGGTCAGACGATCGCAATGGCCGGAATCAGCCTCGGGGCCAACCTCAACAGCGACATCGAGAAGGGCGTCTTCGACCGCTTCCGGGCACTGCCCATCGGCCGCTCAGCACCACTGGTCGGCTCGGTGATGGCCGACATCGTCCGCTACCTGATCCTGGTGATCATCACCCTTGGTGTCGGAATGATCATGGGCTTCAGGATCCACACCTCGCTCGGAGCGGCGATCGGCGGAGTGGGGTTGGCGGTGGGCTTCGCCCTGTGTTTCGTTTGGGTCTCGGTGTTCATCGGGATGAAGGCCCGGACGTCCGGCGCGGTCACCGGCCTGAGCATGCTGATCGTCATGCCGCTCAGCTTCGGCAGCAACGTGTTCGTGCCGACCGGCACCATGCCGGGCTGGTTGCAGGCCTTCGTCAAGGTCAATCCGCTCAGCCACCTGGTCGGCGCGATCCGCGGCCTGTTCACCGGCGGTGCCTGGGCCACCGATGTCGCCTGGACGTTGGGTTGGATGGCGGCGCTGCTGCTCGTCTTCGCCCCGCTGGCGGTTCGCGCGTATCGCAAGCGTGTCTAGCCGACATCACAGCCGGCCGAGCCGCCCGGGGTCCATCAGGTCGATGATCTCCGGGCGGCCGAGCGACCGGCCTGCGGCGAACGCCTGATCGAACGCCTCGCTTCCCAGTCGGGTACGCACCCGATCAGCTAGTTCGAGATGCCGCGGGTCGGTCATCCGATCCATACCGACCAATCTGATGCTGCTGCCGAGCAACCGGGCGGCGAGTTCCGGCTCGCCGACCGCCTCGGCGGCAGCAGCCGTGACCGCGGCGAACTCGGCCAGGATCGGCACGTCCTCGGTGATCACCGCCGCGCGGTAGGCGGAGCGGAGATCGGTCATCGCTCGTTGCAGTCGTGGGCGGGTGTCGGCCCGGTCGGTGGGCGGGTCGGGGTGTTCCAGATGGTCGAGGCTCAACTCGACCTGAGCCGCGCTGCCCAGAGCCAGCGCAGAAGCGTGCGCGGAGAACCGGTTGATCAGCAGGCTCTCGTCGATCCTGCCGCGCAGTCCGGCAACGAAATCGGATGCCTCGTCGTACCGGCCCTCGGCCAGCAGCACGACCGCGTCCACGGCATCACAGAGCAACTCCCGTTCACGTTCCATCGACGAATCACGACGCGTCCGGCGCATCTCCTCGATGTGTCGCCGGGCCGCGTCCAGGTTGTTCCGGCGCACCTCCAGGCCGGCCAGCCGGAGATGGGAGATCATCAGGTCGTCACCGGCTCCGATCACCGGCGCAAGATCAAGTGCCTGTTCCAACGCCTCGACCGCCTGGTCGGTCTTCCCCTCCAGGGTGAAGAGTTGGGCGCGCTGGCTGAGCACCGCGGAAAGTCCCCAGGCGTCGCCCGTCGTGCTGAATGCCTCATGGGCCTCGGCGGTGTACCGGGCCATCCGCTCGCGGTCGCCGATGTTCTCCGCCATCCAGGAGGCAGCGGCGTAGATCGCCCCCCGGACCCATGGATCGTCCACCGACGCGGCGCGCGCGACAAGATCATCGATCGAGACGCCGCTCTCCGCGCCGAGATAGAGGGGCAGCTGCTCGCGGAGCACTCGGAGGCCGGCGAACGGTGGCTCGGGAGCACGATCCATCCGCTCGACCAAGCCGGCCATCAACCGCCGCGCGCGGTCACCGTCGTCCCCCACGGTGAGCAACTCGCGGTCCGACAACACGGCAAGCGCCTCGGCGTAGACCAGCAGCGGCTCGTCACGGCCCTTGTTCGCTGCGATCACCTGATTGGCCCAGTAGCCGAGCTCGGACTCTTGGTCGCGCACCTGGAACTGCCAGTAAAGGCCCAGCGTCATGATCAGCGCGCGGTGCGGATCACCTCCGTCGATCAGGAACTGCAGGGCGGCCAGGATGTTGCCCCGTTCGGTGTCCATGGTCATCCGGGCCCGCTGCTGGCGATGATCACGCATCTGCGGTTCGAGGTCGATGACGAGATCGAAGAAGAAGGCGGCATGCCGGGTCCGTGCCCCGGCCAGCTCGCCGCGTTCGTCGAGGCGCTCGATGCCGTACTCGCGGATCGTCTCCAGCATCCGGAACCTGACCGGCGTACTGCTGGAGTGCTCCAGCAGCGACTTGTCGGCGAGATTGATCATCAAATCGGCGATCTGGTCGGCCGGCAGCCGGTCGTCCGCACAGATCGCCGTCGCGGAATCGATCCCGGCCCCGGCCGGGAAGATCGCCAGTCGCTCCGCCAACAGCCGCTCGGCGTCGGTCAGCAGATCCCAACTCCACTCGACCACCGCTCGCAGCGTGCGGTGCCTCGGTAGGCTGGTCCGGTTGCCGCCGGTCAGCAGTCGGAAGCGGTCGGAAAGCAACCGGGCGATGTCGCCGACCGGCAGCGCCCGGAGCCGCGCCGCCGCCAGTTCGATGGCCAACGGCAATCCGTCCAACCGCCGGACGATCTCGACGACCGCGGGAAGATCATCACCGGTCAGCCGATACCCGGGGATGATCGCCGAGGCACGGTCGATCCACAGTTGCACGGCGGCATAGTCGGCCGCCCGGTCCGGCTGCACCGTCGGCGGCGGTAGTTGCAGCGGGGGGAGCGGGCACAGGGCTTCGGCGGTGAGTGCCAGCGGTTCGCGGCTGGTCGCCAGCACCCGGACGCCTGGTGCCAGGGTGAGCAGATCCTCGACCAGCTTGGCGACGCCGTCGATCAGATGCTCGCAGTTGTCCATCACCAGCAGACAGCTGGTCGTACTGAGATGATCGAGAAGCCGTTGCAGTTCGTCCGCGCCGGTGCGCTCACTGCGTTCCCGCATCCCCGGATCACCCAGACCCAAGGCACCGAGCATTGCGCCCGGCAGGTTCTCCGGGCCGCCGATCGGCGCCAGTTCGATCATCCACGCCGGCTGATCATGATCACGCATCCACCGGCGGGCAGCCTCGGACGCCGTCCGCGTTTTGCCCGCACCGCCGGGGCCGACGATGGTGGTCAGCCGGGAGGCCGCCAAGGAATCGGTGATCCGGGCCAGTTCGGCCTCCCGTCCGATGAAGCTGGTCAGCCCGGGACGAAGATTCGTCGGTGGTCCCGCCGGACGGGGTTGCGGGGCAGCGACCGCCGAGGCCGGCAGCTCACCGCGGAGCAGCGCGAGATGCAGACGCTGCACCTCCGGACCCGGATCCGAACCGAGTTCCGCGGCCAGATAGCGGCGGAACCTCTCGTACGCCGACAACGCCTCGCTGACCCGGCCCGCCCCGGCCAGGGCCCGCATCTGTTGGGCGACGAAGCCCTCGCGGAGCGGGTGGCTGCTGATCAACTCGTCCAATTCGGTGATCACCTCGGCGCCGCGGCCGAGATCGAGCAGCGCGTCGATCCGCGTGCTGACCAGGCCGAGGCGGTAACTCAGGCAGGCGGTGATCACCGGGTGGGCGTACTCGGCGCCCGCTGCGTCGACCAGCGGTTCGCCGCGCCACAACTGCAGCGCGCTGTCGCAGGCCGCCAGAGCCTCGCCCGACCGCCCGGCGCGTTGCAGACCGCCGGCGCGTCCGGCCAGGTCAGTGAACCGGTGCAGGTCGATCGCGGTGCGATCAACAGCGAGCCGATAGCCCGCGGGTTCGGCGACAACCGCGGACGGGTCGCCGACGGCCCGGCGCAACCTGGACACCAGGGACTGGAGTGCATTGGTCGCGTCCACGGGTGGTTCGTCGGACCAGACAGCGTCGATCAGCTCCGAGGTGGATACCGGCTTTGGTGCGTCGAGGGCCAACCGGACCACCAGGGTACGCAGCCGCGCACCAGCCAGCGACACTCTCCGGCCGTCGACAGTCACCTCAAGCGGCCCGAGGATCGCAATCTGCACGGGCCAAGCGTAAGACTGGTCCCATGGGTCTGAGGCGAAGCTCGGTGGTCAGCGCCGTGTTGGTGGTCGGTGCCGCACTGCTGGCCGGCGGAGCGCTGCTGCTGGTGCTGCTGCAGTCCGCCTTGATCAACACCGCCGAGGTGTCGCTGGAGGAACGCGCCCGGGACATCGCGCTGCTGGTCCACCAGGGCGGCCTGGACCGGACCGATCTGGAACTGACCGCCGATCTTGAGCACGGCGAGCGGATCCAGCTGTTGAACCGGGACGGTCGGGTGGTGCAAACCTCGGACGATCGACTCACCGAGCCGATGGCACCCGGACTGCTGCCGCCGACCGGTGACTCGGACAACCGTAGGGTTCCCGAGATCCCCGCGCTGGGCACCGACGAGGACGTGCTGGTGGTGGCGTACGGCTTCGTCGACCAGGGCCAGCGGTTGGTGGTGCAGGTCGGCCGCCCGATCCAGATCCAGGCCGACACCATCCGTACCGTCGGCTGGTTCCTGTTGGGCGGCGGGCCGTTGCTGCTCGGCGTCGTGGCCGGTGCCACCTGGATGCTGGTCGGGCGGTCGCTGCGGACCGTCGACCGGATCACCACCCAGGTCGGCCGGATCGGTGGCCGCAGCCTGGACGAGCGGATCGAGGTGCCCCGGACCGGCGACGAGATCGAGCACCTGGCGCGCACCATGAACTCCATGCTCGATCGGTTGCAGACCGCCGATCGAGCGCAGAAGGCGTTCGTCTCCGACGCCAGTCACGAGTTGCGCAGCCCGCTGTCGACGCTGTTGGTCACATCGGAGATCGCCTCGAAGGACCCGACCGGCAAGACCTGGCTGGAGATGGGGGACCTGATCGATTCCGAGGTGCGGCGGATGCAGGGCCTGGTCGATGATCTGCTGACCTTGGCCAAGGTGGACGCCAACCGGTTGGTGCTGCGGCCCGAGGAGGTCGACCTGGACGATCTGCTGCACACCGAGATCCGTCGGCTGCGGGCGGCGTCGGATGTCGTCGTCCGGGCACAGATCCAGCCGGTCCGTGCTGTCGGTGATCCCGATCGTCTCGCCCAGGTGATCAGGAACGTGGTCGACAACGCCCGGATGCACAGCCGCGGCCAGGTGGCGATCACCTTGACCGGGGACGACGGGATGGCCCGGATCATGATCGACAACGACGGTCCGGTGATCCCCGAGGAGGACCGGCAGCGGATCTTCGAACGCTTCGTCCGGCTCGACGACGACCGTTCCCGGGACAGCGGCGGCAGCGGTTTGGGGTTGGCGATCAGCAGCGCGATCATGGCCGCACATTTCGGTCGGATCAGCGCGTCCGAGTCCGAGGAGGGCTGGTGCCGTTTCCTGATCGAGCTACCGATCAGCGCCGATCAGATCAAGATCGACGATCATGACGACGATCATGACGACGACCATCACGATGACCACGACGATGACCATGACGACGACCGGGCCGGTGATCATGGAGCCGGGCCGTCGGCCGAGCAGTCGGACGGAGTTGATCAAGCACGCCCGGTTGCCGAACCGGCCAACCGGGACGGCACCTCGTCGCCGGGCTGGTCGGGGGTCAGCCGGTAGCCCATGCCGCGCACCGTCAACAAGGTGTGCAGACCGAACGGGATGTCGATCTTCTTGCGCAGGTAGCTGATGTAGACCTCGACGACGTTCTCGCTGCCGTCGAAGGAGGAATCCCACACGTTGTCGAGGATCTCGCCCTTGGTGACGATGTCGCCGGCATGCCGCATCAGGTAGGACAACAGCCCGTACTCACGGGCGGTCAGGGTGATCTCGTGTTCGCCGCGGTGTACCCGCCGCTTGGCCGGGTCAAGTCGCAGGGTGCCGACGGTGACGACGTTCGGGCGTTCCGGAGTGCCGCGGCGGATCAGCGCGCGGAGCCGGGCGACCAGCACGATGAAGCTGAACGGCTTCGTCAGATAGTCGTCGGCGCCGAGGTCGAACGCGTCGGTCTGGTCGTAGTCGCCGTCCTTGGCGGTCAACATCAGCACCGGTGTCCAGATCCGACGGCGGCGGATCTCCTTGAGCACGTCGTACCCGTTCAACCGGGGCAACATGATGTCCAGCACGATCGCGTCGAAGGTGTTCTCCGTCGCCGACCACAGACCGCTCACGCCGTCGTTGCAGACGTCGACGACGAATCCCTCCTGGCGAAGGCCGACGCGCAGCGACTCCGCGAGTTTCTTCTCGTCCTCGACCACGAGCACCCGCATGGCGCCTCCTATCAGTTCCAGCGATCCGACCGCTCCATGGTGCTCGGCCATCCTGTGCCGAGGCTGTGACGTCCATCCCAATCTAGTCCGGTAGGACCGACCTGCTAGAAAGTGCTTCGTGAGCCCGAGGCCCGGACCACCGCAAGGAAATGAGGACTGACATGCAATACCGGACACTCGGCGGCAGTGGCGCGATCGTTTCGGCACAGGCCATCGGCGCCATGACGTTCGGCAGCGAGGCCGACGAACCCACCTCTTACGCCATCCTGGACGCGTTCTTCGCGGCCGGTGGCACCTTCATCGACACCGCCGACGTGTACAGCGGCGGAATCTCCGAAGCCATCGTCGGTCGCTGGCTGAAGGTTCGGCCGACCGAGGCCCGGCAGGCCGTAGTCGCGACGAAGGGCAGGTTCCCGATGGGACCGGGCCCGAACGATCTCGGGCTGTCCCGACGGCATCTGGGCGACGCGCTGGACAATTCGTTGCGCCGGCTCGGCGTCGAGCGGATCGACCTCTACCAGATGCACGCCTGGGACGCGATCACCCCGCTGGAGGAGACGTTGCGCTTCCTGGACGATGCGGTGCGGGCCGGCAAGATCGCCTACTACGGGTTCTCCAACTACCTCGGTTGGCAGTTGACCAAGGCGGTGCAGGTGGCCAAGGCCGCCGGGTACGCGCCGCCGGTGACCCTGCAACCGCAGTACAGCCTGCTGGTGCGCGGCATCGAGCACGAGATCGTGCCGGCCGCGCTGGATGCCGGGATCGGACTGCTGCCGTGGTCACCGCTGGCCGGCGGCTGGTTGTCCGGCAAGTACCAACGCGATGTGTTCCCGACCGGCGCGACCCGCCTCGGTGAGAACCCGAAGCGCGGGCAGGAGGCGTGGGAGGCGCGCAATGCCGATCCGCACACCTGGCAGGTGATCGACGCCGTGTCCGCTGTGGCGAAGGACCGGGGTATCTCGATGTCCCAGGTGGCCCTGGCGTGGCTTGCTGCCCAGCCCGCCGTGACCAGCGTGCTGTTGGGTGCGCGGAGTGTCGACCAGCTGAACGACAACCTCGGTGCCGCGGACGTCGAGTTGACCGCCGAGGAGCTGCAGACGCTGTCGGAGGCGAGCATCCCGCCCGCCGAGCCGTATCCGTACGGCGCCGCCGGAGCCAACCAGCGGAACCGTCGGATCGGCGGCGGTCGCTGACCCGACGGTCCACGGGGTTTCTTCCGGTTCGGGCCGATCTGCCGGTCGGGCCGATCAGCGCCAACTCAGCGGTTCAGGGCCAGCGCCTTGAGCCGGCTGAGGCCGGCGCTGAACCGGTCGAGATCCATCCCGGTTCCGCTGTACTGCAGGAAGGTGTAGTACGGCCAGCCGCCCGGAACGCTCTTCGGGGTCCCGTAGTAGGCGAACCAGAGCGGATTGGTGTTCCGGAACGCGGTGGTGTTGCCCATGCACTGCTTCCAGAAGTTCATGTTGGTGTAGATCACCGCGTCCCGCCCGGTGAGCTTCCTGTACTCCTTGACGAAGCTCTTGGCCCAGGCGACGTTCTCGGCGTCGGAGTTGCGCCAACAGGGATGCTTGCTGTCGGTGTAGTTCTGCTCCAGGTCCAAGGCGCCGGGCAGGGTCTTCCCGTCGGCCGACCAGCCGCCGCCGTGGGCCACGAAGTACCTGGCCTGGGCGGCACCGCTGGCACCGTCCGGACGGCCGAAGTGGTACGACCCGCGGATGAAGCCCTTGCGGTAGGAGTAGGTGTACTGCTTGCTGAAGGACGGATTCCGGTAGGAGGTGCCCTCGGTCGCCTTGATGTAGGCGAACCGTTTGCCCTTGTTCCACCAACTTCCCCAGTTGACCGGAGCGTTGTAGCTGGACACGTCGATGCCGGGCACGGTGGATCCGGTGGCCATCGGCGTCAGCGTCGACGGTACTTTCGACGGCGCTGTCGACGGCAGGCTGCGCTGGGTCCGGGTCATCGAGGCGTGGCCGGACCAGCCGGCGTAGCCGCCGCCGGCGGCGGTGATCCCGGCCGCGCGGGCCGCCGCGGACGGTGTCCGGTCCAGGCCGCGGGGCGTGGCGGCGGCGTTCTGGGTGATGCCGACGGTGAGGGCGACCGAGAGGCCGAATCCCACGGCACCGAGGGCGAGGGTTCGTCGTGACATGGCAGGGTTCCTTCTCACGTGTGCGGGCAGGTGGGGCCGGTCATCTCCTCTTCGGGTTGAGCGGGTGGTGGTCCTTCTTGTCCCGGACTCCGTCGCGGTCGGTGTCCTTCTTCACCGGGTCGGTACCGCGTTTGCGTTCGGCGACGTCACTGACGCCGTCCCGGTCGGAATCCTTGCGATTCGGCGATGAATAGGCCTTGTACGCGGACCGGCCCTTGACCCGCACGGTGACCGCTGTGGTCAGCTCGGTCCGGTCGCCCCAGCCGTCACCGTCGGAGTCCTTGCGCAGTGGATTCGGTTTCACCGTTCCGTAGCGCGGCAGCAGGATTCCGGTGCGCTCGGTCTTGTCGCTGTAGCCGTCCTTGTCGGTGTCCTTCCGCCGCGGACTCAGATGCAGCGAGCGCTCGGTGGCGTCGCTGTAGCCGTCGTGGTCGGTGTCCTTGACGTTCGGCGAGGCGTAGGTCACGTACCGCTTGGCGGTCCAGACCGGGAAGCCGGTCTTGACCTCGGTGTAGTCGGAGAGTCCGTCGCCGTCGGAGTCCTTGGCCCGGGGATTCGGGCGGACGGTTCCGTAGTTCTTGATCAGGATGCCGGTCAGCTCGGTCTTGTCCGACAGTCCGTCGCCGTCGGTGTCCTTCTTCAGCGGGTTCGTTGTCACCACGCCGTAGTGCATGATCTTGGTTCCGGTCACCTCAGCCTTGTCGGAGAGGCCGTCGCGGTCGGTGTCCTTGGAGTCGGGATTCGTGCCGTACTTGCTCTCCTGGGCGTTGGTGAGGCCGTCGCCGTCCGGATCGGCATTGGATGCGGCGTTCGGATCGGTGCCGGTGGCCAGCACCTTGAGCCGGGTGGGGGTGCCGTTGAAGACGTCCAGGTCGGTCGACCCGGTGCCCGAGTACTGCCAGAAGGTGTCGTAGGTCCAACCGCCCGGATAGCTGCTCGGCCGCTTGCTGCTCCAGTAGGCCAACCAGAACGGGCTGGTCGAGGAGAACGCCGTGGTGTTGCCCAGGCAGTCCTTCCAGAACGAGATGTTGCTGTAGATCACCGCGTCGCGTCCGGTCAGCCTCTTGTACTCGGCCAGGAAACTCTTGACCCAGGCAACATTCTGGGCATCGGTGTTGCCCCAGCACCGGCCGCCACCGGTGTAGTTGTCCTCGATGTCCAGGGCGCCGGGCAGCGTTTTGCCGTCACCGGACCAGCCGCCGCCGTGCGCGACGAAGTACTTGGCCTGCGCCGCACCGGTGCCGTTGTCCGGCCGGGCGAAGTGGTAGGCGCCGCGGATCATCCCGACCTTGTACGAGCCGGTGTACTGCTGACTGAAGTACGGGTTGGTGTAGGACGTGCCCTCGGTGGCCTTGGTGTAGGCCCAGCGCTTGCCGTTGGCGTACCAGTTCGACCAGTTGACGTTGCCCTGGTAGCTGGCGACGTCGATGCCCGGAACGCCCGCGGGTGTGGTCGCTGCCGCCATCGTGCTGTTGGACCGAACGGTCGGCTGTTGCCGCATCGCCCACCCGGCGTAGCCGCCGCCGGTGGCGGTGATGCCGGCCAGCCGGGCGGCCTGGCTCGGCTTCTTGTCCATGGGGGCGGCCGACGCGGTGGAGGAGAAGATCGTCGGGACCAGTCCGGCGGACAGCAGGCAGGCCAGACCGCTGGTGATGCCGATCCTCAGCCCGGCACCAATCGTGCGGGGGCGGCGGAGTCCTTCGGGGCGACGGGAGGGGGTGGGGGAGGTGTCGATCATGAAACTTTCCGGTGTGCGGCGACGGCGCCGGACGGTCATCCGTCGTGTGGCTGGAGGGTAGGAGCGTTGGGGTGGGGCTTGATGTAGTTGTGACGTGGATGTGATGTTCTCCGTCAGCTGCCTGACACAGAACATCGGCCGTCGCCCCGATCGACTGCACTCACCGAACTTTTATCACGAAACACCGGCCACGTCAGCCCCGTGTGTCACAAGGGTTGTGCTAGGGGCGCGCCGGTCGGCTGTGACTTCACTGTGACCTGAGCGTGAGTTACCGTCGACCGCTCGACGGCCAGGTCGGGCGGATTCGTCTGCACCACAGGTCGAGACCCGGGCCGGAAATGTGATCCCGGACACGCTTGCGGTCACGATTCGGCGTGCCCCTTCCCATTCGGCGGCCGGGCACGGTATTCATGGCTTAGCGACTGCACGAACGGTGCTTCCACCGACGTCGCATCAGCCGCATCAAGGGTCCGATGATGTACCTGCAGCGAGCGAGAACGTCCGGTGCGACCGCCCTGACCGGAGGGAACCGGTGAGCGACGGCGGAGTGGTTGCTGCCCACGATGTGCTTCTGGTGGGTGGCGGAGCAGCCGGCTTGAGGGCTGCGATCGGAATCTCTGAGTCCAATCCCGAGCTGGACATCGCGGTGATCTCCAAGGTCTACCCGATGCGCAGTCACACGGTGTCGGCCGAGGGTGGGGCCGCCGGTGTCGCCGGTGAGGACGACACCATCGAGGAGCACATCTACGACACCATCTCCGGCAGCGACTGGTTGGGTGACCAGGACGCCATCGAGGCGTTCGTCAACGAGGCACCGCGTGAGCTGCTGCAACTGGAACATTGGGGCTGTCCGTGGAGCCGGCAGCCGGACGGCCGGATCGCGGTCCGCGCGTTCGGCGGCATGAAGAAGAAGCGCACCTGGTTCGCCGCCGACAAGACCGGCTTCCACCTGCTGCACACGCTCTTCCAGACCTCGCTGAAGTACACGACGCTGCGGCGCTACGACGAGTGGTTCGTCACCAGGTTGCTGGTCGACGAAGGCCGGGTGCACGGGGTGGTGGCCGTCGAACTGGCCACCGGCGAGATCCACACCATCATGGCCAAAGCGGTGGTGCTGGCCACCGGCGGCTGCGGCAAGGTCTTCCCGTTCACCACCAACGCCAACATCAACACCGGCGACGGGATGGCCCTGGCGCTGCGGGCCGGTGCACCGTTGAAGGACATGGAGTTCGTCCAGTACCACCCCACGGGGTTGCCGTTCACCGGCATCCTGATCACCGAGGCCGCCCGCGCCGAGGGCGGTTGGTTGCTGAACAAGGACGGCTATCGGTTCCTGCAGGACTACGACCTGGGCAAGCCGACCCCGACGCCGGTGCTGCGCAGCATGGAGCTCGGCCCGCGGGACCGGGTGTCCCAGGCGATCGTCGGCGAGATGCAGAAGGGCCGGACCATCGACACGCCGTACGGCCCGGTTGTGCATCTCGACCTGCGGCACCTGGGCGCGACGCTGATCGACACCAAGCTGCCGTTCGTCCGCGAACTCTGCCTGAAGTACGAGCGGATCGACCCGGTCAAGGAGATGATCCCGGTCCGACCGGTGGTGCACTACATGATGGGCGGGGTGCACACCGACATAAACGGCGCCACCCCGGTCCAGGGTCTGTACGCCGCCGGTGAGACGGCCTGCGTGAGCATCAACGGCGCCAACCGGCTCGGGTCCAACTCGCTGCCGGAGACGTTGGTGTTCGGTGCCCGGGCGGGTCGGGCGGCGGCCGCGTACGTGCAGTCCCTCGGCGAACCGTCGGCCACCACCCAGGACGCGATCCGGGCCCAGGCCGACGACGAGGTCCGCCGGCTGCGGGCGGAGCTGATGGGGCGCGAGGGCAGCGAGAAGGTGCCGCAATTGCGCGAACAGATGCAGCACACCATGGAAGGTGCCGCCGGCATCTATCGCAACGGGCCGGACATCGCCGCCGGCTCGCAGAAACTGGCCGAACTCCGGGAACGGATGGAGAAGATCGGCGTCGCCGATTCCAGCCGGGCGTTCAACACCGAACTCACCGCGGCCCTGGAACTGGCGAACATGATGGACGTCGCCGAGGCGATGTTGATCTCGGCCGGCCGGCGGGAGGAGTCGCGTGGCGCACACCAGCGCACGGACTTCACCAAGCGGGACGACGAGAAGTTCCTGATGCATCAACTCGTGCATCGCAACGACGCCGGCGAACTCGGCATCGAGCAACTGCCGGTGACCATCACCCGGTGGCCACCCGGCGAACGGGTCTACGGGAGGTAGCGCTGTGACGGTCGAGATCGGTCCGCAGGCAGCAGCCCGGGCGGCGGAGGAGAGCATCACCATCGAGGTGACCCGCTACGACCCGGACTCCGACCAGGAGTTGCGCACCCAGTCCTACGAGGTGCCGCTGCGCAAGGACTGGACGGTGCTGGACGGCCTGAACCACGTCAAGGACACCATCGATCCGACCCTGTCCTATCGGTGGTCCTGCCGGATGGGGGTGTGTGGCAGCTGCGGGATGAACATCCAGGGACAGCCGAGCCTGTCCTGTGGCACCTTCCTCAGCGACTTTGCGCCGGGCCCGGTGCGGGTGGAACCGCTGGCCAACTTCCCGGTGGTCCGTGATCTTGTGGTGGACATCAACGACTTCATGGAGAAGCTGCCCAAGGTCAAGCCGTGGATCATCCGCGACGACGTCGACGTGCATGCGGGGGAGTTCCTGCAGACCCCGGCCGAGTTGGACGCATACACCCA
>Ga0164243_10003922_pt1 | contig 23534 bp, 22 predicted proteins | sample OricompcompostOP_FD_108781 | JGI IMG/M metagenome (GOLD analysis project Ga0164243, IMG submission 108781) | Organic Plus compost microbial communities from Emeryville, California, USA - Original compost - Organic plus compost (OP) | ecosystem: Engineered > Solid waste > Mixed feedstock >...
CGGCCGCTGCACCCGGTAGCCGCGGGCGGTCAACTGCTTGTCCAGCCAACCGAACCACAGGATCTCCGGACTGCCGCCGGTGCCGTGGAAGATGATCGCCGTGCGCGCCATCAGCGACCCAGGCAGTCTTTGAGCGCGGCCACCATCAACAGCGCCGTGTCCGGTCGGGCGTTGTGGCCCATCAGGCCGATCCGCCACACCGAATCGGCATAGCGCCCGACACCCGCGCCGATCTCGATGTTGTGCCGGGTCAGCAGGTCCTTGCGGACCGTCGCCGAATCCACCCCGTCGGGAACCTTCACCGTGGTCAGTTCGGGGAGCCGGTAGCCGTCGGCGGCGAACAGCTCCAGCCCCAGGTCGACCAGACCCTCCTGCAGGATCCGGCCGGCCTCCTCGTGCCGGGCGATGACGTGGTCCAGGCCTTCGGCCAGGATCCGGGACAACGCGCCGTGCATGCTCGCGATCATCCCGGTCGGCGCCGTGTGGTGATAGGTCCGGCCGGCATGCTTGGTGCTCGCCTCGCCGACGTATCCGCCGAGCAGGCCAAGATCGAGGTACCAGGACCGGGGTCGCTCGATCCGCCGGTCGAACGCCCGGTCGTTGATCGTGAACGGCGCGAGGCCGGGCGCGACACCCAGGCACTTCTGGGAGCCGGCGTAGCCGACGTCGACGCCCCAGTCGTCGGTCCGCAGGTCGATTCCGCCGATGGAGGTGACCGCATCGACGATGAGCAGCGCCTCACCCTTCAGCCGGCCGAGTGCGGCGATGTCGGACCGGACGCCGGTGGACGTTTCGGCATGGACGGCGGCGATCACCTTCGGATCGGGATGGGCCTCGGCGACCCGCTGCGGATCGATGGGTTGCCCCCACTCATGGTCGACCCGTATCACCTCGGCACCGCATCGCGCCGCGACGTCACACATCCGCTCGCCGAAGAGCCCGTTCACCGCGATCACGGCGACGTCGCCCGGCCCGACGGTGTTCACGAACGCCGCCTCCATCCCCGCCGACCCGGTGGCCGACAGCGGCAGGGTCCGGGCATTGCTCGTGCCCCAGACCGTGCGGAGCATCTCGCAGACCTCGTCCATGATCGTCAGGAAGTCCGGGTCGAGGTGACCCAGCAGCGGCAGCCCCAGCCCGGCCGTCGCCTCCGGGTACGGGTTGGACGGACCAGGGCCGAACAGATGTCGTTCCGGGATCGGTGTCACCATGGCGCGACCTTAGCGGGCCGGTTCACTGCATCAGTGGGCGGATCTCGATGCCGGTGTAGTGGGCCATCGGGTGCTTCGCCGCGACCTGGCGGGCCACCTCGATCGACGGCGCCTCGATCAGATCGAAGCCGGCGATGTACTCCTTGGACTCCAGGAACGGCCCGTCGGTGACCAGCACCTCGCCGTTGCGGACCCGTACGGTCTCGGTGTGACCGTCCAGACGCTCACCGTCCAACCGCCGGCCGGTCGCCTCGGGGGAGCCGTGGTCGTACTCGTTCACCCAGACCTCGACATCATCGTCCACCCGGTCCAGGGTGCCGACCACCGTGCCGTTGTCCACCGGGGTGGGCGTCGGCCGGCCCTGGGCTGCGCAGATCAGGAACAGGAACTTCATCGGAACTCCTTCAGTCTCGTCGCAGATCTTTCCGCGACCCGTGTCGACCTCTACACGCAGGCTCCTCGTCGGAAAGACAATTGGCGATCTGTGACCTGAATCACAGTGGAGCGCCATGTGCCCCGGCCGGTAACATCGCCGTCCGTGGTGTCCTCGCTCACTAACTAGGTCTTCGGACCGGCTCCGGACCGCGGATCGCGTGATCCGCCGGTCGGGCGTGTCCGACTCAACGCGCCGAGCCTCCCGTCGACCTGTCATCAGTTGTTGCGACCACGCCATGATGTGACCGATTCCGTGCTCGGCGCCGCCTGTGACCACAAGCGAGCCGTGAGGGAATCATCCATGCCTGTCATCTCCGCGAGGGGTCTGACCAAGACCTATCGCTTCCATCGTTCGCGCGCCGGTCTCGGTGGTGCGCTGATCGACCTGTTCCGCCGCCGCCACGAGGAGCGGCTGGCCGTCGACGACCTCGACCTGACCATCGACGAGGGCGAATTCGTCGGATTGCTGGGCCGCAACGGCGCCGGCAAGACGACCACACTGAAGATGTTCTCCGGGCTGCTCCGGCCCACGGCGGGGGAGCTGTCGGTGCTCGGCCATCAGCCGGCCCGGCGCGAGTTCGGGTTCCTGAGCCGGATCGCCGTCGTCCTCGGCAGCAAGTCCATGCTGTGGTGGGACGTCTCCACCCGGGCCAGCCTCGACCTGCATCAGGCGATCTACGATCTGCCCCGGCCGGCGTTCCGCCACAGTGTTGATCAGCTGGTCGACCTTCTCGAACTCTCCGATGTGATCGACGTCCCGGTCCGCCAGCTGTCACTGGGGCAGCGGATGAAATGTGAACTCGCCGTCGCGCTCGTCCATCGACCGCAACTGCTCTTCCTCGACGAGCCGACCATCGGGCTGGACGTGGTCTCCAAGGCCGCGGTCCGCCGGTTCCTCGCCACGATCAACGCGGAGTACCGGATCACTGTGCTGTTGACCAGCCACGACATGGACGACGTGTCCGAACTGTGTCGCCGGCTGGTGCTGATCGATCAGGGCGGGCTGCGGTTCGACGGCACCCCGGCCGAGTTGATCCGGCAGACCAGGCCGCGGAAACGGATCACCCTGAGCTACGCCGGGCCGCCCGGTCAGATCGAACTCGAGGTGGACCGCGAGGATGCCCAACGCGTTCTGGCCGAGGCCGCCGGCCGGGGCGAACTGCTTGATCTCGAGGTCCGCGATGCCGATCTCGACGATGTCATGCAGGCGGTGATGCAGTCATGATCATCAACATCGGCAGACCCCGGCTGCTACGGCAGGTACGGGTCTTCGGCAAGCTCTTCGCACTGAACCTGTCGACATCGTTCACCTACCGCGGCGAGATGTTCCTGTGGCAGGTGGGCAACGTCATGGTCCCGTTGATCTCCTTGTTCGTCTGGCAGGCTGCGATCGCATCGGGTGCCCAGCTGCCGACCACGCCCCGTTACCTGACCGCGTACTTCGTGTTGATCTCCATCGTCAACATGTTGACCAATTCGTGGACCGCCTTCTACCTGGCCGAGCAGATCCGTGACGGCAGCCTGAACCGGTATCTGTGCCGCGCCACGTCCACCCATGTGGACGCGTTGGCCAACAACGCCGGGGAGAAGGTGGTCAAGCTGATCCTGTTGGTCCCGATGGTCGTGGTATTGGCCGCCGCCCTGGGTGATCGTTTCGACCTGCCGGATCAGCTCTGGCGTTGGCTGCTGGCCTTCGGCTGCTTGATCGTCGCGGCGGTGATGACCTGGTTGCTCGACGTGATGATCGGCTCACTGGCCTTCTGGTTTGCCGATGTGAACGGATTCCTCCGCGCATCGGAGGTGATCGTCCCGCTGCTGTCCGGCGCGGTGATCCCGCTGGCGCTGTTGCCGGATGCGCTGCACGGCCTCAGCCAGGTGCAGCCGTTCCGTTTCCTGGTGTCCTTTCCGTTGGAGGTGTTGCTTGGCGAGGTGCAGGGCGGGCTGCTGGTCGGTCTGGGTTGGCAGCTCGGCTGGTTGCTGGTCTTCGCGGTCGCGGCCCGGCTGGTCTGGCGACTGGGCATCCGGACCTACTCGGGGGCCGGCGCATGAGCGTCCGGCACGGCGTGGCGGTGGCCCGGGCGGTGCTCACCCTGTCCCTGGTTCGCGAGGCGCAGTTCCGGGCGCAGGCCTGGACGACCATCGCAGTGGGCGTCGTCGAGATGATCGCCCAGGTGGTGCCGGTGCTGGTGATCTTCAGCCACTCGACCAGAGTGAACGGTTGGGACGTCGGCCTGGTGATTGCGATCGGCGGCGTGGCGGAGATCATGACCTCGCTGCTGGCCACCTTCATCGCTCCGAACCAGGCGAAGATGACCGATTACATCCGCGGCGGCCAGCTGGACCTGTTGCTGATCCGTCCGGTCGCCGGCCAGCCGTTCGCCGCGCTGCGCTGGGTGCAGCCGGCGGAGGCTTGGGGCGTGCTCACCGGCACGGCCTTGACGATCATCGGCCTGACCGCGTCGGAGGTCGTCATCCGGCCGGGCGGGATCGTCGTCGCCGTGTTCGCCTTCCTCATCGGCCTGCTGGCCTTGGCGTTGGTCTGGACCAACCTCGGCTACCTGGCCTTCTGGTTGACCAGCGTCGGCGCCCTGGGGGAACTGTTCTCGGCACTGCTGACCGCCGGCAAGTACCCGCTGGCGTTCTTCCCGCGGGCGGTCCGGGTGATCATGGTCTCGCTGATGCCGCTCGGCCTGGCGACGACGGTCCCGGTGCAGCTGCTGATCGGGACCGTACGCCCCCTGCTCTTGCTCTACGGCCTCGGCCTGCTGGTGGTGTTGGTGATCATCACCAGGCTGGTCTGGTTGGCCGGAATGCGGCGGTACAGCAGTGCCAGTTCATGATCAGACCGGCGCGGCAGCGGGCTCGACCGCACCGATCGCGGCCAACGCGTCGGCCAGCTGGTGTGCGTCGTCACCGATCCAGGACACCACGCCGTCCGGTCTGATCAGGGTCAGCGGCGCGGGCGCGTACTCGGTTTCGAACACGGCGATCCGGAAGCGCCGCCCGGGATCGGCAAGATCTGCCGGTACTGCCGCCTCCGGACGATGGGCCAGCACCGCCCGACCGCCGGCCGTCGCCTGCCACAGCGACGCGTCGGTGCCCGGCCAGTTCGGGGCATAGCTACCGACCGGGCCGTCGTCGGTTGCGTAACTGACCACCTGGCCGGAGACCACCCGCGCGGCCTCGGTCGCGCCGTCGGGCGTGTCCATCAGGCGCTGCACCAGCCGGGCGGCGGCCCGGGACCGGGCGTCGGTACGCATGATGCCCACCTGGGCGCGGGTCCACTCCAGGATCCGTTCCGCCTCCGGCCGGCGCTCGGCCTGATAGCCGTCCAGGATCGACACATCGGCGCTGCCGCGGATCACGGCAGCCAACCGCCAGCCCAGATCACTGGCGTCGAGCATGCCCAACGACAACCCCTGGCCGCCGAACGGAGGGTGCACGTGTGCGGCGTCGCCGGCCACGAACACCCGGCCGAGACGGTAGGGGTCGGCCACCCGGGTGTTGTCGGTGAACCGCGTCGCGCTGAGCAGTCGGGTCACGGTCACCGGTACCCCGGTGACCTGCCGGATCGACTGCTCGACCTCCTCGACGGTGATCTCCCGGTCCCGGTTCTCCGGCGCACCGTCGAACTCGGCGGTGAGGATCACCTCGGCTCCCGGCATCCGGCGGTAGACCCCGGTCGGGGTGTGATGCCAGCCGGGTTCGATCTGCTCCAGCCCTTCGCCCCGGACGACGACCTGACGACCGGTCATCTCTCCGTCCAGGCCGGGGAAGCCGATACCGGCGCTCTTCCGGACGGTGCTCCGGCCGCCGTCGCAGCCGATCACCCAGTCCGCCTCCAGCACGCTGTCGGCGGTCAGCACCTCCACCGAGTCCTGGTCCTGCCGGACGCCGGTGATGGTCACCCCCCGGCGCACCTCGACACCGAGTTCGGCCAGGCGCTCACCGAGCAGCGCTTCCAACTCCTGTTGGCCGATCAGTCCGCCGCCGGTCGCGAACGGCCCCTGGTCGAGTACGTCGAGGCGGACCAGGTCCGGCCGGATCGGCATGCCGGCCACATGGCCGACGAAGATCGGCCGGCCGTCCTTGCCCACCGGCATGGTTCGCGGGTTGGGTGCCGTCGGATCGGACGGCTCGGTGGCGGGTCGCAGCAGCCCACGGCGGCCCAGTGCCTCGTACGCCGGCTGGTTGAGGTATCCGGCCTTGATCGTCGGGTCGATGTCGGCCCGACGTTCCAGGACCAGCGGTCGGACTCCGCCGATCGTCAGTTCGTGGGCCAGCATCAGGCCGACCGGGCCGCCGCCGACAATGATCACTTCGGTCATCACATGCTCCCTCGAAATTAGGTCGGACCTAAATCTATTAGGTTCGACCAAGCTTCGCTAGACTTTTGTCATGGCTTCCGGATCGTCGCCCCGGCCGCGTCCGCGATCGGCGGTCCAGGAACGTCGGCTGCGGATCTCCGACGCGGCAACGACGTTGTTCATCGAGAACGGTTTCGACCGGGTGTCGATCGCCGACATCGCCGAAGCCGCCGGTGTGTCGAAGATGACGGTGACCAATCACTTCCCGCTGAAGGAGGATCTGGTCTTCGACCAGTTCGACGACGAACTCGACGAACTGCGCTCGAGGGTGCGCGGGGCACCGACGGTCGCCGAAGTGATCACGGCTGCCGAGCAGTACTGCATCGCCAGGGAGTCGGCGGGCCCGGTCACCGCGGCGTTGCGGGGTGGCTGGCGGCCCGACGGCTGGCGACTGTTCGCGATCATGGTCACCGGGAGTCGGGCGCTGACCGCGCGGTTCCATGCGCACTATGTCGAGATGCGGGACGTGGTGCTGGCCGAACTCCCGGCGCGGGTCACCGGGCCCCGTCGTTCGACAACGGCCTGGATGATCGCCGAGGCGATCCACCTGATCGACTGGTGGCCGCTGGAACAGGCGGTCGAGGGCGAGCGTGACCCGCGGGCCATCGACAGCGGCCGGCGGCGGGTCCGCCGGCAGGCGTTCGCCGCGCTCCGCGACGGGCTGGTCAGGCGGGACTGATGTGGGTCTTGCAGAAGGCGATGTAGGACCGCCAGTCCTCGACGGTCATGGCATGACCGCCGGGCCGGAGGTGGAAGCCGACCGGTCCGGTCCCGCCGTTCAGCCTGCGGGCCGAGAGCGCCGCCAGGAACTGCCCCTCGGGATCCGCCCAGGTGTCTTCCGAGCCGCTGCCGACGTAGGCGGGCCGCGGCGCGACTGCGGCGATCAACTGGTCCTGGTCGACCGGGAGTTCGTCGTCCCGGCCGGCGTAATCGGCATAGCCGGGGGTGAACCAGTATCCGAACCGGCTGGTGATCGCGGCGATGTCCTCGGCGCCCTCGGCATGGTGCCGGTGCAGGGCATCACCGCTGCAGCCGGCCGCGTTGCTGATCGCTGCCGCGAAGCCGGTGTCCTGGGCGGCGGCCCACAGCGCCGCCTTGCCCATCCGCGAGTGACCGATCGCGATCACTCCGCCGGCCATCACATGGGGAAAGGTCTCCAGCTCCCGGCGCAACAGGCTGAGCCCCCAGGCCCAGACCCCGAGTGTGCCCCAGGGCCCCTCCGCCGGCGACTCGGGAAGGATCCGTCGGACACCCTCGGCGGCGCCGTCGGCACGGTCGGGTTCGAAGTCGGCCGCGTGCACACTGGCCAGCCCGTAGCCGTTGCGGAGCAACATGTCGACCGGCCATTCGTCCAGTACGGCGCTGTTGCCGTTGAAGTTCAGCCCGCAGAACACCGGCGAGTGGTCGGTGTTGGGCAGGCAGAGCAGCAACTCCACCCGGTGTTCGCCACGGTCGGTGGAGATGGTCAACTCGTTCAGGCTGCGGCTGCCGGCGCCGTACGCCGCCTGGTATTCCAGCACCCGGCAGCCGACCCGGACCGAGGTCCTGGGCGTGATGCCGTAGACGTACCGGCCGAAATCCCTGATCACCACTGATCGGTCGATGGTCATCAGCTGCTCCGTTCTCCATGGCTGCTCTCCAGGGCTGCTCTCCAGGGCTGCTCTACAGGGCTGCGATCACAGGACTGCGCCGGGATTCATGATGCCGTGCGGGTCGATCGCCTTCTTGATCTTGTGGCTGAGCGCCATCACGTCCGGCCCGAGCTGATCGGGCAGCGCCGACTTCTTCAGCCGGCCGACACCGTGCTCGCCGGTGATCGTTCCGCCCAACCGGATGGCCAGGGCCATCACCTCGTCGAAGGCCTGCTGCGCGGCCTCCCGGGATCCCGGTGCTGCGGGGTCGTAGATGATGTTGGGATGGGTGTTGCCGTCGCCGGCATGCGCCACCACCGGGATCCGGGTGCCGGTCCGCTCGGCGATCTTGGCTATCCCGGTCACCAGATCCGGCAGCAACGGGACCGCGACGCCGACGTCCTCCAACATCAGCGAGCCGGCGCGTTCCATCGCGGGGAAGCTGGCCCGGCGGGCGGCGACGAACATCTCGCCCTCCTCCGGGTCGTCGGTGACGAAACATTCGATCGCACCGAGATCGGCGCAGACCTTCTCCATGATCGAGATCTCGAAGGACCGTGCCGGGCCCGGGGCGTCGGACTGCGCGATCAACATCGCACCGGCCTGCCGGTCGAGACCCGCGTGCAGATAGTCCTCGACCAGGTTGATCGAGGGGCCGTCCATGAATTCCAGCATCGACGGCCGGATCGCCGAGCACATCCCGACCACCGCCCGGGCAGCCGCCTCGACGTCGGAGAAGGTGGCGACCATGGTCGCGCGATCGGCCTGTTTCGGCACCAGTTTGAGGATGCCGCGGGTGATCACGCCGAGTGTGCCCTCGCTGCCCACGAAGAGCTTCATCAGGGAGAGTCCGGCGACGTCCTTGACCCGGACGCCGCCGAGTTTGATCAAGGTGCCGTCCGGCAGAACCACATCCAGGCCGAGAACGTAGTCGGTGGTGACGCCGTATTTGACACAGCACAGGCCGCCCGCGTTGGTCGCCAGGTTGCCACCGATCGAGCAGATCTCGAAGGACGACGGATCCGGCGGATACCACAGGTTGTGTTGCCCGGCGGCGGCCTTGACCTCGGCGTTGAGCGCGCCGGGTTCGACGATGGCCACCCGGGCGGCCGGGTCGATGGTGATGGCGCGCATCCGTTCGGTGCTGATCATCAGTGCCTGGTCGACCGCGGTCGATCCGCCGGACAGCCCGCTGCCGGCACCGCGGGGCACGATGCCGACCCGATGCGCGCCCGCCCAGCGGACCGCGGCCTGGATCTGTTCGGCGTTCTCGGCCCGGACCACTGCCAGCGGCATCCCGGCGCGTTCGTCGTGCGCCCAGTCGTACCGGTAACGGTCCATCACCGCCGGGTCGGTCGTCACGATGTCGCTACCGAGCTCGGCGACCAGGCTCTGGATCGGATGCCTGTCCGTGGCGGCGTTGCTCATGGCGTCAAACTACGCTAGCCCGGTGGTTCATCTGCTGGGTACCCAGGCCGTCTCGCTGGACTTCCCGACCCGTACGGTGTTCGGCGCGCTGACCGTGGGGATCAACTCCGGTGACCGGATCGGCGTGGTTGGCCGCAACGGTGACGGCAAATCCAGCCTGCTCCGGCTGCTCGCCGGACGGCTGCGACCGGACAGCGGAGACGTCATCCCGCGGCGCGACCTGCGGATCGGGATGCTCGACCAGGCCGATGTGCTGGACCCGGACGGGACCATCCGGCAGATCGTGGTCGGCGACCGGCCGGACCACCAGTGGGCCTCCGACGCCCGGATCCGGGATGTGATCGGCGGGCTGCTCTCGGATCTGGATTTCGCTGCGGTGGTCGGCACGCTGAGCGGCGGCCAGCGCCGGCGGGTCGCCCTGGCCGCCCTGTTGACCGGCGAGCACGACGTGTTGTTGCTGGACGAGCCGACCAACCACCTCGACATCGAGGGCATCGGCTGGTTGGCCGACCATCTCAGTCGTCGCTGGCGTTCCGGCGACGGCGGACTGGTCGTCGTCACTCACGATCGCTGGTTCCTCGATGCGGTCTGTACGTTGACCTGGGAGGTCCACGACGGCACCGTCGACACGTTCGACGGCGGTTACGCCGCGTACGTGCTGCAGCGGGTGGAACGCGACCGACTCGCCGCGCAGGCCGAGACTAAACGGCAGAACCTGATGCGCAAGGAACTGGCCTGGCTGCGCCGCGGAGCACCGGCGCGTACGGCCAAACCGCGGTTCCGGATCGAAGCGGCCAACCAGCTGATCGCCGATGAGCCGCCGATCCGCGACACCGTCCGCTTGCAGCAACTGGCCACCGCCCGGTTGGGCAAGGACGTGATCGATCTGCTCGACGTCTCGCTGTCCTACGACGACCGGCCGGTGCTCACCGATGTTGAATGGCGGATCGGGCCCGGCGAGCGCAGCGGCATCCTCGGACCCAACGGGGCGGGCAAGACCACCCTGCTGAAGTTGATCACCGGAGACCTGCAACCCGACAGCGGCCGGGTCAAGCGGGGCAAGACGGTCAAGATCGCGGTACTCAGCCAGCAGCTCGGCGAACTCGCCGAATTCGATCATCTCCGGGTGCGCGAACTGTTGGCGACCAAGCGCACCGAGTACGTCGCCGGTGGCAGGGAGTTGACACCGGCGCAACTGTTGGAGCAGCTGGGATTCCCCAACGCCTTGTTGTCCACGCCGATCAGGGACCTGTCCGGCGGACAACGGCGCCGGCTGCAGCTGCTGATCATCTTGCTCGACGAGCCGAATGTGCTGGTGCTGGACGAACCGACCAACGATCTGGACACCGACATGCTGGCTGCGATGGAGGACCTGCTCGACTCGTGGCCGGGCACCCTGCTGGTCGCCACCCATGATCGGTATCTGCTCGAGCGGATCACCGATCAGCAGTACGCGATCATCGACCAGCACCTGCGACACCTGCCGGGTGGCGTCGACCAATACCTGCAGGTGGTCGCCGGGCGTGCGGATCGGAGCACCGCCGCCGCGACCCGGCCCACAGCAGCTCCGGCCCGGGCGGCCACCTCGGCGGCCCGGTCCCGGGCCGTCGGCAAGGAGATCGCCGCGGTGGAACGGCGGATGTCCCGGCTGCATGACGAGATCGCCCGGCTGGAGACGGCATTGGCCCAGCAGACGGCCGAGCAGCCGACCGACTACGTCCAACTGGCCGAGCAGGGCAAGAAGCTCGACGAGCTGCGGTCAGAGCTCACCGGGCTGGAGGACCGCTGGCTGGAGCTGTCGGAGCTTAACAGCGGGTAAAATGAGCCGGCCGCAGCACCCGACCCCGAGGAGTTCGCCTTCGTGACCGCCGCACCGCACGCAGAGACAACGGCGCAGCGCGTCGAGCCACTGCCGGAGGGGACCCGTCTGCTGCACATCGGCATCCCGAAAACCGGCACAACAAACCTGCAGCGGAGCGCGGCGTACCGGCGCCGGGAGCTGCTGGAGCACGGCGTCTGCTATCCGGGGCGCACGCTCAACCACCGTGAGGCGGTTTCGGCGCTGATGGACCGGTCCCTGGGCTGGAAGAACAGCCAGTCCACCCCCGGGTACGGGGTCTGGAAGCGGATCGAGAACGAGGTCAGGACCAGCCCGGCGCCGCGGGCGCTGATCAGCCACGAGTTCGCCTGCGAGTCCACCGATGATCAGGCCCGCCGGTTCGTCGAGGCACTCGGTCCGCAGGTCCATGTGGTGATCACGCTGCGCGGCTTCGCGGACCTGCTCGGTTCGAGCTGGCAGCAATACGTCAAGGCCGGTTACCTCAAGCCGTACCGGACCTGGTTGCACCAGGTCCTGGGTGATCCGGCCAAGCTGAAGACGACGCCCACCTTCTACCAGCGCAACGACCAGGCCGCCATCGTCGACCGGTGGATCCGGGTCGCCGGAACCGACAACGTCACAGTGGTGATCGCCGACAAACGGCAACCGGACCACCTGATCAACGCCTTCGAGGATCTGCTCGGCCTGCCGACCGGACTGCTCAGGGCGCTGCCTGTCGGCGGCTACGCAGGGAACCGCAGCCTGTCCATGCCCGAGGCCGAACTGGTACGCCGGATCAACAAGATCTTCCGCGAACAGAACATGACCTGGGACCGTTACTCCGACCTGATGCGGAACGGGCTGATCGCCCGGTTGCAGGAGAACCGCCGACCGGGACCCGACGAACCGCTGCTCACGCTGCCGGAGTGGGCGGCCAAGAAGGCGCTGGTCCGGGCCAGGCAGTACGCCGATGCCATCGCTGCCTCCGGCTGCCGGGTGATCGGTGATCTGGACACGTTGACGCTGCCGGTGCGTACCGTTCCCCGACTGCCCGACGTGACATCGGTGCCGGTCGACGTCGCGCAGGAGGCGATCGCCGGACTGTTGTCGGCCGAGGACGGTCGCGGCGCGTTCTTCGACAACCCGCCGGAGGGCGTCCAAGGGGTCAACAGCTACCCGGCCTCCCTCCGCAAGCTGGTCCGTTCCGAGGGCGGGTTGGAGTTGGCCAACGCCGTCCGCGCGACCAAACACCTGGACGACGGCACGATCGCCAAGGTCGCCGCCTACCGCGGCATCAGCCTCGCCGATCAGAAGACCAAACCGGTCCGCCGCCGGGTCCGGCGGGCGGTGCGCCGCGTCGGCCGGTCCGTACGGTCGCGCTTGCGGTGAGTCGGGCCGTTGCGGTGAATCAGGACGGGTCGGTTCCGGCGCTGCCGGTCGGCACCACGTTGCTGCACATCGGGCTCCCGAAGACCGGCACGACCACGTTGCAGCGGGGTGCCGCGGTCAATCGTGATCAATTGCTGCGGCAGGGGGTCTGCTATCCCGGAGTGGCGTTCAACCACCGGGACCCGGCCGCGGCCCTGATGCAGCGGCCGCTCGGCTGGCGAGGTCGCGGTGCCGTCACCCACGGCCGGCGGGTCTGGGACGAGCTGATCCGCGAGGCCAACAGCAGCCCTGCTCACCGGGTGTTCATCAGCAGCGAATTCATCTGCGAATCCGATGATCATCAGGCCCGCCGGTTCCGGGCCGAGCTGGGGGAGCAGCTGCACGTCGCCATCACGGTGCGCGGCTTCGCCGAGCTGCTGCCCAGCAATTGGCAGCAGGCGATCAAGGCCGGACACACCGGCGGCTTCGAGCAGTGGCTCGACGACGTGCTCCGGCGGAGGCAGGCTCCGACGGTCCGCACCTTCTACCGTCGCAACGACCAGGCAGCGATCGTCGGTCGCTGGACCGGACTGCTCGGGCCGGACAACGTCACCGTGGTGATCGCCGACAAACAGCACCCGGACCGGCTGATCACCACGTTCGAGCAGCTGCTCGGGTTGCGCCCCGGTACCCTGGCCGGCCGGCCGCTGGGCGGCTACGCGGCCAACCGTGGTCTGTCCGCGGCCGAGGCGGAATTGGTCAGGCGGGTCAACCTGACCATGCACGAACAGCGCTACGACTGGCGCCGCTACACGTCATTGATCCGGCACGGGCTGATCGCCCGGATGCAGGAGAACCGGCGCCCGAGGCCGGACGAACCCGACCTGCGGCTGCCCGGCTGGACCGCGCGCGACGCGCTGCGGACGGCCCGCTCCTATGCCGAGATGATCCGGGCGTCGGGCTGCCGGGTGATCGGTGACCCTGCCGCGCTCACCGCACCACTGCCGACGGTTGATCATGTCGAGCAGCCGACCGGGCTCCCGTTGGATGCCGTGGTGGAGGGCATCGCCGGCGTGCTGTCCGCGGCCGAGGGGCTGGGACCGTTCTTCGACCGCTCCGCCGACGGTCTGGAGCGGCGGAAGGTGTCGGATCCCTTGCTGGACAGGGTTTTCGATGCCGAGGAGACCCGGCGGGTACTGAACGCCCACCGGTCGACCCGTCATCTGCGGATGCGTGCGCTCGGTGTCGCAGCCGGCGCCAGGATCATCGATCGCGCGGTACGTCGGATCAGCGGCCGCGCATAGCCTGTTTGGCGCCCCGGACCTGCCGCGGATTCGTCGGCATCGGGCCCTTGGGCACGGGGATCTGCGGCCGCACCTTGTCCAAGGCGTTCAGCCGCGACTTGATCTCGGTGACCTGGTTGGGCTCCAGCACCTTGGGAAGCTTGCGGATGTGGTCGGCCAGCTTCTCCAGCGGGACCTGGCCCTTGCCGTTGCCCATCATGATCGTGGTGACCTTGACCCCGTACGCGACCTTCTCGTGCTTGCGCACCTCGCTGGCCAGCAGCGCCTTGAGCCGTCCCGGCTCGCCCTCGCCGATCAGCACCAGACCTCCCGGCCCGAGGGTGCGGTGCACCGCGTCGAGCTGCCGGTTGGCCGCGATCGCCGGAGTGGAGACCCACTTCTTGGGCAGCATCGCCAGCGCCACCTCGGCCGATCCGGCCTGCCCTGCGTACCGCTTGTAGGTGGCAGCCTTGGTGCGCTGCACCAGCAGCAGCATGGCCAGCAGCAGGCCGACCATGACGCCCAGGATGATCAAGGAGATCAGGGCGCCGAACAGCATGCCGGCGACGACGCCCAGCACGATCGGCACGACGAACGCGCCGGCCAGCAGGAACGGCAATGGTTTGTCGTACTCGTGGGTGCGCTGGTACGCGACGATGATCTGCCGGAACCGGCCCAGCTGGGACGGGTCGGTCCCACCCTTGTCGGGTTTGGTGCTCTGCGGCTTCTCGGTCTTAGCCATGATCTACTTTCATTCTCTTGCTGACCGCCTCACGATAGAGCCTTCCGGCCCGGTACGACGAACGCACCAGGGGACCGCTCATCACCCCGGCGAACCCGATCTCGGCAGCCTCTGCGCCGAGCTCGGTGAACTCGTCCGGCGTCACCCACCGGTCGATGGGGTGATGCAGTGCCGACGGGCGCAGGTATTGGGTGATGGTGAGGATCTCGGCCCCGGCGTCGTGCAACTCGCGCATTGCCGCCGACACCTCCTCGCGGGTTTCGCCCATGCCGAGGATCAGGTTGGTCTTGGTGACCAGCCCGGCCTCCCGCGACCAGCGCAGCACCTCCAGCGACCGTTCGTAGCGGAAGCCCGGGCGGATCCGCTTGAAGATCCGCGGCACCGTCTCGACGTTGTGGGCGAACACCTCGGGCCGGGTGGCGAAGACCTGCTCCAGGTAGTTGCGGTTGCCGCTGAAATCGGGCGCCAGCATCTCGACGCCGACGCCGGGATTGAGCTCGTGGATCTTGCGGATGGTCTCGGCATACAGCGAGGTGCCCTCATCGGGCAGGTCGTCCCGGCAGACGCCGGTGACGGTGGCGTACCGCAGCCCCATCTTCTGTACCGATTCGGCGACCCGGAGCGGTTCGCCGGCGTCGAACTCGGCGGGCTTTCCGGTGGCGATCTGGCAGAAGTCGCAGCGCCGGGTGCACTGCTCGCCGCCGATCAGGAAGGTCGCCTCGCGGTCCTCCCAGCATTCGAAGATGTTCGGGCAGCCGGCCTCCTGGCAGACCGTGTGCAGCTGCTCGTCCTTGACCAACTGCTTGAGCTCGCGGTACTCCGGGCCCATCTTCGCGGTGGTCTTGATCCAGGACGGTTTCTTCTCGATCGGCGTCGCGGAGTTGCGGACCTCCAGTCGCAGCAGCTTGCGTCCTTCCGGTGCGATCGTCACCCGGCCAACCCTACTCGTCGGCTGTCACAGCGTGATGGTCAGCTCGGCCAGTTCCTCCGGACGCCCCAACACCTCGATGGCGGTGATCCGCGGCGAACCATCACGCAGCCCGATCCGGATCGCATAGACCGTACGGACCGTGCCGTCGGGTGCCCAGACCCCGGCCGGTACCCCGCTGACCAGTGCCACCCGCGCGGCGGCCGCCCGTCCGGCGAAGACCCTGGCCACCGCGTCGGCGCCGTGCACCTGCTCGCTCTCCAGCAGCGGGGCGCCGATGGCCGCGTACGGCTTGATCTCCTTGACCACCAGCGGGTCGGCCCGCAGCTCGACGTCGGGATCCAGCAGCTGCAACAGGCCGCCGAAGTCGCCTTCCCGGGCCGCCTTGAGGAAGGCGGTCACCACCTCACGCTGTCGTTCCCGCTCGTGGCGGGGACGGACGCCCTGCACCCGGCGGCGGGCCCGGGACGCCAACTGCCGGGCGGCGTCCGGGCTGCGGTCGACGATCGGGGCGATCTCGGTGAACGGCAGCCCGAACAGGTCGTGCAGCACGAACGCCAGGCGCTCGGCGGGCGCCAGGGTGTCCAGGATCACCAGCAGCGCAGCGCCCACCGCATCGGCCTCGATCGTCAGGTCCTCCGGCGGCGTCTCCTCGCCGAGAGCCTCGGGCACGTCCTCGACCGGATCCTCCGGACGGGCACCGCGGGAGCGGAGCTGGTCCAGACACACCCGGGACAGCACGACGGTAAGCCAGCCGCCGAGGTTGTCCACTGCGTCGGGATCGGAGCGTTGCAGCCGCAGCCAGGTCTCCTGGACGGTATCATCGGCGTCGTTGTGCGAGCCGAGCATTCGGAAGGCGATCGATCGCAGTCGGGTGCGGTGCTGTTCGAAGTGTTCGGCCACCTGGGGAGTCATCAAGCACCTTCCGGGAGAAATTTGGTCACATCGTCACATCGTCGCGTCGGCATCCGTCATCAGGGGTGACGCAGCAAGCGCCAGCGATGTGACGGCAGGGCCCGACGGTCCTGCGGAAGGAGTACGGAAAGACCATGACCGCACGGTTGCAGAGCAAGTCCACCCCAGCCGAACTGACCAAGGCGCTCACCACCCTGGGCACCGCTCCGGCGCGCTACGGCCTCCCGCCCCGGATCGCCGAACTGGTCCACCTGCGGGTCAGCCAGATCAACGGCTGCGCCTGGTGCCTGGACTACGGCGCGAAGAACCTCGAAGAGGCCAAGATCAGCACGGCCGAGTTCGCCCAGCTGCCGGGCTGGCGGGAGGCGACCACGTTCTCCGAGGCGGAGCGCGTCGCTCTTGATCTTGCCGAACGGATGACCCGGATGGCCGACACCAGCGACCCGGTGCCCGACGAGGTGTGGAACGCCGCGGCCGAGGAGTTCAGTGAGCAGGAACTGGCCCTGCTGGTCACCTGGATCGCCACCACCAACCTCTACAACCGGATCAACGTGACGATCCGCCGGGAGCCCGGGACCTGGTGATCATCCGGCCCGTCGGTCAAGCCGACGCAGGGCGGTCAGGGCCGACGCGACGGTGGCCGGGTCCTCCGCCCGGAGCTTCTGCACCAGCGCGCGGACCCGGCCTGGAGCGATGCCGTGCCGCCCGGCCCTGGCCAGGTTGGCCGGTGCGTCGAGCCGCATCGCCAATACGGTCCGTGCCTCGTCCCGGACCGATCGCGCAGGCCCACGCGCCGGGTCCGTACGCAGCGCCGGGTTGATCCGGTACGTCGGATACGGCCGGCCGGTCAACGCCGGCCCGAACAGCGCGGCGTAGCCGAGGTTGCCGGCACGGTTGGGGTGGTAGGACTCGGTCACCGGGCTGCTCAGGCCGTTGATCCATTCCACGCCGTCACAGACCGCGTGGCCGAGGAACGCCGGCCGGGCTTCGACGAAACCGAACCGGTGGGCGGCCGCCTTGGTGCGAATCAGGTCGTCCAGGACTCCGGTTGCTGCGTTGATCCGTGACTCGTCCTTCGGGCTGAAGAAGGTCGCCGCGTTGCAGTCCTCGCCCTGGAAGATCAGCGGGTAGTCGCCGACCGCGACCCTGGCGTCGGGTGCCTTGGCCCTGATCGCTGCGAAGAGCGTGTCGTAGCGGCCGGGCAGCTTCTGCTGCACGACGACCAGACCCCGGTTCACCTCGCTGGTGCAGTCGCTGAGCCAGGACGGCAGGGCGCAGGCGGTGATCACGTCGGTGAAGCCCGCGTCGTTGCCGCCGATGGTGATCGACACCGCGGCGGTGCGACGGCCGAGCGCGGGGAGCTGGTCGGCCCGGACGTCGGCGGTCGTGGCACCTGTGCAGGCCTGGTAGTCCAGGGCCAGCCCGTACTGGGCGGCGATCAGCGCCGGGTACCCGTACGGCGACCGGTAACAGTCGTCCTGCGCGGCCCGGGTTCCGACGCCCGCGGAGTAGGAGTCGCCGAGCGCGACATAGCGGGTCGAGGCGGACGCCTCGGCGGTGGCGGTGGTGCGGGGCTGTTCGATGAACAGCACACCCAGCAGCGCCGCGAGGCCGGCGGCGGTGACGGCGTTGCGAAGGATCCTCGGCACATCGCCGACGGTTGCAGACTTCTGCCCGGAGCGGAAGCCGGCGGTGACGATCCCACCCGGATCAGGTGACGTCGCGGCGGCGGAAGATCACCAGCGATGCGGCTGTCGCCAGCAGGAAGACGACGATCAGGTAGGTCAGGCCGTGGCCGAAGGTCAGCTGCCGGTCGACCGAGGTGTACTCGATGCCGTCGGCGACCACCTTCCGGACCTGATCCTGGTAGTGGTAGCCGTGGTTCACCACGGCACCGGCGTTGTATTCCGGCAACCAGGGCTTGATCCTCTGCAGCGGATCGAAGGAGCTCATCACGATGTTGAGGACGAAATCGACGACCAGGTAGCCGACCACTGCGCCCAGCGCGGCGATGGTGTGCCGGGAGATCAGCGCCAGGGCGAAGCCGACGGCGGCACAGACGACAACGACGATCAGTCCGCGGGCGCCACTGGCCGCCGCATCACCGAGCCGGACGACCCGGCCGTCATTGACGGTGACCAACAGCGTGGTGGTGGCCAGGGTCAGCGCCGCGGCGATCGCCCCGACCACAGCCGAGAACATGATCAATACGCCGAGTTTCGACGCATAGACCCGGTTCCGGTCGGGGACGAAGCTGAGCCAGTTGGCGATCGCGCCGGAACCGTACTCGGCGCCGATGCTCGAAGCACCGACGATCAGGAAGGTCAGCGCGCTGAAGATCACGGTGATCGTCACACCGGCGCCGGCCATGTCGGCGAATCCGGCCGGCTGCGGTCGGTAGTCCTCCCAGGTCGGCCGGGGATAGTCGCAGAAGTCCGCCGGCTGACCGGGATTGGCGGTCTGGCACTGTGCGACGTCGGTGTCGTGGTGCAGGTCGTACTCGCGTTGCGCCTGCTGGAACTGGTGCCGGGCGGTCGCGATCTGCTGCTCACTCGGCTGTTTCACGCTGAAGCCGACGATCACCTGGAATCCGGCGAGCGCAACGAAAAGGACGATCATCCAGATGACGACGACCCGGCGGCTGCGGAGCCGGTCGAGTTCGGCTGCGGCAAGGTTGATCATGCCCGGTCCTCACTCCCGGCGTGGCGCTCCGGCGGTGCCTGGCGGGTGCCCGGGCCGTCCGGGCTCGAGCCGAGATGATCATCGGCGGTGAGTTCCAGGAACACCGATTCGAGATCGGCCCGGATTGGTGTCAACTCGCTGACATAGAGGCCCTGGCGGGCCAGGATCTCGGTGATCCGGCTCGGCTCGACCGGGCGGGTTCCGCGGCCCGACGACACGGTGAGCAGGTGGTCACCGGTCGTCGTCACCTGGAGTCCGGCACCGGTCAGCAGCCCGGCGGCCCGTTGCGGGTCCGCGATGCCGACACGTACGGCCTGTTCGCTTCCGGAGGCCAGGATCTCGGTCACCTGGCCCTCGGCGATCAGCCGGCCGCGGCCGATGATCGACACGGTGTCGGCGATCTGCGCCACCTCGCTGAGGATGTGGCTGGACACCAGCACGGTCTTGCCGCGATCGGCCAGTCCGCGCATGGTGCGGCGGATCTCGTGGATGCCGGCCGGGTCCAGACCGTTGGTCGGCTCGTCGAAGATCAACAGATCGGGGTCCTTCAGCAGTGTCGCGGCAATCGCCAGGCGTTGTTTCATCCCGAGCGAGTACGCCCGGAAGCGATCATCACCGCGGTCGCCGAGACCGACCTCGGCCAGCACCTCGTCCACCCGGGCGTGCGGAGTGTCGATCGCCCGGGCCAGTAACTCCAGATTCCGGCGGCCGGTGAAGGCGGGGAAGAAGCGTGGTTGCTCGACGATGGCGCCGACCCGGCTGATCACCCGGTTGATGCGGTGCGGGACCGGTTCGCCGAAGACGTGCATGACGCCGGAATCGGCGGTGATCAGGCCGAGCAGCATCCGGATGGTCGTCGTCTTGCCTGACCCGTTCGGGCCGAGGAAGCCGTGTACGCCACCGTGCGGGACGCTGAGATCCAGCCCTGCCACGGCGGGGCGGCGGCCTCGCCGGGTCCGATAGGTCTTGCGGAGGTCGCGGACCTCGACCGCGAGGGACGCCGTGGACACCCGGTCAGCCGAGCAGCGCAGGGCCGGTGAAGGCCGGGCGTGGGATGTCGACGCTCTTTTCGTACGGTTGCCAGGACAGTAGTTCGGTGAGCCGGGTGCGGAGCGCGGCCGCCACCTGCGCCAGTGGTGTTGCTCGACCGGTCTCGAGTTCGAAGGTCGCCACCCCGGCGTCGGAGATGCCGCACGGGACGATCTTGTCGAAGCCGGCCAGGCTGTTGCTGATGTTCATGGCGACACCGTGCATGGTTACCCCGGAGGCGACCCGGATGCCGATCGCGGCGATCTTGCGTTCCGGCCGGACGGCGCCGTCCTGATCGCCGGCCGGAAGCCAGACGCCGGAGCGGCCCTCGACCCGGCCGGTGCCGGGCAGACCAAGATCATCGAAGGTGCGGATCATCGCCTCCTCCAACCGGCGCACGTAATCGACGACCTTGACCGCGTCGGGCAGGGTGACGATCGGATAGGCGACCAACTGTCCCCGGCCGTGCCAGGTGATGTGGCCGCCGCGATCGACATCGACCACCGGCGTGCCGTCGACGGGACGCTCGTGCGGTTCGGTCCGCTTGCCGGCGGTGTAGACGTCCTCGTGTTCGAGCAGCAACACCGTGTCCGGACGATCTCCGGCGACCACTTCGGCGTGGATGCTGCGCTGCAACTCCCACGCCCGGACGTAGTCGATCCGCCGTACGCCGGGGTCCAGATCGAGGAAATCGAGTGCGCCGCTCATGGGGTGAGCTTAATCGCGGCGTAGGGCGAGCCGGAGAGTGGAGGTGATATCCGGCCCGTCGAAGACGAATCCCCGATCGAGCAGGGCGCGCGGCACGACGTACTGATCGGCGACCAGTTGTTCGGCCAGCTCGCCCAGGGCGGTCCGCAGAATCACGCCGGGTGCGGACAACCTGGCCTTGGTGTGCAGCGCCTCGGCCAGGGCGTTGGTGAACTCGGCATTGGTCGGCGGCTGCGGAATGGTCAGGTTGTACGGACCCGCCGGCGCACTTCCGGACATCAGGAACAGCACCGCACGCAGCCAGTCGTGCAGGCTGATCACCGGCATCCGCTGCCGGCCGGTGCCCAGCCGGGCGCCGAGACCCGCGCCGAACACCGGCTTGATCAACTTCAACACGCTGCCGCTGCGGTCGAGCACCAGACCGCTGCGCAGGAAGCAGATCCGGACACCGGAGTCAGCGGCCTGCTGCGCAGCACCCTCCCAGTCGTGGGCCAGCCTGCCGAGGAAGTCATCACCGGCAGGGGAGGACTCGTCGTACGGCACCTCGCGCAGTCGTTCGGTCGGGTCGGTGCCGTACCAACCGCAGGCGCTGGCCTGCAACCACAGCGGTTTGTCGGCGGAGTCGGCGTACTGCTCGACGATGGTCTCGGCGAGCAGCAGCGTCGACTCGATCCGTGAACTCCGCAGCAATTCGCGGCGACCCGCGGTCCAGGGCCGGGTGAAGACCGGCGGCCCGGCCAGGTTGATGATCACGTCGACCCCGTCCAGCGCCCGGGCGTTGATCCGGCCGGATTCGGGTTCCCAGTGGAACTCCGAGGACGAGATCGCCGTGTTGCGGATCAGCCGCCGGACCTCGTGGCCCTCCTCGGCCAACCGCACCCGAAGGGCGGTGCCGAGGAAGCCGGACGAGCCGGCGATCAAGATCCGCATACCGGTCTGCCGGGTCTCAGATGCCGAACTCGGACGCGAAGTCGCCTTCCTCCAGCCGCTCCTTGAGGGTCATCAGGAAGCGGGCGGCATCGGCGCCGTCGACCAGCCGGTGATCGTAGGACAGCGACAGGTACATCATGTCCCGGATCGCGATCGTCTCGCCGAGCACCTTGTCGGTGATCACCACGGGCCGCTTGACCAGCGCACCGGTGCCGAGGATGGCCACCTGCGGCTGGTTGACGATCGGGGTGTCGATCAAGGCGCCGCGGCTGCCGGTGTTGGTGACGGTGAAGGTGCCGCCGGAGATGTCGTCGGGGGACAGCTTGTTGTTCCGGGTGCGTTCGGCAAGATCGGCGATCTTCTTGGCCAGCCCGGCGATGCTCAGGTCACCGGCGTTCTTGATCACCGGAACAACCAGACCCTTGTCGGTGTCGACGGCGATGGAGATGTTCTCGGTCGCCGGGTAGTGGATCTCCTCGGCCTCGGCGTCGATGGTCGCGTTCAGCTTCGGGTGCACCTTGAGCGCGTCGACGGTGGCCTTGATCAAGAAGGGCAGGTAGGACAGCTTGACCCCCTCCCGCCGCTGGAAGTCGTCCTTGACCTTGGCCCGCAACCGCGAGATCAACGTCAGGTCGACCTCGACGACCGTGGTCAGCTGGGCCGAGGTCTGCAGCGACTCCACCATCCGGCTGGCGATGATCTTGCGCAGCCGAGACATCTTCTCGGTGGTGCCGCGCAGCGAGCTGGGCTCGACGGAGGAGGCGGCCGCGGCGGCCGCTGCCGGCGCAGCAGCCGGTTGTTCCGGCGCCGGGGCGGTTGCGGCGGCCTTCGCGGCCTCGGCCGCCGCGAGCACGTCCTGCTTGCGGATCCGGCCTCCGACACCGGTGCCCTTCAGCGACGACAGGTCGACGTCGTGTTCGGCGGCCAGCTTGCGGACCAGCGGCGTGACGTAGTTCGGACCTTCGCCGTCCGATGCCGGTGCCGGTGCCTGCTGCTGCGGTGCGGGGGTAGGCCGCGGTGCCGGGGCAGGCTGCTGCGGTGCCGGGGCAGGCTGCTGCGGTGCCGGGTCAGGCTGCTGCGGTGCCGGCTGTGCAGCCGCTGCCGGCGCCGGGGCGGGTGCCTGCTCCTGCGGGGCCTGTTCCTGCGGGGCCTGTTCCTGCGGGGCGGGCGCCGAGGACTGCGGTGCTGCAGCGGCGTCGGCGTTACCGATCACCGCAAGGACGGCACCGACCTGGACCGTCTCGTCCTCACCGGCGCGGATCTCCAGCAGGGTGCCGGAGGCCGGGGAGGGGATCTCGGTGTCGACCTTGTCGGTGGAGATCTCCAGCAGCGGCTCGTCGGTCTTGACCTGTTCGCCGACCTGCTTGAGCCAGCGGCTGATGGTGCCCTCGGTGACGCTCTCGCCGAGTTCGGGCAGCGTCACCTCGGTGCCGGATGCGTCGGATGCACCCTGTGCGGCATCCGCGGACGGTGCCGGGGTCTCGGCCTGCGGCGTCTCCGCGACCGGAGCCTGTTCCTGGGTGGTCGACGGCTGCTGGGCGGGAGCCGCTTCCGCGCCGGTCTGCTGCGGCGCCTGCTCCTGCGCCGGCTCGGGCTCGCTCGGCGCTTCGGCCTGCGGAGCATCCGACGGCGCCTGGGACGAGCCGCCGTCGGCCTCCGATGGCTCACCGATCAACGCAAGCACAGCGCCCACCTCGACCGTGTCGTCCTCGTTGGCGCGGATCTCCAGCAGGGTCCCGGCCGTCGGCGAAGGAATCTCGGTGTCGACCTTGTCGGTGGAGATCTCCAGCAACGGCTCATCCGTGGCGACAGTGTCGCCGACCTGCTTGAGCCAGCGGCTGACCGTGCCCTCGGTGACGCTCTCGCCCAGTTCCGGAAGGGTGACCTCGACTGCCATGTTCTGCTTCGACTCCTCTATTGGCCTGGCCAGCTGTCGTGCGCCCGGCGTGTCCGCGCCGTCGCCGGTCAGCCTATCTTCCGTCAGGAATGGACATGTAGCGGCTTCCCGGCAAGGGCCAGGTGCGCCTCGCCGAGCGCTTCACTCTGGGTCGGATGGGC
>Ga0164243_10003924_pt1 | contig 23530 bp, 19 predicted proteins | sample OricompcompostOP_FD_108781 | JGI IMG/M metagenome (GOLD analysis project Ga0164243, IMG submission 108781) | Organic Plus compost microbial communities from Emeryville, California, USA - Original compost - Organic plus compost (OP) | ecosystem: Engineered > Solid waste > Mixed feedstock >...
ATGCCCGGCGCAAGAAAATTCTTTCAAGCAGCGTCGCGGCGCCACTCCGGAAATGGATCCGGCAGTGCGCGCCACGCAGACGTATCGATCGGCCCGTTCTCGGCAATCGGCAGCAGGCAGGCGTCGAGATCGGCTGTGATCTTTGCCTTGTCCATGTCTTGCGTGCCGATGAAGACAATTTCCTGACGCCGGTCTCCCCAGATTTTGTGCCAGCCTTTATCGATCCGCGCGACGAGCGTTTCGTCGTCGGGCCAATTCTTTTTGGGCACTGCAGCCCACCAATACCCGACGGCTTCATGGCGAACGAGGGCACCGGCTTGACTGACCTCGCCGACCCATTGCGGGCGTGAAGCAAGCCAGAAAAATCCCTTCGCCCTGATGACGCCGGGCCACGTTGCGCTGAAGAAGGCATGAAGCTTCACAGGCTCGAACGGTCGCCGGGCACGATAGACGAAGCTCGATATTCCGTATTCCTCAGTCTCCGGCTGGTGTTCCTTGAAGCCGTTAAGTTCTCTGAGCCACGTTGGATGCCGATGAGCACGATCGAAGTCGAAGAGGCCGGTGTCGAGAATGTCCTTCGGTTCGACGCGCGCGTGGTTCGTTTCGATGATCCTCGCATCCGCATTGAGCGAGCGAATGATCGTTCGCGCCGCCATGATGTCCGCTGGCTTCGCGACGTCGATCTTGTTCAGGACGACGACGTCGGCAAATTCGATCTGATCGACGAGCAATTGAACGAGAGCGCGTTCGTCGCCCTCGCTTGCGGTTTCACCTCGATCCTTCAGAAAATCGCGCGACGAATAATCCTTGAGGAGGTGCGCGGCATCGACGACCGTTACCATGGTATCGAGCCGGGCGATGTCCGACAGGCTCTGCCCGTTTTCGTCCCGAAACTCGAATGTGGTGGCGACAGGCAGCGGTTCGGCGATGCCTGTCGATTCGATCAGGAGATAATCGAACCGGCGTTCCGCCGCGAGCCGCCGCACTTCCTTCAGCAGGTCATCGCGTAAGGTGCAGCAAATACAGCCATTCGACATCTCGACAAGCGTTTCGTCGGTCCGCGAGAGATCAGCCCCGCCCATCGCGACAAGGTCAGCATCGACGTTGACCTCGCTCATGTCATTGACAATGACGGCGACCTTCAGACCTTCCCGGTTGTTCAAAACGTGATTGAGAAGCGTCGTCTTTCCTGCGCCGAGAAATCCAGACAGGACCGTAACAGGCAGACGCTTGTCGCGCGTCGCGCCACTTCTCTTGAGATACGCGGTGAGTTCCGAGTCCATGGGGCCGTCTCCGGTTAGAGCATGGGCCCTATATATTAGGATGTTATAACATCCGTCAACAAGCGCGGCGGCAGGGCGAAGATCGCGCTTTGACACACAAAAAGCCGCCGGAATTGCTCCGGCGGCCTTCGTTTCTCGTCTTCGCGCCCCCTAGGCGATCACGATGATATCCACGACCTCGAGTGTATCGGGATCAACGATGGCAACGTGCGCGTCGTCGATCATGAAATACTCGTACCCGCTGTAATCCGGCACGATGGTGACGATGTCTTCAGGGATCGGATAGACGTGAATCGATCGGGGAATCACAACACCGACGTTGACTGCCACGTTCAAGTCACGGGCCGGCGCCACGCGATGGCCTTCGAAAACGGACTTTATCCGAGTTCTTTGCTCTGTCGTGATGTTTGCGACCGAGCCCCTCGGTCTGCCGGCCTTGCCCTCGGTTCCTTCACTGGCCCCGGTTGCGCCTTTCTCGCGACGCGACTCGTCCTTGGCTTGATGGGAACCCGCGCGGTCCTTTCGCTCGGAACTCTCCGCGCGCTTGTCACGCTTTCCGGTGCGTTCGTTATCATTTGCCTGGCGATTGCTGTCTTTACGATTTCGCTGCTCGTCAGTGGCCTGTTGCCGGTCAGCCTTGTTCCGTCCTTCGTCCGAAGCCGAATTTTTTTGCGTCGAACGGGACGCGGAGCCCTCCGCTCGCGAGTTGCGATCGCCCTTCATCTCCGAGCCCCGAAGCTCGCTCGCGCCTTCCGAACGGCCATTCAACGCGCCTCCGGTAGAGCCACGATCCATCGAAGAGCCGCCCATAGAACCGCCGCCCGCGCCCTGGCCGCCAGCACCTTGCGAGTGCTCCATCGCGCCTCCGCCGCCTGGGCCGTTGCCCCCCTGATCGCTCGGGCCTGCGAATGCAAAGGATGTCGAGCCCGCGACGAGCGCGAGCGCGACGATCGAAGTCTTCAGCATGTTGGTCCTCCATACGCTGCGTTGATGTTTGACAGTCGCGCGCGGTCGGGTGGTCAACGTGCTCGGGTGGCGGCTGTTCCAAGCTGAAGAAAGTAGAACGTACGCTGAAAGAATGGATGGCGCAGGAGCGCGCTCGTATCGTCCTGCTGCGTTACCGATTTGAACGAGTTTCATGCAGCACTGATACTGCATCGCACAACGAAATAGGCCGATGAATCGCCATCAAATCTCAGCTGAAGACGTGAACACTTCTTGTCTGAATGGAGTTCTCATCATACGATTCCGATATTCAAAATAGACCACGGTGATTGCGATGACAGATACCGCAACAGTGGAACGCGAAACGACCACTGAAACACGCGACCTCACAAAAGCGGAGGTCGATAAGTTCCTTTTCGGCAAACACATTACCGGCTGCCCGGTCTGCGGACGTTTCCGTTCGAACTGCGACGTCGACATCCACATGCTGACGTGCGAGCGCAAATCGTCCAGCACTGCTCCTGTCAACGTTCTGATGATCGTCTGCCAGAACTGCGGCGCGATCCAGTTCCATGACCGCGCTGTGATCGCCAAATGGCTCGATTGCCAGCACAAAGTTTGGGTGAAGTAGCGCTCGGCCCGGTTTGTCGGCGTTTTCTACAGGTCACGACGCCGAACGTCCGGGGTTTAGCCAATCCCAAACGCCACGTGAATTGCGCGCTCATTCCATCGACAGGATGAAATTCCGCACGACGGGATAGATCTCGCGTTCCCACCGCTTGCCATTGAACGTTCCATAATGGCCGACGTTCGCCTGCAGATGGTGCCGCTTGAGATGGGGACGGAGCGAAGAGCACAGATCGTGCGCCGCCGATGTCTGACCGAGAGCGCAGATATCGTCCCGCCCGCCCTCGACCGTCAGCAAAGCCGTCTTCAAAATCTTGCCCGGATCGACCTTCCGTCCGTGATAGGTGAAATCGCCCGTCGCGAGGTCTGCGCGCTGGAAAACCCGCTCGATCGTTTCGAGATAGAATTCCTCGGTCAGATCGAGGACGGCAAAATATTCATCGTAGAATGTCTTGATTTTCTGCGCCTCAGCGATGTCGCCGTTCGCGAGATGCTCATAGAGCTTCTGGTGTTGCGCCCGGTGACGGTCGACATTCATCGCGACGAAGCTGAAGAGCTGCACGAAGCCCGGATAAACCCGGCGCCCGCGGCCCGGATAGCGTGCCGGCACCCGGGCGGTCACGTTCGCCTTGAACCAGGAAAGCGGCTTTTCGGATGCAAGCTTGTTTACGGCCGTCGGGCTTTCGCGCACGTCGATGGGACCTGCCATGAGTGTCATCGAACGGGGCGTCGCGGGGTGCTTGTCCTCCGACATGACGGCCACGGCGACGAGCGCCTGCACGCACGGCTGGCAGACCGCGAGAAGATGCGTATCCGGCCCGATTTCCTCGACGAACCGAATGACGTAATCGACGTACTCGTCGACGCCGAATTTACCTGCGTCGAGAGGAACATCCCGCGCATTGACCCAGTCGGTGATATAGACGTCGTGATCGCGCAGCAGTGTCTCGCAGGTTTTGGCGAGCAGCGTCGCGAAATGCCCTGAAAGCGGCGCGACAACCAGAACCTTCGGCTGCGGCGTATCGATGTCCTTGCGAAAGTGCAGGAGATTTCCGAACGGCAGGCTGAGAGCGACCTCTTCGGCGACGGGAACATCCCGATTTCCGATTCCCACCGCCGAGATCCCGAACTCCGGGCGCGTGTGGGTCAACTGAAAGCGCGAAATCATCTCGAACCCGGCAGCGATATGCTGCTTCACGGCGTCGACCGTCGGCAGGAGCTGCTGTTCGAGAGCGGCCTTCGAGTTCTTAGCGACTTCGCGGAGCGGCGCAAGAAGATCGTCCTGGAACTGGTAGGCCTGGTAAAGCATCGCGCGGAACGTCCCCCGTCAGTCACCGAAAAAAACCATGCGACTGAAAAACGTAGTGCATAATGGTGGGCGCTGCGAGAGGATTGTTTAGGCAGGATCAGGCGCAATGGAGTTGTCGTCGATGGCGAAAGCGACACTGACGATATCGTCCAAAAACTACTCATCATGGTCGCTGCGCGGCTGGCTGTTGTGCCGGATGTCGGGGCTCGATTTCGATGAGGAACTCGTTGCAACCGATGATCAAGAGGCGCGGCAGGAACTGCTGTTATTGTCGCCTTCGGTGCGGGTGCCCCGGCTCACCGACGGCAACGTGACGGTCTGGGATACGCTTGCGATCGCTGAATACGTCAACGAGATTGCACCAAATGCGGGCTTGTTGCCTGTCGATCAGGCAGCGCGAGCACACTGCCGCTCGGTCTCGGGTGAGATCCATTCCGGTTTCTATAATCTGCGTTCGGCGCTGCCGATGAACCTCAAGGCACGTCACAAGTCGTTCAAAATCTTCTCCGGCGCCCGCCCGGACGTCGAACGCATAAAGACGATTTGGACGGAGTGCCTCGAGACGTATGGCGGCCCGTTTCTCTTCGGCGCGAAGCCGACCGTGGCGGACGCAATGTACGCGCCCGTCTGCACCCGCTTCCGGACCTACGCCGTGACGCTCGATCCGCGGCTCATGGAATATTGCGAAACCATTTTCCGGTGGCCGCTGATGCAGGAATGGACTCAGGGGGCCTTGACCGAACCCGACGAGATCGTCGAGCTGGAGGTCGAGTTCTGACGGCCTGCTGCGACCGGGCAATCTGAATGCGGCTTGAACGGTGCGACGGACTTCGCCAAATAAATCGTTTGAGCCTCGGTCGCCGAACGACGATATTGCGGCCGACGCGGCACCGTTATGCCCGCGAAGTTTCGCAGACCATCCGAGGGGGCATGATCCAAAAATCCGGGACCATCACCCGCGCAACCGACTCGCGCGCGCGTGCTTAACGAGGTTGCTCGGGCCGAGCATGCGTATCGGCCAGATCTCGATGGGCTGAGGGGTATCGCCGTTGCGGCCGTCGTCGCCTACCATCTCGATCTTCCGTTCGCGTCGGGCGGCTTCGTCGGCGTGGACATCTTTTTCGTATTATCGGGATTTCTCATAACCCGATTGATCGCCGCCGAGCTACAGGCGAACACCTTCAGCGTGACGCGCTTCTATGAGCGACGCATTCGAAGGATTGTTCCGGCGCTCGTTTTTGTCTGCGCTTGCACAACAGCGGTCGCGGCGGTCTTTCTCTTGCCCGACGAGCTTGAGCGGTATGCGTCAAGCCTGATCGCCACCGCCTTCTCCGTCAGCAACATCTGGTTCTTCGAGCACTCGGGCTATTTTGATCCGGGAAGCGGCACCCAGCCGCTGCTGCACACCTGGAGCCTCGGGATCGAGGAGCAGTTCTATATTGTCTTTCCGCTTCTGCTGATCGCCGTGTTTCGCTGGTGGCCGCGGGCATTGGCAACCGTGATCTGGATTCTGTTCGCAGCGTCATTGACCGCAAGTATTCTCCTGCTCGCTAACGACCCCACAGGCACGTTCTATCTGCTTCATACCCGCGCCTGGGAATTGATTGCGGGGTCGATCGTCGCGCTCGGCCTTGTGCCACGTCCCGCGTCGCGCGCCCAGAGCGAGATCGCAATGGCGCTCGGCCTTGCCGCGATCGCGACCACGAGCTTTGCCTACAACACGAAGACGCCATTCCCAGGCGCCGCCGCGCTTCTTCCGTGCGTCGGAACGGCGGCGGCGATCTGGGCCGGAGAGGAGGGGCGCACCACGGGCGGGCGTCTCTTGACGCTGCGGCCGCTCACGTCATTGGGTCTCATCTCCTATAGCCTCTATCTCTGGCACTGGCCGCTCATCGTGTTCACGAAGCTCGCGACGTCCGACCGGTTGACGACGTGGGAGCAGGCGGCAATTGCGGCCTCAGCGATCCTCCTCGCGATCTTGACGTGGCATTTCGTCGAGCAGCCGTTTCGCCGTCGCGGCCCGGCCGGTTTTTCCGGCGCCGCAATTTTCAAGGGCGGCGCATTCGGTCTCGGCGCCATGGCATTTTCTGCGATCGTCCTGCTCGCGCTCAACGGCATGCCGCAGCGTTTTCCCGAAAGCGTCCTCCAGATCGCCAGCGCGAGTGCCGACGCGAGTCCGCTGCGCGATAAGTGCCACTTCCATGCGAACACGGTTGGTTCCTACGAGGACACGTGCGTTCTTGGCGACGACGTGCCGCCGAGCGTCATCGTCTACGGCGATAGCCACGGTGCGGAAGTGAGCGCGGCACTTGGAGAATTCGCGAAGGCCCGCCATGCGAGCGTCCGCCAGATCACGGCATCGGGTTGTCCGCCCGCAGCCGGCTTCACGTTTCCGGCCGACGATCGATGCGAGCGCTATAATGCCGGCATCATGGATCGATTGACCTCGATCTCTCCGGCTACGATTGTTCTTGCAACCTATTCGCTCGCCTGGGATCGCGAATATCCAGATCAATTCTGGCCGAGCTTCGAGCGCACGGTCGCAACGCTGCAGGCCGCCGGGCATCGCGTCGTCGTTTTGGGGCCGGTTCCTGATTTGCCGCAGGCATCCGGCATCCCGGCGGCCGTCGCGCGGTGGAAGGCAGCAGGCCATGATCCCAAGGATTTTTCATTCAGGCTGGGTGCCAAACGATTCACGCGCGTCGAAACGCGCCTGAATGACATCGCGGCGGCGCACGGCGCAACGTTCGTTCCCATATCCCCCGTGCTTTGTTCGGAAAAACGCTGCAAACCCTATTCGGATGGAACAGTGCTCTATTTCGACAACAACCACCTGTCGATGAGAGGCGCACAAATGATCGCGAGCCGTCTGCTCGTTCCAATCATCTGGTCGGAACCTGCGGTATCGGGTCTGAGCCCCGTCCGATCATCCAACTGAGAGAAGCGCAGAGGACGCCCTCAGGCATCCTTCGCCATCTCGCGCAGCTTGAATTTCTGGATCTTGCCCGTCGACGTCTTCGGCACTTCCGCGAAGACGATGTGGCGCGGAACCTTATAGCGTGCGAGACCCGACCGGCACCATTCCAGGATCTCGTCCGCCGTCGCGGATGCCCCGGGCCTGAGTTCGATGAACGCGCACGGCGTCTCACCCCACTTTTCATCAGGCTTTGCCACGACCGCGCAGAACGCGACGGCCGGATGCTTGTAAAGCACCTCCTCGACTTCGATCGACGAGATGTTTTCGCCGCCCGAGATGATGATGTCTTTCGAGCGGTCCTTGAGCTGAATATAGCCATCGGGGTGCATGACGCCGAGGTCGCCGGAATGGAACCATCCGCCCGCGAAGGCTTCGTCTGTCGCTTTCTCGTTCTTGAGATAGCCTTTCATCACGATATTGCCTTGGAACATGACCTCGCCCAGCGTCTCGCCGTCGGCGGGAACGTCCTGCATCGTCTCGGGATCTTTCACCGTCAATCCTTCGAGCGCGACGTAGCGGACGCCCTGGCGGATGCGTTTCACGCTCCGCTCTGCGGGCGGCAGATCATTCCACGCGTCGTTCCATTCGTTGATGGTCGCCGGACCGTAGGTCTCGGTCAGCCCGTAGAGATGCGTCAGATGGAAACCTGCGTCTGTCATGGCAGCGATGACAGCCGCCGGCGGCGGCGCAGCAGCATGATTGAAAGCGACGACGTGTTCGATCTTGCGCTTTTCATCGTCCGGCGCGTTGAGAAGCGTCGCCATGACAATCGGCGCGCCGGAAAGATGTGTCACCGTGTGGTCGACGATCGCGTCGTACATCGCCTTCGCACGAACCCACCTGAGGCAAACGTGCGTGCCTTGGACCATCGTCACTGTCCACGGAAAGCACCAGCCGTTGCAGTGGAACATCGGCAGTGTCCAGAGATACACGGGAAACCGCGTCATCCCGGTCGAGATCGCGTTCGCGTAACACATCAGCGCGGCGCCGCGATGATGATAGACGACACCCTTCGGGTTTCCGGTCGTTCCTGACGTGTAATTGAGCGAGATCGCTTCCCATTCGTCTTCCGGCCAGCGCCATTTGAAGTCCGGATCACCCTTCGAGAGGAAATTCTCATAGTCGATGGTCGATAGCGGCTCGCCAGTTTGCGGAAATTCGAGATCGTTGTAGTCGATGATGATCGGCTTGACCTTGGCCATATCGAGCGCGGCCTTGATGACGCTCGAGAACTCGCGATCGGTGATCAGGACTTTCGCACTGCCGTGGTCGAGCTGGAACGCGATGATCGCCGGATCGAGGCGGGTATTGATCGTGTGAAGCACGGCGCCGATCATCGGCACGGCATAATGGGCTTCGAGCATCGCGGGCGTATTGGCGAGCATAACGGACACCGTGTCGCCCGGCCCGATGAACTTCATGGCGAGCGCGCAGGCAAGTTTGCGGCACCGCGTATAGAATTCCGAATACGTGAAACGCGTGTCGCCGTGAATGACCGCGACGTGGTCCGGTGCTGCGACAGCGGAGCGCGAAAGGAACGAGAGCGGTGTCAGCGGCTGATAATTCGCCGGATTTTTATCGAGGTGGTGTGCGTATGCGTTCGACACGATTGCTGGCCCTGGTTCCCTGCATGCAAATCTTACGGACTTTCGGATTGGAAGCCCGACTTTTGAGGGGCAGACGCTAGCGAACGCGCCAAGCGCCGACAATGCCGAATTCGGACGTCCAATTCCCTCATGGCCGCGAAAAGCGCTCGACTTTGACCCAGATCATGTCTGAAAGATTTATCTTGATGTTTTTTACATCACAAATTAGATGTCACCCGTGAAGTAGGTGCAGGAGGCCTGATACCTGATTACCGCCACGCAAATGCGCGCCGGTCGCGCTCTTCTCGGCATCGATCAGCAGACGCTGGCAGACCGGGCGGGCGTATCCCTGCCGACGATCCAGCGCATGGAAGCGAGTGACGGCAATGTCCGCGGCGTCGTCGATACGCTCACCAAAGTCATGGCTGCTTTCGAAGCTGCAGGTATCGAGCTTATCGGAGAGAACATGCCGAGCGTTGGACAAGGACGCGGCGTGCGATTCAAGGAGCGCCAGCCCGCAAAGGTGCCTGCTCCACCTCCGAGCCAGCCGCGCGGCAAGAAATCGCCGCTTGGTCGATCCTGAGAATACGCACCCCATCGCGACGACGACCGCCGACGTTCGTGCCGACGATCTCGCCGCTCCTTCCGGAAGGAGACGGAGATTATGGATACATCGGTCGGCGGCGCACGGAAGCGCGGCCCAACCCTCGCCGAGCTTTTCACGCCGAAGCTCGTGACCGTTCTGCGCGAGGGCTATCATTTCAAGGACTTCCAAGCCGATACGATCGCTGGATTGACGGTCGCCATCGTCGCGCTGCCGTTGTCCATGGCGATCGCGATCGGATCGGGCCTATCACCCGAGAAGGGGCTATTCACCGCGATCGTCGGCGGATTTCTGATTTCGGCGCTGGGCGGCAGCCGATATCAGATCGGCGGGCCGGCCGGAGCTTTCATCGTTCTGATCGCGACGATCGTCGAGCAGAAGGGATATGACGGCCTGGTTTTAGCGACCGCGATGGCCGGTATCATCATGATTGCCGCCGGATTCCTGCGTCTTGGAACCTATATCAAATACATCCCCTTCCCGGTGACGGTCGGGTTCACCGCTGGCATCGCGGTCATCATTTTCGCGAGCCAGATCAAGGATCTCCTGGGTCTTACCGTTGACCACGAACCGGCGGCGCTGCTGCCGAAGCTCGCGGCTTTGGGAGCCAATCTGACGACGTTCAGCCCCGCCACCGTCCTGACCTCGGTGCTCTCTATCGCCCTCATCGTCGGTATCCGCCGATGGAAGCCGACATGGCCGGGGATGCTCATTGCGGTCGGAATGACATCTGTCCTCGCCTGGGCGCTGGGCTTCGACGTCGCAACCATCGGATCACGGTTCGGCGAGGTTCCCCGAACGCTTCCGGCACCCCACCTGCCGATGTTCGATCTCGCCAAAGTACAGGCGGCATTGCCCGACGCCATTTCGATCGCATTGCTGGGCTCCATCGAGAGCCTGCTATCGGCAGTGGTCGCCGACGGCATGACGGGGCGTCGCCACCGGTCGAACTGCGAGTTGGTCGCCCAAGGAGCGGCCAACATCGCGGCCGTCATGTTCGGCGGCATGTGCGTAACGGGAACGATCGCGCGCACGGCAACCAATGTTCGCGCTGGCGCACGTGGGCCCGTATCGGGGATGCTGCACGCGCTCTTTGTCTTGCTGTTCCTGCTCGTCGCGGCGCCGCTGGCGGCCTATATTCCGCTTGCGAGCCTCGGTGGCGTGCTCGCCGTCGTTTCCTGGAACATGGCAGAGAAGGCGGAATTCGCCGCACTTATTCGATCGTCTCGCGGCGACGCCGCTGTTCTGCTCGCGACCTTTCTGCTGACAATCTTCGTCGATTTGACGACCGCCATCGCTGTCGGCGTGACGCTCGGAGCTTTCCTCTTCCTGCATAGGATGGCCGAAGATGTTGCCGTCGAAACGGGGACGTCGTTAGTCGCGGAAGACGTCGCGGACGTTGTTGGGAACAATCAGGCTGCCAAGGAAATTGCAGCGCTCCCCGCCGACGTCATGGTCTACCGGATCTCAGGCGCGTTCTTCTTCGGCGCCACGGCCTCTGTGAGCGCCGTGCTCGACCGGATCGGAGCCCATCCGAAGACGTTCATTCTCGATTTCGCGGATGTTCCGCTCGTCGATAGCACCGCTGCGCGGACGCTCGAAAGTTTCGCCCAGAAGCTGAGACGCGGCGGTACGACGCTTTATTTCACGTCGACGAATCGGAGTGTTCGCCGGACCCTTCTCGCTGCCGGGCTAAGGACGCCGGAAGTCCATTACGCCCCACAAATCGCGGACGCCGTCGCGATGAGCCGGAGTGACAAGCTGGCCCACCGCAACGTCTCCAGCGATCACTCGTTTTCCTGATCCTCGTCCTTGTGAGCCGAGGACATTTCCTTGAGCTTGGCGAAGACGCGTGCCTGCTCCTGCTCGGGCGTTTCCTCGGCAGCCTCGTCGGCGGCCTTGGGCGTGAGGATCTCGGCATGGGACGGAGTGGTTGTCTCGGCGGTCGGCAGCAGCGTGCCGGCACGCTCCGGCTCCAGTCCCGACTCTTTGCGCTCACGTTCGACGCGTCGGGCAGCTTTTTTCACTTCGGCGTCGAGGTCGATCTGTGAGCAGAGCCCGAGAGTCACCGGGTCCTGCGGCGTGAGCTGCGCCGAGTTCCAGTGCGTCCGATCGCGGATCTGCGCGATCGTCGGCTTCGTCGTGCCGACGAGACGCATGATCTGGCTATCCTTCAGTTCCGGATGGTTACGGAGCAGCCAGAGCACGGCATTGGGCCGATCGTGACGACGCGACACCGGCGTATAGCGCGGCCCCTTGCGCGTCTGCGGCATCGGCGGTAGCTCGACTTTGCTGACCGCAAGCTGAAGCTTATGCGATGAATCCTTCTCGGCGCGAGCGATCTCCTCGCGCGTCAGCTGGCCGTTCGTCACAGGGTCCATGCCTTTGATGCCCTGCGCAACTTCGCCATCGGCGATTCCCTTGACCTCAAGCGGATGCAATCCGCAGAATTCTGCGATCTGGTCGAAGGAGAGCGCCGTATTCTCGACAAGCCAAACGGCCGTGGCTTTCGGCATCAGGGGGCGGCGGTCGCTCATGGGTATCCTCTTTCGGTCTTTCGCTTCGGTCGCGAAAGCCTGCTAAAACGTTAAATTAAAGGGAATATGCCTATATAAGGCCTTCGATGGCCCCGATGCAAGACTGAATGCCTTAAGCAAATGCAACAAGGCCGCAGCCAGATTGGCCGCGCTGCGGTTGCGGGCAGCGTTTAGTGCGGGTTAATCTCAGGAAAAACGGTCTAGGTCCAACGGCCTCGGCCCCAAAACCTGCAGGGATGACTGAATGCTCGCGACCGCTGGCCGTACGAAATTTTTCGAGGACTTAGAGGTCGGCCAGGAAGCGTCGATGTCGAGGATCGTCAGTGAGGCCGATATCGTCGCCTACGCTGCGCTGTCCGGTGACTATAACCCCGTTCACCTCGACGCCGAATACGCGTCCAAGACGATCTTCAAGGAGCGGATCGCGCACGGCATCCTGTCTGCGGGCTATATCTCCGCCATTTTCGGCATGAAGCTGCCGGGGCCTGGCGCCATCTACGTCTCACAGTCGCTTTTCTTCAAGGGCCCGGTCAAGATCGACGACCGCGTTGAATCGCTCGTGAGACTGGTCGAACTCATTCCCGACAAGAAGCGCGCGCGCTTCGAGTGCCTTTGCTCAGTCGGCGGCAAGCCGGTGTTGACCGGAGAGGCCGTCCTGATGGTTCCCGCGCGCCCGAAGTAATGGCAAATTCCTCCACGGTCTGAACCTAGAGAGCCGTACTTCGGAAGCCGACGAGCCCCCGCCACCATGCACGTCGTCCATGGCCATAAACATGTCCCGCCCGAGCTTCGCGGCTCCGCCGTCGCGATCGGCAATTTCGACGGCGTGCACCGAGGGCATCGCGCACTGATTGCGGAGGCGAAAGCCCGCGCCGCGGAGCATGGAACGCTCTCGTCTGTGCTCGTTTTCGAGCCCTATCCGCGCGAATTCTTCCAGCCGAACGAGACGCACTTTCGCCTGACTCCCTTCAAGCGCAAGGTCGCGATTTTCGAGAGACTCGGTCTTGATGTCGTCTTCGTCGAGCCGTTCGATTCCGAACTCGCCGCGCTTTCCGCAGAAGATTTCATCGAACGCGTCATTGTCGCGGGTCTTGGGGCCAGCCACGTCGTGATCGGCTACGACTTCTATTTTGGACATAAGCGCGGCGGCAATCCCGAGATGATGTTGCGCGCCGGCGAAGAGCTTGGTTTCGGCGTGAGTGTCATGCCGCCCGTGGCGGAAGCCGGCGAACCGTTCTCGTCCTCAGCAGTGAGGCTTTATCTTGCGCAGGGAGACGTGAAAGGGGCGGCCCATATGCTCGGCGAACCGTGGCGCGTCGCCGGCAAAGTGGTTGGCGGTGCCAAGCGAGGCACCGGAATGGGCTACCCGACCGCCAATCTGCCCATGCCGAAGGGTACGACGCTGGGCCACGGCATTTATGCCGTCAGGGCATATTTCGATGGTGTCCCGCACGACGCCGCGGCCTATCTGGGGACGCGTCCGACGTTCGACGATGGTATGCCCGTGCTTGAAGTCTTCCTGTTCGACTTCAACGGCGATCTCTACGGCCGCGACATGGAGGTCGAATTTGTCGACTTTATCCGCGCTGACCGCAAATTCCATTCCGTCGACGAACTCGTGGCCCAGATGGACAAGGACATCTCCGCTGTGAGGGCTGTATTGGCCAAATCCTAGGCTGCCATCCTCGGGCGAGTGCGCCTTTTGGCGCATCGAAGCCCGGGGATCCAGCAAAGGACGTCGAAGACACAATATCGAGCCTCCGGCGCATTTTATGCTGGATCCCCGAGAGGCCTCGCGGGCTCGCCCGTTCGAGGATGACGATATTGAGCGCTGCCTTTGCTAACCCGCGGCGCAGTTGCTAGAACCCGCGCTGATTTCCTTGAGGATTGAAAGTTTAACGGATGTCGAAAGACGCGAAGGCCGCCGGTAAGGCAGGCGCTGCAACAGATGCCCCGGCGAAGCCCGAGGAGCGCGCCCCAGTCGGTCGTGATTGGAGCAAAACGCTCTTTTTGCCGCAAACCGAGTTTCCCATGCGGGCGGGATTGCCCGAGCTTGAGCCGAAGCTATTGAAGCGTTGGGACGAGATCGGTCTCTATGAAAAGTTGCGCTCGCAGTCGAAAGGCCGCGTGAAGTTCACGCTTCACGACGGGCCGCCCTACGCCAACGGCAACATCCACATCGGCCATGCACTGAACAAGATCCTGAAAGACTTGGTCGTCAAATCGCACCAGATGCTCGGGAACGATTCGAACTACGTGCCAGGCTGGGATTGTCACGGCCTCCCGATCGAATGGAAGATCGAGGAGCAATATCGCGCGAAGGGCAGAGAGAAGCCGAACTTTTCCGATCCCGTCGCCATGAATGCCTTCCGAGACGAATGCCGCAAGTTCGCGGCGCACTGGCTTGGTGTTCAGCGCGAGGAATTCAAGCGCCTCGGCGTCATCGGAGATTGGGAACGGCCCTATTCGACGATGGACTTCCGCGCCGAGAGCATCATCGCGCGCGAGCTGATGAAATTCGCTGCGACGGGGCAGCTCTATCGCGGCTCGAAGCCGGTCATGTGGTCGGTCGTGGAAAAGACCGCACTCGCCGAAGCCGAAGTCGAGTACCAGGACTACCAGTCCGATATGATTTGGGTGAAGTTCGCCACGAAACCGCTGCCCGTCTTGGACAGCCTTTCGGAAGGCAACCTTCCGCCCGAGCTTCATCCCGAATGGACCCCGGAAAATCTCCTCGGTGCCTCTGTCGTCATCTGGACGACGACGCCATGGACGATTCCCGGCAACCGCGCGATCAGCTATTCGTCGAGGATCGAATATGGGCTTTACGAAGTCACGGCTGCGCCCGAAGGCAACTGGGCAAAGGTCGGCGACCGCTACCTCCTGGCGGACAAACTCGCGGCTGACGTGATGAAGGCTGCGAAGGTCGAAGCCTATGAACGGCGCTGGTCGGTCAGCAATTTCGAGCTTCGCCACCTGCTGTGCGAACATCCGCTCAAGGATCTCGGCTACGGGTTTGATGTGCCGCTGCTCGACGGTGATCACGTAACCGACGATACCGGCACGGGCTTCGTTCATACCGCGCCGGGACACGGTGCCGACGACTACAACATCTGGACCGCGAGCCAGAAGAAGCTGCGCGATCGCGGCATCGACACCGATATCCCATTCACTGTCGATGCCGATGGCGTGCTGACGAAAGCCGCGCCGGGCTTCGAAGGTAAGCGCGTGCTGAAGGAGAACGGCGACAAGGGCGACGCCAACGACGCCGTCATCAAAGCGCTGGCCGAAGCCGGTAGCATCATCGCGCGCGGTCGCCTGAAGCACCAGTATCCGCACTCGTGGCGATCGAAGAAGCCGGTCATTTTCCGCAACACGCCGCAGTGGTTCATTTCAATGGATCGCGCGCTTGGCAGGCCGCTCCCAGAATGGAAGGCACCGGAATCCGGCAAAGCTGGCCACAGCGCGCCGACCCTTCGTCAGTTGGCGCTCGAAGAGATCAAGCGCGTCGCGTGGGTGCCCGCGGCCGGCGAGAACCGCATCACCGGCATGATCGAGAACCGGCCCGATTGGGTCGTTTCGCGTCAGCGCGCCTGGGGCGTACCGATCACCGTGTTCCGCAACATCGAAACGGATGAGGTCATTCCTGGCCCTGGCTTCGACAAGTCCGACGAACTCAGCACGCGGATCGAGAAGGCGTTCGCCGAAAAGGGGGCCGATGTCTGGTTCGAGGAAGGCGCCAAGGATCGGTTCCTCAAGGGCGTCATTCCGGTAAAGGACAAGGGCAAGTGGGAGCAGGTCAAGGACGTGCTCGATGTCTGGTTCGATTCCGGCTCGACGCATGCCTTTACCCTTGAGGATCCGACCGCATTTCCGGGCTTCAAGGGTCTGCGGCGCACGCGCGAGGGCGGCCAGGATCGCGTCATGTACCTGGAAGGCTCAGATCAGCATCGCGGCTGGTTCCATTCGTCCCTTCTCGAAAGCTGCGGGACGCGCGGCGATGCGCCTTATGACATTGTGCTGACCCACGGTTTCGTCCTCGACGAGAAGGGGCAGAAGATGTCGAAGTCTTTGGGCAACGTCGTCGCGCCGCAGGACGTCATGGCGAAGTCCGGCGCCGATATTCTCCGCCTCTGGGTCGCAGCGTCGGATTATTCCGATGATCTCCGGATCGGCCCCGAGATCTTGAAGACGTTTTCGGAAACCTACCGCAAGCTCCGGAACACGCTGCGTTGGATGCTCGGCGCGCTCGCGCATTTCAAGCCGGAAGACGCAGTGCCGGTAACGGCAATGAGGCCGTTCGAACTCGAGCGTCTCATGCTGCACCGCCTGGCCGAGCTCGATCATGAAATTCGCAAGGCTTACGAGCATTACGATTATCGCAAGATTGTCGGCCTCCTCGCGCAGTTCATGAACACTGAGTTATCGGCCTTCTATTTCGATATCCGCAAGGACACGCTCTATTGCGAGGCGCCGTCGAGCCAGAAGCGCAAGGCGGCGCTGACGGTCATCGATAAGCTCTGCGATGCGCTGATCCGCTGGCTCGCGCCGATCCTGTCGTTCACTGCGGAGGAAGCGTGGCTCCTTTATCGTCCTGACGACGCAGAAAGCGTGCACCTGCTGCCCTTTCCGAAGATCCCGCGCGAATGGCGCGATGATAACCTTGCGGCGAAGTGGGATCGCGTGAAAGAAGTCCGCAGCGTCGTGACCGGCGCCCTCGAAATCGCGCGTGCAGAAAAGAAGATCGGCTCTTCGCTTGAAGCCGCACCCGATGTGTACGTTGCGGATCCGGATCTGATGTCCGGCCTCGACGGCGTCGACATGGCGGAAGTCTGCATCACGTCCGATATCACGATCTCGTCGGAGCAACCGCCGAGCGGGGCCTTCACGCTTCCGAACGAGCCTGGTGTCGGCGTCGTCGTCAAGCGCGCCGAAGGCCGGAAGTGCGCGCGTTCCTGGCGCATCACCAAGGACGTGGGCTCGGATCCGGATTATCCGGAACTCTCGGCACGCGACGCCGCGGCCATGCGCGAGATCGATGCCGGAGGAACGGTATGATCGCGAGCCTGCCGATGCGCACCGCGTTCCTCACTTCACTCCTAGTCGCTCCCCTTCGCGGGGAGGGGTCGGGGGTGGGGGACTTCGGCAATTATCGGAGATCGACGTCATGACTGACGTTGTCGCCCAGCGACGTTGGCTCTGGAGTCGCTCCGCGCCGCTCGCGCTGATCGTCATCGTCGTCACGATGGCCATCGATCAACTTCACAAGTGGTGGATGCTTTCGGTTTTCGACATCGAGGCCAAGGGACGCGTCGTCGTCGCGCCGTTTCTCGACCTCGTCTATGTGAAGAACATCGGCGTCAGCTACTCCCTCTTCAATCAGGAAAGCATGAGCGGCCAATACCTGCTCGTCGCCTTTGCGGCGATCGCCAGTATCGGTCTCTGGATCTGGCTCAACTGGAGCCGCGGCAGCCGGCTCATGGCATTGAGCCTGGGCTGGATCATCGGCGGCGCGCTGGGAAACGCTATTGATCGATTACGTCTCGGCGGTGTCGCCGATTTCTTCTCGTTTCATGCCTACGGCTTCCACTGGTACGTCTTCAACATCGCCGATGTGGCGATCGTTGCCGGTGTCATCGGCCTGTTGTATGAGTCGCTTCGGGGCGAGTCGCATTAGCGCCGTAAATTGGGCTTAACGGGACTCCGGGGGCGTGTCCGTCGAAGACACGAGCAAAGCGCATGTCATTGAAATTGGCTCAGAAAGTTTGTCTCTGTGCGGCCATGGCGATGCTGCTGGGCGGCTGCGGCGGCTATGACGGCGTGCAGCTCAACGGCAAGGTCTTCGACATGATGGGGTTGAACGGAAGTTCGACACCCCAAGGCGACCCGAAAATGGCAGTTCGCCAGCCGCTGACCCTACCGCCGAGCGATAATCTTCCGCCGCCGGGCAGCGGCAAGGTCGATCAGCCGTCGCTCGCCGAAATTCAGGACCCGGACAAAAAGAAAGTCGTCGACCAGGCCGAGCTCGAAAAGCAGCAGGCTGAATACTGCCAGAAGAATTATACCGAGCCGATGCAGCGCGGCGACTCCTCAGCCGATTCCGCAGCCGGTCCGCTGGGTCCATGCCACCCGTCGATCTTCACGGCCGTTCAGAAGTGGACGACGAAGCCCGCCTATCACGACAACGGCGGCGAGGATGATACCGAATCGCAGTGACCGCTGACGCCGGTTGGTGGCGAAAGCCGTCGTCCATCCAGAAAAACATGATCTGGCCGCATTTTATGCGGCTTGAGATGAACGCCTTGTCATTTGACTTTGATCGCCCATCTGCCGCTCACTGGCGCGGCTTCCGGCCTTCCGGCGCCCGAGCCCTTCTTGCGAAAGTAATCCCCGGCCCTGCGGTTTGGGGTAGGATAAAAACGCTAGGGAGCGAATACGACTGCATTCGGTTCAAAGGATTGCCATAATGCGTCTTGCGACGTGCTCCCGAATTAGCCTCTTAACCCTATTGGCCACCCTGATGCTCGCAGTGAACCCACAAGCCCACGCCTCGGAGAGCGCTACCCGCGCGTCCGAATTCAAGCTGTCGAACGGAATGGACGTCGTCGTCATTCCCGACCATCGTTCGCCGGTCGTCACGCACATGGTCTGGTACAAGGTCGGTGCGGCCGATGAGGTGCTTGGAAAGTCTGGCATCGCTCATTTTCTCGAGCATCTGATGTTCAAGTCGACGGATAAGATCCCGGTCGGCGAATTCTCGAAGATCGTGAACCGCCTCGGCGGCCAGGACAACGCCTTCACCGGCAACGATGCGACGGCCTATTTCCAGCGCGTCGCAAAGGACCGTCTCGGTAAGATGATGGAGATGGAAGCGGACCGCATGGTCAACTTGCGTCTCGATGAAAAAGAAGTTTTGACCGAGCGCGATGTCATCCTCGAGGAACGCCGCTCGCGCATCGACAACAATCCGTCGGCATTGCTCGACGAGCAGATGAACGCGGCTCTCTATTTGAACCACCCCTACCACAAGCCGGTGATCGGCTGGTATCGCGAGATGGCGCAGCTCTCGCGTCAGGACGCGCTTGATTTCTACAAGCACTACTACGCCCCGAATAACGCGATCCTCGTTGTCTCCGGCGACGTGACGGACGACGAGGTCAGGAAGCTCGCCGAGGCGACTTACGGCAAGATTCCCGCCAATCCGGATGTCCCTTCCGTCCGTCATCGTCCGGGCGAGCCGCCGGCCCGCGTTGCACGCCGGCTCGTGCTCAAAGACCCGCGCGCCGGCAATTATCTGATGCAGCGCTACTATCAGGCCCCGAGCTACGTCACGGCGAAACCGGGAGAAGCCGAAGCGCTCGATCTCCTGATGAAGATCGCGGGTTCGGGCTCCACCAGCCGCATCTACAAGAAGCTTGTCGTCGAGCAGAAGCTCGCATCGAGTGCCGGCGGCGACTATTCCGGATATGGCCTCGACGGCGGAACGATCTCGCTCTACGGCATCTCCGCCGACGGCGTGCCGCTCGAAAAAGTTGAAGCTTCGATCGATGCCGTGATGGCGGACATCGTGAAGAACGGCGTCACCGAGCAGGAACTGGCACGCGCCAAGAACAGCTATCTCGCCGATTACATCTACGACAGCGACAATCAGGCGACGCTCGCGCGCCGTTACGGCTGGAACCTCGCGGTCGGACGCACCGTTGCGGAAGTCGAAGCGTGGCCGACGAACATATCGAAGGTCACGACGGATGATGTGAAGAACGCTGCCGCGAAATACCTCGATATCAAGGATTCGGTGACGGGCTATCTCGTTCCCGACCAGTCCGGCGTCGCGCAAGTCGACGATCTTCCGCCTCCGTCTTCTTCCGGCGTGCTGAGGTGATATTGATGACAGCATTTTCCCGCGCGGCTGCTAAGGTCGTTCGCCATGCAGCCCGCTTCGGCATCGCCTCGGCGCTTCCCGCTTTGGCCTTGTTGTTCGTTGTCTCCATCAGTCACCCAGCAGCCGCAATGAATATTCAAAAAGTCAAATCACCCGGTGGAATTGAGGCCTGGCTCGTCGAAGAGCACAGCGTTCCTCTTCTTTCCCTCCGCTATGCCTTCGATGGCGGCAATAGCCAGGATCCGCCGGGCAAGGAAGGGCTTGCGAACTTCATCACCGCGATGATGGACGAAGGCGCCGGAGACATCAAATCCGAGGACTATCAGCAGCGCATGGAAAATATCGCCATGCGCATGAGCTACGACGACAGCAAGGATTCGCTCTACGGCTCTTTCGAGACGTTGACGAAGAACCGCGACAAGGCCGTAGAACTCTTGAAGCTGTCGGTGCAGAAGCCGCGTTTCGACACCGATGCCGTCGAGCGGATCAAGCAGCAGCTCCTCGCCAACCTCGCGTATGCTGACAAGGATCCCGATAAGGTCGCGATGCGCGAATGGTACGCGCAGGCCTTTCCGAACCACCCCTATGGCCGGTCAGCGAACGGTACACAGGAAACCGTCGCGAAGATCACGCGCGATGATCTCGTCGACTTTCACAAGCGGAATTTTGCGCGCGACAATTTGAAGGTCGTTGCCGTCGGAGATATCACGGCCGCCGAACTCGGCAAAATCCTTGATGACGTCTTCGGAGGCTTGCCCGCAAAGGCCGATCTGATTCCCGTCGCAAAAACATCTCCGGTCGATGGCGGAAGCCAGAAGATCGTCGAAATGGGCGTCCCGCAATCGGTCGCCGTGTTCGGTCTCGGCGCCATGCCGCGCAAGGATCCGGATTTCATGACGGCTTTCGTCGTCAACCACATCCTTGGCGGAGGCGGCTTCTCCGCCAAGCTGATGGAAGAAGTGCGTGAGAAGCGCGGTCTTGCCTATTCCGTCTACACGTACCTGCAACCCTATCAGCACGCGACCATTCTCGTCGGAAGTGTCGCGACAAAGAACGCGTCGATGGCTGAAAGTCTGAGTATCATTCGCGGTGAGATGAAGAAGATGGCCCAGAATGGTCCGACAGCGGACGATCTCCAGGCGGCCAAAGATTATCTCACCGGCTCCTACGCGTTGCGCTTCGATACCAACTCGAAAATTGCTTCGCAGCTTCTCGGATTGATGCAGGAGGGCTTCGGTCCCGACTACGTCGAGAACCGCAACAAGATGATTGAGGCCGTCACGCTCGAAGATGCCAAGCGCGTCGCGGCTCGTCTCCTGAAGCCGGAGAATCTCGTCGTCACCGTCGTCGGCAAGCCGACAGGCATGAATGCGGCAGCCACGCCGCCGGTCCTACAACCCGCCGTCGCCGTGCCCGGACGCGGCTAGCATCGCGAGGAATGATCCTTGGGCTCGTCCCGAGGATCGATCGGCGCGAGGCTCCGAGGATATATTGGGTCTCAGCCTAACACCGAGGGTGACATTTCGGTCGCGGCATCACGCTTCCCGCCTTTTCTCGCGGTCGCATAGCGCACTTGGCCGCACATCCGAAATCGGCTAGGCCGGAACGGATTTGAGCAAGGAGCGTTGAAGCGGCCATGCAGGACGGGCAGCGGCACGACAAAGATCCAATTCAGCAAAAAATCGACGGATGTCTGGAAGCCACGATCGGCCGGTATGGCCTGACGCCTTCCGTTCACGCCTCATGGGTTGACCGTATGGCGGCGCACGTTGAGGCCCTGAAGGACGACTATCGTAATAACAAGCTCGCGCTCCTGCGCATCGTCGAGGAAGAGCAGGATATCGCCGACGCCGAAGCCGCACTGAAGCAGTTGAGCGAAAACGCCAAGACGCTCGTCTTCTTCGGGACCGGCGGCTCGAGCCTCGGTGGCGAAACGCTCGCTCAGCTTGCGGGCTGGAATATTTCGGGCGTCGCCCTTCCCGGTCAACGCGATCGCCCGCGCACGCGCTTCTATGGCAACCTCGACGGTGGTACACTTCAGAGCGTTCTGGAAACGCTCGACCTTGCGTCGTCCCGCTTCATCGTCACGTCGAAATCCGGTGGCACCGCCGAAACGCTTGCCCAAGCCATCGCGACGTTGACGGCAGTAAAAGCGGCCGGGCTCGAAGCACAAATTCCAAAAATGTTTCTTGGCATCACCGAGCCTGACAAACCCGGCAAGCTGAACGGCCTTCGCACGCTGTTTTCGAAGTTCGGAATTCCGATGCTGGAGCATCATACCGGCATTGGCGGACGCTTCTCCTGCCTGACGAATGTCGGCCTAATCCCCGCTATTGCACGCGGACTTGATGCGCGCGCAATTCGCGCGGGAGCCAAAAGCGTAATCGACTCGCTTCTCTCCGCGAACGCGCCGAAGGATTTCGCCCCGGCGGTCGGCGCCGCTACCGCCGTCGCGCTGTCGAAGGAAAAAGGCATCAGAACGCTCGTCATGATGCCTTACGCCGATAGGCTCGGACGTCTCTCGGCCTGGTTTGTCCAGCTATGGGCCGAAAGCCTCGGCAAAAGCGGCGAAGGCACGACTCCGGTTGGCGCGCTCGGACCCGTCGATCAGCATAGCCAGCTCCAGCTCTTCATGGACGGCCCGCACGACCATTATCTCACGATCATTCGCGTCGCGAGCGAAGGCCTTGGTCCGCGAATCGATCCCGATCTCGCGCGTACTGCCGGTGCCGAAATGCTCGGCGGCCACACCATCGGCGATATCGTCTCCGCCCAGTCGCATGCTCTGCCTGAGGCTTTGGCCCGCGCCGGGCGTCCGGTGCGAACAATCGATCTTGCAAAACTCGACGAAAAAACCATCGGCGCGCTGCTGATGCACTTTATGATCGAAACGATTCTCGCAGGCCGCCTGCTCGGGGTCGATCCGTTCGACCAGCCCGGCGTCGAGCTTGCGAAAGTCCTGACGAGAGAGCGCCTCGCGAAAGGCGCTTAAGGCCTTTTGAAGGGGGACAGTCGGGGTGGCCATTCGGCAGCTCTCGCCGGAGACGATCAACCGCATCGCTGCGGGTGAGGTGATCGAGCGCCCGGCGAGCGTCGTCAAAGAGCTTGTCGAGAACGCGATCGACGCTGGCGCGACCCATATCGAGATCGTCGTCACGGGAGGTGGCCTGTCGCTCATTCGTGTCACCGACGACGGCGCAGGCATGACGTCTGAAGATCTGTCATTGGCCGTTGAGCGCCACGCCACCTCGAAACTCGACGAGGAAGATCTGTTCGATATCCGCTCGCTCGGATTTCGTGGCGAGGCGCTGCCCTCGATCGGTTCCATCGCGCGACTGGAAATCCGCTCACGCACCGCGAACGCGCCGCAAGGATCGTCCATCGTCGTTATGCGCGGCACGAAGGCGCCGGTCGCGCCCGCTGCTGTCAATCACGGAACGATTGTGGAAGTCCGCGATCTCTTCTCCGCGACACCCGCCCGCCTCAAGTTCCTGAAGTCGGAGCGCGCCGAAGCGATGGCCGTGACGGACGTCGTCCGCCGCCTGGCGATGGCCCATCCCGACATCGGCTTCACGCTGCAGACGGGTGAGAAGCGCCCGAACGTCTTTGCGCAAGGCGATCGTTCGTCGGCCGCATGGCTCGAACGCATCGGCGCCATCATGGGCCGCGAGTTCATGACAGATGCGCTGGAAGTTTCCGGCGCTGCGACCGGCGCCTCCGCACCAATGCGCGTGTTCGGCTTTGCGGGATTGCCGACATTGCATCGACCGGATTCGACGC
>Ga0164243_10003925_pt1 | contig 23528 bp, 22 predicted proteins | sample OricompcompostOP_FD_108781 | JGI IMG/M metagenome (GOLD analysis project Ga0164243, IMG submission 108781) | Organic Plus compost microbial communities from Emeryville, California, USA - Original compost - Organic plus compost (OP) | ecosystem: Engineered > Solid waste > Mixed feedstock >...
CGGCACCAGCACCACCAGAAGCGGCACCACCGGAGGACGCGGCTCCGGCCCCGGCCCCGGCGGTCCCCGCCGCGGCGCCGCCGGCCTCGGCGCTCACCGGCCCGGCGAGCCTGCCCTGCAGGCAGTCGGTGAACTGCCCGACCAGCCGCCCGCTCACGTCGCTGATCATGCCCCGCCCGAACTGCGCCACCCGCCCGGTGACCGCCAGATCCGTACGCACGTGCACGTCCGTCGCCGACGGGTCCGCCGCCGGCCGGAGCGTCGCGGTCACCGTCGCCTTTGCCGTGCCGCCGCCGCGCTGGTCCTTGCCCGCGGCCTCGACCACCACCCGGCGCTCCGCCTCGTCGCGTTCGACGAAGCGTCCCTTGCCCGCGAAGGTCATCGACACCGGCCCGAGCTTGACCTTCACGGTCCCGTTGAACGTGTCGCCGTCGTACGCGGTCAGCGCGGCACCGGGCATGCACGGCACCACCCGGTCGAGGTCGAGCAGGACGTCCCAGGCCCGGTCGACGGGTGCGGCCACCGTGAACTCGTGTTCCAACTCCATGAGGCGTCTCCAGTCAGCGTCGGTCGAGGTTCTCGTGGATGCTTCCGTCCAGTGTGGACAACTTCTTGCCACCGCCGCCCCACCGTTCGGCGATGATCTCGGCGGTGATGCTCACGGCCGTCTCCTCCGGCGTACGCGCACCGAGGTCGAGACCGATCGGCGAGTGCAGCTTCTTCAACTGCTCCTCCGGCACACCGAGGGAGAGCAGCCCGGCCACCCGGTCCTCGTGGGTGCGGCGCGACCCCATCGCCCCGACGTACGCGAAGTCGCGGTCCAGCGCGAGCTGGAGCACCGGCAGGTCGAACTTCGGGTCGTGGGTGAGCACGCAGACCACCGTCCGCCCGTCCACGCGGCCGGCGGCGATCTCGTTCGCCAGGTACCGGTGCGGCCAGTCGACCACCACCTCCACCCCGGGGAAGCGGCGCGACGTCGCGAACACCGGCCGGGCGTCACAGACAGTGACCCGGTAGCCCAGGAACGCGCCTTGCCGGGCCAGCGCCGAGGCGAAGTCGATCGCCCCGAAGACCAGCATCCGGGGCGGCGGCGCGTACGACGCGACGAAGATCGCCACCTCGTCGCCGAGCCGTTCGCCGTCGGGGCCGTAGGTGAGCGGCCCGGTCTGCCCGGCCGCCAGCATCCCGCGCGCGTCGGCCGCCAGGGCCTCGTCGAAGTGCAGCGACCCGAGCGAGCCCTCGACCCGGTCCGGCCAGACGACCATCCGCCGCCCGAGCCGGTCCCGCACGTCGCGGACCACCGTCGCCACGGCCACCGGCGACTCCGCCTCCACCGCCGCGGCCACCTCGCCGAGCTGCGGGAACGAGCCCGGGTCGACCCGCTCGACGAAGATGTCGATGATCCCGCCGCAGGTGAGCCCGACCTCGAACGCGTCGTCGTCGCTCACCCCGTACCGCACGAGCCGGGGCGTCCCCGTCCCGATCGCCTCCTGGCCCAGCTCGTAGACCGCGGCCTCGACGCAGCCGCCGGAGACGCTGCCGACCGCCGTCCCGTCGGGACCCACCAGCATGGTGGCGCCGGGCGGCCGCGGTGCGCTCTTCCAGGTGCCCACCACCGTCGCCATCCCGACGGGTTGCCCCTCCCGCCACCAGTGCAGAAGGTCAGCGAGAACGTCACGCACGGTTATCGCCCCCACCTCTCACTATCGCGGTTGCGGCCCCGCGCCGCCACCGACTCCGGCCGGGACCGGCCAGCGCCGCCACCAGATCGTCCAGCGCGGTCAGCCGGTGCGCGCTCACCACGGCGTCGCAGTACGGCCAGGCCGCCGCCATCCCGCCGGTCAGCGGCCGGAACGCGGCGCTCTGGGTCCGGGGGTTCGCCCGGACCACCCGGTACGCCAGCCGGGCCATCTGCCACCCCAGCTCGGCCGGGTCGCCGGTGTCCCAGCCGCCGGAGAGGACGAGCACGACCGCACCGCGCGCCATCCCGCGCGCCGCCCAGCTCCGGGATCATGACCGTGGCCTCGGCGAGCAGTTCCAGCAGGAACGCCTCGAACTCGTCCCCGGCGCGGTCGACCTCGCCGAGCAGGAGCACCGCCGACCGCGGCCCGGCGGCGCGGGCCGGCAGCCCGGCGGCGCGGGCCCGCCCCGGAAGACGCTGCTCGCGCCGGCCACCTCGACGATGGTGGGGCAGCCCGGCGGGGCCGGCCGGCAGCCCCGCGGCTCCGGCCGGCAGCCCCGCGGCGCGTGCGCTGGCGTCGGCCGGCTGCCCGGCGTTCATCCGCTCCACCGCGCCGGATCGGCGGCGAACGCGCGCCGGCACCCGTCCGCACAGAAGTACCACGTCCGGCCGGCGTGGGCGAGCGAGAGCGCGGCCGGCGTGACCGCGACCTCCATGCCGCACACCGGGTCGACGGCGACCTCCGCCGCCTCGGGTCCGACGCGGGTGAAGGAAGGGCCCCTTCCTAACGCCTGGGCGTTAGGAAGGGGCCCTTCCTTCACCCGGGCCGCGACGATCTCGGCGAGGATCGAGACCGCGATGTCGCCGGGGGTGTGCGCGCCGAGGTCGAGCCCCGCCGGCGTCTTGACCCGGCCGGCTGGGAGCCCCAGCTCGGCGAGCACCGCGGCGCCGCGCTTCGGCGAGGCTACGAGCGCCACGTACGGCACCCCGGCCTCGACGGCGGCGGCGAGCATCTGGGGCTCGCCGTGCCCGTGCGAGGCCACCACGACGGCGAGCGCGTCCGGTGCCACCGGGCCCGGGCCGGGGACGAGGCTCGTCTCGTATCCGGCGGCGGTGCCGACCGCGGCCAGCGCGCGGGCGATCGGGGTGTCGCCGACAACCTGCACCAGCGGCGGGGGCATGACCACCTCCAGGAAGACGTCCAGCGTGCCACCGGACAGGCAGGCGTTGCCGGCCACCGTGAGCCCCGGCGCGTCGGCGTCCGCGGTGCCGCCCGGCGTGATCCGCAGCAGCGTCGACTCGCCGGCCGCGAGCTGGCGCAGGCCCTGTGTCCGTACCGTCGTCTCCGCGCAGGACCCGCCGACGAAGCCCTCCATGGTGCCGTCGGCCAGCACCAGGGCCCGGTCGCCCGGGCTCGCCGAGGTTGGACGCTCGGCCCGGACCACGACCGCGAGGACGAACGGGCTGCGCGCCGCGCGCAGCTCGGCCGCCCTCGCCTCGATCGCGGTGGTCACGGGATCGCCAGGTCCGTCCGGATGGGCCGGCCCCGCATCGCGGACCAGACCGCCGCCGGTGTGAGGGGCATGTCGGCGTGGCGGACGCCGTACGGCTTCAGCGCGTCCAGCACCGCGTCGACGACCGCGCACGGCGACCCGACCGTGACCGTCTCCCCCAGCCCCCACGACGGGCACTCCACGTCCATGAAGGAGGCTCCGTAGGAGCCGGTGAAGGCGACGACGAACGTCACCTTCTTGCTCTGGCAGCGGACCTTGTCGGTGGCGAGGACGGCCGGCGTGTCGTACGAGCGCGTGGGCATCCGGCCGAGGTCGAGCCCCGTGAGCGTCTCGCCGGTGGTGACCGCCCTGCTCGACGCTGGTCGCCCGTTCGGACGCGAACGGGGTGGGCACCTGCCTGGCCACCTCCGGCTTGTGCGTTGTGGACCGGTCGGCCGGCCGCCGCCGGTAGCCTTGGCGGCGTGACTGCCCGCCGCCTCTCCGAGACCCGCCGCGCCTGGCACGGCGTGGCGGAGATCCTGCTGGCGGGCCCCCAGCTGCGCCGCTCGGGCACCATCCGGCTGCGCGTCGTGCCTGGCGGCTTCGCGACCATCGCCGAGCCCGACCTGCGGGTCGACGGCGGCGAGCTGGTCGCGGGCGACGAGCGGCTGGCGCTCGCGGGGAACACGCCGGTGGGGCTCGCCGCCGCGGTCGACGTCGAGGCCGGCGCGCCGGACATCTACACCGATCACTCCGGGGTACGCGAGGACGAGACGCTGGTCGTCGACGGCGACACCGCGGCCTATCTCGGAGCCTGGTTCGCGGCCGGCGACGCGGCGCTGCGCACGGTCGTCCCCGGGCAGACACCGGTGCTCTGGCCCGAGCACTTCGACGTGTCGGTCACCGACGGCGAGGTCACCTACGGCGTGTCGCCGGGCGACAGCTGGCACGGCGCGCCGTACGCCTACGTGGGGCCGTGGCGGAAGCGGATCGGGCCCTTCTGGAACGCGCCGTTCGGCGCGGCCCGCGACATCGGCGAGCTGCCGGACGCCGCGGCGATCGCGGCGTTCTTCGAAGAGGCGCGCGCCAACCTGTAGGCCGTGTCCCGCCATCCCCCTACTATCTCTCGTTCTGTGTCCTGGATCACTACCTTCCGATCTGGCCGTTCCGTTCCGCCCCGGATGTCGGATCTCGTTTGCCGCCGGAGCCGCGCCGGCCGCCGCGGGCTGTGGCAGGGTGTTGGCGTGTCGACGACGCCCGCACCCGCGCGCATCCACCGGGCCGCCCGCGCCGAAGACGCCGTCCGCGGCATGATCGAGCGGCGGATGCGCCGCCGCGGCTGGCGGGCGACGATCGTGCCGTACACCGGGTACGGCGCGCCGGGCTGGGTGCGGGTGATGGGCCGGGTCCTGCTGACCCGCCCGAGCGAGGCCGACCCGAGGCCCAAGATCGTCCGCGGCTGGCGCAGCTTCGCCACGGTGGCGGTCAACAGCGCGACGGTCGAGATCGAGGCCGGCGCCACGCGCTGCGAGGTGCGGACGGACCGCGGCGGCTTCGTCGACGAGAAGGTGGAGGTCGACCTGCCGCCCGGCTGGCAGACGGTGCGCATCCACGCCGAGGGCGCCGAGCCGGCCGACGCGCCGGTCCGGATCGTCGACCCGGCCGTCACCTTCGGCATCATCTCGGACGTCGACGACACGGTGATGGTGACGGCGCTCCCCCGGCCGCTGCTCGCCGCGTGGAACACGTTCGTCCTCGACGAACACGCCCGCGCGGCGGTGCCCGGGATGGCCGTCCTCTATGAACGGCTGGCCACGGCCCACCCCGGCTCGCCGGTGCTGTACCTGTCGACCGGCGCGTGGAACGTCGCGCCGGCCCTGACCCGCTTCCTCTCCCGGCACCTGTATCCGGCGGGCCCGCTGCTGCTCACGGACTGGGGTCCGCAGCGGGACCGCTGGTTCCGCAGCGGCCAGGAGCACAAGCGCGCGACACTGCGCCGCCTGGCGGCGGAGTTCCCCCAGATCCGCTGGCTCCTCATCGGCGACGACGGCCAGCACGACCCGGAGCTGTACGCCGAGTTCGCCCGCTCCCACCCGGACAGCGTCGCCGCGGTCGCCATCCGCCGCCTGTCACCGACCCAGGCGGTCCTCGCCGGCGCCCTCCCCACCCACGACAGCAGCCCCCGCTCCAGCGGCCGCTGGCTCTGGGCCCCGGACGGCGCGGGCCTCTCCCGCCTGATGCGCGAGGCCGGACTGCTCTAGCCGCCGCGCCACCTTCCCCGCGACCGCCTCCAGCGTGACCCGGGCATCGAACCCGAGACTCTCGATCGCCACGAGCGCGGTGATGACGACATCCGCCAACTCGGCGGCGACGTCCTCCCGGCGGTGGGTGACGCCCTTGCGGGGGTTCTGCCCGCGTGCGCCGATCCACGCACCGGCGACCTCGCCGGCCTCCTCGGTCACCTTGAGGATCCGGCACCCCAACTCGGCCTCGTCACATCCATTGGCCGCGTCCAGCCACCGCCGCGCCGCCGGCACCACCGCCCACACCGTGTCGTCCACGCGCCGAGTCTGCCACCCGACTTGACGCCGACTATTGCGCGTCACGCCGGCTACCGGCTCGCCGGCGCCACACCGGGCCAGGCGACGCTCGTCGCGGCGGCGGAGACAGGGATCGCCAGCCTGCTCGGCGCCGCCGGTGCCGTCGCGGTCTTCTTCGCCGGCCGCGCCGTGCTCGACAACCCCGGCGCCGACGGGCTCCGTCCACTGCCGACGGACGTGCTGCCGTCGCCGATCGCGATCGCCGGCACGGTCGTGGGGCTGCCGCTGCTGGCTGGCCGACGACATTGATGCGCACGGTCGTGGTGAACCCGCTGGGTGTCGTGCGGCGGGCTGCGCGCCGCCGGCCGCCCGGCCGCTGGCCCGGCGTGCTGGTCGTGCTCGGCGTCTTCGCCTTCATGGCCCTCTCACCGCTGATGCGCTGGTTGGCCGCGCGGGTGGGCCTGCTGTTCCTGCGCGGCAGCACGGCCGTCGAGGAGCTGCGCGCCGGCTGACCGGCCACACTGTCCGTATGCGTCCCGAACCCGGCCAGGTGCTGCACTTCTCCGAGGACCCGACGATCACCCGCTTCGTCCCGCGCGTCGCGCCGACGGCGGCGGAGACGGAGGCGTACGTCTGGGCGGTCGACGACGCGAGGGCCCCCGACTACTGGTTCCCCCGCGACACGCCCCGCGCGATGGCCTGGGTGGAGGCCGGCACGACGGCGGCGGACCGCGACCGGCTGATCGGCCCCGGTGGCGGCACCCGCGTCCACGCCGTCGAGTACCGCGCGCTGGAGCCGATGCGGACCGTCACCCTGTACGCGTACCGCCTGCCTGCGGACCGGTTCCGCCCGATCGGCCCGCACTCCCACGCGTGGGTGGCGACCGAGCCCGTCGAGCCGGTCGGCCCGCCGGAGCGGGTCGGCGACCTGTTCGCCCTGCACGAGGCGGCCGGGATCCAGCTCCGCGTGCTGCCCAACCTGTGGCCGTTCTGGGACCACGTCGTGGCCAGCACGCTCGGTTTCAGCGGCATCCGCCTGCGTTACGCGGCCCCGCGGCCGGTGTGACCTGGCGCACGAACCGGCGGGTACGGGGAATGGCGGCCGGCCGTGGGGATTTGGAGCCGGTGTGACCGCGCAGTCCAACGTGCTCCCCGGTGAGCTGATGTCCCTCCGCCAACGTGTCCGGCTCGTCCTGGTTCTCGGTTCGCTCATCGCGATCGGGCCACTGACCATCGACATGTACCTGCCGGCCCTCCCGGCAATCACCGACGACCTGCTCACCACGTCGACGGCGGTGCAGCTCACGCTGACCGGCACCCTCGTCGGGCTCGCCCTCGGGCAGCTCGTGATCGGGCCGGTCTCCGACGCGTACGGCCGTAAGAGGCCCCTCGTCGCCGGCCTCGCGCTGCACGTGGTGGCCTCGCTGCTCTGCGTGGTCGCGCCGACCATCGGCGTGCTCGGCGCGCTGCGGGTGGTGCAGGGCCTCGGCGTCGCGGCGTCGTCGGTGGTGGCGATGGCGATCGTCCGCGACCTGTTCAGCGGTACGGCGTTCGCCCGGCTGTTCTCCCGGCTGATGCTGGTGATGGGGCTCGCGCCGATCCTCGCGCCGACCCTGGGCAGCGCGGTGCTGGAGGCGACGAACTGGCGCGGCGTGTTCGGCGTGCTGGCCGCCTTCGGGGTGCTGCTGGTCGTGACCGGCGCGGTCGCGCTGCGAGAGACGCTGCCGCCCGAGCGCCGCCGGCGCGGCGGGGCCGCGGACACCGTGCGGACGTACGGCCGGCTCCTGCGCGACCGCCCCTTCGTCGGCCTCATCCTGGTGACGGGCCTCGCGATGGCGGCGATGTTCGCGTACATCTCGGGTTCGTCGTTCGTCCTCCAGGGCGAGTACGGCCTGGACGAACGCGAGTTCGGCTTCGCGTTCGGCGCCGGCGCGGCCGGCCTGATCGCGGCCACCCAGCTCAACGTGCGGCTGCTGCGCCGCTACCCGCCGCGCCGCGTGCTGGTGGCGGCGGTGATCGGCGCCTCGGCCGCCGGCGCCGCGATGATCGTGTTCACGACGACGGGGTTCGGCGGCCTGCCGGCCGTTCTCGCCTCGCTGTGGCTGGTGCTCTTCGGCTGCGGCCTGACCAACCCGAACGCCGCCGCGCTGGCGATGTCCCGCCACGGCGAGGCGGCGGGCACGGCCGCGGCCCTGCTCGGCGCGCTCCAGTTCGGCACGGGTGCCCTGGTGGCCCCGCTGGTCGGCGCCCTCGGCAACGACGGCCCGGCGATGGCCCTGGTCGTCACCGGCGGCCTGGTCGCGGCCACCCTGGTCCTGTTCGTCGTCGTCCGCCCGGGCCGCCTCGCCGACGACCCGAGCCCGACCGACCGTGCCGCGCCGGCCGCCGCGCCGGCCGACCGCGCGGAGGCGGGCAACCGCGCGGAGGCGGGCAACCGCGCGGAGGCGGGCAACCGCGCGGGGGCCGGCAACCCGGCGGAGGCGCGCGACGGGACCGGCCAGGCCGACCCGGCCCCGGAGCCGGCAGCGGCCGCTGTCTGACCGCGCCGCCACGCTCCCGCGGGCCCGGACGCCGGCTCGCCACCCGGCCGGCAACGAGTCGCCGCGACCGCGCCGCATCCGCCGCTGGCTCCCGCGCCGCGCGACCGTCGGCGGCCGGTCCGAGCCGGCGCCACGCCGCCAGCCCTGCTGAAGATCATCGGCGCGCTGCCCGGCTGCCGCGCTGCGCAGAGCGCGGCGGCACGCTCGGCCGCGAGGCCGACGCGACCCGGTTTGAAAGGAAGGGCCCCTTCCTAACGCCTGGGCGTTAGGAAGGGGCCCTTCCTTTCGCCGGGGTGGCGCGCGGGGGTTTGGCCGCCGAACCGCCGGTAATAGGCGGGCACATGAGCGATGAGCGACCGCTGGAAGAGCGGGAGGACGTGGCGGACGCCGTCCAGGACGACGTCGCGGTGAGTGAGTTCGAGACCGAGACCGGCAGCGGGCCGGACGAGGACAGCCCCGTGTTCCGGGAGCCCGGATGGCAGCCGCGCACCGGCGCCGAGCAACCGTGGGACGCGGAGGACCTGGCCGAGGCCGAGGGCCGCGACCCGACCCCGGAGAACATCGCGCGGGCCCGCCGCGAACTGGACGAGGACGGTTCGGCCGCGATCGACCGAACCGTCCCTTAGGCCCTGTCTCGAAGTGGGGGCCGGAGCGAGGCGAGGCCCAGGCGTCGGCTGGGGCCGCGCCGGTCGCGGCCGGATGCAACACCGGGATCCGGCCGTGGACCGGCGTGGTTCCAGGCAGCGTCTGGGTCCGCCGCAGCCCGGTCATCCACTTCGAGACAGGGCCTAGGTGACTGGTGTTAAAACGCAGTTCCGGACCTCGCCAGGGGGTCAACTTGACCTTCGGCGACGGGCGTTCGGTGCCGAGCGGCCGTCACAGCCGTGTTTTTCCGATCACGAACCGTGTTCGACCCGTTTAACACCAGCCACCTAGAACTCCGAGGCGCCTACAGGCCGTTGCGCCGGATGACGTCGCGGTACCAGAGTGCGCTGTCCTTCGGCACCCGGCGCTGCGTCGCGTAGTCGACGTAGACCAGCCCGAAGCGCTTGTCGTACCCGTACGCCCATTCGAAGTTGTCCATCAGCGACCACGCCAGGTAGCCGCGGGTGTCGGCGCCGCGGCTGATCGCGTCGTGCACCGCCCGCAGGTGACCCTCGATGTAGCCGATGCGGGCGGGGTCGCTGACCCGCCCGTCGACGACCGTGTCGACGTACGACGCGCCGTTCTCGGTGACGATCAGCGGCGTGCCGGGGTAGTCGACGGAGAGCCGGACCAGCAGGTCGCCCAGGCCGCTCGGGTCGACCGGCCAGTCCATCGCGGTCACCGGCGTGTCCGGCGCCGGGTGGATCACGCCCTCGCTGCCCGGGTAGACCGGGTTGGCCGGCGCGCCGACCTGGGCGGCCACCAGCGCCGGCTGGTAGTAGTTCACCCCGAGCAGGTCGATCGGGGCGGCGATGGCGGCGAGGTCGCCGTCGCGGATCACCCCGTCGGCGCCGAACCGGGCGAACAGCTCGCGCATGTCGTCCGGGTACGAGCCGCGCAGCGCCGGGTCCAGGAAGATCCGGTTCTGCAGGCCGTCGATCAGCGTCGCCGCGGCCAGGTCGTGCGGGTCGGCCGGGTTCCGCGGGGTGACCCGGGTCAGGTTGAGCGTGAGCGACACCTCCCGCGCTCCCCCCGCTCGCAGCGCCGAGACGCCCAGGCCGTGGGCCAGCATCAGGTGGTGGACCGCCTGGAACGCGGCCGTCGGGTCCTGCCGGCCCGGCGCGTGCGCGCCGCTCGCGTACCCGAGGAACGCCGAGCACCACGGCTCGTTGAGCGTGGTCCACGTGCGGACCCGGTCGCCGAGCCGGGCCACGACGGCCTCGGCCAGCCCGGCGAACGCGAGAGCGGTTTCCCGGCTGGTCCAGCCGCCCCGGTCCTCCAGCACCTGGGGCAGGTCCCAGTGGTAGAGCGTGACCATGGGCTCGACGCCCCGCGCGAGCAGCTCGTCGACCAGCCGGTCGTAGAAGTCGAGCCCGCGCGGGTTGACCGGCCCCGTGCCGTCGGGCCGGATCCGCGGCCAGGCGACCGAGAACCGGTACGTGCCGATGCCCAGCTCGGCCATCAGCGCGACGTCCTCGGCGTACCGGTGGTAGTGGTCGCAGGCCACGTCCCCGGTGTGCCCGGCGAAGACCTTCCCGGGGGTACGGGCGAACGTGTCCCAGATGGACGGTGACCGGCCGTCGGCCCGGGCGGCGCCCTCGATCTGGTAGGAGGCGGTCGCCACCCCCCACCGGAACCCGTCCGGGAAGCGCAGCAGATGCGCGTCGGTGGCTTCCTCGACGATGGTCATCCCTTGACGGCTCCTTGCATGATTCCTCCGATGATCTGTTTGCCCAGCAGCCCGAACACGGCGAGCAGCGGCAGGATCGCGATCAGGGCACCCGTCAGCGACAACGAGTAGTCCTGGATCCGTCCACTGGCCAACGTGGACAGGACGACTTGGACGGTCGGGTCCTCCGGCGTGAGCACCACCAGCGGCCAGAAGAAGTCGTTCCACGCGGTGAGGAACGTGAGCATGCCGAGGACGGCGGCCGCGGGCCGGGCGGCGGGCAGCACCACGTGCCAGAAGAGCCGGATGGTCGAGCAGCCGTCGACCCGGCCCGCCTCCAGCAGCTCGGTCGGCACCGCCTCGGAGAGGTACTGCGTCATGAAGAACACGCCGAACGCGCTCACCATCGACGGGACGATCACCGCGTACAGCGTGCCGGTCCACTCGATCTTGGCCATCAGCATGTAGAGCGGGATGATGCCGAGCTGGGTCGGCACCATCATGGTGGCCACGATCGTGACCAGCAGCGCGTTGCGGCCGCGGAACGTCAGCTTGGCGAACGCGAATCCGGCGAGCGTCGAGAACACCACGACGCTGAGCGTGATGGCGCCGGCGACCAGGAACGAGTTGATCAGCGCGGTCTCGAACGGGACGCTGGTGAACGCGCGCTTCAGGTTGACCCAGAGGTTGCCGCCCAGCAGCATCGGCGGCGGCACCTTGCCGAGCGCGCTGTTGTCCTGCGAGGCGACGACCACCGACCAGTAGAGCGGGAAGAACGAGAAGAACGCGACCGCGGTCAGCATCAGGTACGTGATCTTGCCGGGCCGCCGGCGGAAGGCCCGCCGGACGCGGCGGCCGGCGGCCGGTGCCCGGGTGACGTGGCGAGGCGGCGGCGCGAGGGTGGTGGCCATCTCAGCTCCTCCGAAGCCGGCTGGTGAGCGCGAAGTTGATCGCCGCGACGATGACGATGATGAGGAACATCACCCACGAACTGGCCGAGGCGTAGCCGAAGTCGAAGCGGCCGAATGCGACCTCGTACAGGTAGAGGGCCAGCGTCTGGAACTGCCGGTCCGAGCCGCCGGTGAGCCCGCTGCCGCCGAACAGCAGCGGCTCGGCGAGGACCTGCATGCCGCCGATCGACGAGATGATGACCGTGAAGATGATCGTCGGCCGGATCGCCGGCACGGTGATCTTGCGGAGCTGCTGGAAGCTGGTCGCGCCGTCCAGCGACGCCGAGTCGTACAGCTCCTTGGGCACCGCCTGCATCGCGGCCAGGTAGATCAGCGCGTTGTAGCCGGTCCACCGCCAGATGATCATCGCGGAGACGGCGATGTGCGAGCTCCAGGTGTGCGCCGTCCAGTCCACCTTGTCCACGCCGAACAGGCCGAGGAACCAGTTGATCAGGCCGTAGTCGCGGCCGAACAGCTGGCTGAAGATAATCGCCACCGCGGCGACGCTGGTGATGTTGGGGACGAGCGCGCTCATCCGCCAGAAGGTCTGGCCGCGCAGCCGCTGGTTGAGGATGTGCGCGAGCACGAGCGCCATCAGCAGTTGCGGGACGGTGGAGAGCACCCAGATCGACGCGGTGTTCCACAGCGCGTTCCAGAACGCCGGGTCCGCGAAGAGCTTGGTGTAGTTGCCCAGGCCGAGCCAGGGATGCTCCTCGGAGAGGAGGCTCCACTCGTGCAGCGACACCCAGGCGGTGAACGCCAGCGGGAAGACGCCGAAGCCCAGGAAGAGCAGGAAGAACGGTGCGATGTACAGGTAGGGCGAACCCTTGACGTCGAGCCGGTGCAGCCAACTTCTCGTCGGCGTCGTCCGCGCCAGCTCGTCCGCGGCCAGCTGGGTCATCCCCTCACCTCCGGGTTTGCTCGGTGCGCACCGCGGTCCCGGCGCGCGAGTGGCGCCGGGACCACGGCGGGCGGGACCTAGAGAAGGGCTGCGACGTCCTTGAGGACCTGCTGCCAGGACTGCTCGGGCGTCTGCTTGCCCTGCTCGATCCGGGTGAGGCCGTTGATGATCTGCGTGTTGATGTCACCGGCCTTAGGACCCAGGTACTGCGGCTTCATGGTCTTCACCGAGTTGGAGAAGATCTGGCCGACCGGGGCGTTGTTGAAGTACGGGTTCACGAAGTCCTTGATGACCGGGTCCTCGTAGAGGGTCACCGTCGACGGGAAGTTGCCGTACTTCTGGAAGACCTTGGCCTGCTGCTCCGGCGCGGTCAGCCACTTGGCCAGCTCGTACGCCTGCTTGGGGTGCTTGCTCTGCTTGGGCACCGTGAGCCAGGAGCCGCCCCAGTTGCCGCCGCCGCCGGGCACCGCCGCGATGTCCCACTTGCCGGCCGCGTCCTTGGCCTGCGTCTGGATGTAGGCCATCATCCAGGACGGGCAGCCCAGCGTCGCGAACGTGCCCTTCGCGAAGCCGGCGTTCCAGGCCGGGGTCCACGCCTCGGCGCGGGCGGAGAGGCCCGACGTCACCGCCTGCGCGGAGAGGTCGAACGCGCGCTTGACGTCGGGGTTGCTGTCGACGACGACCCGGTCGCCGTCGTAGAGGCCGATCGGGGCCTGGCCGAGGATCGACCGGTACATGACCGTGGGGCCGTCGAAGAAGTGCGCGCCAGGCACCTTCGCCGCCTCGAACTTCTTGCCGGTCTCGATGTACTGCTCCCAGGTGGGCCAGAGCTTGGAGACCTCCTCGCGGTCGGTCGGCAGGCCGGCCTTCTCGAACAGGTCGCGCCGGTAGCACATGGCCATGCCGCCGACGTCGGTGCCGAGGCCGATCACCTTGCCGTCCTTGGAGGAGCCGACGGCCCACTTCCATTCGGGCCACTGCGACTTGATCTCCGCGGCGCCGAGCTCGTTGAGGTCGTGGAACTTCGAGGGCTGCGCGGTGAACTGGCCGATCCAGCCCTCCTCCAGCGCCTCGATGTCGGCCGCGCCGGTGTTGGTCGCGAGGTGCGCGGCGAGGTTCTTGTGGTGGTCCTCGGTCTTGGTGATCCGCTCGGTGATCTTCACGTCGGGGTGGAGCCGCTGGTACTCCTCGTACAGCTCCTTGTAGCCGAACTCGCCGAACGTGGCGACCGTGAGGGTGACCGGGCCGTCCTCGGAAGCCGCGTCGTCACCGTCGCTCCCGCACGCCGTCGTCGCGAGCATGGCGGCGGCGACGATCGGCACGACCGCGGCGTACCTGCGGCGCAGGCGCCGGCGGCCAGGGGTTTCGCGCATGGACTCCTCCAGGCGATCGGAGTGATCTAGGGCAGGGTCGTGAGAGCGCTCTCAAGTGAGTGCCGCGACTGTCTGGGACGTGGTTCATGGTGCGGGGGTGTGGGGCGCCGGGCGAGAGAGAGCGCTCTCATTCGGTGTCCCGACCATCGAGGAACGTGCCCGCCGTGTCAAGCTTCCGTTGCCGTTTCGTTACACGGTGCCGGGCAGGTTTCAGAGAGCGCTTACTCAGCATACGGCCAATTGATGGCTGCCATTGACAGCGGCGCGACGAGCGTTCAGAGTGTCGCGGGAGAGAGCGCTCTCTTACCCGTCCCGTCCCACAAAGGAGAAAATCGCATGAGTCGGGTCCCGCCCGGCCGTCGATGGCGTCTGGCCGCGCTCGGCGGCGCCGTCCTCGCGCTCCTCACCGGCTACCTCACGGTCACCACGGTGACCGCGACGGCCGCCGACCCCCTGATCTCGCAGGGCCGCCCCGCGACCGCCTCGTCCGCCGAGAACGCCGGCACCCCCGCGTCCGCGGCCGTCGACGGCGACACCGGCACCCGCTGGTCCAGCGCGTTCAGCGTCCCGCAGTGGCTGCGGGTCGACCTCGGCACCACGGCGACCGTCAGCCGCGTCGTGCTCAACTGGGAGGCCGCGTACGCGACCGCCTTCACCGTCCAGACGTCGGCCGACGGCACGACCTGGACCACCATCCACACCACGGCCAACGGCACCGGCGGCGTCCAGGACCCGACCGCCAGCGCCACCGGCCGGTACGTGCGGGTCAACGCGACCGCCAAGGCGACGCCCTACGGGGTCTCGCTCTGGGAGTTCCAGGTGTACGGCAGCACCGGCGGCCCGAACCCGGGCACCTGCGGCACCGCGAACGCCGCCCAGGGCCGGCCCGCGACCGCGTCGTCCACCGAGAACGCCGCGTTCCCGGCCACCGCCGCGGTCGACGGCAACGCCGGCACGCGCTGGTCGAGCGCCGCGTCCGACCCGCAGTGGCTCCAGGTCGACCTCGGCTCCGTCCAGCCGGTCTGCGGCGTGACCCTGCAGTGGGAGGCGGCGTACGCGATCGCGTTCCAGGTGCAGGTCTCCACCGACGGCGGCGCGTGGACGCCGGTGTACTCCACCGCCAGCGGCACCGGTGGCACGCAGACGCTCACCGTGAGCGGCTCCGGGCGGTACGTGCGGGTCTACGGCACCGCCCGCGCGACGCCGTGGGGCTACTCGCTCTGGGAGCTGCAGGTGCGCACCGGCGGGACCGGGCCGACCACGCCGCCGCCGACCACGCCGCCGCCGGGCGGCGCGGTGCTGCTGTCGTACAACAAGCCGGCCACCGCCAGCAGCAGCCAGAGCGACGCCAACTGCTGGGAGTGCACGCCGGCGCGGGCGTTCGACAACGACCCGGCGAGCCGGTGGGCGACCAGCAGCACGACGGGCTGGGTCGATCCGGGCTGGATCTCGGTCGACCTCGGTGCCACGGCCACCATCAGCCAGGTGGCGCTCCAGTGGGATCCGGCGTACGCGGTCGCGTACCAGATCCAGGTCTCGCCCAACGGGTCGACGTGGACCACCATCTACTCGACCGCCAGCGGCCGCGGGTTCAAGGAGACGATCGACGTCACCGGCACCGGCCGCTACGTCCGGATGTACGGCACCCAGCGCTCCAGCGCGTACGGCTACTCGCTCTGGGAGTTCAAGGTGTACGGCACCGGCGGCAACCCGACGCCGCCGCCGGCCATGCCGCCGGACCCGACGTTCCCGGCCAACCGTCTGGTGTGGAGCGACGAGTTCAACGGCCCCGCCGGCAGCAAGCCCGACCCGGCGAAGTGGACGATCGACCCGGGCACCGGGCAGAACAACGAGGTGCAGTACTACACCAACAACGAGAACGTCAGCATGGACGGCAACGGCTCGCTGGTCATCGAGGCGCGGCGGCAGAGCGCCGGCGGCCGCGAGTACACGTCGCACCGGATGAACACCGGCAACAAGTTCCACGTGCAGTACGGCCGGATCGAGGCCAGGATCAAGGTGCCGAAGGGCAACGGGCTCTGGCCGGCGTTCTGGATGATGGGTGCCAACTTCCTCACCGGGCGGCCGTGGCCGTACAACGGCGAGATCGACATCATGGAGGTGCTCGGCCGCAACACGCTCGAGGGCTACTCCACGCTGCACGCGCCGGCCTACAACGGCGGTGGCGGCTACGGCCAGAAGTACACCGCGCCGGGCGGCGTCGACCTCGCCAACGACTTCCACGTCTGGTCGGCGGAGTGGGACAGCAAGGGCATCACGTTCAAACTCGACGGCACGACGGTCTTCGTCGCCAGCAAGGCGACCGTCGAGGCGACGCGCGGCCCGTGGGTGTACGACCACCCGTTCTACCTCATCCTGAACCTCGCGGTCGGCGGCGACTTCCCCGGTCCCGTCGACGCCACCACACCGTTCCCGTCCCGGATGCTCGTCGACTACGTCCGGGTCTTCCAGAACTGACAGCCCGTTCCCCGCGCGGAGAGGAGGCACCGATGCACAGGCGCACGTCTCCGCGCGGGGCCGGTGCTATAACAGACGCCATGACGGCCCGGCCAGTGGATCCGGCCCGACCGCCGACGTTGAACGAGGTCGCGGTCGCGGCCGGCGTCTCCCGCGCCACCGTCTCCCGGGTCATCAACGACGTGCCGACCGTGGACCCGCGGATGCGCGCCGCCGTGGAGCGGGCCATCCAGGAGACCGGCTACGTGCCCAACCTCGCGGCCCGGTCGCTGGTCACCCGCCGCACCGGCTCGGTCGCGCTGGTCATCAGCGAGCCGCCCGACCACCGGGAGTACGACCAGCCGTTCCTCAACCGGCTCTTCACCGACCCGTACTTCGGGCGGGTCACCGCCGGAGCGCAGGGCGTGCTGCGTCCCGAGGGCATCCACCTCGTCATCATCCCGGCCGACCCGCCGGCGCAGGACCAGGTCGTGCGCTACCTGCGGCAGGGCCACGTCGACGGGGTGCTGTTGATCTCCAGTCACGCCGCGGACCCCTTCCCCGGCCTGCTGGCGGACATGGGCGTCGCGGCGGTGCTCTCCGCCCGGCCCGGCATCCCGGTGCCGCTCAGCTACGTCGACGTCGACCAGCCCGCCGGGGCCCGGCTCGCCGCCGACCACCTCGTCGCCAGAGGGCGGCGCCGGCTCGGCACGATCTGCGGCCCGCAGGACATGCCGGCAGGGCAGGACCGGCTGCGCGCGTTCCGGGAGGCCCTGGCCCGGCACGGGCTGCCGGCTCCGCCGGTGGTCGAGGGCGACTTCACCCGGGCCAGCGGCGAGGCGGCCGCCCGTACGCTGATCGACCAACACCCGGAGCTCGACGGCCTGTTCGTCGCCAACGACCTGATGGCCGAGGGAGCCGTGCGGGCCCTCCAGGAGGCGGGGCGGCGGGTGCCCGAGGACATCTCGGTGGTGGGCTTCGACGACAGCAGCGCCGCGCTGGAGTGCCGGCCCCAGCTGACCACGATCCACCAGCCGGTCGAGGAGATGGCCGGCGAGATGGCCCGCCTGCTCCTGGCCCGGCTCGGCGACCCGAAGCGGCTGCCGCGCACGGTGATCTTCAATCCCACCCTCGTCGTCCGCGACTCCTCCTGACAGCGGCTGCCAGCGGCTGCCAGCGCCGTGTGCGCGCGCTGCCAGCGTCCCCGGGCAGCCTGTGCGCGGTGAAACCGAGATCGAGGGGGGACGCGATGAGCCTCGCTTTCCAGGCGGAGGGCCTGGTCAAGCGATTCGGGAGCACGACGGCGCTGGCCGGCATCGACCTGGCCGCCGAGCAGGGGACCGTGCTGGGTGTGCTCGGGCCGAACGGGGCCGGCAAGACCACCGCGGTGCGCATCCTGGCCACGCTGCTGCGGCCCGACGAGGGCCGGGCCACGGTCGGCGGGTACGACGTGGTCCGCGACGCCGGCCACGTGCGCCGCCTGATCGGGCTGACCGGGCAGTACGCCTCGGTGGACGAGGACCTGACCGGCACACAGAACCTCGTGCTGATCGGCGAGCTGCTGGACCTGCGCCGCCGGGAGGCCAAGTCGCGGGCGGCCGAGCTGCTGGAGTGGTTCGACCTGACGGAGGCGGCCAACCGGCCCGCGAAGACGTACTCCGGCGGCATGCGGCGCCGCCTCGACCTGGCGGCCAGCCTGGTCGGCCGGCCCGAGGTGATCTACCTGGACGAGCCGACCACGGGGCTGGACCCGGCCAAGCGCGAGGACATGTGGGGTGTCGTGCGGTCGCTGGTCGCCGACGGCTCGACGGTGCTCCTCACCACGCAGTACCTGGAGGAGGCCGACGCGCTCGCCGACGAGATCTCGGTGATCGACCACGGACGCGTGATCGCGCACGGCACACCCGCGGAGCTGAAGCGGCTGGCCGGCACGCAGACGATCCTCGTCCGGCCGGAGGATCCGGAGCGCCTTCGCGAGGTGGCGGCGATCCTCGCCAGCGTCTCCGACCACGAACCCGAGTCGCCGGGCCGCGGGGTGCTGACGGTCCCGGTCGACGGCGACGCGGCGTTCACGGTCGTGGTGCGCCGCCTCGACGACGCGGGCATCGGCGTGACGGAGCTGTCGCTGCACCTGCCGAGCCTGGACGAGGTGTTCTTCACGCTCACGGGCGAGCGGGCGGAGGTGGCGGCATGACGACGACGGTCACCCGCGAGCAGGGCAACCGGCAGCCGGCCGCCACCCACCGCGCGGACCCGCCGCCGGCGCGTCCGCTCCGGCTGGTGCGGCACAGCCTGTCGCTGGCCCGCCGCAGCCTGATCAAGACGATCCGCACGCCGGAGCAACTGCTCGACGTGACGCTCCAGCCGGTCATGTTCGTGGTCGTGTTCGTCTACCTGCTGGGCGGCGCGATCTCCGGATCGCAGACCGCGTACCTGACGTTCCTCCTCCCGGCGATCATGGTCCAGACGGTGATGTTCGCGTCGGTGGCCACCGGCGTCTCGCTCAACACCGACGTGAAGAAGGGCGTCTTCGACCGGTTCCGCAGCCTGCCGATCGCCCGGTCAGCGCCGCTGGTCGGCTCGGTCCTCGGCGACATGGTCCGGTACGTGGTGTCGATCGTCGTGCTGATCGGCTTCGGCTACGCGCTCGGCTTCCGGATCGGCACCGATCCGCTCTCCACGCTGGCCGCCTGCCTGCTCACGATCTTCTTCGCCTCGGCCATCACGTGGGTCTTCGTGCTCATCGGCGTGGTGATGCGCGAGCCCGGCGCCGTGCAGGGCGTCGCGTTCCTCGCGCTCTTCCCGCTGACCTTCGGCACCAACATGATGGTGCCGACCGACACGCTCCCCGGCTGGCTCCAGGCGTGGGTCAAGGTCAACCCGGTGACGGACGTGATGGAGGCGGCACGCGGCCTGATGGTCGGCGGCCCGGTCGCCGGCCCGGTGACCCGCACGCTGATCTGGTCAGTGGCGATCATCGCGGTGTTCGCGCCGGTGGCGGTGCACTTCTACCGCCGCCGGGTCTAGCCTCCGTCGTCGTGGGCCGGGTCGATGAACGCGAGCGCGTCGGCCCGGCCCATCGCGCGTCCCCGGGCGTACGCCGCGTCGTAGCCGGCGCCGCCGAGCGCCTCCCGCAGCGTGTCCGCGAGGCGGAGAGCGTCGTTGTTCGACAGGTCGGCCCGCCCGCGCAGCGAGTCGGCGGCGCCGAGCGTCGCGGCGGCCCGCTCGGCGTCTCCGCGGGCGGCCCGCAGCGCGACGCTGGCCACGCCGACGATCGCCACCACCGGTATGTCGCGGCCCTGCATGGCCTGCTCGATCGCCTCGCTGACCAGCCGCGCGGCCACGTCGAGACGGCCCTCGGCGACGGCGAGATGCGCCTCCGACGCGCGGAGCAGGCCGCCGAACTGCGGCGCCACGAGGGGTGCCGCCGCCTGGAGGCGCCACGCCTCCTCGTACCGCCGGCGGGCCCGCTCCAGGTCGCCCTCGCGCCGGTCGTACTCGCCCAGCATCATCGTGGCGAACGCCGCGTTGCGTTTGCTCAGCCCCGTCAGCTCCGCTTCCGCGAGGTAGCGCTCCAGGTCGGCCCGTGCCTGGCCGATCTCGCCCGCCTGGGCCCGCAAGTTGGCCAGCCAGATGCGGTGGTAGCCGCTGTCCTCCTGGGAGCCCAGTTCGCGCGCCATCCGCGCGGCCTCGTCGAGCGCGGCGATCGCGCCGGCGATGTCACCCCGCTTGGCGAGCGCGTCGGAGAGCGACGTGAGCGTCATGCCCAAGCCGAACCGGTCACCCACCTCGCGGTGGATCTCGGCCGCCGTCAGGAGGTCGGCGAGCATGCCGTCGGCGTCGCCGTCGTTCTCCTTGATCGAGGCGCGCACCGAGAGCAGCATGCCGCGGGTCCACGGGTCCGCGCCGTCGAGCCCGCGCTCCACCGCGGCCAGGCCCTCCTCGGTGTCATCCGTGAAGAGCGTCATCATGGGGTCGATCAGCGGCAGGAGCGGGTGCGAGCCGGCCGGCGCGGCCTCGACCAGCCGGCGCAGCTCGGCGATCCGATCGTCGCTCGGCGCGTCGCCGTAGAAGATCGAGTTGACCACGTACAGCGCGAAGACGACGGCCCGGGGACCCGCGGGTGCCGGCCCACGCGCGCCGAGGGCCCGCCCGAGCAGCGTGACGGCCTGCTCGTGATCGCCCCGGATGCTCAGCGGGAGACTCAGCGCCGCCGCCAGCCGGATCGCGGTGGCCGCGTCTTCGACCTCGGCCGCGTGGTGCAGCGCACCGACGAGGTTGGCCCGCTCGGCGTCGAAGATCTCGAGGGCGGCGAGCTGGTCGCCGGTGCGCAGGCGCGGCTCCACCTTCTCGGCGAGCGTCGTGAAGTATGTCGCGTGCGCCGCCCGCAGCCGCTCCGCCTCACCGGCGGCGACCAGCCGCTCCAGCCCGTACTCCCGGATCGTCTCCAGCATCCGGTAGCGGCCGTCCGCCACGAGCTGGAGCAGCGACTTGTCGACGAGCGCGGCGAGCAGGTCGGCCACCTCGTCGAGCGGCAGGTCCGGCGCCGCCACCCCGGCCGCGCTCTCCGCGGTGACGGTCGCCGGGAAGACCGACAGCCGGTCCGCCAGGCGGCGCTCCTCGTCGGTGAGCAGGTCCCAGCTCCACGCGACCACCGCGCGGAGCGTCCGGTGCCGCTCGATCGCGGTGCGGCTACCGCCGGTGAGCAGCCGGAACCGGTCGTCCAGCCGGGCCGCCACCTGCGCCGGCGACAGCGCGCGGAGCCGCGCCGCGGCCAGTTCGATGGCGAGCGGCAGCCCGTCGAGCCGCCGGCAGATCTCGATGACGGCCGCCACGTTGTCGTCGGTCACCGCGAAACCGGGCCGCACGGCCGCGGCCCGGTCCCGGAAGAGCCGCACCGAGGGGTACGCCGCGGCGTCCACCGCGTCGACGTCCGGCGGCAGCCCGAGTGGCGGCACCGGACAGAGCGCCTCGCCGGTGATCCCCAGCGGCTCCCGCGAGGTGGCCAGCACGCGCAGCCGCGGACAGCGCGCGAGCAGCTCGTCGGCCACCCGCGCGGCCGCGTCCACCACGTGCTCGCAGTTGTCCAGCACGAGCAGCGTGTCCCGCTCACCGAGCGCCTCGACCAGCCGCCCCATCGTGTCCCGGACGGCGGGCCGCCGGCCGGGCTCGCCGAACGCGCCGGCCCCGCGGTCGAGAGCGACGAGCACGGCCTGCGGCACCTCGCCCGGGTCGGTGACCGGGGCCAGCTCCACCATCCAGGCGGTACGCCCGGTCCGCTCGGCGTCCGCCGCCGCCGCGACACCGGCGAGCCGCGTCTTCCCGGCCCCGCCCGGCCCCACCAGCGTCACCAGCCGCCCCTCGGCGAGCAGCTTGTCGAGCCGCTCGAGCTCCGCCTCCCGCCCGACGAAGCTGGTCAGCGCCGCCCGCAGGTTGCCCCGCGGCGCCGGCACGGCCGGGCCACCGCCACGGAGCACGGCGAGATGGGCCTCCCGCAGCTCGGCCGACGGATCGGCGCCGAGCTCGTCGGCAAGCCGCCGTCGTACCTCCTCGTAAGCGGCCAACGCCTCGGCGGCCCGCCCCGCCGCCGCCAACGTCCGGAGCCGCAACGCCCAGAGCCGCTCCCGCAGCGGATGCGCGGCGATCAGCTCGTCGAGCAACGCGAGGTCGCCCACCACGTGCGCCGGGTCGCCGAGCGACAGGTCCGCGTCGATCCGGTCCTCGATGGCCGCCAGCCGCACCTCGTCGAGCCGCGCGACCACGCCGGCCGCGAACGGCGCGTCCGCGACGTCGGCGAGCGCCGCCCCCCGCCACAGCGCCAGCCCGTCGCGCAACAGCCCCGCCGCCGTGCCTGGGTCGCCAGTCCGCAGCGCCTCCCGCCCGGCCCGCGCGAGCTGCGTGAACCGCTCGGCATCGACGGCGTCGGCGGGCACGTCCAGCCGGTACCCACCGGGCCCGAGCCGCACCGGCACTCCCGGCACTGCCCGCCGCAGCCGGGACACCAGGGTCTGGAGGGCGTTGGCCGGCTCCGCCGGCAGCGCGTCCCCCCACACGGCGTCGGCGAGCGCGTCGGCCCCCACGGCCCGGCCCGCATCCACCGCCAGCCGGATCAGCACCGTACGCAGCCGCAGCCCACCCACGTCGACAGCCCGCCCGTCGACGTGAACCTCCAGCGGCCCCAGAATCCCCACCCGCACACGTCCACTCTCGCACGCTCGCCGTCCCGCCCAAGTTGTCGTACCCCTCCGGCACCATCCCCTCCCATGGACGGATTCGGCTTGTGCATGGCGATCGGCCCGCTACTGCGCGCGGAGCGGGAGAAACAGGCACTCACCCAGGCGCAGCTGGCCCGCCGCGCCGGCACGTCGCAGCAACACATCTCGAAGCTGGAGGCGGGCCGCGTCTCCCCCACCACGGCGCTGCTGGACCGCGTCTTCGACGCCCTCGGCCTCCAGCTCCGCGTCACCGTGGAGGCCCGCGACGCCGACCTCGACGCCGGCATCGACGCCGCCACCGCGGCGGTCGACAACGTCGAAGCCAACCTCCACGCCCTCCGCGCGCTGACGAGATCCCTGCCACCCGACACCCCATACCTCGTGGACGGCCAACTGGCCGCGGCCCTCCAGGGCGTCCCGCTGAAAGTCCGCCGCATCGACCTCACGGTCGCCGAGTCCACACTGGACGCCGTGGCCGCCTGGCTGGCCGCCCTCCCCAACACCAGCCGCTGGAGCGACAACTGGTCGGACTTCGCGCCGATAGACCGCGACCCCCGCCGCCCAGGCGCTCTCCTCTACGCAACCCCCTGGGCAGACCTGCAACTACGGGTCCTCCCCGCCCTACCACCGCCCATCCCGATCGCCCACGCCGACCGCACCATCCCGGTCCGCCCCCTCCCCGACGTGGAGCAGGACGACCCCCAAATCGCCCGCATAGCGAGACGAGCCCGCCACCTCCAGCGTCCCCCCGCGACGAGGTCCCCAATAGACGATTACCTGGAACCCTCCCCCGCAGCCGCCTGACCCACGCTCGAGAGCCCACCCCAACGTCGCCCTCACGGCCCACGCCACCGCCGCTCTCGGCCGGGCCGGCGTCGGGCCATTGCCGGCCGCGCCGGCACCACGCCGCCGCACAGGACACCACTGCGCCGCCGCACAGGACGCCGCCGCACAGGACACCACCGCGCCGCCGCGCAGGACGCCGCCGCACAGGACACCACCGCGCCGCCGCGCAGGACGCCGCCGCACAGGACACCACCGCGCCGCCGCACAGGACGCCGCCG
>Ga0164243_10003926_pt1 | contig 23527 bp, 12 predicted proteins | sample OricompcompostOP_FD_108781 | JGI IMG/M metagenome (GOLD analysis project Ga0164243, IMG submission 108781) | Organic Plus compost microbial communities from Emeryville, California, USA - Original compost - Organic plus compost (OP) | ecosystem: Engineered > Solid waste > Mixed feedstock >...
GGGTTGGCAGCGCAACTTCGACCACATCGACTTCGACCTGACGCCCGGGATGGACCCCGTGACGATCGCCGTGGAGCGCGGGGTGACCGTCACCGGCAAGGTGCTCGACCCCGACGGCAAGCCCGTCGCCGGCGCGACCGTCGCCCCGGCGCTCACGGGCTCGGGGAACTCGCTGACCGGCGACACGCGGTTCAGCGTCCCGACCGACGCCGAGGGCACGTTCACCGTGCTGCTGCCGGCGAGCGGGAAGCGGGAGTACAACCTCGTCGCCCACGACGGCAAGTATCAGGAATGGCGGAACTGGGCCAACGGCGTCCTGCCGCCGTTCCGCACAACGCCGGGTCAGGAGATCCGCGACGTCGAACTGCGTCTCACCCGCCCGGCGACCGTCCGAGGCCGCGTGACCGACGCGCAGGGCAAGCCCGTCGCCGGCCGCGAGGTCCGCGCCAGCGCGGCCGACCGCCGGGAGAACCGCTACTACGACCCGACGACGAGGACCGCCGACGACGGCTCCTACGAGTTGAAGTTCGTCCGCCCCGGTGAACAATTCGTCCAGGTTGCCCCGTTCTGGCTCGACGCCCGCCAGGCGCCCGAGGGGACCAGTCAGGCACTCACCCTCGCGGCCGGCGAATCAAAGGCCGGCGTCGACCTCCGGGCCGCCGACCGATAACCGGCCCGCGGCGTCGGGCGTCCTCCCCCAAGGCGGACGTCCGGCGCATGCAAGCTGTCGTGGCGGAAAACGGGTTTGCGACTTATACTCGTCCCCCGACGGACCCGTTTTCCATGTCACGGAGTCGACAATGTCCGAGCCTTCGCCCCCCCAGCAGATCGCCCAGATGGCCGTGGGCTACTGGGTCTCCCAGTCCCTCTACGTCGCCGCCAAGTTGGACATCGCCGACCGGCTCGCGTCGGGCCCCAAGACGGCCGACGAACTCGCGGCGGCCACCGGCACGCACGCCCGCTCGCTCTACCGCCTCCTGCGCGCCCTCGCGAGCGTCGGCGTCTTCTCCGAAGGCGACGGGGGTCGGTTCTCGCTGACCCCGCTGGCCGACTGCCTGCGGACTGACGTACCCGACTCGAAACGGGCGATGGTCGTGATGATGGGCGAGGAGCACTACCACGCCTGGGGCGGCCTCCTCGGGAGCGTCCAGACCGGCGAGACGTCGTTCGACCGCATCTACGGCAAGCCCATCTTCGACTACCTGGGCGAACGCCCCGAGCAGGCCAAAATCTTCGACGCCGCCATGACCTCCATCCACGGCCGGGAGACGCAGGCGGTGCTCGACGCCTACGACCTTTCCGGCGTCCGCGTCCTCGCCGACGTCGGCGGCGGCAACGGGTCGAACCTGATCGGCGTCCTGAAGCGCTACCCGAACGTGCGGGGCCTCTTGTACGACCTGCCCCACGTCGTCGAGCGCGCCGCGGAGAACCTGAAGGCGGCCGGCGTGGCCGACCGCTGCGAGGTCGTCGCCGGCAACTTCTTCGACTCCGTCCCCGGCGGGGCCGACGCCTACTTCCTCCGCCACATCATCCACGACTGGGACGACGACCGCTCGACCCGCATCCTTAAGAACGTCCGCGCCGCGGCCCCGAACGGGGGCAAGGTGGTGGTCGTCGAATACGTCCTGCCCCCCGGGAACGCGCCGTCGTTCGGCAAGCTCCTGGACCTGAACATGCTCCTCCTCCCCGGCGGCGTCGAGCGCACCGAGGAGGAGTTCCGTCAACTCTACGCCGCCGCGGGCATCGGCCTCACCCGGGTCGTCCCCACCGAGGGCGACCTGAGCGTCGTCGAAGGGACCTGGGGCGCGGCGGGCTGATTCAGCCCCGACGTCCACCGCGCGCCTTCGCGCGCGGCGGACGGCATTCTCTGGAAGTTTTCTTAATTTTAATTATAAATAAAATTAAAACAGGCACTCTCTTTCGCCTCGACCCGGCCGAGTATTCTTGAACGAGTGCGTCAAACTGAAATCCGGTGGCAGGAGAGGCCGTGCGCCGCAAAGGGGCAACCACACTCCGTTGAGCGTCTATCGATGTATGGAGTACCGCCGGACCTACCCCTCGACCGCGTCCTCGAGCGTGAATGCGTCCAGATCGGAATCGGCCGTTTCGAAATCCGTTTCTCGTTCCTGAACGCCGTCGAGATCCACGTAGAAGGCCGATGGGAGGTGTGCGACGAATCGGGTAGGGTGATCGACCAAGCCCGAGAGCACGCCGAAAGGGAGTGCTACCGCGTCCACAAACTCATCGGCTCCCCGGTCCGTCGCTACTCCATCGACGCACCGACGTCATTCACCTTGTTCTTCGAAAACGGCTACTCCCTGACCGTCTTCGACGACTCCGAACAGTACGAGTCGTTCTCGATTCAACCGGGCAACATCGTTGTCTGAAGGGCCGGAAACACCCACCTCCACCATCTGCCCGCCCCTTGGGCGGACGCCCTCGCGCCGCCCGTCAGGCGAGGACCGGGCGGATCAGGTTGCCGTGGACGTCGGTCAGGCGGCGTTCGATCCCGTTATGATAGAATGTGAGTTTCTTGTGGTCGAGGCCGAGGAGGTGGAGGATGGTCGCGTGGAAGTCGTGGACGGTCACGACGTCCTCGGCGGCCTTGAAGCCGAACGGGTCGGTCGCGCCGAAGGTAAAGGGGGCCTTGACGCCGGCCCCGGCGAGCCAGCAGGTGAAGCCGAACGGGTTGTGGTCGCGGCCGTAGGTGCCGGCCTGGAACATGGGCATCCGGCCGAACTCGGTGCAGAAGACGACGAGGGTCGAGTCGAGCAGGCCGCGCTGCTTCAGGTCGCGCAGCAGGCCGGCGACGGGGCGGTCGAGCACGGCCGCGTGGACGTCGTACTGCTCCTTGAGGGCGCTGTGGCCGTCCCAGTTGAGGCGCCCGCCGGAGGCGTAAGCGCCGTTGAAGAGCTGGACGAACCGGACGCCGCGCTCGACCAGGCGGCGGGCGAGGATGCAGTTGCGGGCGAACGCGGCGCGGGTCGGGTCGGGGTCGTCCGCGCCGTAGAGGCGGAGGACGTGCGCCGGCTCGCGGTCGACCCCCGCGGCCTCGGGGACGGAGAGCTGCATCCGCGCCGCCAGTTCGTAGCTGGCGATCCGGGCCGCGAGTTCCTGGTCGCCGGGGTTGCGCTCGGCGTGGGCATCGTTGAGGGCGCGGAGGGCGTCGCGCGCGGCGCGGTCGGCGTCGTCGGAGACGCCGGCCGGGGGGCGGAGCGAGCGGATCGGCTTCGACGTGTTGAACGGCGTCCCCTGGAACGCGGCCGGTAGGAAGCCGTTCGCCCAGTTGTTCGGCCCCGACTGCGGCATCCCGCGCGGGTCTTCGATCGCGACGAACGCCGGGAGGTCCTGGTTCTCGCTCCCGAGCGCGTAGGTCAGCCACGACCCCATGCTCGGGAACCCCTCGACCGTGAACCCGGTCGACATCACGTTCTCGCCCGGCCCGTGCGTGTTCGACTTCGTGGTGAGCGAGTGAATAAAGCAAAGCTCGTCGGCGAGCGCGCCGATGTGGGGCAGGAGGTCCGACGTCATCTTGCCGCATCGGCCGCGCGGGCGGAACTTCCAGAGCGGGGCGGTCAGGTTCCCGTTCTCCCCCTGGAACGAGACGAGCCGCTCCCCCCCGGGCATCGGCCGGCCGTCGAGTTTGATCAACTCGGGCTTATAGTCGAACGTGTCGACCTGGCTGAGCGCCCCGGCGCAGAAGACGACCACGACGTTCTTCGCCTTGGGCTCGGCGTGCGGCGGCCTCGGCGCGTAGGGGCGTTTCGGGTCGATCCGGGGGCGCGCGGCGTCGCCATGCCCCTCCGCCGAGCGGGCGGCCCCTTCGGCGAGCAGCGAGGCGACCGCGATGCCGGCCAGGCCGTCGAACGTGTTCGCGAGGAACCCGCGGCGGTCCAGCAGTCGGCGTCCGTTCGGGTTCAGCGGGGGCACGGCCATGAGGTCACACCGGGGTTCAGAGAGAGCGGAGCAGGGCAGGGCGGGGCGCCCCGCGACGGCCCGGCTAGGGGAGGAATACGAACTCGTTGGCGTTGAACAGCACGCGGCAGACCTGGTCCAGCCCGTATCGGCTGCCGAGCGTTTCGAACCGCCGCGCCTCGTCGGGCGTCGGCGGCCGGCCCAGGGCGAGGACGAACGCGCGGGCGACCTGGCCGCCCCCGTCCGAGCCCGCCTCGGCCCGGACCCGCGCGGCGAAGGTGGCGGCCATCCGGCTTATGAACGCGCTATTGAGCAGCCCGAGCGCCTGGACGGGCGTGGTCGACCGCGGCCGGCGGGGAGCCATCTGACCGGCGTCGGGGCAGTCGAACGTGCCGAAGACGTCGACCGACTGCATCCGGATCTTCGTCGCGTAGATCATCCGGCGCCACGAGGCGGGCTCAAGGCTCTCGCGGGGGATGTAGTCGGTCAGGCCCCCTTTCTGGTTGAAGAAGTCGAACCCGGGGCCCCCCATCTGGGTGTTCAGCGTCCCGCTGACGTGGAAGATCGCGTCGCGGATCGCCTCGGCTTCGAGGCGCCTCGGCGGGAACCGCCAGAGGAGCCGGCTCTCCGCGTCGACCGCCAGCGGCCCGGGGCGCGGCGTGCCGGCCTGGCGGAACGTCTGCGAGGTGAGGATCAGCCGGTGGACGCGCTTGAGCGACCAGCCCCCCCGGATGAACTCGGCGGCGAGCCAGTCGAGCAGTTCCGGGTGCGTCGGCGCCGAGCCCATCCGGCCGAAGTCCGACGGCGTGTCGACCAGGCCGACCCCGAAGTAATGCTGCCAGACGCGGTTGACCGCCACCCGGGCGGTCAGCGGGTTCTCGGGGCTCGCCACCCACCGGGCGAGCGCCAGGCGACGGCCGGCGTCGTCCACGTCTTTGGGAAGTCGGAGCGAGCCGAAGACGGCGGGGACGTCGGGCGCGACGACCTCGCGCCGCTGCATCGGCTCGCCGCGGTTCAGCCGGTAGGTCGTTTCGGGGGCCTGGAACGTCCCCGCGAAGACCTGCGGCCCGGCGGCGAGCCGCCCGTATTCCGCCACGGCGTTCCGCGCCCCGGCGACGAGGCCCGCCAACTCGTCCACGACCGACTGCGGTTGCCCCTCAAGCACGATCGCCCCGGCCGGCCGGCGGTCCTCTTCGTGGAGCATCCGGTCCCGCGAATGGGCGACCTGGACCCAATCCCCCTCGGGCCGCTGGACCTCGACGGCGAAGTCGACCGGGAACCCGTCGTCCGCGCGTTGCCAGACGATGTGGTCGACCCGGGCGGGGTGGGCCAGGTCGACCTGGACCCAGGCCGGCCCGGGCTCCTTGGCGGTCCAGGGGAAGCGTCCGCCGTCGCGGAGGAGGCCGTCGACCAGGTTGTCCGGGTGCCGCGTCTGGTTCTCCAGGGCGAAGCTCGACGCCGAGGCCCGCCCCCCGCGCGTGGCGAGGGCGACGTTTTCCGCCCGCGGCCCCGCGCCTTCAGACCCCTCGGGGGCGGTCCACACTTCGAACTCGAAGAGGGAAGGGCGGCCCCCGTTGTGCGTCGCCCGAACGGCCATTCGAACCGCGCGAGCCACGACCGGCGCGAACGACTCCGTGTGCCGCTCGGGCTCGACGACCTTGCGGAGTTTGAGCGCCACGCGCCGGTCTTCGATCCGTTTCCGCAGCCCCTCCAGTTCGCGGGCCGTCTCCCGGGCGCGGTCGGCCCAGAGGCGGTCTTCGGGGCCGCGGAGGCGGCGGTTCCCGTAGCGGAGGCCGGCGAAGACGGCCTGGAGGGCGTAATAGTCCTTGTGCGTGATCGGGTCTAACTTGTGGTTGTGGCAGCGGGCACAGCCGACCGTCAGGCCGAGGAAGGCGGCGCCGACGGTCTTGACGGTCTCGTCGAGCTCGTCCTGGCGGGCCTGGCGCATCGACTCCTCGTCCTTGCCGATCTGGCCGGGGAGGTTCGCCTGGCCGGCGACGAGGAAGCCGGTCGCCGCGTCGTCGCCGAGGACGTCGCCGGCGATCTGGGCGACGGCGAAGCGGTCGAAGGGCATGTCGTCGTTCAGGGCGCGGATGACCCAATCGCGGTAGGGCCACGAGTCGGGCCGGGCGGTGTTCGTCTCGTAGCCCCAGGTCTCGGCCCAGCGGATCACGTCGAGCCAGTGTTGCGCCCAGCGCTCGCCGTACTGGGGGCGGGCCAGGACGTCGTCGACGAGCCGCTCGTACGCCCGCTCGGCCGCGCCGGGCTCGGGGCGGCCGAAGGCGTCGATGAAGCGGTCGACTTCCTCGGGCGTCGGCGGGAGGCCGAGGGCGACGAGGTGGACGCGCCGGGCGAGCGTCCGCGGGTCGGCCGGCGGCGACGGTTCGAGCTTCGCCTGCCGGAGCCGCGCCCGGACGAAGGCGTCGATCGGGTTGGCCGACCCGGGGCCGTCGGCCGTCGGCGGGCTCACCGGAGAGAGGGGGCGGAGCGACCAGAGGTCGGCCTTCGGGGCCGGGCCTTCGTCGGCGCCGGCCGCGCTCTCGGGCATTTTCGCCCCCTGTTCGACCCAGGCGCGGAGCACCGAGACCTGTTCGGTGGAGAGCCGCGCCCCCTTCGGCGGCATCTTGCGGTCGGGGTCGCCCCCGGAGACCAGTTGGATCAGGGCGCTCGCGCGGGGGTCGCCGGGGACGACGCCCGGGTCGCCGGAATCACCCCCCTTCAAGAGGCTGTCGCGGCGGTCGACCCGCAAACCGCTCTTCGGCTCGGTCGGCCCGTGGCACGAGAGGCACCGGGACTCCAGAATCGGCTTGACATCGCCCGCATAATCGACGGTCCGCGCCCCCGCCGTCTGCGCCCGGGCGCGGACGCCCGAACCAACGACCGCACAAACGACCAGGACCGCGGCCGGGAGTCGCCGTCGAGCCATCGAGCCGCCCCTCGTATGATCCCGTGTGGTAACCATCGCCCCATGTTCCCCGGGCCCCCGCCTCCCCGCAAGCCTGGACCCGGATCTTCGCCGGGCCGAGCCCGTCACGCCGGAACCGCGCCATGAACGACCCGAAGGGGCGCCAGGCCTCGTTTAACGCCGCGAGCCGCGGCGAATGGGACGCCTTCGCCGGACACCGCCGCCACGTCTCCGCCCTCCTCGGCGCCGCCGGCTCGGGCCGCCTCTGCGTCCTGGGCGCGGGGAATTGCAACGACCTCGACCTCCCCGCCCTCCTGAACGCCTACCGCGAAGTCACCCTGGTCGACCTCGACCCCGCGGCCCTCGCGCGCGGGGCGGAACGCCAGGGGGTGGCGGATCACCCGTCGCTCCGCCGGCTGGGCGGGGTCGACGTGACCGGCATGCTCGACGCGGTCGCGGGCTGGTCGCCCCGGTCGCCGGTCGGCCCGGCGGACCTGGCGGCGCTCGCCGAGTGGCCCGCCGGCCGCGTCGCGCAGGCGCTGCCGGGGCCGTTCGACGTGGTCGCCTCGACGTGCCTCCTGAGCCCTTTGATCGGCAACGCCTTCCACGCGGTCGGCGAGGCGCACCCGGAGTTCCTGGCGGTCGTCCAGGCGATCCGCGCGGGGCACCTCCGGCTCCTCACCCGCCTCGCCGCCCCCGGTGGGACGGCGGTCCTCATCACGGACGTCGCCTCGACCGACACGTTCCCGACGCTGGCGACCCTCCCCGACGCCGCGCTCGCCGACCTCCCCGCCCGGCTCGCCCGCGAGCGGAGGCTCTTCCACGGCGTCGACCCGGCGGTCCTGCTGACCGCCTTCCGGCGCGACCCGGCCCTGTCCGCCCGGGTCGCGGGCCTGGAGCCGGTCTCCCCCTGGCGCTGGCAACTGCACGGGCGGACGTACCTGGTCTGGGCGTTGAAATGCCGGGTCGCGCCCGGACCGTTGCGTTAACGGGAAACGGGCGTCCGGGGGCTCGGAACGCCGCCGCGCGGCCGGTATGATGTCGGCGACCGACCGCCGGCCCCCTTGTGTGAAAGACGGGGGCCGGTCGACCTCCGCGATGGGGCTCTTCCCGGCCGAACGCTTGAGGGGTTGTCGCCGTCGGGGACGTGATCGCGAGCGCAGAGGGAGACCCCATGCTGATTTTCGACGCCCACCTGGACCTCGGGCTCAACGCCGTCGACTGGAACCGCGACCTCCGCATGAGCGTCGCCGAGATCCGGGCCGCCGAAGCGGCCCTGGGGATGACCGACCCCGGCCGGGGGACCAACACCCTCTCGTTCCCCGAGATGAAGCGGGCCGAGGTCGCCGTCGGCCTGGCCACCGTCCTGGCCCGGATCGAGCAGCCGATCAACCACCCCTTCGGGCACACCACGCCGGAAGGGTGCTACGCCTTCGCGATGGCCCACCTGGCGTACTACCGCGCGATGGAGCGCGCGGGCGTCATGCGGATGATCCGCACCAAGGGGGAGCTTAAAGACCACGTCGCCGCCTACCGGGTCGCGCCCGCGCAAGCCCCCTTCGGTTACATCCTGAGCATGGAGTGCGCCGACCCGGTCCTCGACCCGGACCACATCCACGAGTGGTACGACCACGGCCTCCGCGCCATCGGCATCACCCACTACGGGCCGAACCGCTACGGCGGGGGGACGCGGTCCGAGGCCGGCCTGGCCGCCGAGGCGCTGCCGCTGTTGAAGAACATCGAGCGGCTCGGGATCGCCCTCGACATGACCCACCTGTCGGACCGGGCCTTCCGCCAGGTGGCCGACGTGTTCGGCGGCCGGGTGCTCGCCAGCCACCAGAACGCCCGGAAGTTCTGCGACTGGCAGCGCCAGTTCAGCGACGAGCAGATCCGGTACGTCCTGGGGCGCGACGGGGTCCTCGGCGTCGCCTGCGACGCCATCATGCTCCAGCCCGGCTGGGTCCGCGGCGTGACCAAGCCGGAGGTGACGCTGGCGCGGGTCGTCGACAACATCGACCACATCTGCCAGCTCGCCGGCGACGCGCTCCACGTCGGCGTCGGCAGCGACCTCGACGGCGGCTACGGCGCCGAGCAGACGCCGGCCGACCTCGACACGATCGCCGACCTCCGCCGCCTCCCCGACCTGCTCGCCAAGCGCGGCTACTCCGACGCCGACGTCGTCGCCGTCATGCACGGCAACTGGCTCCGCTTCTTCGGCGAGGTCTTGCCCGACTGACCCAACGCCCCGCGCCCCGGGCCTCGCTCAGCGGCCCGGGGCCGACGTCGGGTCGGCGCCGTAGGGGGCGACCTGCCGGATCATCGACTGGAGCTTGGTGAAGTCGATCGGCTTGGTCATGTGGGCCGTGAAGCCGGCCTCGCGGCTGCGCTGGACGTCCTCCTCCATGCCGTAGCCGGTCAGCGCGATCGCCGGGACGGGCCCGCGGCGGGCGACGACCTGGCGCATCATCTCCAGCCCGCTGCCGTCGGGCAGGCCGATGTCGCTGATGATCAGGTCGAAGCGGGTCGAGCGCTCCGCCTCCAGCGCCTCGGCGATCGTGCCGACCGCCGTCACGTCGTGCCCGAGCCCGCGCAGGAGCCGGGCCATGAGGCGCATCGTGGCCGGCTCGTCTTCCAGCAGGAGGATCGCCAGGGACGACGGCGCCGGCGGCCCGTCGTCGACCGGTGCGGCCGGCGGGCGGGCGCCGCGGGGCTCGGGCTGCGGCAGGGCCCGTAGCTCGATCCGGAACGTCGTCCCCCGGTCCCGGCCGGGGCTCTCGGCCGAGAGCAGGCCGCCGTGCCCCTCGACGATCCCCTTGCTGATGGCGAGGCCCAGGCCGAGGCCCCCGAACCGGCGGGTGATCGACGTCTCGCCCTGCTGGAACGGGTCGAAGATCCGGCTCAGGACGTCCGGCTCGATGCCGATGCCGGTGTCGGAGAACTCGATGACCAGGCGCCGGCCGCGGGACGGGTCGGCGTCGCGCGCGTTGCGCGTGCGGATGGTGATCGCGCCGCCGTCGGCCGTGAACTTCACGGCGTTCTTGATCAGGTTCCAGAAGACCTGCTGGAGCCGGGCCGGGTCGGCGTTGATGTGGTGCTCGGCGGCGTCGAGCTCCAGGGTCACCCCGAGCCCCTTGGCCGAGACCTCGCTGCGGCAGATCCGGACGGCCTGGGCGATCAGGGCGTGCGCGTCGGCGACCTCCCAGTGGAGGGGCATCTTGCCGCGGACGATCCGCATGACGTCGAGCAGGTCGTCGATCAGACGGGCCTGGAGGTCGACGTTCTGGCGGATCATCTCCAGGTTCGGCCGGACCTCGTCGGGGGGCGTCGGCCGCTCCAGCATCGACGTGACGGCCAGGAGGATCGGGTTCAGCGGCGTGCGCAGCTCGTGGCTGAGCACGGCGAGGAACTGGTCCTTCGCCCGGTTCGCCTCCTGGGCCTCGACGAGCAGCCGCTCGCGCTCCTCGGCGTGCCCGCGCCGCTCGGTGACGTCGCGCGAGACGGCCAGGAGGCGCTGGGGGCGGCCCTGGGCGTCGAGGATGGGGGAGACGACCACGTCCCACCACTTCGGGCGGCCGGACCCGGTCGGGCAGAACCCCTCGAACGCCCCCGCCCCCCCCGTCAGCGCCTTCGCCAGCGCCCCGCGGGCCGCCTCGCGGTCGGCGCCGTGCCAGAAGTCGAGCCAGGGCTTATCGAGGACCTCGCACAGGTCGCCGATCTCCAGCAGGCGCCGCCCGGTGTCGCTCATGGCGACGAGCCGGCCGTCGAGGTCCAGTTCCTTGACGCAGTCGCGGCTGCTCTCGATGAGGGTCTTCAGGTGGCGGCGCTCGGCGTCGAGTTGTTCGAGGAGGCGGTCGCGCTCGATCTCGGACTGCTTCCGCTCGTGGATGTCGACGGCGACCCAGACCCAGCGGGCGACCCGGCCGTCCCGCCCCTCGACCGTCGCCCCGCGCGCCAGGTGCCAGCGGTCCGCGCCGTCGGAGGCGCGGCGGAAGGGGGTCTCGATCTCGAAGGGCTCGCCCCGGACGGCGGCCTTGAGCCAGGCGACGCGGACCCGCTCGCGGTGTTCGGGCGGGATCGCCTCCATCCACCCTTCGCCGTCGGACTGTTCGGTCGTCAGCCCCGTGTACTCGTACCACCAGTGGTTGAAGTAGGTCGCGCCGCCGTCCGGGCGCCCCTCCCAGACCATCTGCGGGGAGACCTCGATCAGGGCCCGGTAGCGCCGCTCGCTGGCCCGGAGGGCCTCTTCCATCTGGGTGCGCTCGCTGATGTCGGTGTTCGTCCCGAACCAGCGGACGATCCGGCCGTGCTCGTCGCGCACCGGGAGGGCCCGGGAGAGGTGGCTCCGCATCGCGCCGTCGTACCGGCGGAGGGGGAAGGTGTCCTCCCAGGGGGTGCCGGCGGCGATGGCGGCCTTGAAGTTCTCCAGCACCCTGGGCAGCTGGGCGGGGTCGTGGACCGACTGCCAGCCCCAGCCCTCCATCTGCTCGGGGGTGGAGCCCGTGTAGTCGTACCAGCGCCGGTTGTACCAGAAGATGGAGCCGTCCGGCCGGGCCATCCAGGCGAGCTGGGGGATCGAGTCGGCGAGCGTGCGGAACTGCCGCTCCCGTTCCCGCAGCGCCTCCTCGGCGCGCTTGCGGTCGGTGATGTCGCGCACGTGGGCCGTGAACAGCGGCGGCCCTTCGTCGGAGATCCGGGCGACGGCCAACTCGACGGGGAACTCGGTGCCGTCGGCCCTCATCGCCGAGATCTCGATCCGGTTGCCGAGGACGACCCCCTCGCCCGAGGCGAGGTAGTGGGCCAACCCCCGCCGGTGCGCCTCGCGCAGCGACGGCGGGACGATCAGCTCGCTGATGTCCCGGCCGACCGCCGCGCCGCGGTCGTAGCCGAAGATCCGCTCGGCCGCCGGGTTGAACTCGACGACCCGCCCCGCGCCGTCGATCGTGATGATGGCGTCGAGCGCCGTCTCCAGGATCGCCGCCTTGCGGGCCTCGCTGGCCCGCAGGAGGATCTCGGCGGCGCGATCCTCGGTCACGTCGCGGAAGACCATGACGACCCCGGCGACGGCCCCCTGGCGGTCCCGGATCGGGGCGGCGCTGTCCTCGATCGGGGTCTCCGCCCCCCCCTTCGCGATCAGGACCGTGTGGTTGGCCAGGCCGACGACCAGGCCCTCCCGCAAGACCTTCTGGACCGGGTGCTCGGCCGGCTCCCGGGTGTACTCGTTGACGATCTGGAAGACCTCTTCGATCGGCCTCCCCGCCGCCTCGGCGCGGCCCCAGCCGGTGAGGCCCTCGGCGATCGGGTTGAGGAACCGGACGCGCCCGCGCTCGTCGGTGGCGACCACCGCGTCGCCGATGCTGCTCAGCGTCGTGGCCAGCCACGCCTCGCTCTCGGCGAGCGCCGCCTCACCCAGCTTCCTCTCGACCCCCAGCGCGATCGCCCTGGAGACCGACTCCATCGCCCGGAGCGCCGCCTCCGTGAGCCGGCGGCGGGAAAACATCCCCCAGACCCCGACGAGCCGGTCGCCGACGACGAGCGGATAACCCGCGAACGCGACCAGGCCCTCCCGCTCGGCCCAGTCCCGGGCGTCGACCTGCGGGTCGCCGGCCACGTCGTTGGTCAGGTGCGGCCGGCGTTCCCGGGCGATCTGGCCGATCTTGCCACGGCCGAACGGCACGCGGGCGTGGGAGCCGTCGAGGTTCGTGTACATCCCGGCGCTCGCCCGGAGCACCAGGGCCTCGCCCGCCTCGTCCGGCGTCCAGAGGCGCGCGAACGCCGCGCCGAGGTGCTTGACGGTCAGCTCGGCGCAGCGGGCGAGCATCGCCTCCATCGTCGGGGACTCGGCGAGGGCCAGGCCGACGTCCTTGCCGAACTCGGCGAGCCGCCTCTGCTCGTCGATCTGCGCCTCGTGCCTCTTCCTCTCCGCGATGTCCCGGAAGACCAGCACGACGCCGGCGACCTCCCCCCGCTCGCCCCGGATCGGGGCGGCGCTGTCGTCGATCGGCGTCTCGGTCCCGTCCCGGGCGATGAGGAGGGTGTGGTTCGCCAGGCCGACGACGACGCCGTCGCGGAGGACCCGGGCGACCGGGTTATCGGCGGGGAGGCGGGTCGTCTCGTTGATGATCCGGAAGACCTCGTCCATCGGCCGGCCGACCGCCTCCTCGGACGTCCAGCCGGTCAACCCCTGGGCGACCGGGTTGATGAAGCGGACGTGGCCCCGGCCGTCGGTGGCGATCACGGCGTCGCCGATGCTCGCGAGGGTGGTCGCCAGCCAGGCCTCGCTCTTGCGGAGCGCCGCCGCCGACCGCTCCCGCTCCTCCAACTCGCGGCGCCCGAGGGCGGAGACCAGGACGACGAGCATCGCCCCCAGCGCCGTCGTCACGGCGAACGTAACGAGGGTCCGCCGTACGGCCGCCTGGGACGCCGCCATCCGGGCCAGCAGGAGCCGGTCCTCTTCGCCCCGGAGCTCGGCCGCGACGCGCCGGGCCTCGGCCATCACGTCCCGCCCCTGGTCCGTCTGCACGACCTCCAGGGCGGCGCCGAACCCCTTCTCGCGCCGCAGGGCGATCGTCTCCCGCAGCTCGGCCATCTTCGACGCGGCGAGGCGGCCCAGGTCGTCGGCGCGCGTCCGCTGCGCGGCGTCGTTCGCGGTGAGGGCCCGCAGGCGGTCGACCGTCTCGTTCAACTCGGCCTCGGCCGTTTGGAACGGGGTCAGGTAGGCCTCCCGGCCGGTCAGCAGGAACCCGCGCTGGCCCGTCTCCGCGTCCTTCAGGACGGAGAGGGTCCGCTCCAGCTCCGCGATGACCCGCCGCGACAGGTCGACCCGCGCGTTGCCGTCGGTGATCGTCCGCAGGCTGAAATAGACCACGGCGGCGTCGAGGGCGAGGACCGCCAGCACCAGCACCGACCCGGCGGCGACGATCGCCCGTGAGATCCGACTCATTGGTCATCCCAACATGGGGGGTCGGGCGGACGGCGTGCCGGAATCGCCACATCAGAGGGAGGGCGAAAGGCGGGGGAGACCCGGCCCATCCACTTTCCCGATCCCTTTGGCCCGGAATCAGTTCGGGCTTCTTCCCTGGGACGACGACGCCCCCGGCCGCGTCCCGAAACGGCGGCGGCGCGCGTCGACCATCAGTTAAGTATAGCCCGCCCGTTTCCTACCGGCCATGACCCGGTGCCCCTGCGAAACCCGGCCGGCGGCGGCCCCCGCGCCCGGCGCCGAGGGCGGGGCGTCCGCACCCCCGCCCGGGGCCGGTTCCGGGAATCCGGGCGAATTCGGTTGACAGGGGGTACACGCCGACGATATTTGTAGTCGGACGACGCGACTCGTAACTCCCCCGGGGAAGCCGGCCATGTCTCGCGAGGCCCCCGAGCCGCTGACCGCGGCCGAGTGGAAGGTGATGAAGATCGTCTGGCGGCTCAAGAGCTGCGCCGCGCGGGACGTCTATGAGGAGGCGGGCTCGGCGCACGGCTGGGCGCCGAGCACCACCAAGACCCTGCTGCGCCGGCTGGTCGACAAGGGCCACCTGACCGCCACGGCCGTCGGCACCAGCTACCTCTACCGCCCGGCCCGCCCGGCCTGGCGGTCCCTGGCCGGGGCGGCCGACACCCTCCTGGACAACACCCTGGAGGGGATGGACGGCAAGCTCCTCGCCTACATGGTGAAGAAAAGCCGCCTGACCCCCGACGACCTGGCGCAACTCCGTTCGCTGCTCGACCAGCATTCCGCCGGCGTCGACCCGCTGGACGACGAGCCCCTGGACGGGGCGGAGGTCGGGAACGGGGGCCCGCCATGATCCCGGTCGAAACCCTCAACGCGTGGGGCGAGGCGTGGGCGGGGGCGATGGTCCGGTCGTTCGTCGACGCCTCGGTCCTGCTGGTGGTCGTCCTGGCGGTCTGGCTCCCCTGGCGCCGGCGGATGTCGGCGCAGCTCGCGCACGGCCTCTTCTGCCTTGTCCTCCTGCGCCTGGCGGTGCCCCAGGGGCTCCCCTGGCCGTCGTGGGCCCCGGCGTTCTCGGTGCGCGGGGCCGTCGAGCGGGCGGCCTCCTGGGCCTGGCCCGACGAAGAGGAGCCGGCGCCCGCGGAATCGGCCGCCGCGCCGGCGACCCCGGTCGAGATCCCGGCGATTTTCGACCTGCCGACCACCGGCGACCTCGGCCCCAACGCGGTCGACGCGCCGACGGCGCAACCGGTCGTGGTCGCGCCGGGCGCGCGCCCCCCGGCGGGGGGGCCGTCGGCCGCGCCCCGGGCCGAGGGGAAGTCGGCGCCCGTGCGGCCGTCGATCCCGGCCGTGCTGATGGTCGGCTGGGCGGCCACGGCGCTCGTCCTCCTCGCCCGGTTCGGTCTGGCGATCCTCGCCACGCGCCGGATGATCCACGAGGCCCTGCCGGTCGACCCGGCCTACATGCCGGTCGACGTCGGCGTGCTCCAGAAGGCGATGGGGGTCCGGGCCACGGTCCGCTGGGCGGTCAGCCCCCGGCTGAGGACGCCGGCCGTCGGCGGCCTGGTGCGGCCGACCGTCGTCCTGCCCCCCGACCTGGAAGACGGGCTGACCCCGAAGCAGTTGACGTGGGTCCTCCTCCACGAGTTGGCCCACGTCCGCCGGGGCGACCTCTGGGTGGTCTCGATCCAACGGGTCATCCAGGCCGTCTTCTTCTTCCACCCGGCGGTGCACGTCGCCAACTGGGTGATCGACCAGCTCCGCGAATACGCCTGCGACGACGCCGCCCTGGCCGCCTCGCGGGTCTCGCGGCGCGACTGCGGCGAAGGGTTCCTGATGGTGGTGGGCCGGTCGGTCGAGCGTCCCCCCGCCGCCGCGGCGGCCCTGGGGCTGTTCGAATCGCGGATGCTGATCCGCCGCCGCCTGGTCCGCATCCTCGACCCGCGCCGGAAGGTCCACGCGCGGCTCTCGACCCCCGCGCTGCTCGGCCTGCTCGCCGCCGCGGCCGCCGCCCTCGCCCTGGGCCGGACGCGCGACGCCTCGGCCCACCCGCGCTCGCCCGTCGACCTCGACAAGGCGTCGCGGCCGGCCGTGACGTCCGCCGAGCCGGCGCCCGAGCCCGTCGCGTACCGGCCGGGCGAGACCTGGCACCGGGAGGCCGAGGCCGGGGCAGGGGCCTCCCCCGCGGCGCGGGTGACGGTGCTCGCGCTGGCGTACTCGCCCGACGGCCGGCTCCTCGCCTCGGCCGGCGAAGACGCGGCGGTCTCGCTCCGCGACGTCCAGACCGGCCGGGTCGTCGCCCAACTCGCCGGCCACCGCGACGCCGTCTCCTGCCTGGCCTTCAGCCCGGACGGGACGACGCTCGCCACGGGGGGCTACGACCGGACCGTGCGGCTCTGGGACGTCGCCTCCGGGGCCGAGGCCGCGGTCCTCTCCGGCCACACCGGCTCGGTGCGCGCTTTGGCCTTCAGCCCGGACGGCGCGACGCTCGCCTCCGGCGGGGCCGACCGCGACGTCCGGCTCTGGGGCGTGGCCGACCGCGCGCCGCTCGGTCAACTCATGGGCCACCGCGGGTCCGTCCGCGCCCTCGCCTTCGCCCCGGCCAAACCGGGCCAGACCCTCCGGCTCGCGACGGCGGGCGAGGACGGCGAGGTCCGCCTCTGGGACGCCTCCCCGGGCGGCGACCGCGCCCCGACGGCCGTGCTCGCCGGGCACACCGACATGGCCGTCTGCCTCGCCTTCTCGCCGGGGGGCGGGACGCTGGCCAGCGGCGGCCTCGACACGTCCGTCAAGCTCTGGGACGTGGCGACCGGCCGCGAACGCGCGACCCTGCGGGGCCACCACGACGGCGTCTCGGCCCTGGCGTTCGCCCCGGGGAGCGGGCAACTCGCCACCGCCGGGTTCGACGGCGCGGTCCGGCTCTGGGAGCCCGCCGCCCCGATCCTCTCCCCGGCCGCCTGCCTGGCTTACCCGTCGGTCGCGGCCTCCGTGGCGTATTCGCCCGACGGCCTCGCCCTGCTCGCGGCCGGCGACGCCGGCCTCGCCCGCTGGGACGCCCGGACCGGCGCCCCCCTCCCGGCCGTCAAGCGGTCCGGCCCGACCGGCGGCCTCGCCCTCGCGGTCTCGCCCGACGGCTCGTCGGCCGTCGAAGGGGCTGCGGCGGGGGTCGTCCGCCTCTTCGACCCCACGACGGGCCGGGCGCTGGGCGAATTGAAGGGCCATCGCGACGCGGTCGTCGCGGCGGCGTACTCGCGCGACGGCCGGACGCTCGCCGCGGGGAGCCGGGACGGGACCGTCGTCGTCTGGGACGTCACGACCCGCACTGCCCGCCGCGCCTTCGGCACCGGCAAGGGGGCCGTCGCCGCGCTGCGGTTCGCCCCCGACGGCCGTCGGCTCGCCGTGGCGGCCGCTCAAGGGGTGACGCTCTGCCCGCTGAACGGCCGGGGTCGGGCCGTCGCGCTCGGCGACGAGAGCCAAAAGGCCGCCGCGCTCGCCTTCGCGCCCGACGGGTCGACCGTGGCGACGTCCGGCCCGGACGGGATGATCCGGCTCTGGAACGCCCGCACCGGGGCGCCCCGCCACTCCTTGAACTACGAGGCGTGCCTCGCCCTGGCGTACTCGCCCGACGGCCGCATGCTCGCCGCGGCGCACCGCGGCGGCGACGTCTCGCTGTGGGACGCCCGTCTCGGCCGCCAGGTCGGGCTCCTCCGCGGCCACCGGGGCGACGCCTCGGCCCTCGCCTTCGCCCCCGACGGCCGGTCCCTCGCCACCGCCGGGGCCGACCACACGGTCAAGCTCTGGAACCTCGCCGCCCGACGGCTGACGGCGCGGGCCACGCTGAAGTCGGAAATCACCATGCCCCGCGACGTCGCGTTCACGCCCGACGGCATGACCCTGGCGGTCGCCGACGGCCGGTCCGACGCCCCCGGCGCGGTCCTCCTGTTCAACCCCGTGACCCGCCGGGTCGAGGCGACGCTCGAAGGCCACGGCGGCGGGGTCACCGCCGTCGCCGTCTCCGCCGACGGCCTGACCGTCGTCTCGGGCGGGTTCGACCAGACCGTCCGGGTCTGGGACGCCGACACGGGGTCGATGCGCTACGCCCTCGAAGGGCTCGACGGCGTCGTCACCGGCCTGGCCGTCTCGCCCGACGGCCGGACGATCGCGACGGCCGGCGAAGACGGCTTCGTCACCCTCTGGGATACGGAGTCCGGGACCGAGTCGGCCCGCCTCGCCGGGTTCCGCGGGCGCATGCAGTCCGTCGCCTTCTCGCCCGACGGCCGGCTCCTCGCCGCCGCCGGGGGGGTGTTCGCCAACGGCCCCGCCGCCCTGGGCGAGGTCCGGGTCTGGGACGTGGCCACGCGCAAGGCGCTCCCCGGGTTCAAGGGCCACGCCCGGCCGGCCGTGGCGCTCGGCTTCTCGCCCGACGGCAAGACCCTGGCGGTCGGCGGGCTCGACGAGACCCTGCGGACCTGGGACGTCGCCACCGGCCGGCCCCGGTGGACCCTCTCCGGCCTGCCGGGTTGCGTCCTGACGATGGCGTACTCGCGCGACGGCCGGACGCTCGCCTGGGCCGGACGGAACGACGGCCTGGTCACCCTGCACGACGCGGCCTCCGGGGCCGAGGTCGCCCGGCTCGTCGGCCACACCGCGGCGGTCCACGCCCTGGCCTTCGCCCCCGACGGCGCGACGCTGGCGACCGCCGGCTCGGACAACACGGTCAAGCTCTGGGACGCGCCCGCGGTCGGGGCGTCCCCCCGTTCCCTCTCCCCTCGTTAAACGGTCGGATCGGTCGGACGTGCGAGCGCGGGGCTCTCGCCCCCGGAGGCCGTATGCGGCGCGAACATCGGACATTGGTCGTGGCGGCGTGCCTGGCGCTCGGCGGGGCGCTGTTCCTCGCCGCGGGGGCATCCCGGGGGGCCGACGCCTCCCCGGGCGGCCCCGGCGCACCCGAGGCCGCCCGAGGCGGCGCGAAGGACCTGACGGCGCTGATCGACCGGACGTTCGAGGCCGTCTGGTCCGCGGGGAACGTCCGCCCCGCGCCGCCGGCCGACGACGCGGAATACCTCCGCCGCGTCTACCTCGACCTCGTGGGCAAGATCCCCACCGCCGCCGAGGCCCGCGACTTCCTCGACGACCCGGCCCCGACCGCCGAGAAGCGGGCGCGGCTCGTCAACGACCTGCTCGACAGCTCCGCCTACCTCACCCGCGCGACCGAGACCTACCGCGCGATGCTCCTGCCCGAGGCCGAGACCGACGGCCAGGTCCGCGCCCTGCTGCCGACGTTCGAGGCCTGGCTCCGCAAGAAGGTGGCCGAGAACGCCGGCTACGACGTGATCGCCCGCGAGGTCTTGACCGTCCGCCTCGGCGGCCGCGGCCGCCGCGCCGGGAACGCCTTCGACCCCCGCTCGGAGCCCTCGCCGCTGGCCTACTACGTGGCCAAGGACGCCAAGCCGGAGAACCTCGCCGCGAGCGCCTCGCGGCTGTTCCTGGGGGTCCGGATCGAGTGCGCCCAGTGCCACAACCACCCGTTCGCGAAGTGGAAGCGGGAGGAGTTCTGGGGCCTCGCCGCGTTCTTCGGGGGCGTCAGCAAGCAGGGCCGTGACGACGCGGTCGTCGGCCAGATCCGCGAGAACGAGACCCCCCGCGAGATCGTCATCCCGGGGACCACGCGGGTCGTCCCCGCGGCGCTCCTGGGTCAAGAGAAGCCGAGGTGGCGGCGGGGGGCCTCGGGCCGCGAACTGCTGGCCGACTGGGTCACCTCGCCCGACAACCCCTACTTCGCCCGCGCGGCCGTGAACCGCGTCTGGGCCCGGTTCTTCGGCGTCGGCCTGGTCGAGCCGGTCGACGACATGGGGGACGAGAACCCCTCGCCCCACCCCGAGTTGCTCAACCGCCTCGCCAGCGACTTCCGCGACCACGGCTACGACCTGAAGTACCTGATCCGGGCGATCACCGCGTCGAAGCCGTACGGCCTGACCAGCGCCGTGGGGCGGTCGGAACTGGCCCCGCCGCACCTGTTCGCCGCGATGCCCCTGCGGAGCCTCTCGCCGGATCAGCTGTTCGACACGCTCGCCCAGGCCACCGGCTCCCGGGCCGGCGGCGGCAGCGCGGCGATGGCCGGCGGCGGACGCGGCCAGTTCCTCGAACTCTTCGCCAACCGGGACGAGAAGCCGACGGAAGGCCAGACCTCGATCCTCCAGGCCCTCTCGCTGATGAACGGCCCGCTGATCGCCGCGGCCACCGACCCCGAGTCGGGCGACACCCTCGGCGCCGTGGCCGACGCCCCGTTCCTCGACACCGCGGGCCGGATCGAGTCCCTCTACCTCGCCGCGCTAACCCGACGACCCCGGCCCGACGAGGCGGCGGCGATGGCCGCGTACGTCGACCGCGGCAAGACCGAAGACGACCGCAAGAAGGCCCTCGCCGACGTCTTCTGGGCCCTCATCAATAGCCCCGAGTTCCGGTTCAACCACTGACGCACGCCGCGGCGGCGGACCGGTCCGCCCGGCCCCCCGCCGTCGCCCGTCCGACTTCTGTCAGCGACCGACCGCCGCAGCGCCTCTCACCCCGGCCGCGTGCCGAACTTTCCGCGAGGAGACGAGACGTCATGGCCAGTGAACGACCGTCGCGCAACGCCCCGCGCCTCTCGCGCCGCCAGATGTTCCAGTTGGCCGCGGCGGGGGCGGTCGGGTTCTCCGCGTCCGGCTGGATCGAGGCGCTCGCGGCCGGCGCCGCGGCCGACCCGAAGCGCCGGAAGTCGTGCATCCTGCTCTGGATGACCGGGGGTCCGAGCCAGACCGACACGTTCGACCCCAAGCCGGGCCACGCCAACGGCGGCCCGTTCAAGGCGATCGAGACCGCCGCGCCCGGCGTGAAGATCGCCGAGCACCTGCCGCAGCTCGCGAAGCAGATGAAGGACGTCGCCATCGTCCGGTCGATGAGCACGAAGGAGGGGGACCACGGCCGGGCCACGTTCGCCATGCGGACCGGCTACGTTCCGGTCGGGCCGATCCGCTACCCGACCCTCGGCTCGCTCGTCTCGAAGGAGTTGGGGGACGAGTCGGCTGAACTGCCCAACTTCGTCAGCGTCGCCCCGGCGCGGGCGTTCAACCCGGCGGCGTTCAGCCCGGGGTTCCTCGGGCCGCAGTACGCCCCGCTCGTCGTCGGCGAGCGCGCGGTCCTCGAACCGGGCGGGGGGCGCGACGCGCGCAACCTCTCGTTCAAGGTCGAAGACCTCAGCCCCCCCGCCGGGATCGACCCCCACCGGGCCGACGCCCGCCTCGCCCTCCTCGACTCGCTCCGGCGCGACTTCAACGACCACCACCCGGGGGTCTCGCCGCTGAGCCACGAGGACGCCTACCAGCGCGCCGTCCGCCTGATGCGCTCGGCCGCGGCCAAGGCGTTCGAACTGGACGACGAGCCGGCGAAGCTCCGCGACGCCTACGGCCGGACCGCGTTCGGCCAGGGGTGTTTGCTCGCCCGGCGGCTGGTCGAGCGTGGGGTCCCGTTCGTCGAGGTCTCGCTGTCGTCGGCCGAAGGGGCCGGCGGGGTCGGCTGGGACACGCACGCGCAGAACTTCGACGCCGTCAAGCAGCTCTGCGGCGTCCTCGACCCGGCCTGGGCGACCCTGATGGAAGACCTCCGCTCGCGCGGGCTGCTCGACTCGACGCTCATCGTCTGGATGGGCGAGTTCGGGCGGACGCCGAGGATCAATTCCAACGCCGGCCGCGACCACTTCCCCAACGCCTGGACGACCGTGCTCGCCGGCGGCGGGATCAAGGGGGGCCAGGCGATCGGCGACACCGGCCCCGACGGCATGGAGGCGAAAGACCGCCCCGTCGCCGTGCCCGACCTGCTGTCCACCGTCTGCAAGGCGCTCGGCGTCGACCCGACGACGCAGAACATGTCCGACGTCGGCCGGCCGATCCGCCTCGTCGATCCGAAGGCCAAGCCCATCCAGGAGGTGCTCGGATGAGAAGCCGCCCGAAGCCTTCCCCCCTCTCGGCGTCGACGTCGGCCACCGCCGTCCTCGCCGCGGCCCTGGCGGCGGGATTCGCCAACGCCCCCGGTCCGGCCCGCGCCGACGCCCCGCAGCCCGGGGCGGCACCGGCGGCGGCCGCCGACCGCGACGTCGCCCAAAACGTAATCTTCCTGGGCGAAGGGCGGCCCTTGTTCATCCGGCTCCGCCTCGACACCGGCGGCCGGGGCTTCCGCGCCTCGTGGCTCGACTCCGTCAAGGCGATGCACGCCTACCTCGACCGCAACGGCGACGGCACCCTGACCCGCGAGGAGGCCGACCGCGGCGGGCTCCCCACGATGGTCCGCGCGGCGACCGGCAACGGCGCCGCCTTGCCCCGCGCCGACCTCGACGCCAACCCCCGCGACGGCAAGGTCTCGCTCGACGAGCTGGCCGACGTCCTGCGCCCCGCCCTCGGCCCCTTCCGCGTCCAGATCAACCGCCTGGCGGTCGAGAAGGCCGACGCCCTGTTCAACCACCTCGACCGCGACAAGGACGGCGCCCTGACCGAACGCGAACTCAACTCGGCGGTCGCCTCGCTCCGGCGCTTCGACCTCGACGACGACGAGCTGATCGACCCCACCGAACTGGAGCCGTTCAGCAACCCGATGACGACGCAGTTCGAGGAGGACAACAACCGCCGCGGCCGGTTCACGGCCGTCCCCCCGGTCGTCGAACTGTCGGCCGACGACCCGTCGTTCCGCCCCGTCCGGCTCATGCTCCGCCGCTACGACGTCGGCTCGACCGACGGCGCGGCGGGGGGCGACAACCGCCTCGCCCGCGGCGAGTTCAAGATCGACGCCAAGGACTTCGACGCCGCCGACACCGACTCCGACGGCGAACTCGACACCGAGGAGCTCCGCCGCTTCGTGGGCAAGGTCGGCCCCGACCTGGAGCTCACCGTCAAACTCCCCGACGACGGCAAGACCCCCGCCGCGATCGAAGTCGGCGGGCCGGGCGCGAAGGCGATCCCGCCGGGCGTGAAGGTCCACAGGCTCTCCGCCGCCGACATCGAAGTGGCCGTCGGCGAGGTGAACCTCGAATTCCACGCCGACTCCGGCGCCCGCGCCGCGGCCGACGCCCGGTCGTACTACGCCAACGCCTTCCGCGCGGCCGACGCCGACAACAACCAGTACCTCGAAAAGAAAGAGGTGGTCAACCACGGGCCGCTCGCCCCCCTGTTCGAACTGCTCGACCGCGACGGCGACGGCAAGGTCTACATGAAGGAGGTCGACGAGTACGTCGATCAAACGTCGCGGGCGGCGCGGAGCCAGATGGTGCTCTCGGCGGCCGACCAGGGTCGGGCGATCTTCGCCATCATGGACCTGAACCGCGACCGCCGGCTCGGCGCCCGCGAGGTCCGCGGGACCATGGCGCGGGTCTCCTCGTGGGACCGCGACGGCGACGGCAAGGTCGGGGCCGACGAGATCCCGCACCACTACCAGCTCACCATCGGCCACGGCCAGTTGAGCCCGGCCGGCATGAACTACGTCGGGCACGGGGCGCACGCCCCCGTCGTGGCCGCCTCGCCGACGGGCCCCTCGTGGTTCCGCAGGATGGACCGCAACAAGGACGGCGACGTCTCCCGCCGCGAGTTCCTCGGCCCCCGCTCCGAATTCGACCGCCTCGACACCGACCGCGACGGCCTCCTCAACGCCGACGAAGCCGCCGTAGCGACCGCCTCCGCGTCCGCGCGGCAGCCGAACCCGTGACGTCAACGCCCCAGACCGCGACGGCCCGCCCCTCGAAC
>Ga0164243_10003927_pt1 | contig 23525 bp, 17 predicted proteins | sample OricompcompostOP_FD_108781 | JGI IMG/M metagenome (GOLD analysis project Ga0164243, IMG submission 108781) | Organic Plus compost microbial communities from Emeryville, California, USA - Original compost - Organic plus compost (OP) | ecosystem: Engineered > Solid waste > Mixed feedstock >...
ACTCTTTGTCTTTAGCGCGGACTAAGATTGAGTATTGGTTGGTGGTGTCGACTTCTTGAAGGTAGGTTACCAGACGCTCGACATACCGGCCGGTAGTTGAATTAATAATGCGAGCGTCGATCGCTATATGTGCCATTACCTGCTCGCCTCATCTTTTTTAAATACGAGTCGTGAGTATAACAGGTAGTTCCAGATAAGCGAAGCCACGGTCGCGATGAGTTTGGCGATAAATAGATTGACGTTATTGTTTTCAACGTAGGCTTCGATGAAGTTGGAGGTGACCCAAATAACCAACGGCTGGATAATCCAAAGACCAGCCAGGGTTACCGCCAGGAAAAGAACGAACTGCTTTTTGGCGTTCTTACTTTTGTCTTTAAAAGTAAAAGATTTATTAACAAAGAAACTGAAAATTAAGGCGATGCTGGTGGAAAGATAGTTCGCGACAATTTTATGAACGCCTATATTGGTAAATAAGAATAGCAGTAGAAAGTCGAGCGCAGTATTTGCGCCGCCAACTAACACAAACCTAAACTTTTGTCCGTGCTTTTCTAGGGTTTTTTCCATTGTGGTATTCCTCGATTAAGTACAGCGGACGCTGCTTGGTTTCGTTGAAAATGCGGCCGACGTACTCACCGATAATACCGAGCGAAATGAGCTGGACACCGCCAAGGAAAAGAATGACGGCCATGGTTGAAGGGTAGCCGGCGAGGTCGGAGCCAAAGAAAAGAGTGCGGATCACCAGGAAGATAATGAAGATGAAAGCGATGGCCGAGATAAGAATGCCAGTGTAGGTAGAAATACGCAGGGGTGCGGTAGTAAACGACGTAATACCGTCGATGGCAAGATTAACGAGTTTGAAATAATTCCACTTTGTTTCACCAGCAGCTCGAGGATCACGGTCATAGAGAATTTCTTTTTTGTGGAACCCAACCCAGCTAAACATCGCCTTGGTGTTGCGCTGTGATTCGCGGAATTGTTTTAAGGCTTCAACGACGCGACGGTCGAGCAGGCGAAAGTCACCGGTGTCTTCCTGGATAGGAATATGGGTAACGCGTTGGAGTGAACGATAATACATTTTTGAAGTGAATTTTTTCAACCAACTCTCGCCGTCACGTGATTTACGCTTGGCGTAGACGTCATCGTAGCCTTCTTCCCAAAGTTGAATCATTTTTGGAATGAGCTCTGGCGGATCTTGAAGGTCGGCGTCGATAATCACTGTAGCATCGCCTTGAACGTGATCGAGTCCGGCAATCATGCCAATTTCTTTACCAAAGTTACGAGACAGATTAATATAGCTGACGCGCGAATCTTTTTCGGCATAGTCTTTGATCATGTGGAGCGTCATGTCTTTACTGCCGTCGTTGACGAAGAGGAATTCAAAATCGTAGTCTTTAGTTTCATTCGCAAGATTAGCAAGACGCACGAATAATTTGTCGAGCACTTGCTCTTCGTTGTAGGCGGGGATGAGGAGGGAGATGAGTTTCACTAGTGTTAGTATACCATTTCTGGCGAATTTTAAGTTAATCCTGAAAAGTGAAAACTTTTATAAATTTAGGCGTGAATCTGGCCGCGGCCAACTCCAAGGTATCCGTAGCCGAGTTGATTTACTTCGGCGTGCTCAAGAAAGTTTACTGCGTCGACAACGAGTTTAAGGTTTGGAGCTTTTGGTGTCCAATCTGAAGCAGTCTTAAATTCTGCCCAGTCGGTAGCGATAATGACGACACTTGCGTCACGAATCGCATCTTCGAGTGATTCGGTGACAGTCACGGCTTCATTAAGTGTTGGCTTAGCTTCTTCGTTAGCGACCGGGTCAAAAGCAAGCACTCTCGCGCCCTTTTCTACAAGCAAGTTTGCAATAGTAATAGCTGGTGATCGGCGAGTGTCGCTGGTACCAGCCTTAAAGGCGAGTCCAAGCACCGCAACGGTAACACCATTCAGATCATTTTCGATTTTTTCACTAATACGGTTAATGATGTAGTGCGGCATCGAGGCATTAACATCAGAAGCAGCTTTCATGATTGGCATATCGACACCAAAGCTACCCGCGCTACTGATTAATCCGCTGACATCTTTAGGGAAGCAACCTCCACCGTACCCTCGGCCTGCTTTGAAGAAGGCTTTTCCAATTCGCTGATCTTCGCCAACGATTGACATAACCTCTTCGACATCAGCACCGGCAGCATCGCTAAGTTGAGCAATTGAGTTGGCAAATGAAATTTTTAAGGCAAGGAAAGCGTTTGAGGTTACTTTAATAAGCTCGGCACTTTCAAGGCTAGTGTTGATATAGTTTCCTGTGTGTCCAGGAGTGAAGTTGATCTGAGAGATACGTGAAATGTCTTCAAAATGGTCTTCAACGGTTTGGTGAAGATGTAGGATTGCTTTGTTGGCCTCATCGTTGTCACCACCAGCAACGATACGGTCGAACATCAAGGTATCGTAAATGGCAGTGCTTTCACGCAGGAATTCCGGGTTAGATACGTACGCGACTGATTCTGGTAGCACCTGCATGATCTTTCGGCCTGTGCCTACTGGTACAGTACTTTTTTGAACAAAGATAGCTCCCTGTTTGAGATATTTAGCTGCCTCTTCAGCGGCACTGAAAACGTATGAAAGATTAGAACTTCCATCTTCGTTGTCAGGGGTGCCGACACATGAAAAAACGATATCAGCGTCTTTTACTACCTCGCTGTAATCGGAAGTCGCCTTTAGGGTGCCTTTTTCGATACCTTCAGTGACAATGGCATCAAGCCCATCCTCGTAGAATGGTGCCTTGCCGCTGTTAATAATATCTACCTTCTTTGGATCTAAGTCGATTGCAGCAACATTGTGTCCAGAAACAGAAAAAAGGGCCGCTGCTGTTGTGCCCACATATCCGCTACCGATGATGACTATATTCACTAAATTTTCCTACCTTTCGAAAGCTTATTATATCAGATTAAAAAGAGCTACATTATTTGGGGTATAATTAGTACTTGGTGATATAAGTGAGGGATTGTGAGTGCCACGACGTAAAATTTCTGAATACCGTTCCAAAAAAATTATTAACAGAGTCCTGGGCTTGAATTACGTAGGGTGGGAAGTTCATGAGGGTAAAATACCCGAGATACCCCCTGGAGGAATCTTTGTACTTAAAGTTGACCAGGCTGTAAAACAGCGATTTAAACGTGGACTGATTTATCTTAACCTTCCAAGTACCCATATGTCGGATCATGTAAGCATTTTGACTGATAAAGGGTATAGTTCTCTTTTGATTGAGCCCTACCATGTGCATGAAGCAACTGGAGAGCGATATATCAGCTTGGTTCGCGAACGTGAAGGAGTGACGCTTCATTATAGTCGTCACGGTGGTGTTGAGATTGAATCAAATAAAGACGGGATTCAAGGCGGGCTTATTGCGGATCTTGATTTGAAAAAAGTTGCCACTGAAACAGGTTTTACTACGAAGCAACTCGAAGCGCTTATCGATATCTTTAATTCCCAATACATGAGCTTGCTGGAAATTAACCCGTATGTCATTGAAGACGGTGAGCTAAAAATCCTTGATGTGGCCATTGAAATTGATTCAGCTGCAGAATTACTAGTGAGCGAATGGACTGAAGCGGATTTACGGTCTCCAGCTGCCGTTTTGACCGACGAAGAAATAGCAGTAAAAAAGCTTAATAATGAATCACCCGCCTCGTTTAGTCTAGAAGTAATTAACCCCGATGGTGCGATATTTCTACTGCTTTCCGGAGGCGGCGCAAGTGTCGTTATTGCCGATGAAATATTTATGATGGGTCATGGAAAACAACTGGCAAATTACGGTGAATATAGCGGTAATCCTAGTACAGATGAAACTGAAATTTACACCGATCAAGTGATTAAACTTTTGTTAAAGTCGAAAGCAAAGAAAAAGGTAGTGTTGGTGGGTGGTGCGGTGGCAAACTTTACGGACATAAAAAATACATTCAAGGGAATTATCTCAGTGCTTGAAAAACATAGCGATGAACTGCGTAAGCAAGGAGTTAAATTCTACGTACGACGTGGCGGCCCTCGTCAAGCCGAAGGGCTAAAGGCAATCACTAAGGCGCTAGAAAACATGGGTATTATGGGTGGTGTGTACGATCCTTCAACGAGTATTCCAGCCGCTGTTAAGAGCCTAGTGAAAGGACTAAAATGACAACTTCTATAGAAGTAATTCGTAAACTCCAACCGCAAATCTTAGTTCATGGGCTTCACCAGGGTATTATCCAATCAATTTTAGATTACGATCATCTGCTTGGTCGGGAAGTTCCGAGTATTGTAGGAATTATTGCGCGTGGTCGAAAGAAAGAGCGTTTTTTCTGGGGCGGCACCGAAGTAGAAATACCATTGTACAGCAGTCTTAGTGTCGTGCCAGTGGCCGTGAAAAAGGTGGTTAATAGTTTAGTGAATGTTCAATCGGCGCGGAACGTAAAAGACTCAGTGATCGAATCGATCGATTCGCTTCCGGACTTAAAAATTGTCGATATTTTTGCAGAAGGAACACCTGAACGCCATGCGCTTGATTTGATTGAATATGGAAAAGATAAAAACGTGTTGGTTGTCGGGCCTTCGAGCGTTGGCGTGCTTGTTCCTGGTGTTCTTAAGCTTGGTGCAATTGGTGGTACGATGTATGATCAACTGCTTGATGCACGCATTAAGAATGGTGGCGATGTCGCGATCATTACAACTTCCGGAGGAATGGTGAATGAATTGATTCGTGTCGTGACTGGGCAGGGTCGAAAGGTTTCGTTCGCGATCGCTATGGGCGGTGACCGATTCCCCGTGCTCGATCCTGAGGAGGCAATTTTACTTGCAGAGAATGACCCGGAAACAAAAGAGATTGTATTCTTCGGTGAGCTCGGCGGTACGGATGAATATCGGATTGCTGAGTTAATCAAAGCAAAGAAGGTGAAAAAGCGGATTATTGTATATATTGCTGGGGTAGTAGCTGAACTCTTCGATACTCCGCCTCAGTTTGGGCATGCTAAAGCATTGGCCGAAAGACACGACGAGTCAGCAACAGCTAAGAAAGAAATGCTTGCAAGTGTTGGTGTGGCGGTTGCTGATAGGTTTGATGATATAGCGAAGAGTCTTGAGCAAAAAGAACTTGAGGCGGTTGAGCTAATTGACGATCAAGTGAAAGTGCGACACAAGGCATACTTCATGAGTCATTTATCGGGTGAAGAAGATGGAAAAATTCAACTACTTGGTGATGAACTGTTAAATACGGTACAGAATAATTCACTTGCTTCACTCACCCTTTCGGTACTACTAGGAAAACAGGTTAAATCAAAGAAAACCATCGAATTTACTGATCTTGTGTTGAAATTGTTAGTTGATCATAGCCCGAATGTATCGGGTGCGGTAAATACCATGGTGGCGGCTCGCGCCGGAAAAGATTTAGTATCAAGTTTGGCAGCTGGATTACTGACGATTGGTCCACGATTTGGTGGGGCTATTAATGATGCCGCAGAAGCGTGGCTTAATGGAGTAGAGAATAATCTCTCAGCGAGCGAGTTGATTAGTGATTACACTCAGAAAACTGGCATTGTACCGGGAATTGGCCATAAGAAATATCGCCTCGATAACCCAGACCCCCGAGTTGGAGCGCTAGCGAAGTTCGCCGAGAAAAACGGCAAGTATTTCAACTTCGCTCGAGAGGTAGAAAGTATTACAACTACCAAGAAAGCAAACCTCATTCTGAACGTTGACGGAGCGATCGCGGCGGTAATGCTCGATCTGCTAACGACTCAATTGAAATACACCCCCGAGCAATTGCGTGAACTGATTACCATTGGATTCTTTAATTCACTGTTTGTTATTTCAAGGACAATCGGATTTACTGGTCATTATTTGGATCAGCGCAGAAACGACGAAGGTTTGTTTAGGCTTGATGATTCTGATTTGCGGTACTTTAAGTAACCACTCATAAGCGACGTTTTCTACTTTAAGACACCTGCGTCTTTAAGCTTTTGCTCGAGCGCAGGCCAGAGGGTGTAGGCAAAGGAGGCAGTCATGTGTGAATTCAGAGCGTTTTTATTCGAGCCGAACTTTTTATCGCGATATACCTGAACACCACCAATATTTGAATAACAATAATTGTTGTCGCAAAACATGTCTTTCACCGGGATAACTCGATTAGCAGGGAGTAGTTTCATTTCAACAACATCTTTTGAATCTTTAGTGATCGGACCAGTAGCGGCTTCGAGTGGATTTTTACACGATTGACGAAGCGCGTTACATTCTGGGCCACCTTCTTTACCGCTAATCGGCACGTCTTCAAGAAGGTATACGTTTTTATTATCGGTCAATGAGTGGAGTGTTGAAAGTGCGTTCACAATATTGTTGCCTTTTTGATTTTTGAGATTATCTGAGTGCCACATAGACACAATGATTGCTTCACTCCTATCAAGAACACCGGTCTTTTTAATGAGTTCGAAACGAGTATCACAATTTTCATTTTCTTCTTTCGATCCGAAGCATGAAGATGTACCAATAATACTTACTTTAATATTATTTTTTTGGCCGATCTTATCCATAGGATTAATCCAATGTTGAGCGTGAGAGTCGCCCCATATAGTGATTTCTCGTTTTGATTCGAGATCACCTACAACACAAATACTTCCTATTCTTTCAGTGAGATTGCGCGCGTCGTATGAAGCACATACGGTTTCGGTGCTCAGAATGGTGTCGTACTTATCATTTTGCCCGATTTGAGCAAACCTACCTTCGACATATCCGAATGATTTTTCACAGTCATTATGTATAGACTTAGCACCTACACACCGGTTGGTATCATCAATTGCAATAGCGCGTGCTTCTACAACAGCAACCTTCACACTCTCCTCTGTGCGGGTCGATAGGAAGTACGAACCACCAGCGATACTTGCTGTAACAATGATAAATGCACCATAGATGTAACGTTTCTTAACATTTGCATGTTGTGTAGTTTGTTCGACATAGCGGTACGATAAGTGAGCACAGAGAATCGCAAGTCCAACAAGGCCAACTTTTATAAGAATAGATTGCGGGTGTGAATCGATATCGAATAAGAAGAGAATCGGAATTAAAATGAGTAGTGGCCAGTGCCATAGGTATAGTGAGTACGATAGATTACCCATCCACTGGATCGGCTTGAACCTGAAGAGATTTTCGAATGACCATTTAGAATCGCTTGCTATACCGCCTGCGTAGATGATAAGTGTAGTACCTAGAGTTGGTATAAGAGCATGCCATCCGGGGAAATCAGTACCTCCCCATTTGTAAACGGAGTAGCCTATCATAGCGAATCCAATCCAAGGAAGTAGTAGTCGGAGATCGTAGTTTTTTATAAGCGGAAGGAAAGCGATTAGTCCACCAAGTAATAATTCCCACACACGAGCTGGAGTTACGAAGTAGGCGAGTGACGGCTGATCATAGGTTAGGTTGTAGCCGTAAATAAAGAAGCCGGCGATGAGGAGGATGACAGGTATAACGGCAAGGGTCGTGAGTTTCTTTTCTCTGTAAATAATAAAAATACTCGAAGTTGTCATGAGGAGAATGAGAAGTAGAAACGGCCACACTAAGTAGAATTGCTCTTCTAATGACAGGCTCCAGAAATGTTGAACGGCAGTCGGATTTGTATTTGCTAAATAGTCGACTGAATTGTGAGCTAAGAACCAGTTTTCAAGAAATACAGAAGAAGCAGCAATTTGTTTGGCAGTTTCTTGGATAAGCGAAAGATTTCCAGATGCTACTACCAAAGCGAGTGTAGCAAGAAGCGTAACCGACGCTGCAGGCACAAGACGCTTAATACGACGAGCATAGAAGTTTGCGAGAAATGTTCCTGTAGCCTTAATTTTGCGTTTCGCATTTAAAACTGGCTCGGCGTCACGCATTAAAGTAATGGTCATAAGGTAACCGGAAATGACAAAGAAAATATCTACACCCATGAAACCGCCAATTAAACTGCCCGGCCAAAAGTGGTAAATAACAACAGAAAGCACTGCAATTGCCCGCAGTGCCTGGATATCAAGTCGCTTCCCTCTATTCATACACTCCTACAATCATACGAGAAATGACCCCATATTTCAATCTGTAAACAGATGAGCATAGGAAGGAGACCGGTCTACGGTATATAATTATGGTAGATGCCGAAAGTTTCAATTATTGTGCCTGTTTATAATGCGGAAAAATATCTTTCCGCCACTTTAGAGAGTGCACTGCAGCAATCTTTTACAGACCTTGAAATTATCTGTATTGACGACGGTTCGACGGATGGATCTGCTGCTATTCTTAAGCAATTCCAAGAGCGGGATGCGCGCGTGAAGGTTTCTAATCAAAAAAATAGCGGCGGTTCGGCGGCGCGTAATGCAGGCTTGCAGTATGCAACCGGCGATTATGTCATGTTCCTAGATTCGGATGATTTGTACGCGAAAGATATAGTTGCCCAAGCATACGACAGAGCGAGTGCGACAGGTGCTGACATTGTATTTTATAATTTTGCACGTTTCGTCAGGAAGCCAACGAAGTTAGCGGTGGTGAATAGAAATTCACCTAAAGGCGACAAAGGACCGTTTACAAAAGAATCATACGCTCAAAGATTCTTTAATGATTTTGCAATTATTACGTGGAACAAGCTGGTGAAGAAAAGCATCATTGCTGATAATAACCTGGCGTTCAATACAGAACTCTCACACAATCATGATGTCGATTTCTCTATTCGCTTAATGCTATCTGCAAATACTTACTATTGGCTTGATGAAGTTGGCTACTATTACCGCGCAAACAGCACTGGACTTACAGCAACTAAGCGGAGCGATCCAACGAATGTTCTTAAAATATTTTTAAATCTCAACAAGGAAATTGTTGCGAAGTATGAAATAGTAAAGCCATCTTTTAATGATTACGTCGCCGACATGATAGCCGGTACAATTATGAAATACCGGGGCAACGAACAAAAAGTAACAGAAATTGCCAAATTCGCACACGATAGTGTTATTCCAAAGCTGGGGCTTAATGGGTGTACTGAACCGACAGGGATTTTTGAGCTGGTTGAGGCGGGTGAATACGGTGAAGTTGTCATTCATACTAATAATCTAAAACTAAAAACGCGAGCTAAAATGCGAAGCCTATATGACGTTGCTCAAGATGTTTTAGCTCGTTTTACTGTATAATGGATACTTAATGAACTTCTCTAATATTTTTAGTAAGCGCAATAAAGTTTTGCTCTATGAGCTTGTAGTCACTGACTTCAAACTGCGGTATCAGAATTCAGTCCTCGGTTATGCTTGGTCACTCTTGAAACCGCTTTTCCTGTTTGCAATTATGTATGTGGTATTTGTTCATTTCCTTCGGTTTGGAGCTGGAATTCCACATTTCGCACCAATGCTGTTGCTCGGACTTGTTTTATGGGGGTTCTTTACAGAGGCAACAAAACAAGGAATGAACTCTATTACTGCTCGAGGTAATTTGCTACGTAAGATTAATTTTCCAAAATATATATTAGTTATTTCAGCTACTATCTCAGCGTTTATAAACCTAATGCTTAATCTAGTGGTAGTGTTTATCTTTATGCTCATTGATGGGGTAGATTTTGGTTGGACGGCTTTGCTGTTTCCTTTTACACTACTTCTGTTATATGGATTTGCGCTGTCATTAGCCTTTTTCTTTGCTGCACTCAGCGTAAAGTATCGTGACATCGGCTATATTTGGGATGTCATAATTCAGGCGATGTTTTACGCAACACCAATTTTCTATCCACTTCAGATGGTGATTAACTATAACATTCAAGCTGCTCAAATACTTATGCTAAATCCAATAGCGGTTCTGATTCAGGAGGGGCGTGCACAGCTAGTTGGAGATGAGCCTGTTATAACTGCGAATGAGCTATTTTCAAACCCTGCGTATTTAATTATTCCGTATGCAATCATGGTAGCCTTTGCTGTTTTAGCGGTTTGGTATTTCAAAAAGAAACAAGCCCGATTTGCGGAGGAAGCGTAGCATGAACGAGTCTAATGGAATAGCATTAAGTGTTAAAAACGTATCGAAAACATTTAAGCTACCTCATGAACGTCATAGTGGCTTGAAGAGTGCTGTTGTGAGTGTTGTTGGTGGAAAACACAAGCGTGGATATGAGCGCCAACAGGTTCTTAAAGATATTTCATTCGAGGTAAAAAAAGGCGAGTTTTTTGGAATTGTTGGTCGCAACGGAAGTGGCAAGAGCACGCTCCTGAAGTTAATGTCAGGCATATACGTGCCGGATAGCGGGAAGGTGAAGATTAATGGTAGTTTGACGCCGTTTATTGAGCTTGGTGTTGGATTTAATCCAGAACTGACCGGACTTGAAAACGTATATCTAAACGGTGCATTACTTGGTTTTTCACGCAAAGAGATGGAGGCGAAATATGATGATATTGTCAGTTTCGCGGAACTCGAAGATTTTATGGATCAGAAGCTGAAAAATTACAGTTCAGGTATGCAAGTTCGATTGGCATTCTCGATCGCAATTCAGTCGCATTCGGACATCCTTATTCTAGATGAGGTGCTTGCGGTTGGAGATGAAGCTTTTCAGCGTAAATGTAATGCATTCTTTGACTCGATTAAGCGTGACAAAACAAAAACAGTTATTCTTGTTACCCACGGAATGGACGCAGTTCGTAAATATTGCACAAGAGCGATGCTTATTGAAAAAGGTGAAATTCTCATTCAAGGTGACCCTGAAGAAGTATCTGAAGCTTACTCTGCGCAATTTATCGACACCTCAAAGAACCCGAAGGCCAATGAACTTGGGAATAAAAATGGACAAGTTCGTCGCGGAACTGGCGACGTAATGTATGAGAATATTAAACATACGATTACTAAAGATAAGTTTACATTAGACTTCGACCTTTCTAATAAGACAAATAGAGACATTTCGACGATTTGTATGGGTATCGACTTTTGTATAAATAGCGAAATTATATACGGTAACGATACACGTTATATAGAGGAATATAAGAAGGGAATCTTTCTTGCTGCAAATTCGACCCGTCACTTCACTCTTACGTTTGACAATATACTCGGCAACAATCCGTTTACGATAAACATGAACGTTACAACAGATATGGGTACAAATATTGCTGACCTTATTAAGCCTGCTGTAAGGTTTGATTCTACTAATGTGAAATACAGTCCTGTATTTAAAGTCCTCGCTTTCCCGGAAATTAAGATAAAATAGATTCAATATGTCAAACAAGTTTGAACCTCTCGTTTCAATTATCGTACCGGTTTATAATGCTGAAAAATATTTGAAAGAGTGTGTCGATTCCTTGTTGGGTCAATCATATAAAAATCTTGAAATTTTACTTATTGATGACCACAGTACTGATGAGTCTTGGAAAATTTGTCAAAGATACGCGAAGAGGCACAAAAATATTACCTCGTATCAAACGGAAAAAAACTCTGGTAGCCCCCTAGAAGGTAGGCGAATAGGGGTGAAGAAAGCTAAAGGTGAGTGGATTACTTTTATAGATAATGATGACTATGTGAAAAAGGACTACATAAAACACCTTGTAGAGGGAACAGAACAAGGTAAGTACGATATTTCCGTTACAGGGCACAGCCTGCTTCATGAAGATGGCTCGGTTGAGGATTTTAACTGGAAAAACTATAGCCAGACCACAACAGAGCGCTTGAATGAATTCTATAGGCATTTTATTCGCGGATACTACCATACTGATCCAACGGATACGGTGGGTCAGAATTTAGTTCGTGCCGAGGTGGCAAAAAAGACCAATTTGGATGACTTACCTAGTAATATTTATGCAGAAGATACAGTGATGGCTCTTAGCTTTCTGGCTAATTCGAAGAATGGGGTTAATTTTGTTGACCACCACGACTTTCTTTGGCGGCAATTACAGGGTAGTGGCAGTCATGGTGGATTTTATAAGCGGGCTGATCGGGATGCATTCTATGACGCCTGTGAGAAAATCTTTTCTCGAAATGATGTTAAGAGGGTGCTAGATGAAAATATTAGTAAGATTTCTGTAATAGTTCCGATCTATAATGTCGAAAAACACCTAAAGCGGTGCTTGGACAGTATTCTCAATCAGACATATAAAAATCTTGAGATAATTCTAGTTGATGACAAGACTCCGGATAATTCTGGAAAAATTGCTGATGAATATGCTAAAAAGGATAGCCGTGTAAAGGTCATCCATAAACAAAAAAATCAAGGCTTAAACATGGCTCGGGCGACCGGCTTTGATGTTAGTACGGGTACTTACGTAATGTTTGTGGATAGCGATGATGCTATCGCACGAGATTGTATTGAGTTTGCGTTGCGGGCGATTGTTAAAAACAAAGCTGAATTTTCGAAATTTAACGTCCTCAGCTTCAGCGATGACAAAAATTTACCACCAAAGATGAGCTCTGTTGATGAGGTTGGTGAAGAAAAAGTTATTACTGGAAAAAAGGATTTATACAGATCTCGATTTTACAATAAAACGGTAGGTATATCTCGTGTGACAGTTTGGGGTGGACTATATCCACGCGACGCTGTCCAAAAGATTGATTGGTCAAAAGCAAATTACCGCCAGCATGAGGATATGTATTGGACGATGCAGTTCCTGGAACATGTAAATAAAGGTGTATTCACCTCTAGGGTTGGGTACTTTTATCGAATCGATGAGAATAACGGGATGGTTTTATCAAAATCGTTGACAGGGAATATGTACAATGAGACCCCAATTGGTTATTTGGAGTTCGCGAAAGATTACCTGAATGAGCTTGAGCGCTATAACAAAAAATACGATCTCGAAATGGATGACGAAATAAAGAAGTTTATTGCGTGGCAATGGTCTGACCGGTTATTTAGACTTTCTAAAGCGGAAATGCTGACATCAGAAAATAATTTTGAATATCTACCGCATGCAATTGAAGCGGTGATTAATAACTATCAGGATGCAAAAAATACAATCGCGAGTCAGCAGAAGAGTATAGAAGCATTAAACAAAGAGAAGAACGACTTAAGTGATGATATTGATAAGTTGCGAAAAGAGAACTATCGACTGAAAAAGGAACGGGCATATCTTCAGGATCAATTGTACGCCCTTTCTTCCGTTAAAAGAGCATCACTACGTGTGTTAAGTAAGGCAAAGCGTAAGATACGCTCTATGATAAAATAGGCTCAATGGCGACCGTAAAAAAAATAATAAAGTCCGTGCTTCCACATGCAGTAGTAAGGTTGTACGAAAAGCGTTATGAGCTTCGCCCTGAGAATGCTCCGCTCGACAATAAAAAAATTGCGGTCTTTTCTCCTTACGATGTTAAATACACCGAGCTTCTTCATGACGCTATAAATGTGGCAGGCTTTGTACCGTCTAAGGGTGTATCTGATGCTAAATATATTTGGCTTCACTGGTACGAAAATAGAGTCGGCAACTATTCTGATTTTGTAGATAAAGTATCGACTTTGAAAGTTTGGAAGCAGCAAGGAAGAAAGATAATCTTCCATATTCACAACAGGAAGCCACATGAAGCTACATCACCGAATGTTTCACACGCACTCATGACGACGCTTGCTGACAGCGCGGATCATGTGACCATTATGAGCAGTCAAACAAAAGACGTACTTAAAGACACTTGGTATTATGGCGATGATTTTACTCATGCCTCTCAAGTTCCTCATCCAAATTACATTGGTGCTTATGGAGAACTGTGTGATCCAAAGACACTCACGAATAACACGTTCAAGATATTATTCTTTGGTCTCGTCCGCCCATATAAAGGTGTCGAGCATTTAATCGAGGCAACTCGTGGATTAAAAAATATTGAAGTAAGTATTGTTGGCAACCCCTCAAATACAGAATATGCAGAGAAAATTAAGAGTCTTTGCGCTAATAGGCCGGAGATAAAATTACGACTTGAATATATCCCAGATGATGAAATTCCGAGTATTTTTTCCGAACACCACATTGTTGCTTTGCCATATAACATTGAAAGCTCTCTAAATTCGGGCGCAGCATTATTGGCGCTGTCGTACGCAAGGACGGTAGTGGGAACAAACAATGGCACCTTAGACGATATTCACCAAAAAGACCTATACTTTGGCTACGACTATAAAGACGAAGCTGATCATGTAAGGCAATTACGAAAATCAATTCAGACTATTCAAAAAAAATACGACGGAAAATATAACGATCTTCTAAAGATTGGCGAAAAAGTATACGAATTTGTTAAGAAAAATAATAGTATCGAAAATATTGCCAAGTCTATACAGAATATGATTCAACGTATCAGCTAATTTAACAGATTAACACCGTGATATAATGAGTGGTATGCCTAGTAGAAAAACTAAAGTATCTATTATTATTCCTGTTTATAATGTTGAGAAATACTTAAGGAAATGTGTACAAAGTGTTATTTCTCAAACCTTGAAAGAAGTTGAGATTTTTCTTATTGACGATGGCTCATCTGATAATTCTTGGAAAATTGTTCAAGAATTTGCAAAAAAGGATAAGCGTATCGTTGCAATTCAGCAGGAAAATGCAGGCGCTGCTGTTGCCCGCAACCGTGGACTTGAACTTGCGAAAGGTGAATACATCGGTTTTGTGGATAGTGATGACCATGTCGATGTTGATTACTTCGAAAAGCTCTATAAAACTGCCAGTGAGCAAGATGCGGACATTGCTCGTGCATACGTACAATCCGAGATAGAAACGAGCGAAGATTATCAATTGGCTCACTCAGCTGAGGGTTATGATAATTATTACAATATTGAATCGAAAGTGATGGTCGAAAAGAATAAATTGAACCTAACAAGCTCAAACTGGCTTGCTATTTACCGACGTTCTATTCTGGAAAAAAATAAGATTCGTTTTATACCAGAGATTAAAACTGGTCAGGACAATATTTTTAATCTTCACATATCCTACTTTGCGAATAAAGTAGTGTTTGTGCGGGAGTTTACCTACTATCATATGAATCGTCGAGACGGATCGCTTATGACAGGGTACAACTTTACTCCCAGCGGTTTGATATCAAGGGCCATGGTTATTGAAGAAACCGTCCGATTCTTAAATTCGATCAAAAATTACGACAAGGATGTCTACACTTATCGTATAAAGGATGTTTTCAGCTTCTTTCACTCACGCCTCATTAAAACTTCAGTAGACAGGGTTTCTCGTGAAGAGCTTGCATCTATTCTTGTGCCAGTATGGAAAGAAGTTAAATACAAAGACGAGATTAAGAAACTGCTTATTAAAGACGGTCGATTTATTTCATCGCTCGATAGCAAAGAAACTCTTGCGAAGTATATCACCTACGTCGTACCAGCACGACAAGTGCTTAGTAAAGCTGAAAAGAAGAGGCAAGCTGTTGCGGAGAAAATACGTCAGAATAAAACGGCTTACAAAATTCTCCGTCCACCGGTTCATGTTCTGCGTAAAATCAACAAACTCGTTGAAAAAGTTCTGACTTAGGAGCTTAGTTAATGGTAATAGTGGTAGTTCGTGGAATCGAACTTGTTTCACTCACTGGATATTCGAAACTCCAACCAGCCCAACTGCGGTAATTTACCAGCCTGAGAGAATACACTCCAGCCTTCGGTATAGTTCTTGATTGGCTGTATGTATACTCTTCTCCTGGGTTAAGTGTAAGATTGTCAGGAGTTGAGGGGAAGCTGTACAAGGTATTATTGAGTTTCGCCTCAACCTTCATACGGCCAATATTCATCGGTATAGTTGAGAAGTTTTTCAGTTTGAACGTGGCAGTTATAGAATCTGACTTAGAAACGGTGGCGGCTGATAGTGAGAGTCCTTGGGTTACAGTCACGGCGTGTTTTACTGTTAGGTTTGCAGTACGAGGAACACTCTTGGTTTCGCTGACTGGGAAATTACTACTCCAACCTACGCTATCTCGGTGATTGATAATCTTAAATGTGTAAGTACCTATCTTCGAGAGTGCAAGGGTTTTACTATACACATATTCTTCACCCGGCTGCAAAGTGAGGTTGCTTGGGGTTGAAGGGAAGTCGTATTGGAGGGTGCCTAACCTTCCTTCAACCTTGGTGCGTCCAACGCCCACTTCTTTATTAGAGAAGTTTTTCATCGTAAAAGTAGCCGTGACGGTATCGCCAGATCGAGACGAGTTTGTAGAGAGTTCAAGACCTTCTGTTATTGTAACAGGATCTTTGATTGAAAGATTGGCTGTTCGTCCAATCGACTGAGATTCATTCATTGGGTAATTATCACTCCATTTATGAGCATCTCGGAAGTTTACGAGTTTAAATGCGTAGGTGCCGTTAGAGCTGAAAATTCTCGAACCGCTATAGGAGTATTCTTCACCCGGTTGCAAAGTGAGGTTGCTTGGGGTTGAAGGAAAGTCGTATTGCTTTGAGCCTAACCTTCCTTCAACTTTCATACGACCAATGTTAATTGCTTGTGCTGAGAAGTTTTTGATCTTGAAGGTAGCGGTAACCTGCTCACCTTGGTGTGCGCTTGTTTTTGAAAGCTTTAATGATTCGGTTATAGTTACCGAGTCATTGACTTTTACGTTTGCAGATCGGGTTATGCCAGCTGTAGCACTAGTAGGGAAGTTGGAGCTCCAGCCGTACTCGCTACGATTATTCATTATCTTAAATGTGTATGTTCCTGTCTTGGTCGGGATAAATTGCTGAGTGTACGTGTATGTTTGTCCCGCCGGAATAGATAAGTTGCTAGCCGTCGACGGAAAGTCATACTGTATACCATTCAGGTCTCCTTGGACTTTTAAACGACCGACGTTTACGGCCTTTGAGAGGCTATTATTTTTTATTCTGAAGGTAGCGGTTATCGGCGCTCCTACGTGTTGCGTGCCTTCTGATAGCGATAGGGATTGGTCAATAGTTGGCTCGACGGTAATGCTTACATCTTTCTCTGTAGTACTCGTAATGGCGAAGTCGTTAAAAGGAGGTTTAATCCAACTGTTATTGACGTTTCGTGCGACAGAAAATGTAAAGTCGCCTTCTTGTGGAATGGTAATTGGTTGCCTAAAAGTATAGGTTGCGCCTGGTTTTATGGAAAGATCATTCACCGAAGGGGTCTGGAAGTATGCATCGTCGTCATTTCGGGCTTCCGCTTTTATACGTCCAAGATGAACAGTAGATTTAGAAATATTCTTAATCGATAATTTTACGTAGGTCTGTTTGTCTTTGAATGGCTGAGATTCGAAAGAGATGCCGCTTACCGTAATTCCACCGTGGGTACTGCCAAACCAATCCATGAAGAGTCGCCAGAAATTGCGATTGCCATATGCACCACAACTATCCCCAGATCCATAAAGATTTTTTAACGCTGAGGCATTTGGTTGGTAGGGAGTGTAGTTGTATAAACCGGCGGTTGCTTGGTTCTGAATATACACATTTGAGCTGCCACAGTTTGGATTGGGGTTGTAATAAATTCGGTTACTTCGTCCGGCCAGATAGTTATAGTTATCTGGAAATGCTTTATATACCTTAAATTGGCGTGCAGCGTAATAAACTTGATAGAAGAAGCCGCCATATGATGAGTCACAAGGGGCTGTATCGGGACAAGCAAAACCAGTTGCTGATTTGTACTGTTTGTCGAGGGGCCAAGTATCGGTAATGAGGCTTTGTTCTTTCTCGAGGAGTACAAGAAGCACTTGAGGGTTGATACTACATGCATCGGCAATATCTTTAATTATCTGCGCCCCCGTGCGGTTTGTCCTTGCGCTAATTCCTTCACATAATCCACTGGCGGCTTCCATCTGAGGAGTGTTCTGTTTATAGTTGCGCAGACAAGTGTAGGGTGGCTTTTGCCATCCAACCATAGCAGCATATTGAGCGCGTGTTTTGTTTGGATAGCCGAATGCTGTAGCGGGGAGTTTACCTTGTGTGTCACATGACGGAACTTTTGCATTAAGGAAGTTCTGAATTTGTGTCGAGCTCATCGACGACTTGTTGTAAAAAGTATAATCATCGATAATGTCACCAGCCTTAAACTGACTGCCACTCAGCGCTCCTGCTGATTGTGTATGTAAAGCTGAAGACGAAACTGCTAAAAACAGGGCAGCAGCAATAACTACTGTAATTCTTGCAATATTTTGCCTAAGAATTCCTATAATTGACGGTTGATACATAATTCATCTCGCAGTATTTTTTGTTTTTAATTAGTTCACGCAACAGGAGTGATACTTATGTTTATTTTACCGATTTTTGAGGTTTTTCGCAAGTTTGTGCTTGAGTCTTTTGGCTTTTCGTAACGGATTGAGTAGAGCGTTTCCAACCTTCATTGACTTAGAGTTCTTTAGTGCTTCGATTTCGGCGTCTTTTTGCTTGATAGATTCTATGCCACTCGTAGCATTTCCGCCCTGCATCAAATCAGCAAAGTAGAATTGGGTCCATTTTACATATATCCCCATGTGTTCGTCTTGTATCTCTGGTGAGAACTCCTTTGGAAGCGAATGGTCAAGAAGTTGCTTATAAAGTTTAGGGAAATCGTAGGATAAATACGTTTTTGAGGCATCTAAGGATGCTTTAGAAACTTTTTCGTATAGGGGCTTGTTGATTGCTAATTCGTATAACTCGCGTGCGATTACTGATGGATTTCCTTGAGGGGTCTGAATTACGCCGTGATTATTTTCAACCGTAGCAAGCCATGGTAGTTCGTACATCACAACCGGCAAGCCAAACGACTGAGCTTCTACGAGAGTTAGCAAGTATCCTTCAATAATACTCGTGTTGATGTAAATGTCGGCTTTTTTGAGTTCTTTAATTAAATCACTACCATGTTTTGGGCCGGTTACTTTAATATTGTTCTCGAGTCCTTGGGTCTTTACTTTCTCTTGAAGTTGCTTAACAGTGAGATCGACGCTACCGGGGCCGATAATTGTGACAGTGAAGTTATCTGTTAGCTTACTTAGTTCATTCGCGATATCGACTAAACTCAAGACTCTTTTAGTCGCCTGTTGCAATCGGCCTACCCAAACAATATTTATCTGACTCTTTGGTGCTTTTTTTGGGTTACTAATCGGAATATTGCCTAAAAGAAGTGGCGAAGGCGGATTAGGCATGTAATATACGTTCTTATGGCCCAGCGATTTCCAATATGAAACGTCTGTTTTTGAAAGTACTATCAGGTCGTCAATTAAGCTCAGATTTGAAATTAAGAATTTTCCATGAGTATTTCCTTCGGTCATTGGACGTAACGCGAAGCTGTGAATCCAGGCATTCGCTTTAATTCCTGCTCCTTTAGCAATTAGGTTGAAGAATGGCCACGAAAAGTTATACAGAACACTATGATTGATAACAGTATCGATTTTATTATTTTTCAGGATTGTCTTAAAAGATTTTAGCCGTACATGAAGCGGACCTTCGTCTACAATTTCAACTGTGATACTTTTTGGTATCTTGAAAGCGATGTCGTTACCGTTTAAAAGCACAATGCTAACTTTATAGCCAGCCTCTCGAAGATACTTTGCCTGCGAGGCCACGACCGCCTGTACTCCACCCGTGTTTAGATTATTTGTAAACAAAGCTATGCTTCCCGGTTTTTTGTTCGACGTCGGTAAAGGAAGATAGTCACGAACAATGTCTAGCGCATCTGGTAAGTAAGTAGCAATAGACGATACAAGCTCGTCTAATTCAATTTTTGTTAACAGAAAACTAATCGCTTCCCTGTGATACTTAGCTGGGAGATTGTTCTTAATTTGTTGTAGAACATTATATACGACAGAGAGTCGGGTGTTATCATATGATTCTTGGATTTTTGGGTTAGTTCCAGCTTTTTGTAGCGCAACACCCAACAGGTTTATTGAATCAACACCTTGGCTATAAAATTTAAATTTCTCTAAATCAAAGTTGGCACCGCCACTACGACCCGCATAAAAGTGGTAAATATAAAGCTTGTCATTAATTGAGGTGTATTTTTTAGCTAAAGACGCAGATAGGAAGGCGATAGGAAGGTCATTAATTCTGTTGACGCGCTGGTTTTCGGCGAAATAGCTGTACGCCTTTACTAATAACTTCGTCGAGAAAAGATATCTCCACATCTGACCTTGTGAAGGTTTATTTGGATCGAATAGTTTCGTAACAATGTTAGACCCTACGAGTTGTTTATGAAGAGGTTGAATAGCATTTTCATAGTCGCGAGATATGGAACCATCTTTTCGAAGAACGGTTGATCCGAAGCCTACTATGTCTGAGCCTGATTTTATGGCTTGGGCGTAAGCAAGTTTAGCTGCGTCACGGTGTAGTTCATCATCACCGTCAAGGAATAAAATGAAATTCGCACTAGCTGCTTTAATACCAGTGAGTCGCGCTTGGAATGCCGAAGCGTTCTCTTTATGTCTAATTAGTTTTATGCGAGTATCTTTTTTTAAATACCTTTCAATAATTTTAGCACTACCGTCAGTTGAGTAGTCATCAACGCAGATGATTTCAATATTTTTGAGACTTTGTTTGATAGCAGTATCGAGTGCACGAGCCAATAGTTCTTCATCGTTGAAGATAGGCATAACGATAGAAACAAGAGGTTTCTTTAATTGTTGAGCGCGTTCAGAAGAGGATGTCATACTCTAATAATTCTACCTTAAAGCTCGATTTTTACAGGTATTTTCTCAGATTCCCCACTACTCGTAGGCGACTTATAACTCACAACCAAAGTCCACCCACCGCTTTGACTGAATTCATTAACTGGTATTAGTATCGGTTCACACTGAGATGTCGAAGTGTCGACGAAAGCCTTAGTAGCTCGTACGACTGACGGCTCGCCAGACTGGGAAAGAGTAGCTGTACAAGTGCCCGTACCTTCCACGACTCCGCTGATAAAGGCGCGGATTTCTACATTTCCATCAATTACTTCAGAGTGTGAAACGCCAACATTTACTTTCCTGCGAGTACCGTCGTCAGATTTGTCATCTGACTTTTCGTTTTCAAGTAATTTTTTCTTTGCGTCTTGGCTATTTTCGATTTCTTCCTCTGTTGGAGGCCCATAATTAATGCCATCGATAATATAATTCTCCTGTGTAAACGGCCACCAGTGTCGGTTATAGGCAAGAGCGAGCCCTGCTGCAATAAGCGCTAGAAGAGCTAAAACAGAGATGATGATTGAGGCTTTTTTGTTTCGTTCATTCATAGCTAATATAAATTATACCATCGCCACCTTAAGGAGTGCGGTAATCGAATACGTAATGATGAAATAGAGGTATAATGGGAAAATGATTACAGTGATTATTGCCGGAGGGTCTGGAACACGCTTGTGGCCGCTCTCGACTGGCGACTACCCGAAGCACCTACTAAAGTTAACAGATGAGCGAAGCTTGCTGCAGGCAGCCTACGACCGAGCCGTAAGGGTTGGTGAGACAGTGTATGTTGTCACAGAGGCAAGTCACGCGCACCATGTAAAAGACCAACTCCCCGATCTTCCAGAGGATCATTTCCTAATTGAGCCAGGACGCCGAGGAACCGGTAACTGTATTGTCTTTGCCCTTGATGTCATTTCACGCCGTCACGATCACGACGAGCCGATTGCTTTTGTACATTCGGATCACAATATCCGTGATATTGATGGGTATGTTCGCTCACTGCGCGCGGCCTCGGATGCTTCGCAGAAAAGCAACAAGATCACATTAGTAGGTATTGAGCCGACATTCCCGGCAACCGGCTTTGGGTATATCGAACGCGATGGTGAAGTTGCTGGCACTGATGCCTTTAAGATCAGTTCGTTTAAAGAGAAACCAGATTTTGAAACTGCCAAGCGGTACGTTAAAGCCGGGAAGTATCTCTGGAACTGTGGCTACTTTGTTGGCTCTGTAAATACATTCATGTCAGAGATTAAGGCGGTTGCGCCCGAGCTTCAACACAGCTACGATACACTTCATTCTGTTGATGAACCGATGAGCGATGACTATAACCAAGCCTATCTTGGGTTTGAAGAAGTAGTAATCGACTACGCACTGGCCGAAAGGTCCTCAAACCTTGCGGTTGTACCAGCTACCTTTGACTGGATGGACATCGGTTCATTCAAAGATCTTCATGACGCTAACGAATCAGATGAGCAGGGTAACTTTATGAAGGGTTCGGCGATTTATGGCGATGAAGTCGAGAATGTCTACATTCACAATGAAGAAACTAAGCCAGTTGTAGTGATTGGTCTTGATAATATTGTTGTAGTAAATACACCAAATGGTATTCTGGTGGCTCGAAAAGATTTGAGTCAAAAAGTGAAGGATGCCGTGGCGCGTATTAAAGCCGACCAGGAGAAATAGCATGAAAAAACTCCTCGCCTTCGACCTTGACGACACACTTGCCGTCACGAAATCACCCATCAGCGATCGTATGTCAGAGCTACTAGGGCAACTGCTTGATCATTTTGACGTCTGCATTATTTCCGGTGGTCGCTTTGAGCAGTTTAAGCTTCAGGTAATCGATCGCCTGCATGTTGAGCCGCACAAGCTTGGTCGTCTTCACCTCATGCCTACCTGTGGCACCCGCTACTACCGCTTCGACGAACTCGAAAAAGAGTGGCAGCAACAATACGCTGAAGACCTTACTGATGAACAAAAGAAACAAATTCAAAATGTCCTCGAGGCTTCAGCAAAAGAACTGGGTCTCTGGGAAGCAAGCCCAGCCGGAGACATTATTGAAGATCGTGGCAGCCAAATTACCTTCTCGGCACTTGGGCAGAAAGCAACTCCGGAAGATAAATACGCCTGGGACCCAGATGGTACCAAAAAAGCGAAGCTTCGTGACCTGGCTGCGCAGTCATTACCTGGATTGGAAGTTCGCGCGGGCGGTTCGACATCAATTGACGTCACCCGCGAGGGTATCGATAAAGCCTACGGTATGCAAAAGCTTATCGAAGCGCTCGATATCAACAAAGACGATATTTTGTTCTTTGGCGATAAGCTGGAAGAAGGCGGAAATGACTACCCGGTAAAAGCTATGGGTATTACCACGCTTGATGTTGGTGAGTGGGTCGACACTGCGCACCGGCTTGAATCGATTTTGGCGGTTATTTAACCGCTACGCCCACTGATCCTCCACAACCTTCCGCATCTTCGTCGCAAAGAAACCCTTATCGAACCGCTTTGCCTTACGATGAAGCGTAGCAGGTAAGAATGTCATTGTCTCAAAGCGTTTTATGGCATCAACGAGGCTTTCAACGGTCTGCTCCTCGAAAAACACACCAGTTTCGCCATCTTGCACAATATCAAGTGCGCCGCCTTTTTTGTAGGCGATTACCGGGGTGCCAGCGGCCAAAGCTTCAACCGCCGAAATGCCGAAGTCTTCTTCGTTTGGAAACAGGAAAGCTTTTGAACTTTGAGCCAACTTTACTAATGCTTCGTCACTGATGCGGCCGACAAATTTCACCGTTGGTCCAGCGAGGCTTTTGAGTCGCTCGGTATCCGGGCCTGTTCCGGCGATAGTCAGCTGCGCGCCAAGTTCGTTAGCGGCTTTAATGGCTAAATCGAATCGCTTATACGGCACGTGGCGGCCCCAAATAACGTAGCCGTGGCGCTCGCCTTTTGGCGGCGGCGTGAATCTATCGACATCAACGGGAGGG
>Ga0164243_10003928_pt1 | contig 23519 bp, 25 predicted proteins | sample OricompcompostOP_FD_108781 | JGI IMG/M metagenome (GOLD analysis project Ga0164243, IMG submission 108781) | Organic Plus compost microbial communities from Emeryville, California, USA - Original compost - Organic plus compost (OP) | ecosystem: Engineered > Solid waste > Mixed feedstock >...
ACCGCGAGCCGGCCGTTCGGCAGGCGCGCGGGAATCACGAGAGCACCTGGCTTTCGACCGGCGCCATCCGGCGCGGCGCTTCGCCATGCCCCGCTGCGCCCGCCGACGCCGGGACGGCGGTCGTCGCACGGTAGGCCGAGCGGATCGTGGTGACGACCTCGCGCGGCGGCAGGCCGATCCGCTCCGCGGCCGGCCCCAGCGCGTCCAGAGTTACCGAGGGTGCGACCCCGGCCTCCGCGAGACGGCAGGCGGCCCAGAACAGCCCCCGGTTGCGCCCGCCCTCCCCGAGCGCGGCGACCCAGCCGGCCAGCCGTTCCGCATCCTCTGCGCGGGTCGCCCCGGTGTGGCGGAACGTCGGCTCGGGACGCGGGTCCAGGAAGTTCCGCAGCGCCGCGGCGTCCACCGGGGCCGGGCGCGGTTGCGGCCTGCCGACCAGCTCGTAGAGGCCGCGACCGTTCTCGCTCTCGACTATCGATGGCGGCACGACGACGTACCCGCCGGCACCCCGGAAGTCCACATGGGCGCGGGCGGCCTGCCACGACGGCTGCGGCCTGGCCGGGTCCGCTGGGAAGTAGGCGTGCATCCCGCCCGAGGGCGTGCGCACCAGCGCCAGCCACCCGGCCACGAGCCCGGCGCGGCGGGCGCGGTCGAACGCCGCGAACCCGGACCCGGCGGCCTTCCGGTCGACATCGACGACCTCCACCCCGGACGCCTGCCCGGTCGGCACGCCGATGTTGGCTCCCGGCCAGCGCCGCCACCACGCGGCGACCTGGCCGGCGTCCGTGCTCGCGTCGTGGAAGCCGTGCTCGACCAGCGGGCGCTTGCCGCCCGGCACGCACGGGAACACCGGCACCCCGGACGCCGCGAACCGTGCCGCCGCCTCCGGTAGCGGCAGACCGGCGACGGAGGCGAACAGTTCAGCGGCGCCCATCACAAGCTCCTGACCGCCGGCTCGTGTGCGTGTGTCGGGCGCGGGAGGTCCGCAGCGACTGAGGGCGTCCGCTCAGGGCGAACCGTCCGCTCCGGTTGTGCGGTCTCGCGGGTCAGGCCGGGCGGGTCGCCGGCCCCGAGCTGCACCGTGTCCAGGGCGTCGAGGATCGCGCCGGCCGTCTTGCGCACCCGCTCGCCGGTGGCCTGCACGACCTCGGCCGGGTCCCTGTCCTTGACGGTCCCGGCCCACCCGGAGACATAGGGGATCGTGTAGGCGGCGGTGTCCATGCCGTGCGCGGCGCCGATCATCAGCGCCACCGACTCGGCCTCGACCTCCCCGATCCCACGATGCCCTGTGGCGTCGGGGTTGTCCGGGCCGTGCAGCTTCACATGCGCGAGCTCATGGGCGAGGGTCTTCACCTGGGCGGCGTCGTCCATGTTCGTGCGCACCGCGACCGTACGCGCCGTGTAGTCGGTGAGGCCGTTCGCGCCGTGGATCAGGCCCTCGTGCTCGACCCGAAGCACCCGGTACCCCTCGGCCTCGACCAGCGCGGCCAGCCCGTCCCACAGCCCACCCGGGGCCTCGCCTTCCAGCAGTCGAGGCGTCGGCCGCTCGGGAATCGGCTCGCCCGTGGTCTGGGAGACATCCCACACGTAGGCCGGCTTCGCGCCGACCATGCGGGAGCGGACGACCTCGCCCGGCTTCGGCTTCTCGAACCTCCCCAGGCGGCGCCACGACTCGGCGTCCTGCGGCGTCGAGGTAGCGAACCGGCCCGTGACCGGCGCCATGATCTGATAGCCCGGCTGGCCCTTGCCGACCTGACGGCCGAGGGTCTGCCATTGCTTGTAACCGGCGACATACGTCGGCTCCGGGTCGGGCACGCGGCCCTGCTCGAAGGCGTCGAGATGCTGCACGAAGATCAGCAGCGTGTTCCCGAAGCTTCGGGACCGGAACCGTGCCGCGAACTCGAGCGCACGCCGCCAGTCATCGCTGGAGACGAGCTGATCGACCGCGCTCGTCAGGCGTTCGTGCAGGGCGTCGAGCTTCGCATCCCGCGCCGCTCGCGCCTCCTCGTCCGTCGCCATGATCGACCTCCTCTCGGCGGGGCCGGCGGCATGTGCCGGTGGCCCTTGCGACCATGAGGTGCGCCGGGAGGATCAGTGGGACGAGACGGACGACGGACGATGCTGCGACCGTCAGGCTCCACGATGAACCCGACGAGTCCCTACCGGATTACCAGCCCGAGAACCGGCCGTGGACGTGTGGGCGGTGATGGTGTCTTTATCGGCTACAGCAATGTCCCGATCCCGGTCAGCCCCTCGCGGGTTCGCGGACTCGGGCTCGGTACTGCTGGGGTGTCACGCCCACGCATTGGCGGAACGCTTCGGCGGCGCGGCTGCGGCTGGACCATCCGACTTCCCGCCCTGCCGCAGCAATGCTTAGTCTGTTCTCACGGAGCAGTCGTGCCATGTGTTCGACCCGGAGCATCGTCAAATAGGCGAGCGGCGTCTTCCCGTAGGCGTCCACGAATACCCGCGAGAGCTGCTTCTGCGACAGATGCACCCGCCCGGCGAGAGTGTCGAGCGTCCACGGCTCGGCCGGCGACTCATGCAGCAGGTCCCGCGCCTGGGCCGCCTCGGATCGGAGCGGGAGGAACAGTCGCGGGCGCGGTCCTGATGGGATGGTTCGGGCGCGTTGGCTTGCCGACATGCGGGCCGGGGTCGTCTTGACGAACGGGATCAGGACATCGAGCACGGCGAACAGCAGGGCCTGCATTCGGTAGAACCGCTCCGGCGCGGGGCCGTCGAGGCTCAGGGCGACCAGCTCGTCCAGCCACGGCATCAGCATCCCGGCACGGTCCTCGCCCAGGCGCACCAGTTGCGCAGGCTCGGTATAGATCGTCTCTGCGAACTGCTGCGCATGAAGTCTGTCGGACAGCACCGCTACGTACTGCCAGAACACCTGGTCGATCATGTAGTCGGGGTCCAAGTAGATCGTCGTGATCGTGAAATGACCCTCAGGCTCGCCACCGCACAAGGTGTTGCCACCCAGGATCACCACATCGCCCAAGGCCACCGGGCGCTGGCCGAACTCGCTGAACACGATCGCTGAGCCCGCCCGGACGAAGATCAGCTTCACGCAGTCATGGGCAACCGGCGCGGCCGGCTCGTGGTGGGTGGATGTTCGGACCACGATTGGCGCGAACATCCGGGCGCTGTCTCCCGGCTGTCCTGCCTCGTGCGCGAGGGACACCGACATCGCACGCCTGCCTCACTTGCCCACCGCAAGGCAGGGCATGGCGTCGGCTGTCGCGGCTGACAGCGTAGGTATCGCGATCATCGGTGCGCCGTCGCGGCCGCGGCGTCATCGACGCGTCCTGCGGAGGGAGCGAGCACTAAGCCTGCCAGTCCTGCGGAGATATGTGCGCCAGCGTGCGCCAGGGCGTGGCGTGATGTCGGTGTCGTCATGCCTTCGTCGGGGAGGCCGTCGGTTGATCTTGACTGACCCGTCGTGATCGGCGTGCGGTGATCGCGAGGGTGATGGCCGCGGCGAGGGCAATGGCGCCCAGCACGACCGCCCCGGTGAAGGTGTCGGCGAAGGCGTCCGCTGGGGTCGAGCCCGCCCCTTGAACGTGGGTTTGCAGGACGACGGCGAGGATGGTGACGCCGATGGAGCCGCCGAGTTGTTGCAGGACGCTGACGACGCCGGTAGCACGGGGTATCTCAGCGCGATCCAGGGTGCTGTAGGCAGCCGCGGTGGCTGGCGTCAGCGAGGCGCCGACACCCAGGCCGCGGATCAGCAGCACGACGGCCAGCCATCCATAGTTCGTGTCCTCGGTCACGAACATCAGCGGGATGGTGGCGACAGTGACCAGGGTCAGCCCTACGACGGCGACGATGCCGCCACCGTGCCGATCGGTGAGCCGGCCCGCCAACGGCATCGCGAGCGCAGCGCCGAGGCCTTGTGGAGCGACAAGCAGACCGGCAACGAGTGGTGAGGCTCCGCGGGCGAGCTGGTAATAGAGCGGCATGACGAACAGCCCGCCGTAGAGCGCAGCGCCGGTGAAGAAGAGCGTCGCCGCGGCGGCGGTGAACGGTGGTCGGCCGAACAGACGGACATCCACGAGGGGTTGGGATGCTCGGCGGGCGTGGAGGGCGAATCCGGCCACCAGGACGATGCCGGCGGCGAGAGGCGTCCAGGCGACCGGAGAACCGATCCCGCCGTGAGACTGGACCTCGGACAGCCCGAACACGATGCCGGCCAGTCCCGGTGCCAGCAGGACCAGCCCGAGCCAGTCCAGGCTCGGCTTAATGGCCGCCACCGGACGTCGGGGCAGGAGGCGGATGGCCAGCACCAGCGCGACGGCACCGAGCACCACGTTGATGTAGAAGATCCAGCGCCACGAGGTTTCATCAACCAGCACCCCGCCGATGACTGGCCCGAGCACCGGGACGAGCAGCATCGGCACGCCGACGACCGACATCACCCGCCCCATCCGCGCGGGCCCCGCAGTGCTCGCGATCAGCCCGATCCCGACGGGCATGATGAGTCCGCCGCCGATGCCCTGCACCACGCGGAACGCGATCAGCGCGCCGATCGACCACGACGCGCCGCACAGCGCCGAGCCGAGGACGAACACGCCCACCGCGCCCAGCCAGACCCGACGGGCGCCGAATCGCTCCGTGAACCACCCGGCGAGCGGGATCACCACAGCCAGGGTGAGCAGGTAGGCGGTAGACACCCACGGGATCGTGGACAGCGGGGCGTGCAGATCCCGAGCGATCGCGTCGAGGGCGACGTTGACGATCGTGGTGTCTAGCAGGGCCATGGCCAGCCCGACGACGACCGCAGCGGCGACCACCCAGACCTCACGCGGCACCCCGACCTCCGATGCCGCGACAGTGGGTTGCGGTTTCGACGTGTTCTCGTTCTCCGTCATTCGGGCACCTCCAGATAATTCTCCATGCGGTGGATAGTATCCTCGTGTTAGAGAATTGCGCTATCCTGGGCTCGTGACCGCAGCCCGCCGCTCCCCGGCAGAACCCACCAGCGCGCACGCGGCTAAGGAAGCGACGCGCAGGCGCCGGCCCGAGGAACGCAAACGTGACGCCGACCGCACCCGCGGCGAGTTGGTTCAGGCCGCTTTCGATGAGTTCGCTGCCCGTGGATACGCCGGGGCCCGGGTGCAGGACATCGCTGCCCGCACCGGTGTGGACAAGCAGCTCATCAGTTACTACTTCGACGGCAAGGACGGCCTCTACCAGGAAGTGCTGCGCACTCAGTTCGCCCGCGACGCGGCGGTCAACGACCCGAGCCTGCCGTTGGAAGACAACGCCGCCCGCTACGTCCGACACGCCCTGGCCGACCCGCGTCTCACCCGCCTGCTGCTATGGGCCGGTCTGTCCGAAGACGCCGACCATCCGGCCACTCTCCCCCCGGACAGCCTCGACCTGACCAGCATGACCACTCGCCAGCAGCACGGGGAGATACCCGACGACCTCGATCCTGCTGTCGTCCTGCTTGTCATGATCGGCGCCGTCACCGCCGCCGTCGCGCTCCCGCACGTGATCCGGGCGATCTTCGACCTCGACCCCAACGGCGCGGACTTCGAGAACCACTACGCCGAGCAGCTGCGTGCCCTCCTCGCCCACCTCCACGACCGCCAGCCCGGCCCATTGGCACCCGCCATGACTGATCCACGGCGCGACCAAGACCACCGGGACAGCGTGTTCACCACTACCGAACTCGCCTACATGCGCACGCAACGACTGGCTCGGCTGGCGACGGTCGACTCCCACGGACTGCCGCAGAACTCGCCCATCGGACTGCACTACAACCCCGCCACAGACACCATCGACATCTTTGGATGGAACCTGGCCGCCAGCCGCAAATACCGCAATGTGGTCGGCAACGACAACGTCGCACTCGTCATCGACGACATGCCCGTCGAAGGAGCACCTCGCGGCATCGAAATTCGCGGCCACGCCGACACATTGCCCGACACTGACCCCAGCACCAACGGACGCACGATCATCCGGGTCCACCCTGATCGCATCATCAGTTGGGGGCTCACTCCACCAGACCATGCGACGCGTGGGCCTAGTTTCCCAGTCAGCCGCGTCGCACGTCGGCGCATCGGGGACGAACAGTGACCGCTGCTTGTCTTGGCAAGACAAGGCCACAGACGCAGGTGTGACACGAACCTGGGCGCGTGGGCTGCGGGCGGAAGAATATATCCCTGCCTGCATCATCGTTGAAGGCCCTGTTCGTGGTCCGTGGGCTGGCGCAGGCCGACGACGAGGAAGCCAGACCGGCCGGAGACGCTGCCCCGCGGTCGAGATCGTCCTGCGCGGAGTGCGTCTGGATGGGTATGCCAACGAGCCTCGTGCGGAGTGCGCGAAGCTTCTGAATCCCCCCGGCGAGTCCGGAGACTTCAGTCCTTGGGAAGGATGGAGTCATGTCAGGGAGTACGTCGAAGAGGTATCCGGTCGAGCTGCGTGATCGGGCGGTCCGGATGGTCACGGAGATTCGCGTCGATCACGAGTCGGAGTGGGCCGCGATGAGCAAGGTCGCCGAACTGCTTGGGGTCGGGACGCCGGAGACGGTCCGGAAGTGGTGCCGCCAAGCTGAGATCGATGGCGGAAAGCGGCCCGGCGTCAGCACCGAGGAGTCGGTTGAGCTGAAGCGCTTGAAGCGAGAGAATGCTGAGCTCAAGAGAGCCAACGCGATCCTCAAGAGCGCATCGATTTTCTTCGCGGCCGAACTCGACCGGCCACAGCGTTGATCGTGACCTACATTGACTCCGTCGCGGGCAGGCGCGACGAGGGCGGTCTGCGATGGGGTGTCGAGTCGATCTGTGACCAGCTCACCGAGCTGGGCGCGAAGATCGCCCCTGCGACCTACTACGAGCACCGTGGCCGTCGTCCGACGGCACGCGAGGTGAGCGATGCGGATCTGAAGCCGAAGATCGCCACCATTCACGCTGCGAACTACAGCGTTTACGGCGCCCGGAAGGTGTGGCTGACGCTGAACCGGGAACGCCCGGCCGACGCCGTGCCGATCGCGCGCTGCACAGTGGAGCGGCTGATGCGCGAGATGGGTCTGCAAGGTGCGGTGCGGGGCAAGGTCAAGCGGACCACGATCAGCGACCCGAAGACACCGAAACCGCTGGACCTGGTGGATCGGAACTTCCGGCCCCTGGCACCCGGCCGGCTCTGGGTTGCGGACTTCACCTACTGCTCGACGTGGTCGGGGTGGTGCTACACCGCGTTCGTCATCGACGCCTACGCCCGGCGGATCCTGGGCTGGTCGGTGTCGACCACGATGACCAGTCAGTTCGTCGTCGACGCAGTCGATCAAGCGATCTGGACCCGCGGTCGTGAAGGTCGCGACCTGGCGGGTCTGGTCGCCCACCACGACCACGGGGTCCAGTACCTGTCCGTGGCCTACTCCGAGAAGCTCGACACCGCTGGGATCAAGCCCTCGACAGGTGCCGTGGGGTCGTCCTACGACAACGCCCTGGCCGAATCGACCATCGGGCTCTACAAGACCGAACTGGTCAAGAAGCAGCGGCCGTGGAAGGGACTCGACGACCTCGAGATCGCCACCGCCGAATGGGTCGACTGGTACAACCACCGCCGACCCCACGAGTACTGCGACGACCTCACACCCGTCGAGGCAGAGGCCGCTCACTACGCTCACCACCAGACCCCAGCAAACGCTGGAGTCTCAAACTAGAAAGTCTCCGGACTCGCCGGGGGGATTCATTCGGCTGAGGTCCAGCCGTTGTGTCCCGCCTGCGGCTCAGGTTAGGGCGCATGCGATGTCCCCATTGATCCCTCCGGTCGGGCCGCCTCTTCATGCCACGAGGAGGCCGAGAGGACGGCGGGGTTTCCCTCGCTCCAGATGTTGGTGATGGTGCGCTCTGTGAATCGCCAGCCGTCGGGTGTGCGGCGTAGCCGGTCGTCGTAGCGACCTCCGGCGAGGAATCTCTCGCCACCTGGGAGGCCGCGCCGGACATGCTGTGCGTGGTAATAGCAAGTGTGCTCAGCGTCGTCGCCGTGGATGGTGAAGACGTGGTTGGCGTTCAGGTGCTGTGTGGCGTCGAGTCGTCGCACGCTGGCGCTGATCCTGTCCGCGATCGCGCCTGGCCCGACGAACTGATCGCCCGAGCCTTGGTACTCCCAGCGGGCATCGTCGGTGAACAGCGCCCGGAGCCCCTCCCAATCTGTCGTGTCTACGGCTGTCGCGTAGGCGATCACCGTGTCCACAATCGCCATGCGGTCGGTGAACTCCTGAATCATCGCAGTCTCCTCCACGGGTGCAGGCATGATACTGAGTACATCTTTGGTTACCGCGCGGCCCGGTGGAAGAAGGCACTTTCATGTCCCAGAGTCACATTGATGTGTCCGTGCTAGCCCGGGAGGCCTGTCCGGTGTCTGAGGTCCTCGACCACGTCTCCGGCAAGTGGAGCATCGGCATCCTGGTGGTGGCCGCCCAAGGCCCTGTGCGATTTACCGAGCTCGAACGCTCCATCACGGGCATTAGCAGACGCATGCTCACGCTCACCTTGCGCAGACTGGAGCGTGACGGCCTACTGGTTCGCACCGTGCACCCAGTGGTTCCACCGAAGGTCGAGTACACGCTCACTGAGATGGCCCGAGAACTCCACGGAGCGATGCTTCAGCTCACTGGTTGGGCCAAGAGGCATGGTGAAGCAGTCGCTGCGGCGCAGGAAATCTACGATCAGAGACATGCGGGGGTCTGCGTGTCGCGCGAGCAAGATGAGCCCGTTCGTCACGCTGAACCTCACATCGCCGAAGCTGGCTCGTCGGGCTCTAACTCGTAGCCTCGCTATCCATCTGGCGGACCGCTACCCAGGAGCCGAATAGCCAGGGCAGCTTGCCGTGGCAGAACCCCGTTCCCAAGCGCAGCGAGCTGCTGAGCGTGGGTGAGCCCGAAACTGCCATCGGTGATCCACTTCTCGTCCAGACCCATCAGCCACTCCACGAAAGCCGGCGCCGGCCGAGGCCCGGCGCCTTCGTTCAGGATGGCGGGAGCTGGGGCGTGACGTCCGGTGATGCGTTCCCACCGAGCGACTGCGGCAGCGTAGCGTCCCCAGCGCCGAAGAACTCCTCGATCAGCGCGAAGGTCGCCTCCGCGGATGGCTGACGTCCCTGCTTGGTCACGAGGTCGATCACCTGATGGCTCAGCGCGATCGTTCCGCGACGCGCTCTCACTTGATCCAGTGTCTCGCCGCCCCGAGCCGCGTCCGAGGCGAGCGGGGTTCGGAACAGAGCGCCTGGCGAGGATGAAGATGCGGAATCGGGGATGCGGTGCGCCGATTGCGGAAGCGGGTAGGCCGATCCATCGTGCGTTGTACCGCAGGTCGGCCAGGTCTCCGAGTACGGCGCCAAGTGCCCGTAGAGGTCGGGCTGGCTGGTCTCCCAGACCCCACGGGTCGGGTTCCACACCGCGAAGGGTTGCATGGCCGGGGTCGCGTTCATCGTCGTCTCCTTCTGGGGCTGCACGGCGGGCGGGTGCGGAGAGCAGCCCGCGAACGTTCTCGATGACGACCCACTCGGGTTGCAGCACCTCGATCGCGCTCGCCATGTACGCCCACAGCCCGGAGCGAGTGCCGGGCGTGAGGCCTGCCATCTTCCCGACCGTGGAAACGTCCTGGCAAGGGAAGCCGCCGCAGAGCACGTCGACCGGCTCGACGGTGCTCCAGTCGATGGCGGTGATGTCGCCGAGGTTGGGGACTTCGGGCCAGTGGTAGGCGAAGATGCGGGCGACGGGTTCGTTGATTTCGGAGAACCAGATCGTGCGGGCGTCGAAGACCTGCTCGACGGCGAGGTCGAGGCCGCCGTACCCGGAGAACAGCGACCCGACCCGCAGGTGGCGATCGTTGTTCGCGTCGCTGGCTTCGTACATGAGGACCCCGGCCGATCGGTGTTCCCCGGCCGTCGTCCACTCGTGAACTCGCTGCCGGGCTGGTCACCTGCCAGGTGCTCCCCACCGCCCCCGAGCCGCACCACTTCGGACGCCATCAGCGCGGTTCGAGCTCGGCTCTCCGACCGCCCCTTCTGAGCTACCACGCCTCTTGCAGATCGAGGTCGCGCGCCCTTCGGGCGGTCGGTCGCTCACCTCCCCGACGAGCGAGAGGAGGCGCGGCGGTGACGGTTTCGATGCGTGTCATGTCGGCGGGCGATGGCTATAAGTACCTGCTGCGCACGGTGGCCGCGGCGGACGGTGACAGGTCGCTCTCGACGCCGTTGACGAGGTACTACAACGCCGAGGGCACGCCGCCCGGCCGGTGGCTCGGTACCGGTGTCGCCGGCCTCGGGGGCGGTCAGATCGTGGCGGGCGATCAGGTCTCAGAAGCCCAGCTCCAGCTCCTCGTCGGCATGGGCCGTGACCCGATCACCGGCAAGCCGTTGGGCCGCGCCTACCCCGAGTACCAGCCGACCGCGGAGCGGGTCGCTGAGCGCGTCGCGTACCTTGACCCGGCGCTCGGGCCGGTCGCTCGTGCGGAGGCGGTCGCCGCGATCGAGGTCGAGGAGGCCGAGCGTGGGACGCGCCGGGCGGTTGCGGGGTACGACTTCACGTTCTCGATCCCGAAGTCCGCGTCCGTGCTGTGGGCGGTTGCGGACGCGGGAACCCAGGCCCTGATCAGGCAGGCGCATCATGCGGCGGTTGCGGAGGTGGTTGCGTACATGGAACGGGAGGTTGCGGCCACCCGCACGGGCGCAGCCGGACGCAACGGTGCCGTTGCACAGGTCGACGTTCACGGGCTGATCGCGACCGGGTACGACCACTACGACTCCCGTGCGGGCGATCCGCATCTGCATACGCACGTTGTCATCTCGAACAAGGTGCAGACCGTTCTGGACGGCAAGTGGCGTTCGCTGGACGGTCGGCCGATGCACGCGGCGACCGTCGCCTTGTCGGAGCTGCACGAGGCGGTGTTCGCCGACCACCTGACCCGGATGTTCGGGGTGGAGTGGGAGGCCCGTGACATGGGCCGTGACCGGAATCCGGCGTGGGCGATCGCCGGGGTGCCGGAGGAGCTGGTGGCCGAGTTTTCCACCCGGTCGCGCCACATCGACGTCGAGACGGATCGCCTCATCGAGCAGTACGTCACCGAGCACGGGCGCAGGCCGGCTCCGGCGACGATCATGAAGCTCCGCGCCCAGGCCACCCTCACCACGCGACCGGAGAAGGAGATCCGCTCACTCGCGGACCTCACCGCCGAATGGCGGCACCGGGCCGACCGCGTCCTCGGATCAGATGCGACCTCCTGGGCGCGCACGGTCGCAGCGAACGAGGAGCCGCTGCTGCTGCGTGCGGACGATGTGCCGTTGGATGTCATCGCCTCGCTCGGGCAGAGCGTGGTCGAGACGGTCGGTGAGAAGCGCTCCACCTGGCGGCGGTGGAACCTGACCGCGGAGACGGCCCGGCAGACGATGGGCTACCGGTTCGCCTCAACCGAGGATCGTGAGGCCGTCGTCGGTCTGGTCGTGGACGCAGCGGAGGCCGCGTCGCTCCGGCTGACGCCGCCCGAGCTCGCCTCCAGTCCCGCGGTGTTCCAGCGGCCGGACGGGACGAGCGTGTTCCGGCCGAGGCACTCGACCGTGTTCTCCTCCGAGCTGCTGCTGGCTGCCGAAGATCGCCTCCTCGAGCGCGCCTGCACCACGACCGGCCCAACCGTGCCGCTTGCGGTGGTCGAGCGGATCGCAGCACGGCCCGACCGGAAGGGGCAGACCCTCGGCGACGACCAAGCCGGAGCGTTGGCGAGGATCGCCGTCTCGGGCCGCGTCGTCGATGTCCTCGTAGGTCCGGCCGGCGCGGGCAAGACCACCGCCATGTCGGCATTGCGCCGGGCGTGGGAGCACGAGCACGGCCCCGGCTCGGTGGTCGGGCTCGCGCCCTCCGCGGTCGCCGCGCAGGTATTGGCCGATGACCTCGGCATCCAGACCGAGAACACCGCAAAGTGGTGGGAGGTCCACGAACGTACCGGCGAAACGTTCCGCCAGGGCCAGCTCGTCATCGTGGACGAGGCATCCCTGGCCGGCACCCTCTCCCTCGACCGCATCACCGCCCTCGCAGCCGAAGCAGGCGCCAAGGTGCTGCTCGTCGGGGACTACGCCCAACTCCAGTCTCCAACTGCCAGCGGTGCGTTCTCGCTGCTCGTGCACGACCGCGACGATGCCCCCGAGCTGGTCGACATCCACCGGTTCACGAACCCGTGGGAGAAGACCGCCTCCCTCGGTCTGCGCCACGGACGCACCGAGGTCATCGACACCTACATGAAGCACGACCGCGTGACCGGCGGAGACACGGAGACGATGATCGACGCCGCCTACGCCGCATGGAGAGCCGACTGGCTCGCGGGACGAGCGACTGTGCTGGTCGCCGACTCGAACGAGTCCGTCCTCGCGCTGAACCAGCGCGCCCGGACCGACCTGATCCTCGACGGCACCGTGAACGCGCTACGCGAGGTCGAACTACGCGACGACACGAGAGCCGCGACCGGGGATTCGGTCATCACCCGGCACAACGACCGCCGCCTGCGCGCCGGTCGCGGCTGGGTCCGCAACGGCGACCGATGGACGGTCACCGACGTCCACGACGACGGCTCCCTCACCCTGCGCAGAGCAACCCACAAGTGGGGCGCTTCCGTTGTGCTCCCTGCCGCCTATGTGGCCGAGCACCTCGACCTCGGCTACGCCGTCACCTCCTACCGAGCACAGGGCATCACCGTCGACCGCTCACACGTCCTGGTCGATGCGGCCATGACCAGAGAGAACCTGTACGTTGCCCTCACCCGCGGACGAGACACGAACATGGCCTACGTCGCCGTCGACAAACCCGACCCCGCCCACGAGGGACCGCACCCCGGCGACAACATCGAAGCCACCGCCCGATCCGTGCTGTTCGGGGTGCTCCAGCACGTCGGCGCCGAGCTCTCCGCCCACGAGACCATCACCGCCGAGCACGAGGGATGGACGAACATCGGTCAGCTCGCCGCCGAGTACGAGACCATCGCCGCCGCAGCCCAACACGACCGCTGGGCGACCCTCGTCCACGCATCGGGACTCACCGACGAGGAAGCCGAAGCCGCGATCAGCTCCCCGGCGTTCGGTGCTCTCACGGCCGAGCTGCGCCGGGCCGAGGCCAACCACCACCACATCGACACGCTGCTACCGCGCCTCGTCCGGGCGCGCGGGTTCACCGACGCCGACGACATCGCCGCCGCCCTCCACTACCGCGTCGCCAAAGCCACGGAACGGCCCGCAGGCTCCGGGCGCGCCCGCAAGACGCCACGGTTGATCGCCGGGCTGATCCCCGAAGCGACCGGCCCAATGAGCGCCGAGCTCCGGCACACGCTCACGGAGCGACGCGACCTGATCGAAGCCCGCGCCGCCGCGCTCCTCGATGCGGACCTGGGCGACAAGCGGAGTTGGGTCGCAGGGCTCGGCGCCCACCCGAAAGACTCGCGGGCCGTGGTGGCCTGGCGGCGGCATCTGCTCACGATCGCTGCGTACCGGGACCGCTACGGCATCACCGGCCCAGCACCGCTCGGTGCGCCCGCCGAGAGTGACGCCCAGAAGATCGACGCGGCCCGCGCTCAAGTCGCTCTCGATCGGGTGCGATCCCTCCAACTCATCCCCAATAGCACGCATCAACGAACTGTCCAGAGGCCAGTCAGGCCGGCCCTGTAGCGAGTGTGACCACCAAACGAGTCTGATGCGCTGTAGCCTCCGCGCTGATAGCGTGAAGTTGCGTCCCGTACAAGGAGGCTACGAGAAGATGCCGGAAGATCACGAGGTTCTGACCGCCGAAGAGGCGGCGGCACTTCTGCGAGTCTCCACGAAGACCGTGCTAGCGCTCGCGCGCGCCGGGTCGTTGCCTGGAGAGAAGGTCGGGCGCGCTTGGCGCTTCATCAGGAGCGATGTCCTTGCGTACGTCCGTGGCTCGCTTCCGCAGGCAGGAGCGGATCAGGATGAATGACGTCTTGAGGGTGTTGTCCGGATCGAGCAGCGCAGAAGGCGGCCGCTGATGCTTGACACGTCGAAGTGGCCCGAAGTCGAACTAGACGTCTTGAAGGAAGTCCAGCTTGACCCGAAGAACGTCCGCCTTGAAGTGGCGGACGCGAAAGTCGAGGCGGACATTATTGAGGACCTGTTTGTCAACGAAGATGCGCTGGGTCTTGTCGAGGGCATCTGCAAGGTCGGCTACCTAACGCACGAGACTCCGGTCGTCCTCAAGCGACGCGGCAAGTATGTGATGGTGGAGGGAAACCGCCGGCTTGCTGCGCTCAAAGCCATCCAGAACCCGATGTTGGTCCCCGACTATCAGGCGCGAGTCGCGTCGTTGGCAGCCCTTCTGCCAGATCGCTCCGCACTTGCGAAGATCCAGGTCATGGTCGCGCCGAACCAGACCGAGGCGGATCAGTTGATCGCAGCTATCCACACCGGGAACCTGCGCCGGGCTTGGAGCCCCAGCAGGCAGGCGGCGTTCTTCCAGGCACAGATCGACGCGGGACGGAAGCTGCCGGAACTTCTGACCAGGTATCCCACGATCGACGTTCGCAAGTTCGTCTTCCGCGCACACATCATCAATCTCTTCAAGTCCGTGCACTACGACGAGGCCGAACTACAAGACTTCCTCGCAACGAAGAAGTGGGCCAGGGGTCTATCGACGCTGGCGCGCATCTACGAGTCGAAGGAGTTCCTTGACCTCACAGGGCTCGCGATGGATTCAAACGGCAATGTCACCAAGACGCTCTCGGACGGAGTCTTCAAGGATGTTGCTACCGCGATCGTCCGCGGGATGTATGAGGAGAACATCACACGCGCAGCCTGAACTCGGTCTCAAGTCCTCGCTACACGCAACTGATGAAGGAACTGCGTCAGATCGTTGCCGATGCCGGCGAAGCAGCTCCGCCTGACCCCACGACCCCAACTATGGGGACGAGTCCCGGCGGAGAGGGAAACCCGCCTTCTGGCGGCCCCGGCGCCACGCCGACTCCGCCCACGGGAGCACCCGGTCCCGAAAAACCTCCGAGCGGTGCGCCTGGCCCAACAGGGCCGAAACCTCCGCCGAAGCCCCCGGCCAAGAAGAAGCTCAGGAACCTCGACCTCGGGCAGATCAAGGCTCCCGCGAGTTACCCCGAAGGGTTGAAACTGCTGCTCGGCGAACTGTCTGAGGTCGACGTCCAGAAGTTTCCGAACGCCACTTTCCTCATGGTCCGAGCCGTACTTGAGAAGTCAATCAAGGCGTATGCGGAGGCAAAGTCGATCGACATCAAAGGTTCCGGGAATAACCAGAACGGCCGTGTCCAACTCAGCCATGCTCTGAACTGGCTCTTGGAATACGTCAAGGCGAACGGGCCGAAGTATCTGATCCAGGTCATCGAGGGCGTCAGGACAGGGAAGCTCGTTACGTACACCAACTCAGGCGACTCGCTCAATGCGATCAATCACAACCACCACTTCCTAGTCGATCCTGACCAGGCGTTCTCAATGTGGGCCTCCATCGACTCGATTATGAGATACGTGATGAAGCTATGAGCGCGAGCGCCATCGGTGTCTCGACGAGGCGCCCGCGAATCTCACCGCTTCGATATCCCGGCGGCAAATCAGCGTTGTACTCGCGCCTTCGCAAGATGATCCGGGACATGGACCTAGCAGGCTGCACCTACGTCGAGCCCTACGCGGGCGGCGTCGGCGCCGGTCTCAGTCTTCTGGTCACGGGGCAAGTTGAGCGTGTCGTCATCAACGACCTCGACCCGGCTATCCATGCCTTCTGGACTACGGTTCAGTCCGAGCCGGGATGGCTGATCGAACGAATCCACAAGACCAAGCTCGATGTCACTGAGTGGCGGCGGCAGCGCGAAATCTACGTCGCCGCAGACACCAGCGATCTGTCACAGCTCGGATTCGCCACCTTCTATCTCAATCGCACGAACAGGTCTGGCGTGCTCAACGGCGGCCCGATCGGCGGGCTAGACCAAACGGGCAACTACAAGATCGACGCCCGCTTCAACCGGGGTGGCCTCGCTGAACGTATCCGCATTCTGTCGCTCTATGCGGACAACATCGTCCCGACGTCGCGCGATGGCATCGAAGTCATTTCTGAATACGCCCCGAAAGACAATGTCTTCATCTACGCTGACCCTCCCTACTTCGAGAAGGCCGGGTCGTTGTACCTCAACGCCTTCTCCGCAACCGACCACGAAGACCTTGCGAGAGTCCTCAACTCCGTCGCAGACAGGCCGTGGGTTCTTACCTACGACAACGCTCCACAGTTAGCGGAGCTCTACGCGGCACGCCGACGCCGCGAGTTCGAACTCCACTACTCGGCGCATCGTGTCGGCAAGGCCACTGAGGTCGCCGTGCTCTCGGATTGCGTTCCAGAGATTGGACAAGGCTGGCCGCTCACATCGGCCCTGTAGACGCAGCACGCTCGGACACGCAACCGCGCGCTGCGCGCCGGTCGTCACCGCCAAGGGTGGCCGGGTGAACCTACGACTCGTCGCGGGCAGGCGGCTGGATCGTCAGCACGTTCGAGATGCCACCCTGATTCACGCAGTCCTGAGCGAGGTCGTGAACGTGCCAGTAATAGTCCAGCGCTGGCTCGACGGCGTTCACGGTGGTCTCGACCGGCGTGTAGCGGTGCAGCGGGACCGAAGCGCCGTCGTAGGTGAAGCCCATGTTGTCCTTCGTCAGGATCGTCAACGGCTGCTCACCGGACCACTCGATGCCCAGGCGCACGTCGTACTCGTCGTTGTCGGTCGTCTCCGCTGTCGTCCTCGTAAGCGCCATCAGATCGGCGATGGCGCACTCAATCGCGGCAGACTCCACTTGCCAGCCCTCGAAGTACCCGTCGCTGCTCATGCGATGCCCACCGACAGCCGCGGCGACCGTCACGGAGCCGTCGTGGTGGATGCTCATCCAGGCCTCCTTCCAGACTGAGCGTTCGCCGATCGCTGTGTTCACGGCCACCCAACGGCGCAATCCCGGACGGGGGTTGTCACGGTCGACGCTCTCCAGCGGGTGGATTCCTCCGCGCCCGGCATAGGTGAGGGCCAGCCCAACGGTCTTCGTCAGCACTCCTCGCGCATCCTCGCGAGTCAGCCGGTCGCGGAAGCGAGGGATGCGAGGGTGAGCTACCGCGATCAGCCAGGCACGCTTGTCAGAATCTCGACCTGCTGCTGCCTCGCCATACAGCGAATCCAACGCCTCGGTCGCGTGCCGGCGCTCCTCGAAACGAGCCCGGTACATCGCCTCGATCTGGCGCTCCTTCATCCACACCGTGTCTGAGTCGTTTCGTACTGGAGCCGCGAAGTAGTCGTTCTTGTAGATCAGGTGCGGCCCGTCAATGCTGGCCGGCACCTCCACCACGACTGCCCGGTTCCCTTCGATACCGAGGCGATGCACGTTGAGCCCGAAGACGGGCGGTGAGATGGCAGTGATCGCCGCGCTCCGCAATGAGCGCTCGTAGGCCTCATCGAGCTCACCTACATCGACTCGTTCGGTCGCAGCCTTCTGCGACTCGCGCACGCCGAACACGATGACGCCGCCACCGCTGTTCGCCATCGCAGCAACGTCCTTCGGGAAGTCTGTCTGCGGCATGCCCTTCGCCGGAGGTAGTTCCGACTTCCAATCCAGATCGTTCGCCTCGGCGACACCCGCCGCTACCGCTGCATCGAGCAAGTCATCGGTCAACGGCCCCGGCGCGACCCCCAGGGCACGATGCAGCGCAGTGAAGGTCATGCCCCAAGCGTAGGGATGAGAGACGACATCGCGGGCAGGTGTCCTGTCCAACTCCGGGCGGCGGCGGTCCGTACGCATGTGGTCGAGGCCGGGACGGAACGGAGGCCTCTTACGGATGTCACCGCAGAGTCGTACTCTGAATGCGAGGCAGATTCCTCCTTGATCTGGCGTCCTCTCGGACAGGCCCTTTGGGCCACTCTCTACGCACTGTCTCGTCACTTGACTGTGCAATGAGAGGACAGCGCAATGACCCGCCTGCTCTGGGCTCTGAGCGTCCGCCCCCGCTACTTCCTGCGGCGCTACATGCCCACCAACATCCTGCTCGACCTGATCCGCAGCCGCCGTGGCCTCAAGTGGGGCATCCCCGCGATGCTCCTGGCCGCTCCCTACCTGCTCGCCGCGAGCATCTGCACCGACCTCATCGCCGACGGTGCGCCCGGCTGGCTGAACATCCTCGTGATCCTGTTCATCTGGAACGCGATGAAGTTCCTCATTGTGGGGCCGGTCAGCCTCGCTCTCCTGATCCGCGTCCGCGTTCGCGAGTCCACCGCTCGCCGTCGATCGCTCCGCGAGCGCGAGGCGATGGAGTCGAGTGTCCACGCGGAAGCGAGCCCGGCCTGATGAGCGTCGCGACCTACGCCCGAAGCACCGCCCGCGGGCGACGTCCCCGCGGGCGAATCTGACCGCCCTCATCCAGCACCGCCTGGCGCACAGCGTCATCACCAATGCCCATGCGCCGGGCGACCTGCACGAGCGTCATCCCGCTCTCGTAGAGGGATGACGCTCGTGCACGTTCATCGGCATCCAGACCCGCAACACGAATCGCCGCACCGGCGCGCCGGACGAGCGAGGGGATCGTGCCGCGGTGTACGCCGTACTTTGCGCTGATCGCCTTGACGGGCATCCCCGCCTCGTAGTCCGCGATCAGCTCAGCCCGCCTCGCGGACCGCAATCGTGTTTGAGACTGCACCCGATTTTTCGCCACCGGACCGCGGGTATCGTGCCTCTCAGACGCACGCGCCCGTGGACGCCGCCCATCAGACCCCGTGAGAACACGGGAAATCAGGGTTCGCAACGCTGGACGGGTGTTTGAGAATCGCTTGGGAAGGTCCACCACCGAAGGGCCAGGCATCGCGCCTGGCCCTTCCGCTTTCGCTACCGCCTCGTCGCCGCCAGTACAGGGTCGCCGTCGTCGCGGTGGGCCGTTGAACGTGGTGTCGATGCCGGCGCCGCGGGCCGTTCCGGAAGGGGAGCGTCCGGTATCGGGGTTAGCGTGCCAGCATGGATGACGACGCGATCCTGACCGAACCGCCGGCGGCCGGCAGCGAGGTGGACACGCTGCTGGGCGGGCTGGAGCGGCAGCGCCGTACGTTCGCCTGGAAGTGCGGCGGACTGTCGGCGGCCGGCCTGGCCGCGCGGCTCGGGCCGAGCAGCATGACGCTCGGCGGGCTGCTCAAGCACCTGACGCTGGTCGAGTACCACACGTTCGGCCACAAGCTGCACGGTCTGCCGCTGCCGCCCCCGTTCGACGCCGTCGACTTCGACGCGGACCCGGACTGGGAGTGGCGTACCGCCGCGGACGACGGCCCGGAGCAGCTGATGGCCGCGTGGCAGGAGTCGGTACGGCGATCCCGCGCGCACGTCGGCAGCGCGCTCGCGGCCGGCGGGCTCGACCGGCTCGGCGCCGTGCGCTGGCCGGACGGGCGGGCACCGAGCCTGCGTCGGTTGATCGAGGACATGATCGAGGAGTACGCCCGGCACACCGGCCACGCCGACCTGCTCCGCGGGTCGGTCGACGGCCTCGTCGGCGAGGACCCGCCGCGGTGACGGACGCGATCGATCCGGCGGCCGTGACGATCGTGCCGGCGAACGAGGCGAGCTGGGCGGACCTGCGGGCGGTGTTCGGTACCGGGGAGGCGGGCCGCTGCTGCTGCCAGCGGTTCGTGGCGCCGGGCTGGTTCTGGGAGTCCACCCTCGCCACCCGCCGGATCGTGTGGCGCGATCGGGACGAGGACAAGCGGGACGACACGGTGTTCGCGGAGGCGGGGTTTCGGGAGGTGAGCCGGCCGAGTACGCGCCGGGTCGTGATGCGGGTGGACTTCCCTTGACCCATGGAGTTGATCATTAAACCGAAAAGTGGTATGGCCCACTCAAGAAATCATGGAGTAGGGGTGACAACGCGCTGCGTTTGATGCCTACTGGTGGTGAGCGTGGACTGCTCGACCTTCAGGAGCCGACATGGCGTACACGATCCGCGACCTGGCCCACGAGGTGCGTACCAGTACCGACGGGGTGATGTCACTGGTCAACACCCTCACCACGACCACCGAGGAACCGACCCGACCGATGCCGACGGCGGGCGCCGACCGGCCGATCCGGGCCCTCTGGGCACGGCGGTTCTGGCACCCGACCCGCCGCTGACCGCTCTCCGGCGGCCGCGCCGCCTCGGCTGCCCGCCCGGGAGACATCGTGTCCCCTGCACGGGCAGCGACCCGCCGACAGGCCGGCGCGACCCACCCGCCGGTGCCACAATCACGGTTGTGGCACCGGCGTTGGTGTCTGTACCGCCGCTGGCGGGACCGCGGTGAGCGGACCGGCGCCGACACCCCCCTTGGTACGGGTGCCCGGTCGCGCGGCGGCCGGGTCGGCGCCGGTGTTGCCGCCGGCGTTGGCCGGACGGAGGCGGGATGCGCAGTACGCACCGGTGGCCGGACGAGGAGCCGGACGGCGACGAGCCGGTTCCGTTGATCGAGTTGAGCGGTGACGTCCAGGCCGAGGGCAGCGTCGATCAGCTGACCGCGGACGCGCACGTACCGGGTCGGGCTCGGCGTGCGGCGCCCCGGCGGTACCTGATCCTCGGCGCGGCCGGGCTGCTGGCCGTCGGGTTCGTCGCCGGCATGGTGGTACAGCGGGCGAGCGCGCCGAGTTCGCCGACCGTCGCCGCGAGTGCGGTGTCGGATCAGCGGTCCGCGTTGCCGACCGAGGACGACGGCGGCTGCCACTACGTGTACGGGTACCACCAGGCGGGGCTGACGACCGTCTGTACCGGCACGCTGCACGCCATCGCGCACTCCGAGGACGGTTGGCTGCTCACCCTCACCGACCAGGACGGCGCGCCCACCGTCGTCGAGGCGCGGGACAACGCGACGGTACTGCCGGACCGTACGATCGCCGACCTGGAGATCGGCGCGATGGTGATGGTCACCGCGTACGGCGGGGCGGACGGCGTGCTGCACGCCACCGCGATCACGCTGCTGTGAGCGGCCGGACCCGGGCCGGCGCGTACGGGCCGGGCGGTCAGATCTGGTCGCCGGCGGCGCGTTCCCAGGACGCGTTCACCTCGGCCTCGGCGTGCAGCCGGCCCTGCCAGCCGCGTACCTCGGTGTCCTTGCCGGGTTCCAGCGCCTTGTACACGTCGAAGAAGTGGCTGATCTCGTCCCGCAGGTGCCGCGGCAGGTCGCCGATGTCCCGGATGTGGTCGAACCGGTGGTCGCCCGCCGGTACGCACATGACCTTCGCGTCCGGGCCGTGCTCGTCGCTCATCCAGAACACCGCCACCGGCCGTACCGCGATCAGACAGCCCGGGAACGTCGGCTCGTCCAGCAGCAGCACCATGGCATCGAGCGGGTCGCCGTCCTCGCCGAGCGAGTCGGGTACGAAGCCGTAGTCGGCCGGATAGCGGGTCGCGGTGAACAGCGTACGGTCCAGTCGGATTCGGCCCGACTTGTGATCCATCTCGTACTTGTTCCGCGAGCCGGCGGGGATCTCCACCACCATGTCGAATTCCATGCCCCGACCTCCCTCGCGCCCATCATCACCCAACGCGGCAGGGTAGGTCGCCGAAACGGCGCGGCGGCGGAGGCAGACAGATGTCCCGCCACCGTGGCTCGATGGCGGGACAAGGTGCTGGTAGCCCGTGCGTCATGGGACGCACGGGCTACAGGATGCCCGGTACCCGCGAGCGCCCGGCACCGGGGTCAGGTCGTGGCGGGCGCCTTCTTCCGCAGCAGCGTCATGAACTCGCCGAACCAGGACGGGTGGTCCGGCCACGCCCGCGCCGACACCATCTGCCCGTCCACCACCGCCGCCGCGTCCACGAACTCCGCACCGGCGGCCTCGACGTCCGGCTGCAGCGCCGGGTACGCGGCGGTACGCCGGCCGGACAGCACCCCGGACGCCGCCAGCCCCTGCGCGGCATGGCACAGGTGCGCCACCGGCAGGTCCGCCTCGAAGAAGTGCCGGACGATGCGCTGGAAGTCCGGGTCGTTCCGGATGTACTCGGGCGCCCGGCCGCCCGGCACCACCAGCGCCACGTAGTCGTCCGGGTTGACGTCCGCGAACGCCACGTTCGCCGGCCACGTGTACCCGGGCTTCTCGGTGTACGTGTCGAACCCGTCCTCGAAGTCGTGCACCACGAACCGCAGCTTCTTGACGGCCGGCGCGGCGATGTCGACCTCGTACCCCTCCTCCTGGAGCCGCTGGTACGGGTACATCACCTCCAGCGATTCGGCCGCGTCGCCGGTCAGGATGATCACCTTCGGCATCGTTGCCTCCCTTCCACCCCACTATCGATCCCGTGCCGCGGTACCGCCGCCGGAACGGCCGGATCGCCACGGCCGTGCGATGACCGGATCGGGCCGTACCGGTGCCCGGTTGCCCGCCCGGGACGATCCGGTTCCGGGGGCCGACCGGGCCGGCGGTACCGGCGGATACGATCGGCAACCGTGTTCACGGTGATCGGCGAGGCCCTGGTGGATGTCGTGTACCGGCCCGGCGTGGCCGTACCGGCCGAGCACGTCGGCGGTTCGCCGGCCAACGTCGCGCTCGGGCTGGCCCGGCTCGGCGACCGGGTCGGGCTGATCACCCAGTACGGGCCGGACGAGCGCGGCGCCCGGATCGCCGCCCGGCTCGGCGGGGCGGGCGTCGCGCTGGACCGCAGTGACTCCGCGGCCGCCCGTACGGCCACCGCGACGGCCCGGTTGGGCCCGGACGGCGCGGCCGGGTACGAGTTCGACCTGAACTGGGCGCCGAAGGACCTGACGCCCTACCCGGGGTCGGTGGCGGTACATGCCGGGTCGCTGGCCACGCTGGCGCCGGGGGACGCGCTGCTGGCCGAGACGCTGGCCGCGGTCCGTGGCGACCTGGTCGTGTCGTACGACCCGAACATGCGTCCGACACTGCACGGCCCCCTCGCCCGTGCCCGGGCGCAGGTGGACCGGTTCGTGTCGCTGGCGCACCTGGTCAAGGCGTCCGCCGACGACCTGGCCTGGCTGTACCCGGGGGAGCCGGTCGAGGCGGTCGCGGACCGCTGGCTCGCGGCCGGCCCGGACCTGGTGGTGATCACGTCCGGTGCGGACGGTGCGCTGCTCGCCACCCGGTCGGTACGGGTGCGGTGCCCGGCGCCGCCGGTCGACGTGGTGGACACCGTCGGCGCCGGTGACGCGTGCATGGCCGGGCTCCTGGACGGGCTGTACCGGGCGGGTGTGTTGACGACCGGGGCGCTGCCGGCGCTGGCCGAGGACACCGCGCGGGAGGTGCTGTACCGGGCGTTGACCGCCGCCGCGATCACCTGCGGCCGGCCCGGCGCCGACCCGCCGACCGCCGCCGAACTCGCCGCCCGCCTGACCGCGGCCTGACCCCGTACCGCACCCCGGTGGCGACCCCGGCCCGGGGCCGGTGACCTCCGGTCAGGCGACCAGGGCGCGTACCGACGTGGTCAGGTCGGCGAGGGCGGACCTGGCGTCGGCGAACAGCATTCCGGTACTCGGTGCGGTGTAGAGCTCGTTGTCGATCCCGGCGTACCCGTG
>Ga0164243_10003929_pt1 | contig 23518 bp, 23 predicted proteins | sample OricompcompostOP_FD_108781 | JGI IMG/M metagenome (GOLD analysis project Ga0164243, IMG submission 108781) | Organic Plus compost microbial communities from Emeryville, California, USA - Original compost - Organic plus compost (OP) | ecosystem: Engineered > Solid waste > Mixed feedstock >...
ACTCCCGCAGCCGCTCCCATTGATCGTCCCGAAGAACCTCGCCTTCCACACCAGCCTCCAAAAGCCAGTGTTGAATCAGAATCCCGGACTGCTGGGAATCCCTAAAATGTCACCTCAGCCTAGAAGAGTTATCGCGGCTGCCAAACGGTTGGCTGCCTGTGAGTGCTTGCAAGCGAGATGCACCCGGCTAAGCTTCTTGAAACGTCGCTTCTGACCATCCTGCCGCCGGGCCACAATCGTCTTAAAATCAGCGTCGTCGGTTAGCAAGATAGCCGACAAGTCTTCGGCTACCTTGGCTACAATCGGGTCTTCCGTTCCTTCTGGGACGGTTTATTTCGCCCGGATGACTTCGTGGCCGCGCTCATCAAGCAGCTTGCAGACAGATTCCGCCACACATTCGTCAGCGAGAAACGTCAATTTGCGCTGAGCGCTCAGGCGGCGGCCTTCATGTTGTTGCGCACAGCCGCGATATCGAGCCGCGTGATCGAGGGATATTCAGCGATGATCGCTTTGTCCGAATAGCCTTCCTCGATGAAGCTCTCGATGGCGCGCGCCGGAATGCGCGTGCCGGCAACGACGGGCGCGTTATGCGCAACAAAGCGGCGGCGCTCAATCAAGCCTATCTTCGATTGATCGCGGTTTCGTAGTTCATCCGCCCGCCTCGCCACTTCCTCGGCGATGGTGGGAAGCGGGATATGCTTGCCGATAAGCTGCCCATCTGCATCGCGCGGGGCAGTATCAAGATCAAACACTACCTTGCGCTTGACCACGGCCAGCGGGATTTCCGACCAGGAACGGTCAGCGCGCTTCGCCAGTTCCGTTGCCGCCTTGCGCAGCTCTTTTAGCGGCACGCTGTAGGTTTCCGTCAGGATGGCCAGCGTTCGCAGGCCGACCAGATCGCGGAAGGAATAGACGCGGCCATAGGGATTGCCTCGGTCTTCCTCGTCCAGATGTTCGGGAGAGAAGAAGCCCAGCTTGTCCCATCGGGTCAGGCGAGATTTGGAGAGGCCGGTCACGCGCGCGGCGTGATCGACGCTGAACGCGAGCAACACAGTGCCCATCGCATCCATTAGCTTCCCCCCTCGCCGAACCGGCTCTTTCATGGTATATTCCTCATCATGTATCCGCAACCACCTTATGGGACGCACCCTATGGCCATGACCTTAACGCTCGCTGAGGCGCTTCGGACGCATCGGCTAGACGATTTCATTGCACAGGCCGAAGCCGAAGGCGTTGCCGCCGCGAACGAGGAAGAGTTCGAGCGATTGCTGGGCCGCGTGGTCAAAGCGCCCCGACGAGAAGATCGAACATCCCGTTCACGCGCTCGCGGTGGTTCGCGCGGAAAGTGAACTCCGACAGATAGCGTTCCATATACTTGCCGCTGATCTGCACATGGGTTGGCGAACCGACGCCTTGAACAGCCGCCAGAAACCTTCCACCGTGTTGACGTGGAACGTCTCGCCGGTCCGGTAATCGTAGTGCGAGTATTCCTTGCGGCCATGCTTCACGGTGCCGTGCGTATAGCCGTCGCCAGTCAGTAAGTTGTAGCTGTAGAGTTCATCGGTCGAAACGACCGAACCCGGCTCCACGTTGCCGAGAACCACGCCGCGCAGCGTGTCCTTCTTCACGTTCGGAATGACGACCGCCTTCATGTTCCCGCCGCGCTCGGCAAGACCCATGACGATGGTCTTGCCCGGAGCGCCGCGGCCGCGCTTGCCGCCCGAACGGCGACCGCCAACGTAAGCTTCGTCCAGTTCCACATGACCGGCAAGTAGGGCATCGAAGCCTTGCGCCTGCATGGTGAGTTCGCGGATTTGCTGCCCCATCCGCCACGCGGTCTTGTAAGTCACCCCGAGTTGGCGCTGCAGTTCCTTGCCGCTCACTCCGTGGCGCGTCGTGCAGAACAGATACATGGCATAGAACCACGAAACGAGCGGGGTGCGCGTGTCGTGCAGGATGGTGTTTGCCGTAGGGGCGATCTGGAAAAGGCAGTTCGGGCAGGCATAGACCCGGCGCTCGCGCAGCTTGTGGAACTGGCCCTCTGCGCCGCACGACGGGCAATCCATGAGCGTCCCGCCGAAGCGAACCGTCATGATGTGCTCAAGGCAGGCCTGCTCATCGGGAAAGCGCTGGAAGAACTGGCGAACCGAAAACTCGGGGCTAGCAGAGGGGCTTTTCTTCGTCATGCCTCATTATATGGCATAACGGAGAACGTGGATCAAGGGGATAAACGGGATTCGGTTCCAAGGGCTGACACCTCGGGGATTTGAAATCGGCGTTGAAATCCGCCCTCCAATAGATTACTTGTAGTCACATATGTCTACATGCGGAGGCGCGACATGCTGACCATCAACCTCAGAGACGCCAAGGCTGGATTTTCCAGCCTCGTTGATGAAGCCATCAAAGGAGAGATCGTGACCATCACTCGCCATGGCAAGCCCGTTGCGGCCCTGGTTTCGGTCGAGGCGGCGGAGATCGCGCGCAAGGCGCTGACGCGCAAACGGGCGGGCCTTGTCAGCTATCTCAGGACGTTCCCAGGCGGAGAGTTCCCGCGCAACCGCAAACCATCGCGGGATGTCGAGCTTTGAGCGGCTTCCTTCTCGACACCAACGTCGTTTCCATGCTCGCGCCGTCGAAGGCGGAAGCATCCGCAGGCTTCCTCACCTGGCTGGACCGCATGGACGCCGATGGACGGCTATTTCTGTCGGTCGTCTCCATCCACGAGATCGAGAAGGGAATCGCACTCCTCGACCACAAAGGGGCGACGGCGAAAGCCGCGAGCCTGAAAGCATGGCTCAGTGGTCTCGTCTCCACATACGATGACAAGATCATTGACTTCGATGCGCAGGCCGCCGCAATCGGCGGACGGCTGGAAGCGAGAGCGCTTACGGCCAGTCACGACCCCGGCATGGCTGACGCCGTGATTGCCGGGACCGCAGCAGCGCATGAACTCGTCATCGTCACCCGCAACACGAAGCATTTCCTGCCGTTAGGTATCGCCGTGTTGTCGCCTGACGAGGCTGCCGCACAAGGAGGCACGGCATGACCGCTTCCACAATCCCGCTGCGCGCCGCCCTCTACCTGCGCGTCTCGACGGCGCGGCAAGCCGAGCACGATGTCTCCATCCCGGACCAGAAGCGGCAGGGCGAAGCCTATTGCGCTTCACGCGGCTACCAGCTTGTCGAAACCTTCGTGGAGCCGGGAGCGTCGGCGACCAATGACCGCCGCCCGGAGTTCCAACGCATGATCGAGGCGGGCACATCGAAGCCCGCGCCCTTCGATGTTGTCGTCGTCCATTCGTTCAGCCGCTTCTTCCGCGACCACTTCGAGCTGGAGTTCTACGTCCGCAAGCTGGCGAAGAACGGGGTAAAGCTGCTGTCGATCACGCAGGAAATGGGGGATGACCCCATGCACGTCATGATGCGGCAGATCATGGCGCTATTCGATGAATATCAGTCCAAGGAAAACGCCAAGCACGTAATGCGGGCCTTGAAGGAGAATGCCCGGCAGGGCTTCTGGAACGGCTCGCTTCCCCCTATCGGCTACCGCGTCGTCGCGGCCGAGCAACGCGGGGCCAAGACCAAGAAAAAGCTGGAGATCGACCCGCTCCACGCCGATACGGTGAGATTGATTTATCGTCTGGCGCTTGAAGGCGACGGCACGACCGGACAGATGGGCGTCAAGAACATCGTCTCCTATCTCAACCGCAACCGCATCTTTACCCGCGACGGCGGGCGCTGGGGCATCGGCCAGGTTCACCGCATTCTGACCCGCCGCACCTACATGGGCGAGTATGACTTCAACAAGCGGTCAAAATCCAAGGAGTTGAAGCCGGTCAGTGAGATCGTGGTCGTGCCGGTCCCGCCGATCATCGACCGCAAGACCTTCGACGCGGTACAGAAGCTGCCCAAGGTCCGGCATCCCAAAGTGACGCCATCCGCCGTCATCAGCGGCCCGACCCTTCTTACCGGCCTGATTCATTGCGCCAAGTGCGGCGGGGCCATGACCATCCGCACCGGTAAGGGCGGGCGCTACCGCTATTATGCCTGCTCCATGAAAGCCCGGCAGGGACCGACCGCCTGCGAGGGCATAGCGGTGCCGATGGACAAGCTGGACGACCTTGTCGCCAGCCATCTGGAGGAACGCCTGCTCCAGTCCGAGCGGCTGGAAACGATCCTCGCCACGGTGCCCGACCGGCGGCAGGAGCGATCCGAGCGCCAGCGCGAGCATATCGCCGAGTTGAACAGGCGTGCGGCGGAGTCCGAAGCCCGCCTCAAACGGCTCTACGACGCCATCGAGGCAGGCGTTGCCGACTTGGACGACCCGGCGCTCAAGGATCGGATCGACGGCCTCAAGGCCATCCGCGAACAGGCGAAGGCCGACGCCGAGCGCGCCCAGGCCATGCTCCAGCACTCGGGGAGCCAAGCCGTCACGCCGCAGATGTTGAGCAAGTTCGCCCGCACTGCGCGCCAGCGCATCCGGCTCGAAGGCGGCGGCTACCGCCGCGATCATCTTCGCGCACTCGCCCAACGGGTCGAGGTCGCCGAAGGCGAGGTCCGCATCATGGGATCGAAGTCCCGGCTACTCCAGGCGCTTGTGGCGAACGGTAGTGTAAACGCAGTGCCCACTCAGGGACTGAAGTGGCGGAGAGGGTGGGATTCGAACCCACGGTACCGTTGCCGGCACGCCGCATTTCGAGTGCGGTGCTTTCGACCACTCAGCCACCTCTCCGCAGAGGAAACCGGCCGGCTTTCGACACGTTGGTGGTGAAGGCCGCGATTGCTGAGCGCGCGCTGTTAGCGGATGATCTCTGCTTTGCCAAGCAGGTAAGCAAAAACTTGCGCTCGACGAACGCGCCACTAAATCTTGGCTATGAACAGCCCGCGCAACAGCAAGCTTCCCGCCCGCCAGGAACCGAAGGCGCCGGCCGCGCCGCGCGTCGCCCATGCCCGCTTCGGCATCGGCGACAAGGTGCGCCATCGCCTGTTCGGCTTCCGCGGCCTGGTGTTCGACATCGATCCGGTCTTCGCCAACAGCGAGGAATGGTATGAGGCGATCCCCGAGGCGATGCGCCCGGATCGCAACCAGCCCTTCTACCATCTGTTCGCGGAAAATGGCGACGCGACCTATGTCGCCTATGTGAGCCAGCAGAATCTGGTGCGTGACGAGACCGGCGAGCCGATCGACCATCCGGCCATCCCGGCGCTGTTCCGTCGCCGGTCGGACGGCGGCTACACGCTGGATGCCCGCCGCTGGCACTGAGGCCCCGACCGCGCGTGCGACCCCGTCAGGCCTTGATGCGCCAGCCCTGCGACAGGGCGCGATAGCAGATCAGCGCCAGCACCAGATTGAGCACGAACATCACCGTCGCGCCCAGCAGCACGCTCGCATCCGCCGCGGCGAGGAAGCCGTAGCGGAAGCCCGAGATCGCGTAGAAGAACGGGTTGAAGTGGCTGATCGTGCGGAACAACGGCGCGACATGCTCCATCGAATAGAAGGTGCCCGAAAGCAGCGAGAGCGGCGCCACGATGAAGTTGCCGACGGCGGCGGCATGATCGAACTTCTCGGCCCAGATCGCCGTCAGGATGCCGGCGAAGGCCAGCATCCCGGCGCCCGATATGCCGAACCAGACCACCGCCCAGAGATGATGCGGCATCACATGCACGCCAGGCCAGAGCAGCATCGCGAACCAGATCGCGCCGCCCACGAAGATGGCGCGGGTGATCGACGAGGCGACCAGCGCGAACAGCAGTTCGCCCGCCGAGATGGGCGGCATCAGATAGTCGACGATCGTCCCCTGCACCTTGCCGACGAGCAGTACGGTCGTTGCGTTCTGGAAGCTGTTCTGCACCATGCCCATCATGATGAGGCCCGGCGCGATGAAATCGGCGAAGGGCACGCCCATCACCGAGAAATTGCCCCGCCCCATCGCCACGGTGAAGATCACCAGGAACAGCAGGGTGGTGAGCGCCGGCGCCCACACGGTCTGCAGCTGCACCTTGAGGAAGCGCCGCACTTCCTTCATGTAGAGCGCGAGCATGCCCGGCCAGTTGATGTTGCGGATCACCGGCTCGCCCGGCTCGTGCCGGATCAGGCTGGTGTCGGTGGCAAGTCGGGACTGATCGGCCATGGCCGGCCCCTATCGCCTCGCCGCGCGGGCAGCAACCGTCAATTGCGGCGGCATCGGCTCGTGACGGGGCCGGTTCCTCGCAGAGTCCCTTTGACCTTTGCCCTTCCAGTGACCATATGGCCGCCAGCACAGAAGGATTTTCCGATAATGTCGTGGACCGACGAACGTATCGACAAGCTGAAGGAGATGTGGGAGCGCGGCATGACCGCGAGCCAGATCGCCGACGAACTGGGTGGCGTCAGCCGCAATGCGGTGATCGGCAAGGCGCATCGCCTGGGCCTCCAGGCGCGCCCTTCGCCCGTCAAGGCCACCGATGCCACGCCCAAGGCCGCCGCGCCCCGGGTTGCCAAGGCCGCACAGGCGCCGCGCGCCGAGCCGCTGGCGGCCGAGGATCCGCCGGCCAGCAAGCCCCAGGGCAAGCCCGCCGCTGCCGCCGAACCTCGGCCGACGCCGCAGGCCGCTGCTCCCGCAACCTCGGCTGCTGTCGGCACCGAAGCACCGCCGCAGCCGCGCATCGTCTCGGTCGGTCCGGGCGGCTTCCTGCGCCAGGGGCCGGGCGAGATGCAGCAGCCCATCCCGCCGGCGCCGCCGCGCCGCCTCGTCCCCGCCAAGCCGAGCCCGGAGATCGCCGGCAAGACCAGCCTGCTCGATCTCAACGAGAAGATCTGCAAATGGCCGATCGGCCATCCCGGAGAGCCCGATTTCCACTTCTGCGGCGAGAAGGTGAATCCTGGTTTTCCCTATTGCGTCGAGCATTGCGGCCGCGCCTATCAGGCGCAGCTCCCTCGCGGCACGCGCCGCCCGCCCCCGCCGCTGCCCTACGGCGGCCCGCGGGTGCGCTGAACGCCGGATCACGGAAAAGCCGCCTCCGGGCGGCTTTTCTTTCGGCGATCATGCCGTTTTGCGAATCCGACGCTTCATTGCGTGCCGGCCTGCGATCCGGTTCATACCGGAGAGGTTGTGGAAATTGTGCCCTACACAATCGAAAAGGGCGGTCTCGTCAGCCCTTTCGACACGCTCGATGTTGGAACGAAGCACGTGCCGTTCCAACTCGAACCGAACGGCGGTGGTGCGGTAAAGGCAGATCGGCATTCCACCGCAAACCGAGCTTCAAACCGATCCGCTCCCCACTTCGTTCGCCCTGAGCGAACGGAGACTGGCATGTTCTCTCCCCATCCCGGAAGGGCCCCTTCGGCACTCGGGTTTGCAACCGATATAGTCGCCTTTCTTTCGGGAGCGATGGCATTCCGCGCTGGGCTCAGGATTCCCACATTTGCCGGCAGCGAACAAAGCGCGCACATTGCCCACTTGCGCGCGCGACTCCCCTCCCCCTATAGCTCCGCCATGGCAGAAGACCTTTTCGGCGCCACTGGCGGCCGTACCACCGAAAGCTATGACGCATCCTCGATCGAGGTGCTGGAGGGGCTGGAGCCGGTCCGCCGCCGGCCCGGCATGTATATCGGCGGCACGGACGAGCGCGCGCTCCACCATCTCGCCTCCGAGGTCCTCGACAATTCGATGGATGAGGCGGTGGCCGGCCATGCCAACCGCATCGAGGTCATGCTGGAGGCCGGCAATCGCCTGACCATCATCGACAATGGCCGCGGCATCCCGGTCGATCCGCATCCCAAATATCCGGGCCGCTCGGCGCTGGAAGTGATCTTCTCGATCCTCCATTCGGGCGGCAAATTCTCCGGCAAGGCCTATGAGACTTCCGGCGGCCTGCACGGCGTGGGCGTCAGCGTCGTCAACGCGCTGTCCTCGCACCTCGAAGTCGAGGTCGCGCGCAATCGCGAGTTGTTCCGCCAGCGCTTCTCGCGCGGACAGGTGCTGGGCCCCATCGAGCGGATCGGCGCCACGCCCAACCGGCGCGGCACCTCGATCGCCTTTACGCCGGACACGGAGATTTTCGGCGAGCTCAAGTTCAAGCCCGCCCGCCTCTATCGCCTCGCCCGCTCCAAGGCCTATCTGTTCGCCGGCGTCGAGATCCGCTGGAGATGCGATCCCGCGATCATCACCGACGAGACCCCCGCCGAGGCTGTGTTCCAGTTCCCCGGCGGCCTCGCCGATCATCTGAAGGAGCAGCTGGGAACGCGCGAATGCGCTACGGCGGAATTCTTCCGGGGCACGCAGGGCTTCCCGGAGGGCGCCGGTCGCGTCGAGTGGGCCGTCGCCTGGCCGCTCTGGTCGGACGGCTCGACCAGCTGGTACTGCAACACCATCCCCACGCCCGATGGCGGTACGCATGAAGCCGGCCTGCGCGCGGCGCTCACCAAGGGCATCCGCGCGTTCGGCGATCTGGTCGGCCAGAAGAAGGCGAAGGACATCCAGACGGACGACATCATGTCCGGCTGCGAGCTGATGCTGAGCGTCTTCATCCGCGAGCCGCAATTCCAGAGCCAGACCAAGGATCGCCTCACCAGCCCGGAAGCCGCGCGGCTGGTGGAAGCGGCGATCCGCGACCATTTCGACCATTTCCTTGCCGACAATATGGAGCGCGGCAAGGCACTGCTCGGCCATGTGCTGGAGCGGATGGACGAGCGGCTGCGCCGCCGCGCCGAAAAGGAGATCAAGCGCAAGACCGCGACTTCCGGCCGCAAGCTGCGCCTGCCCGGCAAGCTCACCGATTGCTCCTCGGACGATCCCGAAGGCACCGAGCTGTTCATCGTCGAGGGCGACAGCGCCGGCGGCAGCGCCAAGCAGGCGCGCGACCGCAAGACGCAGGCGATCCTGCCGATCCGCGGCAAGATCCTCAACGTCGCCTCGGCCAGCTCGGCCAAGATCCTCGCCAATCAGGAGATCGCCGATCTCATCCAGGCGCTCGGCTGCGGTACCCGCAAGGACTGCAACCCGGACAATCTGCGCTACGAGCGCATCGTCATCATGACCGATGCCGATGTCGACGGCGCCCATATCGCCACGCTGCTGATGACCTTCTTCTTCCAGGAGATGCCTGAGCTGGTCCGGCGCGGCCATCTCTATCTGGCCCAGCCGCCGCTCTATCGGCTCGTCACCGGCGGCAAGAGCGTCTACGCCGCCGACGATGCGGCGCGCGAGGCGCTGCTGGCCAGCGAGCTCAAGGGCAAGAAGGTCGAGGTGAGCCGCTTCAAGGGCCTGGGCGAGATGAATCCCCAGCAGCTGCGCGAAACCACCATGGATCCGGCGAAGCGCAGCCTCATCCGCATCACCCTGCCGCAGGAATATGAGGAACGCGCCGGCGTCAAGGATCTGGTCGATCGGCTGATGGGCACCAACCCGGCCCATCGCTTCGCCTTCATCCAGGAGAACGCGGCGCAGGTGGACGAGGAAGCCATCGACGCCTGAGATCGGCATCGCCTCCGCAACGTTCGAGCGGCCGTGCGTTCCGCTCAGGCGGCGGTGTCGATCCCCAGCTCGGCCAGCTTGCGGTAGAGCGTCGAGCGGCCGATGCCGAGGCGGCGCGCCACTTCGGTCATGCGGCCTCGATAGTGGCCGATGGCGAGGCGGATGACGTCGGCCTCGATGTCCGAGAGCGAGCGCAGATGGCCATTCGCCTCGTAGAGGGTGACGCCGATGCCATTCTCCTGCGCGCTGCGCACGATCGGGCTCACATCCTTGCGCTCGCGCTGGCCATAGCCGGCTGCGACCTGGCCGGAGAGCTGCGGAAAGTCGGCGACGGTCAGAGCGTCGCCCTCGCAAAGCACGGCGGCGCGGAACAGCGTGTTGTGCAGCTGGCGGACATTGCCGGGCCAATCATGGCGCGCGAGCAGATTGATCGCCTCATTGGTGATGCCGAGGCTGCGCAGGCCCGGCTGCATGGCGATCCGCTCCAGCAGGTGCCGCGCCAGCGCCGGTATGTCGCCGGACCGCTCGCGCAGCGGCGGAATGGTGAGTTGCACGACATTGAGCCGGTAGTAGAGATCCTCGCGGAACCGCCCGGTCTCGACCTCGTCGATCAGCCGCTTGTTGGTCGCCGCGATCACGCGCACATCGACTTGCGACGTCGCCCGCGCGCCGACCGGCTGGATCTCGCCGTCCTGCAGCACGCGCAGCAGCTTCACTTGCGCGTCGAGCGGCAGCTCGCTGATCTCGTCGAGGAAGATGGTGCCGCCATTGGCGGTCGCGAACTTGCCGATATGACGGTCGAACGCGCCGGTGAAAGCGCCGCGCTCATGGCCGAACAGGTCCGACTCGACGAGATTGGCGGGGATGGCGCCGCAATTCACGGTGATGAGCGGGAGCCTGGCGCGCGGGCTGGCGGCATGGATCGCGTGGGCGATCACTTCCTTGCCGACGCCGCTTTCGCCCTCGATGAGGATCGGCACACGCGCCCGCGCCGCCTTGGCGGCGATGGCGAGCGCGGCGCGGAAGGTCGGGGTCGAGCCGACGATCTCGTCGAAGCCGAGCGGCGCGCGGATTTTCTCAGTGAGCGGGCGCAGTTCGCCGGCATCGCGCGGATGGGTCAGCACGGCGTTGAGCGCGCCGAGGAAACTGTCGGGCGCGATCGGCTTGATGAGAAAATCATGGGCGCCCGCGCGCATCGCCTCGACGGCCCGCTCCGCGCTGCTGTTGGCGGTGATGACCAGGACCGGCAGCGAGGGGCGCCGCGCATGGATCTCGCGGATGAGCGCGATGGCTTCCAGTCCTTCGGTCCAATCGTCGATGATGACGGCCGAAACGCGCATTCCTTCACGCGTGCCGAGCATGGTGATGGCGTCGTCCGCATTGTTGGCGCAGATGGTCCGCCAGCCGGCTCGTCCGGCCATGGCAATGTTCAGTCGGCGCTGCGCAGGTTCATCGTCAACCAGCAGCAGGATCGGTGTCTCCGCGTCACTCATGCCCAGTTCCAGCCTGTGTCTGGCGCCGCGTGATAAAGGAGGGAGGTAAAGAGCGGATTAAGGTCCGGGGCCGGACCCAAGCGGCTTGAGAGCCGCCATGCTTGCCGCTAAGACGAGGCCGGACGCGAGAAAATCGGGGATATCGAATGGCAGATCATCAGGACATGACTCAGGCGAACAATACGTTCCACGGCTTCACCGCGCTGATGAAATGGGGCACGATCGTCGCCTTCATCGCGGCTTTCTTCGTCATCCTCATCATTTCCTGACGCGCGGCGCGCGAGGGCTGCCGTCATGAAAATCGCGGTGCTGCGCGAGGGCGCGCCCGGCGAGAAGCGCGTCGCCGCATCGCCCGAGACCGTGCGCAAGTTCATCGCGCTCGGCGCCGAAGTAGCGGTCGAGAGTGGCGCGGGAGAGCAGGCTTCGGTCGCAGATGCTGACTATGCCGCCGCCGGCGCGACCGTGGGGCCGCGCGCGCAAATGCTTTCCGGCGCCGGCATCATCCTGTGCGTGCAGGGGCCCGATCCGGCGAGCCTCGCGGGTGCTTCCGCCGGCACGCTGCTGGTCGGCGGCCTCAATCCGTTCGGCGAGCGCGAGCGCGTCGATGCCTATGCCGCGGCGGGCTTCGAGGCGCTCGCCATGGAGTTCATGCCGCGCATCACCCGCGCCCAGTCCATGGACATCCTCTCCTCGCAGTCGAACCTTGCTGGCTACAAGGCCGTGCTGGACGCGGCCGCCGAATATGGCCGCGCCTTCCCGATGATGATGACCGCGGCCGGCACGGTCTCGGCGGCGCGCGTCTTCGTGATGGGCGTGGGCGTCGCCGGCCTGCAGGCGATCGCGACCGCCCGGCGGCTGGGCGCGCAGGTCAGCGCGACGGACGTGCGCGCAGCCACCAGGGAACAGATCGAATCGCTCGGCGCCAAGCCCGTCTTCGTGGAGAATGTGGCGGGCATCGAAGGCGAAGGCACCGGCGGCTATGCCACCGAGATGTCCGAGGCATATCAAAAGGCGCAGGCCGAGCTGGTCTCCGGCCATATCGCCAGGCAGGACATCGTCATCACCACCGCGCTGATCCCGGGACGCCCCGCGCCGCGCCTCATCTCGGACGCGCAGCTCGCGACGATGAAGCCGGGCAGCGTGATCGTCGATCTCGCCGTCGAGCAAGGTGGCAATGTCGAAGGCGCGGTGGCCGGCGAGATCGTCGAACGCCATGGCGTGAAGATCGTTGGCCACAGGAATGTGCCAAGCCGCCTCGCCGCCGATGCCTCTGCCCTGTTCGCCCGCAATCTCTACAATTTCCTCTCCGCCTATTGGGACAAGGAAGCCGGCGGGCCGGTGCTGCCCGACGATGACGAGATCGTGCAGGGCATCCGCCTCACCCAAGGCGGCAAGGTGGTCAGCGAAAGGCTGCTCGGCTAGGGACGCATGCCGCATTTCGAGGCTCATCCCCGCCGTCCGAACGCCCGCCTCTGGAAGCGCTCGGCCGGCGGGGCGACCTTCTCGGGCTTCGTCGCCCTGCTCAGCGCCGCCCTCGGCGGCACGATGCCCTATCTCGCCTTCGTCACGCTGGTCGGCCGATGACCCATGCGCCCCCTCGACAGCGCCCCGCCGAGCCGCCAATGTAGACAAAAGGCCGGAGGGGAGCCCAGACCATGCCCATGACGAACATCGTCGATCCGCCATGCGTCGGCGCCCCGTCGCCTTCCCCGTCTCCATGTCGCCTCGCCTGAAGGAACCGCTCATGGACTTCATCGCCATCCTCTCGATCTTCGTGCTGGCCTGCTTCGTCGGCTATTATGTCGTCTGGTCGGTGACGCCCGCGCTGCATACGCCGCTCATGGCCGTCACCAACGCCATTTCCTCCGTCATCATCGTCGGCGCGTTGATCGCCGCGGCGGAAGCGGAGAGCCCGGCGGCGCAATGGCTCGGCCTGGTCGGCGTCCTGCTCGCCTCGATCAACATCTTCGGCGGCTTCGCGGTCACCGAGCGCATGCTCGCCATGTACAAGAAGAAGGATCGCAAATGATGATGCCCGCCGGGGAGACCATCGCGACCCTCACCGCGCTCGCCTATCTGGTGTCGGGCGTGCTGTTCATCCTCGCGCTGCGCGGCCTCTCCAGCCCGGAGACCAGCCGCACCGGCAACCGCTTCGGCATGCTCGGCATGCTGATCGCGGTCGGCACGACCATGGCGACGCACGACGCGGTCGCGCTGCCGCATCTGGTTCTGGCGATCGCTATCGGCGGCGCCATCGGCTTCTTCATCGCGCGCAGGATCGCGATGACCGCGATGCCCCAGCTCGTCGCAGCCTTCCACAGCCTGGTCGGCATGGCAGCGGTGGTGGTCGGTGCGGCCGCCTATGCGAACCCCGCCGCCTTCGGTATCCTCGATGCCCTGACCCGGGAGATCCACCAGGCCAGCCGCGTCGAGATGGGCCTGGGCGTCGCGATCGGCGCGATCACTTTCTCGGGCTCGGTGATCGCCTTCCTCAAGCTCAACGGCAACATGTCCGGCAAGCCGATCCTGCTGCCGGGGCGCCATGTCATCAACCTTGGCATGCTGGCCGCCATCCTCGGCCTCGTCGCCTATTTCGTCGGCGACCAGAGCGCCTGGGTGTTCTGGACCATCACTGCCCTTTCCTTCCTGATCGGCTTCCTGCTCATCATCCCGATCGGCGGTGCGGACATGCCGGTCGTCGTCTCGATGCTGAACAGCTATTCGGGCTGGGCGGCCGCCGCCATGGGCTTCACCCTGCACAACACGGCGATGATCATCACTGGCGCGCTGGTCGGCTCCTCGGGCGCGATCCTCAGCTACATCATGTGCCGGGCGATGAACCGCAGCTTCCTCTCGGTGATCGCCGGCGGCTTCGGCGCGGAGGCAGCGAGCGGCGGCGGCGAGGCGAAGGAGCAGCGCCCCTGGAAGCGTGGCAGCGCCGAGGACGCCGCCTTCCTCATGAAGCAGGCGGACAGCGTCATCATCGTGCCGGGCTACGGCATGGCCGTCTCCCAGGCCCAGCACGCCCTGCGCGAGATGGCGGACCTGCTCAAGAAGGAAGGCGTCAGCGTCAAATATGCCATCCACCCGGTCGCCGGCCGCATGCCCGGCCATATGAACGTGCTGCTCGCCGAGGCCAACGTCCCCTATGACGAGGTGTTCGAGCTGGAGGACATCAACAGCGAGTTCGCCCAGACCGACGTCGCTTTCATCATCGGGGCCAACGACGTTACCAATCCTGCCGCCAAGACCGACAAGTCCTCCCCCATCTACGGCATGCCGATCCTCGACGTCGCCAATGCCAAGACCGTGCTGTTCGTGAAGCGCTCCATGGGCGGCGTCGGCTATGCCGGCGTCGACAATGACGTCTTTTACATGGACAACACGATGATGCTGCTCGCCGATGCGAAGAAGATGGTCGAGGATATCGTCAAGGCGCTGGGGCATTGAGACGAGCAAGCTGAGGAGCACCGATCCGATTTGCCGCACGGATCAGAGTCAGCGTTCCTGCGAAAGCAGAAGCCCAGGACGCAAGAGCAGCTCCTTGACGCTCTGGGCTCCTGCTTTCGCAGGAGCACATGTTGGTCCCATTCGAACCGGACAGCTACTAAAAAACCGTTCGCCCTGAGCCTGTCGAAGGGCTGTTCTTTCTTCCAAATGAAGCCGGAGTATCGAGGTGGAAGAACCTCACCCGAACGGCTCATCGATGCTCGGCGGCGGCGTGGTGAACCATTTCGGGCCCTCCGCCGTCATATGGAAGCAATCCTCCAGCCGCACGCCGAACTGCCCTGGAATGTAAATGCCCGGCTCGTTGGAGAAGCACATGCCCTCCGCCAGCGGCGTCGTCTCGCCATGGGCGAGATTGACCGGCTCGTGCCCGTCCATGCCGATGCCGTGCCCGGTGCGGTGCGAAAGTCCCGGCAGCTTGTAGCGGGGCCCATAGCCGAGCAGTTCGTACTGATAGCGCACCGCATCATCGACCTGCCCTGCCGGTGTCCCGATCCGCGCTGCCGCCAGCGCCACCTGCTGCCCGCGCGCCACCTCGTCCCACACCTTGCGCTGCGCCGCGCTTGCCGCGCCGAACACGAAGGTGCGCGAGATGTCGGAGGCATAGCCCTGCACCGAGCAGCCGCAATCGAACAGCACCACACGGCCCGGCGCGACGGATTCCGGCACGATGCTGCCGTGCGGATAGGCGGTGCCCTCGCCGATCAGGATCAGCGAGCTGGGATCGCTGCCGCCCAGCTTGACGCTCGCAGCCTCGATCAGCGCGGCAATGTCCGCCTGGGTCATGCCCGCCTCGATGCGCGGATGGACCCAGCGATAGGCCGCCAGCGTCACCTCGTTGGCCGCCTGCATCAGCGCGATCTCTGCCGCGCTCTTGCGTATCCGGCAGCCGCGCACCACCGGATTGGCCGAGACGAGCCGGGCGTCCGGCAGCGCTCGCCTCAGCCCGTCGATGGCGAAGTAGCGCACCGTTTCCTCGATGCCGACCGGCCGCCCCGCAAGGCCGCGCTCCTTGAGGAAACCCGCCACCAGCGCCAGCGGAGCCTCATCTTCCTGCCAGACGCGCACGTCCGCCGCGATGCCCAGCGTCTGGCGCACCGAAGGCTCCTCGAAGAACGGCGTCACGACGCACGCCTCGCCCTCGACCGGCAGGACAGCCGCGGTCAGCCGCTCGCTGCGCCACCACTGGATGCCCGTGAAATAGACGAGGCTCGATCCCGGCTCGATCAGCACCGCGCCGATGCCATTCTCCCGCATCAGCGCCTGCGCCCGCGCGATTCGCGCTTCCCGCTCGGCGCGGCCGATCGGCGTCACCCCGCCGGTCAGGCTCCCGAGCGCCGCCAGGTCCGGCTCGGCCGCCCGCAGCAGGGCGGGGCGCGCCAGCGCGCTCGCCGTCACCAGTACCGTGCCGGCGCCGGCCAGCCACTGCCGCCGGGTGAATCCTCGCTGCCCTGTCCGCATGCCACCGCCCCTCCTGCCTGTCCCGCCGAACATAGAAGAGCGCGCTTCGCGGCGGCAATGGCAATAAGTGTCATGCCGCGCCGCAGGTGCCTTGCCATTCACACGTTCATCGTCGATGAATGCGGCCCATGAAGAAACTCGGCCTGATCGGCGGCCTCTCCTGGTCGTCCACCGCGCGCTATTATGAGCTCATCAATCAGGCCGTGCAGCGCGAGCGCGGCGGCCTGCACAGCGCGACCCTGCTCATCGACAGCCTCGATTTCGCCGATGTCGCGCGCTGCGCCTCGCAGAATGACTGGGAGTGCGCCGCCGGTCACATGCTCGGCGCGGCGAAGCGGCTGGAGGCAGGCGGCGCCGAGGCGGTCATGATCTGCGCCAACAGCCTGCACAAGGTGGTGCCGCAGGTCGCGGACATGGTCGGCATCCCGATCATCCACATCATCGACGAGATCGGCGCGAAGCTGAAGGCGGACGGCATCAGGAAGGTGGCGCTGGTCGGCACCAGCAATGTCATGATGGACCGGGACTATCGCCAGCATCTCGTCTCCGCCGGCGGCGTCTCGCTGCTCCCCGCTGATGCCGAGCTGGCCGGCCGTATCGATCGCATGGTCTATGAGGAGCTGGGCGTCGGCAAGGTGACGCGCGACGCCGAGCGCTACATGAAATCCGAGCTCACCGACATCGCCAAGGAGGATGTCCAGGCCGCCGTGCTCGCCTGCACCGAGCTTGAGCTGATCGTCGACGTCCATGCGAACGTGCTGCCCATCTATGACAGCGCACTCATCCACGCCGAAGCCGGGGCCCGCTTCGTGCTGGAGGGGCAGTAACCCCGGACGCTGCTGCCGCACCGCCGATCGTGCGGGCGGCGATGCGCCCATGCGGTTTGACAGTCCGTGCGCCGCCCATAATGTGACCGGCCGCGGACAGGAGCGCTCCATGCCATGAACGCCACCGACGAACTGTTTTCGCGATCGATCGCGCGCGTCGGCGATGCGAACCTGACACTCGGCGCGCTGCTTTCCGCCATCCTGGTGCTGGCGCTCGCCATGTGCGCCGCCTGGCTGCTCAGGAAGTTCGTGAAGCGCGCCCAGCGCTCGCTGGGCGCAGAGCGCGCCCATACCATCTATATTGGCGGGCAGGTCGCGCGCTATCTCGTCATCGCGATCGGGCTTGCGGCCGCCATTTCCGCGCTTGGCGTGGACCTTTCCGCCCTGTCGCTGTTCGCCGGCGCGCTGGGTGTCGGTATCGGCCTCGGCCTGCGCGACATCGTGCGCAATTTCGTCGGCGGCATCGTGCTGCTGTTCGATCGCAGCGTCGAGGTCGGCGATTTCGTCGAGCTGCAGGACGGCGCCATGGGCGAGGTCCGCGCCATCGGCCCCCGCGCGACCGCTATCGTCACCAATGACGATGTGCATATGATCGTCCCCAATGCGAACCTGATCGACGGAAAAGTCACCAACTGGACGCGCAACCACCAGAGTCGGCGCGTGCACGTCCCCTTCCGCGTCGCGCTCGATGCGGACAAGGCGCAGGTGCGCGATGCCGTGCTGGAGGCGGCGCGATCGGTGCCTTTCACCTTGCCCGATACGGAGGAGCGCCAGAGCCAGGTCTGGCTCGTGCGCTTCGGCGAGAATGCGCTTGAGTTCGAGCTGGTGGTCTGGCCGTCGCTCCATGCGGTCAAGCGCCCTGGCGCGATGATGGCGGCCTATAATTGGGCGATCCATGACGCGCTGCACCGGCATGATATCGAGATCCCATTGCCGCAGAGCGAACTGCGCCTGCGCAGTTTCTTCGGCCGGGATGAGGACGAAGGTCTGCGCGCATGGCGAGCCGATCGGGACGTGCTCTGAGCCGGGCCCTCGCGTTGTCCGAGGCCATATCGCTTCGGCCTGGCGCGTGCAAAGGACAGGTCGTGCCGAACCTGTTTCAGCGATCCTGATTCAAGCTTCTGATGCGGACAGCGGCGAATCGGGATCGGACGGTCGATGTCGGGGTTCTTCGAGCGTCCCATGTCAGACGACACCTTGGAGATCGGAAACATGGCACTCAAGCGGATGGACAATGTGGGAATCGTCGTCGAAAACCTCGGAGAGGCGATTGATTTCTTTAGCGAACTCGGCCTCGAGCTCGAAGGACGGGCCATGATCGAGGGAGAATGGGCCGGACGTGTCACCGGGCTGGGCGACCAGAATGTCGAGATCGCCATGATGCGCACACCGGACGGCCACAGCCGGCTCGAGCTCTCCCGCTTCCTCGCACCGCCCGTCGTCGCCGATCACCGCAACGCCCCGGTCAACGCCCTGGGCTATCTCCGCGTCATGTTCGCCGTGGACGATATCGACGAGACGCTTGAAAGGCTCCGCACGCGCGGCGCGCAGCTCGTGGGCGAAGTCGTCCGATACAAGGACGCGTATCGGCTCTGCTACATCCGCGGACCCGAAGGGCTTCTCATCGGACTCGCCCAGGAACTCGGCTGAGCGCAATACAAATGGCGAAGCATGACCAATGCGGGCCTGCCCTGCCCGTCGCCAGCCGCTTGCGCGCCATGGATTGCCCCTCGCGTCGGCAATCCGCCATCCGGTGGACGATCGGGTGCGGCGTTCAGATCCCCGTCTTGAACGGCGTGAAGTCGGTCCTCTCGTCATAGACGTCGAGCCCTTCGCCGCGCTTGAACCAGTTCACGAACACATAGGTGACCGGCGTCAGCACCGCTTCCCAGCTCACCTTGAGCGCCCAGTTGGTCACCATCACCAGCAGCACCTGGTGCGTGGTCCAGACGCCCAGAAAGGCGAGCGGATAGAAGATCAGGCTGTCTACCCCCTGCCCCACCACCGTCGAGCCGATGGTGCGGGTCCAGAGATATTTGCCGCCGGTCAGCAGCTTCATCTTGGCGAGCACGAAACTGTTGGTGAGTTCGCCCGCCCAGAAGGCGAGGATGGACGCGAACACGATGCGCGGCACCTGACCGAAGACCGATTCATAGGCCGCCTGTCCGGTCCAGCCTGCGGCCGGCGGCAGCGAGACCACGACCCAGCTCATGAAGGCCATGAAGACGAGCGCGCCGAAGCCCGCCCAGATGCACCGCCGCGCCCGGGCATAGCCATAGACCTCGGTCAGCACGTCGCCGATCACATAGCCGAGCGGAAAGAACAGGATGCCCGCTCCGAAAGTGAAGCCCCACAGCGTCGCCAGCTTGGCCGCACCGATGACGTTGGAGAGCAGCAGGATGGCGACGAACGCCGCCATCACCATGTCGTAATAGCGCAGCGAGTGGCCATGCAGCGTGCTGGCGTCGACATGTTGCAGGGAAGCGCTCGACATGCAGCCTCTTGTATCGCGGCACGGCCGGCTGGCAAGGGCAAGGGCCCGGCCATGGCGCAACTTTGGTTCGCCTGACGCGCGAAATGCTCTAAGGGACGCTCTCGAAGCGCCCGTAGCTCAGCTGGATAGAGCATTCGCCTTCTAAGCGAATGGTCGCAGGTTCGAATCCTGCCGGGCGCACCATTCTCGAACAAAAGAGAGAACTGCGGGAGTGGTTTTGGCCACGCCCGCTGCCGCACTCCGGGCCAGCACGGCTTTGGAGCCGCTGATGCGGATTTCCCGATCATCGACGCGCACCTCGTTAAGTAGCAGCCGGGCATAAGCCTGGCGCAGATCAGGCTGGCCGTGATGGAGCTTGTCGCGCAGGAGCAGCGCCAGCTTCTCGATCTTGGCGGGCGTGATCACCGGCTCGGCCATGGCGAGGCGACGGGTGAGGTCGGATATTTGCTCGGCAAGTTCATCGCGCCGGAACCGCAGATTGACCAGCCGCTCACGCATCGAAGCGTCCTCGGCATCCATCAGCCCTTTCTCGACCAGCTCCAGCAGCCGGGCGATGCCTGCTTCGGCTTCCTTGTGATCCAGGCGCATCTGCCGCAGCCGATCGCGGTTGCGATCCTCGCGTTCGATCGCCGTGCGCAGATAGTCACCGAGCAGGCTCACGAGATGCTCGGGCTGCAGTATGTGCTTCGTCACCTCGCCGATTACGATCCCGTCGAGCTTGTCCATCGGCATGCGCAGACCCTTGCAGCCGAAGGGGCCTTCCTTGAGACGGCGCGAGCAACAGTAGTAGCGATACTGTCCGCCTTTGCCGGTATTCTGGATCAACGCAGCGCCGCAATGGCCGCATCGGGCCACCCCAGCGAGCAGTGTCGGCGTGTTGACTAGGCGCGGCGCCACCCGCTTGGGCGCGCGGCTCTGCAGGAGCGCCTGCGCAGCGTTGAAGGTCTTCTCGTCGATGATCGCCGGGACAACGAGCGGTATCCATTCCGAAGGAGGACGGGGACGGTCGTTGCGGCTGTCGGTGCGATTGAAGTAATGCTGTCCATGATAGGTGCTAGCGGTCAGGATCGCATGGACACCTCCAGTCGAGAACCTGCGTCCTCGCCGAAGGATACCGCGCTCGTTGAGCCATGTGGCAATCGCCTTCACGCCCATGGGTCGCCCTTCCACGCCTGCTGCCATATCGAAGATCATGCGAACGACGCGCGCCTCGGCGTCGTTGATAACCAGCACCTTCTTGTCCTTGCTGCCCCGTCGCTCGGCAATCTCGACGCCATAGCCATAGGGCGGTCGCGAGCCATTCCAGAAGCCTTGCCGGGCATTCTCCAGCATGGCGCGGTGGACGTGTTTCGCGGTCTCCCGGCTCTGATGCTCGTCGAAGATATGCAGCAGCTTGCGGAACATCTCGCCGGTCGGGTCCTGACCCACCTCCTGCGTGATCGAGACCAGTTCGACCCCAGCCTTTCGCAATTCCCGGATGTAGAGTTCTGAATGGAGCGAGTCCCGGCTGAACCGGCTCAGGGAATGCACGATGACGAGATCGAAGGGTTTGTCCGTCCGCTTCGCCGTGTGGATCATCTCCTGGAAGACCGGCCGGTCCTCGTCGAGCGCCGAAGCGCCCGGCTCCGAGAAGACCCGCACAACCTCGATGCCCTGCCGCTGGCACCATATACGGCACTGGGCGACCTGATCGGGGATCGACAGATCGCGCTCGGCCTGCCGGGCGGTGGACACGCGGACATAGATCGCCGCGCGGGTCATAGCCGGTCACTCCCCGTCGAAGAGGATCGCGTCGATCTCCCTTCCCAGATAGGCGCGCAGGATCGCCACTTCGTCGCGCAGCACCGGGATCGCCGCCGGAAAGTCGCTGACCACGGCCTGCTCGCCGCTGACGGGTTGCCTGACCGGCGGTGGAGGCACAATCCGCCTGCGCCGGATGACGATCCGACCGCTGCGTTTTGGCGCAGGGCGGCCCTTCGATACGGGGCAGGAGGCAGGCTCGGCGTCCATCTCCCATTGTCTACGGGCAACCGCCTCATGCAACCAAGGCCCAAATTTCCGGGCGGGACACAGCCTGTTCCACTCGGCGTCGGTCGTGCAATTAATTGCACGATGCTAACCCGCATGACGCTGTCCTTTCTGCGCCCTGATACGATCCAGAGCGGCCATTCTCCTGGCCTCGAAGGCTGTCTGCACCGCTGCGTGGGCGCGGGCCGCATTGGCGAGAATATAGTGTTTATGGGCGGTCTGATCGACGGTGTGGCCGAGCAGATCGGGGACCAGCGCCACCATATCCGGGGCGTGGTCGACGAAGCTCGTCGCCGCGATGCTGCGGGCGAGGTGCGGCCAGACGTGACGGCCGAAGGCGTCATAGGTCCGTTTCTCGATCTGGGCGCGGATCGGCCGGGCGCCCATCGGTTTGCCCCAGCGATCGATCCACAGCCGATCGGTCTTGGTGCCATCGCCGTGCGCCAGCAGCCTGCGCCGGTGATCGCGCAGCCAGATGTCGATATAAGGACTCAGCGCCGGGGACAGCTCCGCCTGATAGGGATGCGCGGTCTTGGTCTCCTCTTCGGTGAAGAAGAGCCGATAGCGGTCGCTGTCAAACAGAAGGTGTCGTCCGATCTCGATGGCTGTCAGGTTGGCGATCCTGACAGGGCAGCTAGCCAGGACCGCGATCAGCAGCCCATCACGCATGCAGGTGGCGGCGTGATAGCGATCACCCATGTCCAGCGCTTGGTCCATGAGATCAACACCGAGCGCCAGAAGTTGGCGGGCATCGACCATGTGGCCGCGCTTGTCCTTTTCCGGTCGGGCACTGGCCTTGAGATTGGTGATGGCGACCCGTAGCCAGGACCAGTCCCTATCGGAAGCCATGACGATGATCATGCGGGCAAAGCCCTCGAAGATCATCGCCGCGCTGCACGAGGAGACCCGCTCGCGAAGCTGGACCACGAACAGGCGCACGCGGTCGGGCATTACTCTCGCTTCGGGCTGTGCTTCGACGTCCAGCCAGCCGTGGCGCGCAAGGAACGACAGCCACTGGCCATAGCCCTGTTCGACATTACGGCAGCGCGCCGGACTCCATTTGCGGGCGGGCTTGGGCGCACCCATAAAGCTCGTGACCTCGCGCGCTTCGCGGTAGCGCAACTGGTCGATGGCGGGCCAGGCGTGGGGCTTGATGCAGAGAGGAATGCTCACAGCAGGTCCCTCCTTTCGTCAAAGCCGCTATTACCGCTACTACCACCACCTTTGCGGCGCGTGGTGCGCTTGATCCTGATCCGGGCGGTCTCGCGGCTGCGCAGGATATGCTCCTGGAAATGACGCGACGCCTGCCGCTGCTGCGGGCGCGCATAATAGCGCTTTGTCGTGTTGACGTCGCAATGCGCGAGATGCTGGCTGACGGTGAAGATGCCCTCGGGGTTGTCCTTGAGGTAGAGTTCGGCCGAGATGTGCCGGAACTGATGCGGGGTGATCGCGATCCCCAGCACGCGCTTCGACTGCGCGCCGATCGCATAGGCCATGGTCCTGGGGTCGATACAGCTTCCATCGGCTGCGGGAAACAGCCAGGGAGATGGATGGGGGCACAGTTTGGGCCGCCAGTCGCGCAGATAGGTTTCCAGGAGGGCCACGGTCTGGCCGGGCAGCTTGAAGCGCAGGTCCTCCTCGTTCTTCACCTCCTTGCCATCGCGCTCGATGACCCAGAAGGCATCCTTGCCGTGGCCGATCTTCCTGATCGACTTGCCGAGTTCGAGATCGACGAGGTTGGCGCGGCGGACGCTGCAAATGAGCAGTATCTCGATCGCCAGGGCCGTGCGGACCAGAGCCGGTGCCGAGCGCCTGTCCGGCTTCTTCAGCGCGCGGTCGAGCAGGATGAGCGGCAGGAGCTGCACCTGATCAGCGAAGCGCTGGTCATCCAGCCTGTCCAGCAGCGCCCGGTTCTTTGCCGTCATGCCCCGCCGGGAACCGCGCTCATCACGCATCTGCTGGCGAACATTGAAGGATATGTCCTCCAGACGCTGAATATCGTTCTGCGAGAAATTGCACCAGCGGGCGATAACCAGCGCGCGCAGCGCCAACTGGACCATCTGGTCGGTGATCCGGCCACCTGCTCGGTTGCGCTGGAACCCCAGCGCCCGATCGAGACGAGCTGGCCGGAAAACTTCGCCGAGACCGGACAACTCCTCCATCGGCACGCCGCTGTGAACGAGAGCCGACACGGCGACCGACACATTGTAGCGATATTGTTTGACCGTGCCCGGCTTCAGGACCTTCCTGCTTC